>ERZ827478.983-NODE-983-length-23475-cov-6.648079_pt1 | contig 23475 bp, 21 predicted proteins | sample MGYA00519705_ERZ827478 | MGnify/ENA primary metagenome ERZ827478 (study PRJEB31778, sample SAMEA3449318) | human gut metagenome | biome: human gut; feature: human-associated habitat; material: faeces | place: United Kingdom | collected 2010/2012 ... | reverse complement strand
AGAATAAATAATACGAAAATGCACGGAGAAAGCATAACGCAGAACAACAGGAGGACAATATCGAGATTGTATGGAATGCAGATGTTAGGTTGATAATTGTGCAAGCACCGCCTGCACAATTTGTGCAACAAAAAAGAGGAGCCAGTCCAGACTCCTCAAAGGTACGTTATTTCAAAAAGTTGCTCTTGTGTTCCAGCGCGTGCAGATTATGATAGTCCTCATAAATAAGTCAATTTTGCAGATAAAATTAGCAACTCAGGAAAAAATGATTTGCTTGGAGAAATCGAAACGATAAGCTGAGATAATGGTTTATTGTATCATAGAAGGACCTTACTTAGGTTATTTTACAGAAAAAATTTCATAGGCTCACGAAATGTGGCTCGCCACATCAAACAGCCGATAAAATGACAAAACAACTCGGCCATGCAGCCAAAACACTCCGGCTATCCGACAAAACAGCCCGGCTTTTTTTCGTCAAATCAGGTCGGCTTTAACAAAAAGGTTGCCTCACATTATTGCGTGAGGCAACCTTTTCGTTATTCAATATGGTCGTTGATCCAATACCGAAGCTCCGTTTCGTCCTTTGTGCCATCCGCGATACCAATGAACATATCGGCCAGCTCATTCTGCTCCAATTGGAACTGATATCCATTCCATTTGAGTAGCAGTTGCGTGACCATGGCGCCAATTCGCTTATTGCCATCGATAAATGCGTGATTGGACGCTAACCCAAACCCAATACGAGCGATTTTCTCTATGTCAGTTGGAAAAAGATCTTCTCCTCCAAATGATTGAAGGGGTGCGGCAATAGCCGCTTCTAATCCAGCACGATCACGCAGACCATCAATGCCACCAGAAACTTGAATGATACGGCTATGAATCGCTACGACATCTTCTGCTGTAACCCAAATCATTCTGCCATCCTCTTATAGTCAGAAGCGAACTCGCTCAATAGTTGATCGGTGTCCGCCAGCATTTTTTCGCGGCTCACAGCTGTTACAGGCTCCTGAATCGTGACAGCAAAAGGCATGCCTTTTGCTCGAACAAAGGCATTGGCAAAAATATTAAAGGCAGTAGAAGTTGACATGCCCAGTGCATCACAGATGGCTGCCATTTGCGCTTTCACTTCAGAATCAATGCGAAAAGTCATGTTGGAATCCATGTTCAAGCCTCCTTTGCACTACAATAATACTACATAATATGTGCATTGTCAATCCGGTCGTTTCTTGATGATGGTCGGATGCGGCTGATCCAAAGGGAATTGATTATTCGACATAGTTCGATTATATCACAGAACGGCGACAACAGTGTGGCGCGGTTTTCCTTTTTTGCTCATTATGATCGATTTGTTGCATTTTCGACCGTTAATCCGTAAGACTTACCAGAATGGAGGTATGTCTATGTATCCGCGCACGATTATTGACTCACTATCGGCAGTTCCTAACAGAGATCAACTCACGCATAAAGATCTACACGCACATTTCAGCACTGGTCAATCGATTCTTCTTTCTGGTTCTGGGAGAGATAAGAAGTACGGGTACCGCAATGGTATCCAGACGGATCTTGGAGACATCAGGAACGATGTCTGGCGCGATTTGGTGCGTGAGCTCATTGTCCGGAGCCACGAAGAAGACTTGTTCGATAAACTCCTGGAGTGGGAGAAGGAGCACACCTATTGGTTAAAGACGAAAGCAGAACTGGAGCATTACACGCTTGAGCTCTACGCTGCAAGGATCTTTGACAACCCGAAATGGGTTGACTATGAAGCTTTTGCCAAGCACTATGGCTACCAGCCGCAGTCCTATGAGGGGTAAACGACTCAATGCATCGGATATACATGAAAACGGCAATGCCACATTGTGGCACTGCCGTTTTCTTATTGCCTTTTTTCAGTTCACGGTCTATTGACTACGCCAACAAAGAGTGGAAGTCCATCTGCACCAGTAATGGCGAATAAGAACGGTCGATCCAATACGAAGTCCATTTCCTCTTCAGGTGGCGCCGCAGCACCAGCCATCATCATGACGGTATATGCCGCTGCGGTAACCCCCTCTTCATCGATGGCAACGCGGGCTGCATGGTCGGCTTTGGAAAGGAATATCTCTGCAACTTTCGAAGTCATGGGACTGAAATCGGCCACCGTGGCATCGAATACACCGGTAATACCCAGCGCATTCAGGCCATCACGCAGGTCAAGATCAGAGACAACATCAAATTTGGGAACGGACATATTCACGATCAGGTGCTTGCTGTTCTCCCAGTTTCCATTGCTGTTTAGGAACTCCATCGTTTGCTCATCGGCAAGCAGATCATCCATAGCCACGCCATCATCAGGCAGGAGGAACCACATTTTGCCGCTGCCCTCCAGGCTCAGAGCAACAGCGCCGAACTGATCTGCCCAGTAATAGGTGTTGCTGCCGCCCTTGTGCATGAAGTCGCACTCCACGGTCTCTCCATCAGCACTGAACAGATGGAACAGGCCCTTTTCCGTTCCGGCCTCATTGAACTCACTGTGCCACTTGGCTCGGTAGTAGATGGTAGAGGCCAAAGCCATAACGGTCTCGGGGTCCATCGACAGGCCATCGGCCTGCGCTTCCAGCAGTCCTCCGGTCTGCTCATTGATCCAGTCCCGCAAGGCCTGATTAAATTCCTCGCTGCCCATCTCACCACGGAAGGAGGACGCATAGTAATTCTTTGCCAGACTGTCCATTGTGGACTGGTTGAAATTTACGGACTCATTCAGCCACAGGGAGTTTGCCAGAATGCTTGTCACGGCGCCGTCATTGCTGTAATTGGCGTTCCAAACACTGGCCGCCTGGGAGCGCAGAGCCTCAATGCTTTCACTTCCTAGAAGGTCAAGGATCTGCTGGCGGCTTTCACTGTCCGTCACCTCTGCCAGCATGGCGAGGGCCATGTAAACACTCAGAGGAGAGTATACCTTGTTCTCCCCGTTGGAATTGCTGAGAAACTCTCGGATTGAACTGGCGAAGAACGGTTCCAGACCGTCTGCATAGCCTTCCGGCTGACTGCGTTGGGCCTTTCTGTCCGACTGCCAGGCGTCATAGACCACATCAAAGCCATCGCTGTCAAACTCACCGGTCTTTTCATCAAAATACTCCATCTCGTTTGGGTAGGGAGCCATCTCCGGATAGCTAGCCAGTGCCAGAGCATAGGCCGATGCGGAGTTGTTTGGTTTCTTTTCGTCCATATTGGTATCTCCTGCGCAGCCTACCATAGAAATCAGGCAAGCCGCTGCGAGGCATAGCGCTACAATTCGTTTCATACTGCGTACCCTCCTTAGTCTACGATGGTGTCTGTGCAGATTACCTGCGTTATGATTTCCATAGCAGTCTCGCCGTAGCGTGACCACCAGCTATTTACACCCTGGGTCGTTGCCACAAAGTTGCCTTTGCTGGCAGGGTAACTGATAAAGTTCCAGATAGCACCGCCATCGTAGGTGCCCATGGAACCATTTCCAAATTCCTTCATTGACAATCCGGTGCCACAGACGCCGAATGTAGGCCAATATTGGAAATCGATCCATCCATCTTCACCAGCGGGTCGGAAACTGACGCCATAGCTCATGCCATCGGCACTGTATTCCTCAACCTTGTATTCCCAACCAGAAAGAAGCGGCACACTGACGCCAAATCCGCCGTGTTCGTAGGAAACATTACTTGTGTCAGCGGCGTCCACGAGATCAAAGCCTGCATAATAGGTTTTGGTGTCATAATCACCGGTACCCCGGAAATCCATAACCGATTTGCTGATCCGGTAGGAACCTGCGGGAAGCTCTCCGTACAGGCGGCTCCAATTCACTTCCCATTCTGTTTCCGCATTGTTAGGGATCATCCATGCTTCTGACGTCCAGGCAAGCTCATACTCCATAGGAAGCAGCTCGACCGCAACCCACTCGCCATCCTGCAGCATTTCGAGTCCGTAGTAACTGCCGGTCTGCAGCTCACCGGTTGGTTCTCCATCTTGCTGCGTACAAACAATGGTCAATCCAGACGGGGTAATATTCTTTGCAGTAAGCTTCACTCCCCAGGGATCCTGATAGGCGCTTATCGACGGAGTACGACTGATACCAACAAGACCGGATATTGCCGGAGTGCGTTCGCTCTGTTTTCCATTGATCCAAACCTTGTCGGTGGCCTTGATCACATCGCCCATCTGCACTTCAAGGAATAGATGCCACTGAGCCATATCCTCTGTTCCTGCCTCAGGGACCTTACGGTCAATCGTAATGTCCCACCCATCCAATGCACCGTTCTCAATACGGTGACGACGCACATCTGTAATCTCATGCCGAATTGATCCGCTGCCTTCCTGCAGTACGATCAGAACAAGATTCTGCCGTTCAAAATAGGCGTTATCGTATTTGTCGCAGGCATCCAAAAAGCCGATTGTGCTGTCGGAGTAGACTGTCTCTCTTCGTTCCAGACTATAAATGTCCTTGTATGCCTCGTAATAGGCTTCCAATTCCGCTCTGGAACTGATCACGGTGTGGTAAGGATAGCCATCTTCAGGTCCGCCATTGGTCCGGATGTACTGCGCCTCAAAAGCGTATGCTCCCGGTTCAGGCGTCACGGAATCTGGATCAGCTTCATTTCCTACAATGGTCCATCCGAGTTCCGTAAGCTCTTCTATGACCTGTTCCGGAATATCGGCCTGCGTACCGTCTTCCAATTTCACACACCAATACGCACCGGTCCTGCCTGGATAGGTATCCGCAATCCCATCGTGGAAGATCAAAATCTTATCGCCGGTCCCCAAGCCAGAGAACAGACCTTCCTTATCCTTTCGGTTGCTCATGATAATGGGTGAGTTTCCGTCGATGAACATATACGATCCGTTGTCCGCTACTAAGCAGCGTCCGACAGAGAAACTCATGGAGTGATTTATCATATACCAAAGGCCACCCGCACAAAGTAGCAGTATGACTCCTATCACACAGAGGGGAATAACCCATTTCTTTTTCTGTTTCATATCAGCAGCCTCCTTTTCATATCAGCCATGAATCCCTTATTGATATAGACGCAAAAATAGGGAAAATGTTCCCTTGTGATGCGATTTAGAGAGTTGCCGGAACAAGTGAGTAGCATAATCGAAGTCAAAGGCAACCTCACGATCGTCACTTTGCTTCATCACTCATTATACGACCATCGACAAAACCCTACAACCCACCTAAGTTCCTGTGCATACCAAAACGGCAATACCTGCTTGGTATTGCCGTTTTGGTATTAACTCTTCAGCTGTCTATCCTTTGCAAAGGCCATCAGCGCCTCATGCTCGTTGGGGATCTGCTCATCCAAGACTGCATCCAGGCATTCCTGCAGCACACGGCCAATGGTCGGTCCCTGAAAGCCCAATGTCATCATATCATGTCCATTAACTGCCAAGTCCTTGAGTGTGAAGCAGCTCTCTTCCTGCAGGATCTCATTGATCATTTGCGATACTTCCTCAAAGATTGCGATCCGGTGTCTGCAGATGGCCGATTGACCAAGCGTATCTGCCTTGTGCAGCTCGATCAGTTGCCGGGTAGCATCCTCACCGTGCTTGCTCAAAAGCCGTTTGATTGGCTTCCTGTCGGCCGTGATGGGCATGTCATGATAGCGAACGAGTCTTACAATTTGTTCTTTGCTGGCGTTATCGAAGCGAAGTCTACTGAGGATACTCTCCGCCATTGAAGTACTCTGATCCGAGTGCCCGAAGAAGTGGCCAATGCCATCCTCGGCGAGCGAGAAACAGGAAGGCTTCCCAATGTCATGCAGCAGGGCTGCCCAACGAAGCACCGGTTCAGGGGTGATACTTTCAATGACCGCGATGGTATGGTCCCAGACATCCTTGTCATGATGTGGATTATGCTGCGGAAAGCCAAACATGGGTGTGAGCTCCGGGATCGGGACGGCCAGCACATCGGCGAAGTCCCGCAGAACACCTGCCGCGCCCTGAGCGCAGAGCATTTTGGTAAGCTCAACCAGAATGCGCTCCGCAGCGATACCTTTGAGCAAGTGCTTGTTCCTGTGGATAGCCGCTGCCGTGGCAGCTTCGATCGTCATGCCATACACGGAGGCGAAGCGAAGGGCTCTGAGCATTCTCAGGCCATCTTCCTGGAATCTCCGATCTGGATCTCCCACGCAGCGGACAAGGTCGCCGGCAATGTCCGCCTTGCCTCCTACGAAGTCAACAACACCTGTCCTGGGGTTGTAGGCCAGAGCGTTCATGGTGAAGTCCCGGCGCTCAAGATCGTCCTTCAGGCTGCGGGTAAAGCTGACTGAGTCCGGATGCCGATGGTCGGAGTAGTCCCCGTCAACGCGATAGGTCGTGATTTCTAGAGGCTCTTGGTCGATCACAACAGTTACAGTCCCATGCTTCAAGCCAGTCTCAATCAGGTGGTAGCCTGTAAAGATCTCCTCCACCTGCTCTGGGAGCGCGTTGGTGGTGATGTCCCAATCCTTCGCAGGACTGTTGTCACGCACATAATCACGCACTGCGCCACCAACAAGGTACGCCTCATAGCCGGCCGCTTCAAGCATCTCAAATGCTGTATTCACTTGTGGTGGCAATTTCATCATAAGATCACATCTCCAGTGCGGCGAGGAACAGCGCATTGAGTTCCTCCCAGTCCTTCGTGATTTCTCTCGGATACTGCTCCACCAGAGCACGCACCTCTGCAATGCTCCGATCCATGTAAGCGTTGAGGATATCGATTCTCGGGATCATCTTCACCTCAGGGGAGTTCATCTTCAGATCAAGCAGCTTCGCAACGGTTTTCTCCAGGTAGTCCGGAAGCTGGCTCGCCGCCAGTTCAGAAAAGAGCATTGGGGGCGGAGTACCTTTTTCAAGGATCCACCGGCAAGCAAGGATTGGCCGCAGTACATAGAAGTACTTCTTGGCCTTCACCATGTCGCCGCGCAGGTATTCTCGATAGTTTCCTTCCGCCATCTGCAGATAGTGCCAAAGGCCATTCTTGGACGAGAAGTAGCGCCGCATGACGGGCTTAAACGCCTCAGTGAAGTCAGTGGTCTGATACACGATGGGAGAGGAAAACCACTCAAATACGGTGGGGTTGGATTTATGGAGCAACTTCAGTGTCTTGTCCACATCCCAACCGTTGATGTCCAGAACACCATTGATGGGCAGCTCGATCACATCACGGACCCGGTTGAGCCTGAGATAGCTCTCTCTGGGGCGCACATAAATGAAGCGCACATCATAGTCGCTGTCCGGAGAAGCAAAGCCCCAAGCACGGCTACCGGACTCCACGGCCAAAAGGATGCGGCAGTTCTCCCGCTGCTCGATTTCATGAAGCTTTTCTTTGATCAATGCTTCCACGGTCAACACCGCCTTTCATCATTGTATTTCAGTCTGCTGCCTTAAAGTTATAGACAGGACGGATCCGCTCAATAATCTCCGCAGTAGGGCCGATTTGAGCGACGATCTCCTCCATGCTCTTATAGGCCATGGGAGACTCGTCCAGCGTGTCGGGCACAACACAGGTGGTGTAGATACCCTCCATTTCCTTCTGGAACTCCTCCATGGACAGAGCATTGAAGGCCGCCTTGCGGCTCATCAGCCGGCCGGCGCCATGAGGTGCGGAGCAATTCCAATCCTCGTTGCCCTTGCCGCTGCAGATCAGGCTACCGTCACGCATGTTGATGGGGATCAGCAGCTTCTCGCCGGCCTTGGCGGAGACAGAGCCCTTACGCAGGATCATGGCGTCCGTATCAATATAGTTGTGGATGGTGGTGAAGGTCTCCACCGCCGTGAAGCCCATGCCAGTCATGATAACATCCACCATGGCCTTGCGGTTGAGCATGGCGAACTGCTGTGTCAGCTTCATATCGTGGATATAGTCCTCGAACAGCTTACCCTCCACATAGGCCAGATCTTTGGGGATATTCAGCTCGTGCTCCTTCTTGAGCGCCTTGATGGTCTTCTGGATCTCCTGGAACCGGCCCTCGGCCTTCAGCTGGTCAATGGCGGCTTGAACTTGATACTGGGCGCCGCCCCAAAGGGCACGCCGACCCTCATTCTGGTAGTGCTCAGCCACCTCGGTGCCCAGATGACGGCTGCCAGAGTGGACCACCAGGAACAACCGGCCATCCTCCGCGCGATCCACCTCAATGAAGTGGTTGCCGCCACCCAAAGAGCCGATGCTGCGCATGGCCCGGTTGAGATTGACTTGATCTGTGCAGCGGAGGTGAGTCAGATCGATCTCAGCGTTCAGTGCATGAGGAATGTCTCGAACCTCACGGCCATAGGGGATCTCCCTGCGGATTAGGGCGTCCAGCTTCTCAAAGTCGACCTCCCGCTCACGAAGCTCAACAGTCTCCATACCGCAGCCGATATCGACGCCAACCATACCGGGCACGATCTTGTCCTGGATGGTCATGGTGGTACCGATGGTACAGCCCTTGCCAGCGTGGACATCGGGCATGATCCGGATCTTGCAGCCGGCAAACTCGGCCTGATCGCAAACGGTCTGGATCTGCTTGCGGGCTGCCTCCTCCAACTCGGGGGTGTAACAGACCGCAGTATTATATAAACCTTGAATCGTAATCATAACGATCTCCCTTTCCTTCATACTCTTTATTTTACGGTTCATCTCTGCCAACAGCAACACTTTTGTTGGGAAAGAAAAAGCAGGAGGCGATAACATACCTGCTATCACCTCCTGCGTCAGCTCTATTATGCCACGATCGCCGCGTAACGCTCGGAACCCAGAACATCCATCATGAAGGCATAGGGGGAAAGAATGCCGGCTTTCAGCATGGAGAAGATTCGGGGATTACAGCCGGATACCAGCGCAACGCCCTGGTCGTTGATCTTGACGGGCTGCTGCTGATTACGGCTTGCCACATTCCAGAACATCACCTCGGGCAGCTGGTAGCCATGTTCCTCGAAGAGCCGCTGCGCATACTCGAAGTTGGTCAAGGAGCAATCTTCAGTACAGTAGTCGAACTCCATATCGGAGATAATGAAGATCTTGGCAGGCATATCCTTCTGGGGCACACGGTTCTTCACGGCAGTCTTGAGGATCAACTCAAACACACGCTGGATATTGGTGTTGGCGACCTCGTTGAACTGGTGACAGTACCGCACCTTTTCGTAGATATCCTTGCCCTTAATCTCCACCAGCTTGGGATTCTCAGAGAATGTGATGAAGTGGTTTTGGAATGCGCCGGTGTTGAGCTCGGCATAGTAGATACCAAGAGACAGCGCCACAGTAGCGGGGATGGGATCAGCACCACCGTACATGGAGCCGGAGCCATCAATGACGACCAGAGCGTTCTCACCGCCAGTGAAATCCTCCTGTGTCTTCCATGTTGCGTCAATGGCCTTGCGCTCCTGATCGGAGATATCGCCGCGACCGAAGAAGGGCTTGATCATCTCATAGGGCGTCAGGGTGCCAGTGTGGAGCTGCTCCGTACCCTCGGCGACACGGCTCATGAATTCATCATAGCGGTCTCCATCATTTCGCATGAAGGCCTTACGATACTTGAACATGGCCTTGGAGGGCTGCTTGGAGTAATCGAAGGTGTAGTCTTTTTCGCGCAGGTTGTTCTCGATGATGCTGATCTTGGTGCGCAGGGCGCTCAGCGTTTTGCGGTACTGGGCGTCGTTCATACCCATCGCACGGGCAATTCGCTTCGCCTGCTGGATCACATCTTCGTTGGAGGCATTGACGGAGGGGAGCCACTTGGCCAGCAGGGACACGGACTCGCCAGCCTCCAGAGCGGCACAGTCGGCTGCCAGCTGCTTTTTGATCAGATGCAGCACCTTGCCTTCGCATGTGGTGCCCATCAGGACCAGCAGGTCATCGTAGCGTCCATACTCTGCAATGTACTGGATGTTCTTCTCCAGGGATCGCGGCTCGTTGTCGGCCAGCCACTTCAGAATGGTACGGAAGACACGGCGCTCGCCGATACCGCCACGAATATCTCTCGCAAAGAACAGGGTCTTCATGGCCAGATCAGCGTCTTCGGCATAGGCGCGGAGGAAGCGATTCGTGATCTCCTCGTCACGCTCTCTGCGCAGGGCGCCGATCGTAGCGAACAGATCCAGACATTCAGACTGGGTGGAACGATATGTAACTGCGCCATTTTCCGTATGGGTCATATTTGCTTCTTTCTTTAGAAACTTCAGCATGGAAATCACTCCTCCGTGATGAATTGGTTATACAAGGCACCATCAGGGATTTGAACCCGAAAGTACGATTTCTAGTCGTAGTTGTTACCAAGAATTGCTGTTGGTGCCTTTCACAAGATGCCTGACATATCGCAAGTCCTAAGCCGCCAGTTGACCGGCGCCCTGACCTCTGCATCGGATCGGATTCAAGACCGTTGGGTGTTGCTGTGGGCATCTTTATTGATAAAACAAGGCACCATGTGAAGTGGGAATCGAACCCACGAACGACGGGTATGAACCGCCTGCTATAACCATCTTAGCTATTCAATCTTTGCTGTTGGTGCCTTTTTGTCTAAGGAGTGAATACATCATCCGGGTGGGGCTCGAACCCACGACACAGAGATTGGGGTCTCCCGTTCTACCATCTGAACTACCGGAGATGTATTCGACAAGACGCTGTCCTTTATCATCATAAAGGGGGTCTCACCCTTTGTCGGCCTGCCCCGAAAGCAGGTGCTCCTTCGTTGAGCTAATGTTAATAGATAATGCTGTTAGCGTCTTTTACAAAGCGCATTCTTTATTCCGGAGAGGTTACTACGCCAGACCAGAACAGCGTCTATGATTAAAAGTCATATGCATGGGTTTGCTGTATGCGCTTTTCGTGATTTAAGAATACTGCCTGTTCAGAGGAAAAACACGGAAAAAAAGTTGCGAACTCAAGAGCAACTACCTAAAAGTCTGCGAAAAATTGGTTCAAACCCATTCCAGACCGCAGTTGGCAAGGAGCTGTTCTTTCATTTGGACACCTCCTGTGGTAAAATGAGGCCATAAACTGCAGGAGGTGGATTTCGTGGCATATAGTGAGTTGGTCAAGAGTTTTGAGCGTATCCGGAGCTACATGCGCGAATTCTATGTCTATGGGTTTAAGAGTCGGGAAGAGTACAGCATCAAGAGTGCCCGCAGCTACGATAATGAGCGGCGAAGAATTGAGAGTTGGATCGGCGACTTTATGTCCTTCCATCAGGACACATCCGGCAAGAATGTATTCCTCTCGGTTGACAGCAGGCGGATCCCACACAACCCGCTCCACAAGGCTTTTAAAGCCAAAAGCTTTACCGATAAGGACATCACCCTCCACTTCTATGTGATGGACCTGCTGGCCGATGGCAGCGCGCTTTCTTCCAGAGAGATTGTCGATTGCATCAATGATGACTATCTCTCTCATTTCAGCGGCGCCTTCTCTCCAGACGAATCCACCGTGCGGAAAAAGCTCAAGGAATATGAGGCGCTTGGTCTGCTAAGCTCCGAGAAATGCGGTCGTGAGGTACTCTACCGGAGAACGGATGATAACACCGTTGATTTGAATACCTGGGCAGACGCCCTATCCTTTTTCTCCGAGGAGGATCCACTCGGGGTGATTGGCTCCTTCTTGATCGATAAATTGGAAAAACCTTCTGATAGCTTCCGATTCAAACATCACTACATGCTCCACGCCCTGGACAGTGATGTCCTCTGTGATCTGTTGGCGGCAATCGATGAAAAAAGAGCTGCGGAACTGACCGTCAGGAGCCTGCGGAGTGGCCGCGACTATCAAAGGACGGTTTGTCCTCTGAAGATCTATGTCAGCACCCAGTCCGGGCGCCAGTATCTGCTCGGCTACCATTACCGGGGGCGGCACTTATCTTTCTTCCGGTTGGATGCCATCAAAAAGGTCACGATTGGGAATGTCGAGAAACACTACAGCAAGTACTTAGGGTACCAGGAGAAGTTTGACCAGCACCTTTGGGGTGTCTCAACGGGTCCCGACCATAATTTGGATCATATTGAAATGACGGTCCATTTTGACCCGGGCGAGGAATTCGTGCTGCACCGCCTGGAGCGCGAGAAGCGCCATGGTACAGTCGAACTATTGGACTCACAGACTTGCAGGTTTTCAGCCGATGTCTATGATGCCTCAGAGATACTGCCCTGGCTGCGCACCTTCATCGGCCGCATTGTAGATCTCAAATGCTCCAGCCAGTATGTTTTGGATATGTTCCAAGAAGATTTGGCTCGGATGGACGCTCTGTACGGAGGTGGCAACGATGTTATTCAGTGAGATCTACGGAAGCTATTTCAATGTCGTCGCAGCTGTCCTTTCCGAAGCATCCGATGGGAAGTTGACAGATCGAAGAATGACCGAGCTTGTCCGGGAAAAGGCTTTCGCGGAAAGCGCGCTTGCAATTCCGGCAGCGCTGAAATCCGGAACCTGGCCTTTACTCGATCAGGAGTATCATTCCATACTTCACCACAAGCCAACCATGCCTTTGACAATGCTCCAAAAGAGATGGCTCAAAGCGCTGCTGTCTGATCCCAGAATCGCTCTGTTTGATCCGGACACGACCGGGCTGGAAGATGTTGATCCGCTGTATGCTCAGGACACCTTCATTCTCTTTGACCAGTACGCGGACGGAGATCCGTATGGGGATCCCGCCTACATAGCTTGCTTCCAAACAGCACTGAAGGCAATTCGAAAGAAGAGAAAACTGCGTATCCGGTTCCGTGGCCATACCGGCGCCCGCCATTCGATCGAGTGTATACCTTACCGCCTGGAATATTCCGCCAAGGACGATAAGTTCAGGTTACTGGCAACCGGCAAGCGACGGCTCAACACGATCAATATGGCTCGTGTGCGTTCATGCGAGTTGCTGGATGCCTATGATCCCAAATCCATCACGCTGCCTCAGGAAAATTCCGAAGAGCTTGTAATGCTGCTTCATGACGAGCGCAACGGGCTGGAACGTGTGCTTCTACACTTCTCCCATTTTGAAAAAGAGACTCAGAAGTTGGCCGATCGGCTCTATCAGATCAGGCTCCGTTACGACAAGGACGATGAGACCGAGCTGCTTATTAGGGTGCTGTCCTTCGGCCCGGTGCTGGAAGTCATTGAACCAAGCGCTTTTGTCACGCTGATGAGAAAGCGGATTGCCGTTCAGAAACAGCGCTTCTGCCAATAATTCTCCTAAGCACAGAAAAAACCATCATTCGTCAGAAAGGCTGCACGAGAAATGACTGATAACGAAACCAATTTGACCTTACTGAATGTGAATCAGATTGTGAGCCTATTGTCCCGGGCCTATATCAAGCTCATCAAAAACGGTACCCCACTAAAATCTTTTCCCTCCGTGATGCTGTGGGGGCCTCCGGGTATCGGCAAATCCCAGGGTGTTCGTGAGATAGCGGGCAACATCCAGGCTAAGACCGGAAAAAAGGTTTCCATCACAGATGTACGCCTGTTGCTATTCAACCCGGTAGATCTCAGAGGCATCCCGACGACCAACGCGGATAAAACCCTATCGGTGTGGCTGAAGCCTCAGATTTTCCAGATGGATGAAAGTGAAGATGTGATCAACATCCTCTTCCTAGACGAGATCACCGCCGCACCGCAGTCGGTGCAGGCCGCTGCCTATCAGATCACGCTGGATCGCGTTATTGGTGAGCATAAGCTGCCGGAGAACTGTATCGTCATTGCCGCTGGCAACCGCGTTACCGATAAATCCGTTGCCTATAATATGCCACGCGCATTAGCCAACCGTCTCTTGCACATTACTGTGAAGGGCGATCCTGACTCCTGGCACGACTGGGCTGTCAAATCAGGCATTCACCGCTTTGTCACCAGTTTTCTGGAGTATAACCCAACCGCTCTCATGCGCTCCGATAGCCCTGAATCCACCTTGGCTTTTCCAACACCTCGTTCCTGGGAGATGGTCAGCAACATCCTTACCAATATCTCAGAAAACATGGACGCAATTCAGCCTTTGATATCCGGCTGTATCGGGGCAAGCGTAACTTACAATTTTGCGAAATGGTGCACTCTGTTTTCAAACCTGCCTTCAATCGAAGACATCTTCGCCGGGAAAAAGACTGCTGTTGAGAAGTCTCCGGAAATGCAGGAGGCCCTTAGGGCTGAGATGGTCGCCTATGCGCATCAGCATCCGGAAAAGGAGCTCATCAACAACTCTATAGTATTCGCTTGTGATCTTCCTTGGACTTTCCGCACCAACCTCCTCCATGATTATCAGCTCATCCCTAAGCTCCGCCCCATTCTTGCAGAAAACGCAATATACCTGGATGCGGTTAAGGCAGGCATGAAATGACTGATAAGCGAATCAATAAGCTCAAAAGAAAACTCCAGGAGGCCCGGTATCGGCTTCTGACACGGGAGCCGGAGTTGGCGGCGCCGCTGGTAGAGATGTTGTTTGTCACCAATGTGGATGTGCGCCGGATGTCAACAAACGGGAGTTGCATCTACTTTGACGCGAGCTGGTTGGAAAAGCTCGACGACAACAGCTTGGATTTTGCGCTCTGCCACCAGCTCATGCATATCCGGTTAGGGCATCTCTCACGCCCGCAGTTTTATAAAGGTGACCGTTTTCACTTTGCCTGCAATATCGTTGTCAACTCCTCGCTTATCCGGTATGACTTCACGGATGACAAGCTCCCTGGAATCGGCGAGATCCACCATGAGACTTTTTATCCCAAAGTTGAAGGCTGCGAGTTGACGCCTTACGAGGCATTTCAGATGACACCTTTGGATCCTTCCACGTTGAGTGATGCGCAGCGCCGCAATCTCCTGCTGGATTCAGATGAGTGGTGGGATAGGCCAAACGCCCGCACCGAGGATGGGGTCCTGATTCTCAGCCCGGATGACCCTGATCCCGATGACCTAATTCCATCTGAGCGCATTCGAGGAATCATCGAGCGAGTGTGCAAAGGGTTCCGCAAGCAGGAGATGCCTGAAGTATATCGCCCGGAAGCAGATGATGATGACGAACTGGACGATCTCATCTTCGAGTATACAACACGCCCGAGTGCGAATCTCAAAGAGGCAATTCGGGAAATCCGGGGTTCAAAGGACCGCGATGCAGAAAACTATGACAGTAGCACCCTTTGTGAGCGCGTCCTTCACCGATCGAAAATCACGACTCACGATTGGCAATCTCTCTTGAACCACTTTATCATGGACGAAACAAGGGACTACAGCTTTACCCCTCCCGATCGCAGGCTGCAGGACCTGGACTTCTTTCTGCCGGATTACAACGAGTCTGAAACGCCCAGGCTCAATGTTTTGTTCATGGTTGATATCTCTGCCTCTTTGAAAGATCAGGAAGTGGCCATGGCCGCCGCCGAGATCTGCGCAGCTATTGAGCAATTCGGCGGGATGCTTAGCGGCTCCATCGGTTTCTTTGATTCGGAAGTCCGACGGGTAGTTCCCATTACCAGTGCGGAAAACCTGCTGCAACTGAAGCCATATAGCGGAGGCGGGACAAGTTTCCAGTGCATTTTTGATTATGTTCGGGAACATATGTCTGACAATGTTCCTTCAGAAATCGTCATCATGACAGATGGGAAAAGCGATTTCCCGGAATATGAGGCCTCATCCGGCATACCTGTGCTCTGGCTGCTCACCAATAACCGTGTTAGGATTCCCTGGGGGCAGGCGGCGTACTTCCGAAAATAGGAGGTACCATGTTCTGACCTCAGTAGGCTCAACGAGAATTACGAGTCCGAAATACAAACTAAGCTAACGGGACAAGTGATGAAGTATATTCAGCCCAGATTGTCTTTGGATGATAAGGAGTGTAAAGAAATACTTGATATCTACGATGACTCCGAACGAAAGAGGAGGGCAGACGAATTCAAGGCCAAAGTTCTGACAGAAGCCGAACAGAAGTTTAAGACACAGTGCTCCCAAACCAAGAAAGAATACTGCCAAAAAATGCTAATTATCGCAGATGCTGAACTTAGTTCCGTACAAGAGGAAACCAAAAAGCAAAAAGATCTACTGCAGAAAATGTTGATGGAAGTAACCGACGAAAGCACAATTGATGTTGAACGCGTGCAGGCTTTGTTAACGATTGAGACGCTCTCGGCTTTAAGTACAATTGCGTTCGATTCATAACGGAGGGGAAATCTCTGGTTCAACTGCCGGCATAATCACTACCGCTCTGGGTGAAGCGTACATCTTGCTTATGGCCCAGATTTTCAAGGGGGAGATGAACGCATCTGATATCGGTACGGATAAAGGCAAAGAAGTGATGAAGAATCTTTTCAAAGAGCAGCTTAAACGCCAGAAAAAGTAATGTCAAAAGGCATACCTTTTGACAGAGTGAACTGAATATGAAAAACACGCCCCAAGAGTGCACCAAAACACCGGCGTTCACTTTTGGGGCGTGTCATTTTCGCTTCATACATTTTGGGTCAGCGGGGCAACGAGGAGCTTCCCACTAGCCCCCGGCTTTTGTAAAGATTATTTTGTTATCAACGACTTCGAAAAGTAGCTCATCTCTGTCGTTAAGATCCAATGCATTCCGCACCCATTTTGCAATATGGATCTGCCCATCACTAAACATAGTTGATTCTATAATCCTGTTCTTCCCGTGCGATGAACAATTTAGGGCAAATCTTATTTCGGAGTGCAGGCACCACCCTGCATGGGCAGCTTGTTGACACCCTTGTAGTCCACGAACTTGCTGGCAGATGGTTTTGCAGCCGGCACTTTCTGTACGGTGCTGCCCATCATTGCCTTCATCTTTTCAATCTTCTTATCGAGTTTAGGGGTAGGTTGTCCATTCCGGGTTGCCTGCGCCTTGGCCTGCGTGAGCCGCTGGTATTGTTGTTTCAGAGAGAGTTCCTGCTTTGCCATGCTGTGCTCCTTTCTATTACAAGACCCCTATTTTCTTTATAATATCAAATAATGTGCTTTTCTTCAAGCTATGCCCAGTTTCTTATAATACTCCTTATGAGAAAATCGGTGATGAAGTACGGTCGCTGGCGGATGAGGTGCCGTTCGACATCCCCGATTCGTGGGAGTGGGTGCGATTGGGTAACATTTCGTCCTATGCAGAAACAAAGCAAAAAGTAAATGCAACAAGTGCCGATCCTTCGATTTGGGGACTGGATTTGGAGGACATTGAGAAAGGCGGAAGGCTTTTAGAACATAAAACAGTCGGTGAACGCAAAGCTGTTGGTGATAAGACCGTATTTGTAAAGGGTGACATTCTCTACAGCAAGCTACGCCCATATCTATTGAAGATTCTTGTCGCCCCTGATGACGGCATTTGCACGCCAGAAATCGTACCATTCCGTGTATACGGCGGAATCAATCCGAACTACATCGTCAATTATCTGAAATCCCCTTATGTCGATAATCTCATTAACAGCATCACCTACGGCGTGAAGATGCCCAGAGTCGGCACGGAAACAATGACCTCTCTATTAGTTCCGATACCTCCGCTGGAGGAACAGCTGCGTATCGTTGAGAAGATTGATGAGGTTGCTTCTGCTGTTTCTGCATATGATGTGGCGTACCAAAAAACCGAAGCCTTAAATTCAACCTTCCCAGAAGCCCTCAAAAAGTCGATACTGCAAGAAGCAGTCCAGGGCAAGCTGGTACCGCAAGACCCGATTGACGAGTCTGCAGAGGCTCTGCTGGAGCGTATCCGAGCAGAGAAACAGCGGCTCATCAAGGAAGGAAAAATCAAAAAGGCCAAGCACGAATCCATCATTTTTAGAAGGGATAATTCTCATTATGAGAAGTTGGACGGCGTGGAGCGTTGCATCGACGAGGAACTACCCTTTGAAATACCAGAAACGTGGGCTTGGGTACGAATTGGAACTATTCTCTCCGTTTCTTCAGGTGATTCGCTGACTGTGGCTCAAATGAATTCGGCCGGTAGCATACCGGTCTATGGTGGAAATGGTATCGCCGGAACTCACGATAAGTGGAATGTATGCCACCGCACTCTCGTAATTGGTCGTGTTGGGTATTATTGCGGTGCAACGCACATTACCGAACCTTTTGCATGGGTTACAGATAATGCGTTTATTACTCATTTCGACGAAGAACTTCTGCAAATGAAGTGGTTGAAGTTTCTTATTGATTATTTGGAACCAAGGAAACGAGCAAGCTCGACCGCTCAGCAAGTTATTTCTGGAAAATTGCTTTATCCCATGTTAGTGCCGATACCGCCATTAAATGAGCAGCACCGAATTGTCCAGCGGATCGAGGAATTGCTCACCATGGTCAAAGGGCTGTATAAGGAACACGGTATAATATCATAGTGAAAGGAGGTCTTTCACTATGATAGAAGAATTCGAAAGACACTTGAGAGGCACAAACCTCTCGGAAAACACGATATCTTCGTACCTTTTTGCCATTCGGCAATACAACTCGCAGTACGACGGTATCACAAAAAAGAACCTGCGGGCCTACAAGGTATGGTTGATTGAGAACTACAAGCCAAAGACCGTCAATCTGCGTCTGAGGGCAATCAACTGCTATTTGGAGAGCATCGGCAAAGAGAGCTGGAAAATGCCGTTTGTGCGAGTACAGCAGAAAGCCTTTCTGGAAAATGTCATCAGCGAGGCCGACTATGAGTATTTCAAAACCTGCCTCAAACGGGATGACGAGCTGTTCTGGTATTTTGTAATACGCTTTTTGGCCGCAACCGGCGCACGGGTCAGTGAGCTCATACAGATCAAGGTGGAACACATTAAGCTGGGGCATTTGGACTTATATTCAAAGGGTGGTAAACTCCGGCGAATATACATACCCAAGTCCTTGCAAAATGAAGCACTTTCTTGGCTGAACGATAAGCAGCAAGAAAGTGGCTTCATTTTTTTGAACAAGTATGGAGACAGAATTACCACAAGAGGAATCTCTGGGCAGTTAAAGAAGTTGGCTGTACGGTACGGTATTGATCCTGTGGTAGTATATCCCCATTCATTTCGCCATCGATTCGCCAAGAGTTTTTTGGAGCGTTGCAATGACATAGCATTTTTGGCTGATCTTATGGGGCATGAGAGCATCGAAACCACCCGCATATACCTCCGAAAAACATCGACTGAACAACGGGCTATTGTAGATGATGTGATTGACTGGTAAAAAAATATAGGCATACGCCATTTACGTGCGTATGCCTGATTTTTACAAATTGTTTATATGCTGTTGCAAATAATCAATCTGATCGACTATTCGCTTCTGCTCCTTAAGCGGTGGTAGCGGAATCAGATATTCATTGGCTTTCACGATGGTAATCGTGCTTACTGTAGTCCCTGCCGAGTTTTGCTTTATTTGATCTTCCATGTATGGAGAGTACATTAGGATTTTTAAATACGCCGGGTGAACTTTACTAAAATTTTCAAAGCAAATTACACTTGCATCTTTATAGTAAAATCGGTCATCATCTTTGACGATGTAAGTTTTCCCTAGAGTACCGACAGCCGTGACCATCAAATCCCCACCGTGTGGTACGCCACTAGAAGCCAGCTTGTTATATAACGCTTCGGTGATGTAGAGCTCATTATCAATAAATCCCGTATCTGCCAGCTTCCCTATCTCTCTGGCTCTGTAAAAGGGTACTCCTTCACTTCGCCAATCAGACTGATGAACACGCCGAGCCGAAACAACATTCACTATTGATTTTAATCGGCACCAGCACCAGCTTTCTGGGATATCAAAAGGCAATTCATCATCTATGCAGCGCTCAACTTTATCCAACTTCTCATAATGAGAACTTTACAAAGTTTGCAAGTCGAAAAAAATTTCCGATAGTTTTTCTATAATTCTAAATTGTTCATTTAAGGGCGGTAATGGAATAAGTATATTTGCTACTTCTCTTGCTGGAAGTTGGCGTACCGCAGTTCCGGTAATTTTAGATTCTATTGCCTTGCAATAATATGGAGAATTAATTAATGCATACAAATAATCTAGGATATTTAAATCCAAGCAACGTATTATCATCATCTGTGCACATATGAAGCCTGTGGAATATTTTTCACTTTCTTTAAATATTCTAGTTTTTCCAACGGAACCTCTCAGCAAACAAACAAGATCCCCATTCTGTAACTTTCCGTTTCCAAGTTGAGCGAATTTTTCCTGTGTTATAAAACGAACTGTACTGAATTCCATATATTTATCACCCATGTCTTTCGCTCCAAAGAATGGAATGCCGTCAGAAACATAGTCCGCTTCTACAGGATACTTATTACTTCTGTCTCCATTTTCAAATATAGCAATATCAGAAAATCGCACCCACGACCACGTATCAGGTATATCAAATGGCAATTCATTATCAATACAGGTTTCTTCCAATCCAACCTTTTCATAATGAGAATTATCCCTTCTGAAAATGACGGATTCGTGCTTATCCTTCTTTATTTTTCCCTCTTTAACCAATTGCTGCTTTTCTGCTCTAATACGTTCCAGAAGAATGCTTGCAGGCTCGTCAGTCGGATCTTGATGAACTAATTTCCCCTGAACGGCCCACTGTAAAATTGATTTTCTCAGTTGATCCGGAAAATCGCCATTCATTTTATGCAACGCAGTTTCCTTTGTGTCATACATTTTTAAAGCGGGAAGTACATCTTCAATTCTTTTAACGATACGTTGCTGTTCTGCTAGAGGCGGTAATGGTATTAAAGTTTTCCCAAATTCCGTTCCAGAAATTTCTTTAAATGTTGTACCAGACGCTCTTGACTGAATCTCAGGCGTAAAAGCTATAAGGCAATAGTACACATAATCATCTATACAGGTTAAAACAGGAACTAAAGATTTGAAACCTTGGTTAGTACACAATTCCGTAGAAGCAATCGCTATATAACCTATTGGGGCACGGCTTGAATATACTATTGTTCCAGCTGGCATCATATGGGCCGAAGATCCTTTCAAACCTTCCTCTGTTATACAGCGTTCTCCCTTATCAACATATTTACCCGTTACAAATTTCATATCTGCAGGTGTAAGCCATGGAATATTCCCTTTATCCCAATATTCAGGAATATTAGTTTTAGGCGTTCCTCCGCCAACAATTTCTCCTAAAGTAGTAAGCCGTACCCATTCCCATGACTCAGGTATTTCAAACGGTATCTGATCCACAATACATACAGGCTCATTTTTCCCGACTTTCTCATAAGGCAAATTATCGGTAGAAAACTCTATCATAAACCAGTATGCGAAGCAGACTATTATCTCTGCTCCGCACAAGACTCAAACTTTATGTGATGCAAAAAAGTACCCATAATCATACATTTTCAAACTTAAATGCCGTCCAATATCCAGAAGATTATTTATTATTATTTCGACATCACGATCCTCCGTATCTGGTTTACCTAACCGATGACAAATTCTTTCGTATGCATCATGCATCCCAGCATAAAGTTCATAGCATGGTTTGCCTTCTTCATATTCATTCTCTACATATTTGCTCTCTTCCACCGGGAAATGCTCCAAATCAAGAGAGCCATTGGCCAGATCGTAAATTAAGCTTTTGAATTCTGAACTTTGCTTATCCATCACTTTACTCCATTCCGTAGTTAAGATTACTTTTCTGGCGCTAAAAAGTGTTGTCAGCAGAAAAAAAGGAAGCAGCCTATCATCGGTAAATAGAACTGCTTCCTCATTTCTTCTTAAGACTACGAAGAAACTGCAGCAGAATTCTTCTCTCTTCTGCCCCTAACATATCCCACGTCTCAATGATTTCTTTTTGTTCTTGTGTTAAATCCGGTCGCTTGCCCTCTCCGGCAAAGAATTGCGCCAACGTGATACCGAATGCATCACATATCTTTTCCAGAGTAAGCACAGTCGGCATACTTTTCATATTCATAATATTACCCAGAGCCGTTTGTGACATCCCGGTCAGCTGGGAAAGCCGATACTTTGTCACTTTATGTTTAACACACAACTCTTTTACCCGTGTGGCAATATACTCTTCTACACGCAAGTAAAATACACCTCTCTTCTAACCTATATACCGTAATTGTACTGGTAAATTAGAAGATTGATTAGAGCTGTATCACTTGACTAATATACTCCATTATACTTTAGTATTCAGGTAAAAAAATTAGAACTTAGCAGTTCTTATTTTGATAGTTCTATCTGTTCCAAAATTTATTGTTTTCTTCGATCACCTCTTTTCCCTTCAATGGCAAGCATAGCATTTATCCCTTTACTCTGCAACAAAATCTCATCGACAAATAATTACATATCCCGACATAAACAGAAAGCCTCTCCACAATAGCATCATCAGGAGAGGCTTTAAAATTCGCACTCGCAACTATTCTCCGTTATTCGCTGGTAGGTATGAATGCCTCAATTTTTTAAATTCTCATCAGCTTTAATCACTATAGTTCCATTTTCACATTCCAAAGTGACACGATTCCCAATTTCAAATCCAGCTTCCCTAAGCCACTGCCCTTTAAGAATAATTGTAGGAGTCTCTTTATATTTGTATCCAGACTGTCCATATACCTTCAAATTATGTTTCTTTTTGTCTCTCATATTTCTCCTTTTGCTATATTTTATTTTCGCCAAATAGTTAAGACGTTTCGCCAAAAAATAGGACTTTTGCTGAATGGTTCTGTTCACCGCTGAGTCGGAATCTACATATAGGGGGTACATATTTTTTAAAAAACACATATCTTGAGAACACTTTTCTTCAAAACCTCACCCCATAAATGTGGATTTTATGCGGGTTTTCAATCCAACTTTCGCAGAATGCCCGTGTTTACGCCGCTTTCACGGCTCCATTTTTACAACCACAAGATATTGTGGTCGTTCCACCGGTGAATAAGACACCTCCGTGAGCCATACTGATTTCTCCCGGTCTTGGTGTCATTCCACCTCCAACTAATGCAGTCTTCGTTATGGTATGATGAACACTTCGAAACGGACGCCTGGTGATCAAAGGCTGCTCTTTATCTATCATTCCAAGTACACTGTATATTCTGGTAATCTCCAGGCTCTCCTCCAATGACAATTCCGGTAAAATTGTCGCAATCCTTCTTGCAATCATCGACTTGCCGGATCCCGGCGGTCCTGCCATCAATAAATTATGTCCTCCCGCCACGGCAATCTCCGCTGCCCTCTTCACCGCATTTTGACCACATATGTCTGAAAAATCCTCTTTTTTATTTTCGAAAATATTTCTTTGTGCGGAGGACCTTCCCTGTTTTTTTCTATGTATCTCTTTTTCATCTCCGTTCAGATATGCGCAGAGTTTTTCCAGATTATCAGCGGGAAGAATCTTTATCCCGCTCACAAGCCTGCCTTCTATTTCATTTTCTTCCGGCAAAATACAGGCAGTACAGCCCTGATTCTTAGCTTCCATAACGATTGGCAGCACACCTGACACACCTCTTATTTTCCCTTCCAGACTCACCTCACCAATCACTGCCACACCTTTTAGTGCCTCTTCCGGTACATAATTCATTGCTGCCAGAACCGCCAGTGCAATCGGCAGATCAAACGACGCTCCTCTTTTTCTAACTGTTGCCGGAGCCAGATTCACAATAATCTTCTTA
>ERZ827478.982-NODE-982-length-23518-cov-21.118570_pt1 | contig 23518 bp, 19 predicted proteins | sample MGYA00519705_ERZ827478 | MGnify/ENA primary metagenome ERZ827478 (study PRJEB31778, sample SAMEA3449318) | human gut metagenome | biome: human gut; feature: human-associated habitat; material: faeces | place: United Kingdom | collected 2010/2012 ... | reverse complement strand
TGTTGATGTAATAGATATTGGAACAGTCTCCACCGTACGTGGTGTTAAAAGAGGGTGCCGCATCAAGGCCGCAAACGATTTTGCCTTCATAGCCCAGTTCTGTCGCAGCCGTCACGATGGCCACCAGCTGCTGGGTATAGTTCGGGCAGTAGATCGCGTCCACTCCCGCCGATACAATGGGCTGCAGCAGAGTTTTGTAATCGGTGTCAGCGGCGCCGTAGGCCACGACAAGGCTGTCATCGACCGTGATGCCGTCGGCGGCGAGCTGTTCAATAAACGGATCCAGCAGAGACACGGAATAGCTGTTTTCCTGATTGTAAATGATGCCGAAAGTCTTCAGGTCATTTTTCACGGCAAAAGAAGCCATGATCTGACCCTGGGTCGTGGCACTGGGCTGGAAGCAGAACATATTCTTATAGGGGGTTCCGTCCTCTTTCAACTGGCAGTTGGGGTCAAGTGCAAAGCCCATAACGGGGACGTCATAATCCTCAGAGGTCTCCTTGATGGCATTGGCGATGTTGGCGACCGGGGGACCGACGATTAACGAAACGTTGTCCACCGTGACGGCGGTGATGTATGCGTTGACCGCTTCCGTCACGTCGCCTTTGGTGTCATAGGTCTTCATCACGACCGTCTTGCCGCCAATACCGCCTGCAGCGTTAATCTCGTCAACAGCTGCCTGGGCGCCTGCCTGAACGGACATGCCGAGCGCCGAAGTGGCGCCGGTGATATCCTGCAGGCAGCCGATTACGATCTCTCCGCCCTCCGCAGCGGGTTCGGCCGCGCCGGTACCGGACGCCGGGGTGCTGGCAGGGGCACGGCTGGAGGTGCCGCCGCAGGCGACCATTGCAAAAGTCATAACGAGCGCAAGAGTAATTGCAAGGAACTTTTTCATGGTGCTATTCTCCTTTTAAAATTATTTATTGCGGAACCGCAATAATGGCTGGTTCAAAAGGGTTTCCACCCGTTTCCTATTTTCTGCAATCGTTTGCAGAATTTAAAATTAAAAAAATCCAAGCAGTATGCGCAAACACAATGGCAAAACTCACTTAAATTCTGAGCATATTTTATACTTGATTTTTCACATGTGTCAATACTCTTCTGTTTTTTTCGGAAATTCGACCAAAATTAAGTATGAAAAGGTTTGCATATCGCCAAATAATATTTCAAATGGTTACAAAATTATCAAACTTATCACCCGCTTTTGGGAAGCACGCCGCGAACCAGATTCCAAGAAACGAGAGTGGTTCTGTATGCAGTGCCGCAATATTTTCAGAAACGTCCGCTCCTTTCCTGATGCGGGGAGTCTTTTCCATCCCAGTGAATTGTCAAACTAAGTGCAACAGGAATTGAGCTCGAAGTCCCATAATTCCTGAGCAGAATGGAAGTACAGAACTTTGCGAGGCCTGGCGTTCAACAACGCCAGGTTTCGTTTTAATGTGGCGGGAGCAACACGGGAAAGGTTCCTGCCCTTGGGATAAAACTCCCGGAGCAGGCCGTTCAGATTCTCGTTTGTACCTTTCTGCCAGGCACAATATGGGTCGGCAAAATAGACCTCGCAATGCAATCGTTCTTCAATGCGGCGCCAGTTGGCAAACTCCGTGCCCCGGTCGCAGGTAATGGTCTTGACCAGTTGCGGAGGGAAAGCGGACAATGCAGCGACAATGGCGTTCTCCATGGTCTCCGCCCGTCGGTCCGACATCTTCATGGCAATGTAAAACCGAGTCTTGCGCTCCGCCAGGGTGGCAAAGCAGGCTTTGCTTTTGCCCTGGCCACTCACCACTGTATCCGCTTCCCAATGCCCGGCTTCCTCACGGCTGTATACCGACTTGTCCCTCTTGCGGATCGACTTTCCCTTACTGTATTTCCCTCGCGTTTCTTTCACTCCGTGGCTCTTTCCCTTGTGGCGCAGTACTTTCAGATTGCCATTTACCAGGTATTTCTCGTAGATCCACCGGTAGATGGTACGCCAGCTTGGCAGCTTCAGCTCACAAGGGGTACAGGCGATCTGCTCCGGCGACCAGGTCGCCCGCAGCTTTTCCTCTATGTAGTCGAGCACTTCCTGTGAATGGAACATCCCGCGGTGGCAGTAGGAACGGCGCAGCAGATACTTCTTCTGCGCTGTGTGCGGGTAGTAGGTCGGAATGTCATACATGTGGCTGCAGTTCCGCCGTATCTCCCGCGACACAGTACTCACGTTTCTCCCGATCAGCCGAGCGATCTCTCGATAGCTCAACCCATCCACATAATATTTCCGTATACAACTGCGCTCTTCTATGGTAAGATGATGATAGTTCATACAGTTCCCTCCGGTGGTTTGGTGGTGTGGTAACTTCATTCTACCAGGGTTCTGTATGAACTTCTTTTTATCCCCCTAAAGTGTTGCACTTGATAGTATAATTCACCAGGCGGCATAAAAAGGCCCCCTAACGGGGGCCTTTTCGCTCCGCCTTTTGAGGAAAATCGGCTGGATCACTTGCCTGCTGTACACGGGCGGGAAACATTTTTCCTTGCTATTCATGCATTTCACGGTTATAATGAGCCAAAACTTTGTTGAGGTGAAACGAATGAAACTTGGTACAGCTAAGGCTTTTACGCTCGGCTCACTTATGCTCGGTCTTGCCGTCGGTTTGTTCGGCTTTTTCTTCCTCGAGGAAGGAAGCGCTGTGTATATATTCGCCGAGATCGTTACTGCCCTTCTCTTTGCTGCGGGCATTATAACAGCTGTAGTCTGGGGGCGCTGCCCGTTTTGCGGCAAGCCTCTGTTCTATAAGCTGTTCAAGCTGAACGTCTGTCCCAGGTGCAAGCGCAGACTTGACAGCAAGGGCAAATATGCCTCGGGAAAGCGAAAAAGTTAAATTTTGAAACTGCGTTCATTATATTGAAAAAGTTTGATACGCCGTATTTGACATAGCAAGGCCCGTGCCGGGCAAAAACTTGGCACGGACCTTGCTTTTTTATTAGTCGACGCGGTCGAACATTGCGTTACTCCAAAGGAAAGGAAGCGTTTTTCTTTGATAAAAACCACAGTAATGCCAAACTGCTATATGGACTCAATACTGATTTTGTCCGTATCGAGGGAACTCATGAAGCTCCCGGGAGTACACAAGGCAGTTGCTGTCATGGCTACAGACATGAACAAAACCGTCGTGGGCGAATTTGGAGGCCTTACCGCATCGGCGGCAAACGCAGGGCCTAATGATCTCATAGTCTCCCTGGACTGCGAAGACGAGAACATAATAAAGGCCGCCGAAAGCCGCGTAAGAGAGTTGGCCTCCGGCAATAGCAAGGCTTCAGACAGTCCCGCGGCGGAGGTGGAATACAGAACTGTCTCGAGTGCAAAGGAGGCCATGCCGGAAGCCAATTTGTGCATCATCTCGCTTCCGGGCGAGTACGCTGCTGCAGAGGCCGCAGCGGCAATTGCCAACGACATGAACCTCTTCATTTTCAGCGACATGAGCGAAGACGAGGAGCTGCAGCTGAAGCTCGCAGCACACAGGAAGGGCCTCTTTGTCATGGGGCCCGGAGCCGGCACTGCGGTAATCAACGGGCTTTCCGTCGGTCTCATGAGCAAGGTACGTTCAGGCAGGATAGGAATCGTCGCAGCCTCCGGCAGCGGGCTTCAGGAGGTTGCAGTGATCATACACCAACTCGGTGCCGGCATTTCCGAGGCGATAGGCGTAGGCGGTCACGATCTGTCGGAGAAGGTCGGCGGCATAATGTTCATGCAGGCAATAGATTACTTCTCCTCAGACCCCGGTACCGATGTGCTCGTGCTCGTCTCCAAGCCGCCTCACCCAGAGACGGCGCGAAAGATCTACGCCAGCCTGCCGAAGGACAAGCCCTGCGTCATATTCTTCCTCGGAGGCGATGCGCGGGAGATACGCGCTGCCGGCGCCTATGCGCCTCAGACGCTTGAAGAAGCCGCGGTCATGGCCGTCTGCCTGCACAACGGCAAGGAGCCGGACTGCGGTGACAGTGTGGCTGCTGCAAAAGCTGAGCTTTCCCGTATCGCAGAAGAAGAGCGCAGCAAACTTGCACCTGGCCAGAAATACCTGCGCGGCCTCTTTTGCGGCGGTACCCATAGCGAGGAAGCAGTCACTCTGCTAAACAGCTTCGTCCCCGGGCTTCATTCCAACATCAGCTTCGGTGGAGCTCAGCTGCTGGAAGACAGGTACGTAAGCCTAGGTAATTCGCTGGTCGACATGGGTGACGAGGTCTTTACGAAGGGCAAACCCCATCCTGTGATGGACCCCTCCATTCTTGTTGACCGGTTGATCCAGGAGGCGCACGACCCGGAGACCGGCGTCATACTCTTTGATCTGCTGTATGGCTATGCAATACATCCCGACCCCGTCGGGGCCATTGAAGACGCGTTGAAGGAGGTGCGGCGCATTGGAAGAGATGAGGGCCGGCACATCTGCCTGATTACATCTCTCTGCGGCACCGATCTGGACCCGCAGAACGTGGCAGAGCAGGAGCGCAGGCTGCGCGAATACGGTGTCTTGATCCAGCCCAGCAATGCCAAGGCCGCACTGCTGGCCGGTCTGATAGTTTCCTGAGGGGAGGTAAAATTATGGAGTACAAACTCTTCAGCCAAAGTCCTGCCGTTATAAACATAGGTGTAAAGCCTTTTGCAGACGGGGTCAGGGAGCAGGGAGCAAAAACAATACAGCTTGCATGGCGGCCGCCGGTGGATGCCAAGCTATGCCGCATGATCGCAGGAATGAGCCCTGAGCTCAAAGAAAAGATCGCAAAATCCAACGCCGAGGCGATCCAAATGCTCAACGCCGCAGAGGGGCACTGGGTCGGGTTGGAAAAGGCCATAAAAGCTATACCCGGCTTTAAGGAAAATATGATAATGCACTCTGGCCCTCCCATTGCCTGGAAAGACATGATAGGCGTTCAGAAGCGCGGCGTCTGCTACGGCGCGATCCACGCCGGGCTCGCCAAAACAGTGGAAGAGGCTGCTGCAATGGTAGAGGCCGGCGAAATCGAGCTCGCTTCATGCAACGACCACTTTGCCATCGGCGCGGCTGCTGGTATTGTAACGCATAACATGGTCGTCAATATAGTTGAAGACGTAGTCCATGGCAACAGGGCCTACTGTATACCCTTTGAAGGGCGCAACGGACTTGGCGCCTGGGCCATGTGGAATCCTGAAATAGAGCGCAATCTGTTGGAGATCGAGGATTTCTTTGCCCCCGCGGTAGATCACGTGCTCAAGAAAAACGGCGGTATAAACGTCAGAAACATACTTGCCAAGGGCATGCTGATGGGAGACGAGAGCCATACAAGGCAGGCCGCCTGCGGCAATATGCTCGTGAGCGAAATAGTTCCCATGCTGCTCAGCGACGAGGACCTTGATATTCCCACGATCAAGCGCGTTACCGAAATGTTCGTTGGTAACGAGCGCTGGTTCCATCCGCTGGGCATGAGCTGCTCCCTCGCCTCCATGCGCTGCATCAAGGGAAAGGAATACTGCTCCATCGTGACTTCGATAGCTCAGAACGGTGTTGAAACCGGCATCAAGGTCGCGGGGCTCGGCGAGCAGTGGTTCAAAACCTCTGCCCCGCGCTTTGTCGGCACCCTGTTCTCAACTCAGTGGACTCTTGACGATGCCGTTCCCTACATGGGCGACTCGACCGCAACCGAATCCTATGGAATGGGCGCCTTCTCGGCGGCCGCCGCCCCCACTGTCCTGCGGCTGCGCAACGGAGGATGGCGCGAGGCCAAGGCCCAGAGCGAGGAACTGCGCTGCATCTGCGCAGGCATAAATAATAATTTCCCCATTCCTCTGCTCGATTTCCAGGGGCCTGGTCTCGGTATAGATATTTTCAAAGTCGTTGAAACCGGCATCACGCCGCTCTGCCACGGCGGCATAGTCAACAAAACCGGCGGCCAGATCGGCGCCGGAGCCGCCAGGTACAGTGCCGACCATTATATCAGTGCGGCGTACGCCTTCCTTGACAAATATGGGAATAATTAGCTGCATTTTTCTTGTCTTAGCTTTAACAACAATGAACTCCCCGCCAAAAAGTGGGGAGTTCATTGTTGTTAAGTAGCAAAAAACATGCCAAGTTTTTAGTCAAAAGGTAGGAATGATGGCTTTATGCAAGAAAAATTAAAATCCAGTTACTTTTACGTGATATAATTTCATTATCGCCCGTCCCGTTACACATGCGGCGCGGGAGTTTTCGTTTGTAGAGGTGTGCATTATGGAACTCTCGCTTAAACATGAAACAAAGCTCGTGATAGGGCAGAGAATGTATCAATCCATGAACTTTCTTCAGATGGGGCTGGAGGAACTCGACGCCTGTCTCATGCAGCTGAGCATGGAAAATCCCCTCCTCGAGGCCACGCCTCCTGCAGTGGAGCCCAGCTCCGCCATAATGAGGCCGTACGCGGGCAAGGCCCGTATAAAAAACGGCAATAGTATTGGGCTGCCCATCCCTGAGCGCTCCAAGCAGACTCTTAGGTCGGCACTAGATGAGCAGCTGATCTCAATGCATTTGTCTCAAGAGCTTGAGCGCGCCGTCAGGTTCCTGATAATAAATCTTGATGAGAGGGGCTACCTCTCATCCGATATAGAGCTCTCTGAAGCCATACTCACGGAGGCACTCGCAGTATTACAAAGCATGGAGCCGGCGGGAGTGGGAGCCCGCAGCCTGGGCGAATGCCTGTGCATACAGCTCCGCAGGCGGGGACTTGAGGGCAGTACAGCAGAAATAATTTGCACAAACTACCTGGAACACCTGGCGAAAAACCATATTCATCATATATCCAAAGCACTCAACATATCTGAGCTCGACGTGATGGATGCAAAGCAGACAATTTCCTCACTCAACCCCATACCGTCGAACGGCTTTGACGGCGGAGAATGTACTGTATGGGTCATACCTGACGTGGAGATCTGCTTTGAAAACGGCCAGCTTCGGCTCCTTTATATGGATATGTATATGCCATCATATGGGGTAAACAGCTATTACGCCAACATGCTCAGCCGCAACGATATATCTGATGAAGAGCGCAATTATCTCCGTGAAAAACTGTCCCAGGCTCAGTGGGCGCTCAGCTGCGTAAAACGCAGGCGCGATACTCTGCTCAGCTGCGCCGGCGCCATAGCCGAGGAGCAGAGGGAGTTTTTTGAAAGCAGCAGCTTCCCCATCCGCCCCTGTTCGATGACCGATGTGGCCCGAAGGATGGGTGTTCATCCTTCCACGGTGTCGCGCACGGTCAAAGACAAATACATATCCTGCTGTCGTGGGGTTTTCCCAATGTCCAGCTTCTTTGCAAGAGAAGTCTGCGGAGAGACTTCAGGTGAGATCTTGCAGGTCATTCTCTCCATTATTTCCGGGGAAGACCCCAAGCGGCCTTTAAGTGACAGCGCAATATGTCAGCTTCTCTCCAGCCGTGGCTATGACATTGCGCGAAGAACTGTGGCAAAATACAGGGATATGGCAAATATCCCCCCCGCCACAGGCAGAAAGCAGAGGTGAAGCACTCGAAAAGTAAAACACCGTTAAATTATTTTACGCAACTGTAAAACGCGCCGGACAGTGTGCCATAACAGAAGCAGCATGTGGCACACTCCGGCACTGTTTTTTTGGGAAATAAGACTGTAAATCGGTAAAAAAGTTGGCACGGCTTATGCTGTTTAATTTTAATGAATAATGGAGGGTAAATATGAAAGTCCTTGTAAGCAATGTCGGGAGCACTTCTCTTAAGTTTAAACTTTTTGATATGCCGGAGGAGCGTGTGCTATGTGAAGCCAGGGTAGAGCGTGTCGGCAGTCTTGATGACGCGATATATCAGTACCGCAGATTCTCAGACGGCTATTCCTCACGCAAGGAGGGGCTCTGCGTACCTGACTACTCTACCGGCATAAAAATGTTCCTGTCTGACATGACATCTAAGGAGCACGGCGTTCTCACATCCGCTGGCGAGGTCGGCGCCGTTGGATTCAAAACTGTGCTTGCCAAAGGGTTTTACGGCGTTCATGAGCTCGATGAGGCCGTGCTGAGCGGCATGCGCGATCGTCTGTTTGTGGCGCCTGCCCACAACGGCCCGTATCTGGAAGCCATCGGCCAGTTCAGGCATATCATGCCTGACGCAAGCATGATCGGCGTGTTTGAAACGGCCTTTCATACGACGATACCCTTCGAGCGGAGGATCTACCCTGTGCCATACGAGTGGTATGAGCGCTATGACATCGTACGTATGGGCTACCATGGAGCGTCGCACGCCTATATTGCGCAGGAGGCAAAGGCAGACAGGCTCATATCCTGTCATCTCGGCGGAAGCTGCTCAGTTTGTGCCATCCTGGACGGAAAAAGCGTAGACTGCAGCTTCGGCTTCTCCCTCCAAACCGGGCTGCCCCATGCGCAGCGCTGCGGTGATGCGGACCCCTACATAATACCCTACCTGATGAACGAAGGACTGACAGAAGCAGAGATACTCGACGGGCTTTCAAAGCGCGGCGGCCTGCTAGGCGTATCCGGCGTAAGCGGCGACCTCCGTGCCGTTCAGGAGGCCGCGGACGCAGGCAACTCCCGTGCTGCACTCGCAATCGACATGTTCGCGGCTTCAATAATCAGGTACATTGGAGCCTACTATGCGGAACTCGGAGGCCTGGACAAGCTGGTGTTCACGGGAGGGATCGGCGAAAACTCCTCAGCAGTCCGCTCAAAAGTCTGCTCCGGCCTGGGGCACATGGGAATACGGCTGGATGAGGATGCAAACGCGCGCTGCCGCGGGAACGGTATGATCTCCGCAGCGGATTCGCCGGTAGTTGTAGAGGTAATCGCAGCGAATGAAGAGCTCGGCGTAGCAAGGAAAACCCATGCGTACGTGCTTGACAAGAACAAAACAACACAGGAGGAGACTACACCATGAAAATGTACATTAACGGCAGACCCGCCTCCGCCTCAAATGGAGAGAGCATTGAGGTACTGAATCCAGCTACAAACGAGGTCATCGACACTGTTCCCTCCGCCACCAAAGAGGATGTGGAATCAGCCATTTCCGTGGCCGTAGATGGAGAAAAGGCCTGGGCTGCCGTCCCGCTGCACAAGCGCATGGCCATGATGCAAAACTTTATCGACCTTGTGATGGAGGAAGAGAATCACAAGAGGCTGGCTATGATGCAGTGCCTTGAAATGGGAAAGCCTTATAAGGAATCATACAATGACTTCAGCGGCTTCAAGGCCCATATCGAGGGTTTCATCTCAGCAGCTCGCAATAATTTGACCGGCATTGTTATACCCTTCGGCGTTCAGGCCGGGATGGAAAATGATTTTGACGTCTCCATACGAGAGCCGATCGGCACCATTGTCGGCATAATTCCCTTCAATGCCCCGCTCACGCTCTTTGCAAAGAAGGTAGCGCCCGCACTGCTCAGCGGCAACTGCTGCATCGCAAAGCCGGCAAGTGACGATCCCCTGACCGTTCTCATGTTATCCGAGCTGATGTATGAGGCAGGCTTCCCTGGCTATGCCTATCAGTGCGTAACGGGTCGCGGTGAGACCGTCGGCGAATGGCTGACCGCGGACGACCGCATAGCAGGTGTTAACTTCACCGGAAGCACCGCTGCCGGTAAGCGCGTGGCGGAAAACTGCGGACGCAACCTCAAATACCAGAGCCTCGAGCTCGGCGGAAACGCCCCGATGATAGTTTGCGCTGACGCGGATATCGATTGCGCCGTCGCAGAGGCCACGGCCTGTCGCGCCTTCTACATGGCCGGGCAGATATGCTCGGTACCGAAACGGTTCATAGTCCACCGCAGTGTACATGATGAATTCCTGAAAAAGCTGCTTGATAAGATAAGCGCCGTAAAGCTGGGCGACCCTCTGGCCCCGGAGACGACCATGGGCACCCTCATAAGTGAAAGCGCCGCCAAGCGGGTAGAGGCCCAGGTGAACCGGGCCATCGAGCAGGGCGCAAAGCTGGTCTGCGGCAACGAGCGGCACGGTGCGTTTTACGGTCCGACGGTCCTCGACGGGGTCGACGCCAGTATGGACATCGCCCACGATGTCGAGGTCTTCGGTCCGGTCTTTCCAATAATAACGTTTGATGACTTCGACGATGCAATGGATATTGCAAACGACACGAAATACGGCCTCGGCTCCTGCATCTTCACCAAGGATCTGAGCCTCGGCCTGAAGGCTGCGCTGCGTTTTGAGGCCGGCTCCGTCGTAATAAACGGGCAAAGCCTATATCGCAACCTGCTAACGCCATACGGCGCCAACAAGGACAGCGGACTAGGCCGCGAGGGCCAGACCCAGACTCTTCTGGCCATGACCCAGACTAAAAATATCGTATTCAAAAACATCCTGAAGTAACCGGTCCGCAGGTTGCGCCGCCCCGTGCAGAGGTGAGCCTGACCGCGGCATGAGATATATCTGCGAATTCTGCACAATTTTACAGAAGGAGAGGTTGAAATTGAACAAGGCTGTGAGCATGCTAATGCGGTTTGTCGAGTTCGTCGTAACGCTTTTGTTCGCCATCTCAGTACTGCTCGTCGTGGCCCAGGTATTCTGGCGGAGAATATTGCAGGATCCCATAGGCTGGACCGAGCAGATTTCGAGGGCGCTTTTCTGCTGGATGACGATGCTTGGCATACCTGTCCTGTTTAACAGGAACATTCTTATGTCCTTCGATATGGTGCAAAATCTTTTCAAGGACAGGGCGCACATCTGGCTGCGCATTGCTTTCCGGGTAATAGGCATATTTTTCTGCATCTGCTGGTTCATCTTTTCGTTGGAGCTGTGCAAGGTGTCCGTGGGGCTCGTCTTTTCCGGCGTCGCCATACCCAAGAACGCGCTCTACAGCGCACAGTGCGCCTGCTGCGTGTTGATGTTTATAGTTCAGCTGGACCAGATAATCTCCCTGCTCAAAGAACTGCGGCGGGGCAGCAAGGAAAAGGAGGCGTAGCGGATGATTCTTTGGATATGCATAGGAATATTTGCCGCGCTGCTCATCCTGGGCGCGCCCATACTGCTCTGCCTTGGCCTGCCGCCGGTCATATGGCTGCTGCAGGACGGAAGCATTCCCAGCCTTGTCATGGGTCAGAAGATGTACACGGCCGTGGACAGCTTCTCACTCATCGCCATCCCCTTCTTCATGCTCGCCGGCCAGGTCATGGAGCGAACAGGTATAACGGAGGCCATCGTTGACTTCGCAAACTCTGTGATTGGATGGGTGCGTGGGGGCCTGGCCTGCACTGTCGAGCTGGCAGGCATACTCATGGCAGGCATCTCCGGCTCCTCCAATGCCGATGCCTCCGCGCTCGGCGCCATCTGCCTGCGCGCCCTCAAGAAGGGAGGCTACGAGGACGGCTGGGCCTCGGCCATCGTGGTCTCGGCCGCCGGCATAGGCCCCATCATACCACCGAGCATAATCATGATAGTCTACGCCAACGCCACCGGTCTGGACATCGGCAAGCTGTTCGCCGCCGGAATACTCCCGGGCGTGCTGCTGGGCATATGCTACATGGTCACCGGCGTCATTTACGCCAAGAAGCGCAACATTCCCAAGATTCCCTTCCAAGGCCTCAAACACGTCGGCAAAACCTTCATCAGGGCCATCTGGGCGCTGCTCATGCCCATCATAATCATCGGCGGCATACTCGGCGGCTTCTTCACCGCAACTGAGTGCGGCGTTATCGCCACGCTGTACGGCATCGCCTACGGTCTCATCGCCCGCAGGCTGAAGGTCAGGGAGATCTGGGATTCACTGCGCGACGGCATCATGGCGGCTGTCGGCCCCATCTCGCTCATAGCCATCTCCTCCATCTTCAGCTACATGCTCGCGCGTGAGGGTGTGACCGGGGCCATTGCGGACTTCGTTACAAACAATATCCACAGTCAGTTCGGCGTGCTGGCCTTCGTCTCCATCATCTGCATCATCGCTGGCTGCTTTGTGGACGGCACGGCTACCATGCTCCTGCTCACGCCCATTTTCCTGCCCGTCGTACAGGCCATGAACATAGACGTGCTGCAGTTTTCGATGATCTTTATGATAGTCATCATGTCCGGCGGCATGACGCCGCCCGTCGGCTCCATGCTCTTCATCATCTCGGGCATCGACGGCACGCCCATCAGCCGCATGGTAAAGCCCATCATACCGTTTATGCTGGCCCTGATAGTCGTCGTCATACTGCTCATGCTCATCCCCGACATAGCCAACTTCATCCCCGGGATGCTCTACGGTGCGTAAACTGCCCCGCGCTTTGGCAGTTTAGATAAAGATCAAAATGAAATATGGGAGGAAACCAAAATGAAAAAACTGCTGGCCCTGTGTATCGTCTTTGCACTGGCCCTCACGCTCTGCGCCTGCGGTCAGGAAGCCCCGGCTGAGGACAGCCCGGCGGCCGCTTCCGACGGAGGAGACGCCGAGCTTGAGCCTATCACCATAGTCTTCGCGACCCCGAACGGCACGGCGAACATTGAGAGCGTCTACGCCGCCAAGTGGATAGAGCTCGTCGAGGAGCGCTCGGAGGGCAAGATAACCTTCGACTACACCGATTCCGGCGCGCTCGGCTCCTACACCGAGCTGCTTGAGGGCGTGCAGAACGGCGTTTACAACATGACCATCACCGAGCCCTCTTACATCGCCACCTACGTCCCCGAGTCCGCCCTGCTCTCGCTGCCCATGCTCTACGACAGCTACGAGGAGGCCACCGAGATCCTCGACGGCGAGGTCGGCCAGTGGTATAACGCCCTCGTCTCTGAGAAGAGCAACCTCGAGATACTCAACTATTTCTACTGCGGCTTCCGCTACGTATGCTCGGAAAAGGAAATAACCTCGCTTGACGACTGCAAGGGCGTGCTCATCCGCTCCCCCGAGATCGACACCTACACCGACCTGCTCAGCCTCATGGGCTTCAGCTATGTCACCATGGCCTTCTCTGAGGCCTACACCTCCATGGACACCGGCATCATCAATGCCGTTGAGGTCCCGCTGCAGAACATCTACGAGGGCGGCTTCCACCGCCTGGGCAAGTACATCTGCGGCACCCGCCACCTCCTGAGCGTCAACTGCATCGTCGCAAACAAGGAGTTCATGGCCAGCCTGCCCGAAGAATACCGCGAAATCATGATGACCGCCCTTGAAGAGGTCACCGCGGAAGAGCGCGTTCAGTGCGAGGCCAACGAGCAGGACTACATCGAAAAGCTCGAAGCCGAGGGCGCCGTCTTCACGGAGTTCGACGAGGCGTCCAAGGCCGAGATAGTTGAGATCTTCGGCCAGTACTGGACCGAGAAAATCGAGGCGCTCGGCAACCCCGAGGCGGTCGAGATGCTCAACAAGATAATCGAAATGAAGGGCTGAGTGCCGCAAGGGCCCGCGCCTTCCGGCGCGGGCCCTCATCGGAGCGAAAGGAGTCTGCAAACATGATGAAAATCGAGGCCTCGCGCTCGGCCTTCTCCTCCTGCAACGACAGGTTCATGAAAAACTACAAAGCCGACGTGCCCTTCGAGCGTCAGATGGAGATCCTCCGGGACATCGAATACGTGGACGCCATACCCGTCACCTATTCGCCCGACACGGACCCTGTGCAGCTGCGCTCGTACATGGCTCAGTACGGCATATCCCCCGGCACCGTTGTCCTGGACACATATTCACAGCCTCGTTACGCAAAGGGCACGCTGACAAGCCGTGATTCTGCGCTGCGGCGCGAGTTCATAGAAAAAGGCAAGGCGGCCATGGACTTCTGCAGCGAGATCGGCGGCGTCGACGTCATGCTCTGGCTCGCACACGACGGTTACGACTACCCGTTCGAGGATGATTACGCGCTTCGCTACGGCTATCTCATCGACGGCCTGCGCGAGATCGCCTCTCATCGCGCGGATGTGAACGTCACCATCGAGTACAAGCCCGCGGATCCTCACATATACCAATATGTGTCCACCGCGCCCAAGGCCCTCACCATCTGCAACGAGGTCGCTCTGCCTAATCTGGGCATCATTCTTGACTACGGCCACGCCCTCGTAGCCGGCGAAAATCCCGCTGAGAGCGTTGCGCTCATAAACCGGTACAAGCGCCTGTTCCACGTCCACCTCAGCGACTGCTACGGCAAGACCGACGACGACTTCCTGATAGGCAGCATAAGCCTCTGGCGTACCCTTGAGTTTTTTATGCAGCTTCAGGACGTTGGCTACGACGGGTACTACGTGCTAGATATCTGGCCGCCCAGGATGGACGGCATCGAGGCCACAAAGGTCTCCGTCCGCCGCACTCTCGGGCTGTGGGAAACAGCGCGGGAGCTGCCCCGAGATGAGTTCAGGCGGCTGAGGCAGGAAAACGACGTGCCCGCGATATACGACCTTCTGACTTCGAAGGTGCTCAGATTACCGTGACGAGGTGCAGTTATAATGGAACGATTCTGCTGGAAGGGGCATGTGAACCCCGGAAAACTTGAGGAATACGCAGCAAAGCACAACGCCATGTGCAGACAGATGGAGGAGCTGATGCGCGCTGCCGGCATGCGCAACTACTCCATCTGGGCAAACGGCGAGGACACCATCGGCTACTACGAATACCTGGGCCCCGAACGAAAGGCCGAGGTCTATGAGCAGCACCGCGACATCCTCGACGCCTGGAACAAGAACATGGAGGGCCTGTCCGGGATGGATCTGGACGAGGACGGCAAGCCCAAAGTGTGGAAAATGATTTGGCTCATGGAGTGATTATTATGAACGACAGCTTTTCCAAACCCAAGCTCGTGCAGGTGGGCCTTGTAGTGAGGGACCTTGACGAGACCATGCGGCAGTTCAAGCTGCTGCTCGGCGCGGAGCCCGACAGGGTCATCGAAAAGTCCCCGTCCGCGCCGGGGCCGAAATACTACCTGGGCGAGGAGCGGGATTTCTATCAGCGCGCGGCGCTCTACAACATGAATGGAATCGAGTTTGAGATATTGCAGCCCTACAACGACCGCTCCGCGCTCACCGACTTCTTGGACGAGCACGGCGAGGGCATACACCACGTGGCGTTCGACACGGACAACTTTGACGCCTTTGTGAAGCATTTGAACAGCAACGGCGTGCACCTGGTGCAGACCGGCCCCAATTCCAGGCACCCCGCCCTGAAGTGGGGGTTCTTCGACACCAACGAAAAACTAGGGACAATGATAGAGGTCACCAATTTCCAGGAAGTCGCCAATATCGAGGCCGCAGAAAAGGGCGAATGACCCCTCTCTCCAAAGACCGCACCTGTCTATAGACCGGTGCGGTTTGCCGCCCGTGAAAACAAGTGTTACAAGCGTTAAAATATGTTACAATAACACCACAAATTTTTGCGCGGCGGCGCATCAGCCGGGTCAGCCGGCGGAAATGGAGAATTGAATGAAAGATATTGCTCTTTTGGTCAACAGCGACGACATGATAAGCATGGCGAAGGACGCCGCAAAGCATGCCGGGGCCGAGGATGAGATAGAGGTCATCCTCACCCACACATACGAGGAGAGCCTCGACATTGCCAGAAAGTGCGAGTCGGAGGGCGCGCGGATTATGATAGCCCGCGGCGGCCACGCCCGCTTCCTGCGCGAGGCGGGTATAGGCATACCCGTCACTATGATACCGTTCACGGGCAACAACATAGCCGCCCTGCTTGCGAACGCGGCCAACGACTGGGGGGAGTTCGCCGTTATCGGCAACCCCACCATGATACAGATGACCCGTGAGCTCGAAAGGCCCATAGGCGCGAAGATACACTACTACGAGGTCGTGCGCTGGGCGGACTTCGCGGCCATAATGCCGGCCATTAGGAACGCCGGCATAAAGGCAGTCATCGGCGGCTACGACACGGTCCGAGCGGCCAGGGCCTACGGACTGCACGACTACTGCCTCAAGACCAGCGAATACGAGATAATAACCGCCATAACCGACGCCAAGAGCCTCCTGTCCGCCATGGAGCGCGACAGGCACTGGGACAGACTCTTCGAGGCAGCGCTCAACACCATAGGCGAGGGTGTCGCCGTCGTTGACGGAACCGGTGCCGTGAGCCACGCGAACCTGCGCGCCGTCAAGCTCATAGGCAGCGGCGGCCGCCTTGCTGAGCTCCCCCTGCCGGAGATGCGCTCCCAGCTCGACAAAGCCCTGCTCTCCAGTCGGCCAGTCTACGATGAGCTTTACGAGTTCAACGGCTACAAGTTTTCCGCTTCTTTCCTGCCCATTGAAGGGCAGACGGACAACATAGTGATGGTCATGCAGGAGGTGGAGTACGTCCACAAGATAGAGAGAAAAATACGCCAGAAGCTGGCAAACAAGGGACTGGTGGCCAAAAACACGTTCGAGAACATCTGCGCGGAAAGCCCCGCTCTGAGCGAAACCGTCCGCATCGCAAAGCAATACGCAATAGTGAACTCCTCCGTCCTTATAAGCGGTGAGACCGGTACAGGCAAAGAGATGTTCGCGCAGAGCATACACAATTTCAGTTCTCGGAGAAATGAGGCTTTTGTCGCAGTCAACTGCGCCACGATCCCCGCCAACCTGCTTGAGTCCGAGCTGTTCGGCTATGTTGAAGGCGCATTCACCGGTGCGAAGCGAGGAGGCAAAATAGGACTTTTTGAGCTTGCCCATAAGGGCACCATTTTTCTCGATGAAATCGGAGAGACCAGCCTCGACATGCAGGCCCGGCTTCTGCGAGTGCTGGAGGAACACGAGATCATGCGCGTTGGCGACGACAAGGTCATCCCTATAGACATAAGAGTAATTGCAGCGTCAAACCGGGACCTCAGACAGATGGTAGAGGCGGGCACCTTCCGCAGTGACTTTTATTACAGGCTTGATGTGCTCTCTCTGAAACTGCCTCCGCTTCGGCAGTGCAGGGAGAACATAGGTGCGCTCATTGACCTTTTCAGCAAAAAATACTCTGCCCAGAACAACAGGAGACCTATCGAATACAATGACGAAAGCCTGGAAATACTCAAAAACTACAATTGGCCGGGAAACGTTCGGGAATTGAAAAACGTGATCGAGCGGTTGGTCGTTACAAACTCCGGCGGAACTGTTTCTGGTCATGAAGCAATGGAGGCCCTCCATATCAAGCAGGAGCCTCCCGTCCCTGACGTGTCAGGGCCTGAAACAGGACTGATCAGCTCAGCCGAGTCTGAACTTATCCGCCAGGTGCTCAGAGAATGCGGCGGGAATAAGACAGCCGCGGCAAAGAAGCTCGGAATTAGTCGTCCCACGCTGCACAGACGGCTTAAGGCCATGGAGGATGCAAATGCTGTTTGACGGCGTAGTCTACGATGAGAAGCTATTGCGCCGCTTCTATTCCGGCGAAGAGCTTGAGCTTGTCGGAGCTTTCAGTGAAGGCGTGTATTTCAACGGGCCGCGCGGCATCGTACTTATACACGATTCGCAGTATGGCTCGCTTCCCTTCGGGATCGCCGTGAGAGCTTTTTCCGGCTCGGGACGGGAGCTTGGCCTGGTGCCTGGGAGCAAAGCCGTTCTTTCGTCTGAGGGACTCAGAGGCATCGGATACAGCTTGCAGGTTTTGGTCTCGCCGGGAAGGCCTTATCGTTCCGTCCCATATATGCCGTCAAAGGAGAGCCTGTACAAACTGTACCGCATTTCCCTTTCCGTTCTCGTGGAGAGTGAGCGAGCAAGTCTGCTGCCTTACTGTATCCCACCGGGAGCTGAGGTGCAGCGGGACAAGCTGACAGACGATTTTGCCAGAGCAGGCCTTGGTCACATGCTGCTGTTTCGCAGCGCCATAGCGAAAAACGACTCCCCTGCTCTGCCTGAGGCGCTCTCTGGTCTGATCGGCCTTGGCCGAGGGCTGACCCCTTCCTTTGACGACTTTCTCACCGGCACGCTCTTTGCGTTGAATTACTCCCTCAAAACCTGGGGACTCGAGCTTCCGATACTGTCCGAGCTCTCTTTGGAGATCACCAAACAGGCCGTCCGGCGTACAGGCGTTATAAGTGCAGCATATCTTCTGGCTTCTGCCGGGGGCGGTGATTTTTCCATGTTGAGAGAATGTCTTGAGCCTCTCGGAGCACAACAGGCCATGAGTAAAATGCGGTCTCTCCTGCTCGTCGGCGGCAGTTCCGGCGCCGACATGCTTTCTGGAATGGCCTTTGCAATCGGGTGCATTTTGACATTGAAACATTTACAGTAAAAAAATGATACGTAGTTTTGAAACACTTTGCCGCAGTTTTGCCTCTGGTTCAGCATATGGAGGTTCATTGCGGCATTTTTAAGTTGGCATGCGCATTGCTGAATAAATAATTAGAACAAGGGGCGCAAAGCCCCGGAAATAAAGATCAGGGAGGAAAGATACCTATGGCTGATAAACAGACCATCGAGAGGCTCAAGGATCAAGCTCTCGAGATGAGGGAACTGGTGCTCAAGCTCTCGGCAAAGACGGTCATACATCTTGGCGGCGACCTTTCAATGGCCGACATGATGACCGCGCTCTATATGTACAAGATGAAAAAGAATCTCGATTACGACGGGAAATGGCCGGAGAGGGACCGTTTCGTTCTCTCAAAGGGGCACGGCGCCGGGTGTCTGTACATTGCAATGGCCATGGCCGGCTATGGAAGCATAGATGAGATCTTTGAAACCTACGGCGCCTGGGGCAGCCGTTATGGCATGCACCCATGCAAGAATCAGAACCCCGGTATGGAGGTCTCTTCCGGCTCGCTCGGTCACGGGCTGACTCTCTGCTCCGGACTGGCGCTGGCCGCCAAAGAGCGCGGCGATATGCATCACGTCTTTACGCTTCTCGGAGACGGAGAGTGCAATGAGGGCGCAGTTTGGGAAGGGGCAATGCTTGCCTCCCACTATAAGCTCGGCAATCTGGTCGCTTTGATCGACCGAAACATGGTCAGCCTGAGCTCCCCCACCGAGGAATACTACGGAGGACTGAAGCTGGAACCGCTCGGCAAAAAATTCGAGGCATTCGGCTGGAATGTGGTAGAGATCAACGGCAACTGCATGGAGCAAGTAGTTGACGCCCTGGACAACATCCCTGAGGCTGACAGTGATATCCCCACCGTTATAATCGGCCACACGGTAAAGGGCTATGGCGTTTCCTTCATGGAAGGCTCGCCCTCCTGGCACCACGGCATGCTGACAGACCCCGCCCTGCTTGAGCAGGCGCTGGCCGAGGTCAGGCAGACCAGATACAGGTAAGGAGGCTATTGAGATGATAGAGACTTATGCATTTGGTGAAAAGTTGGGACATGCCCGTCCTGCAATAGATGCGGCTATGCAGAAAATGGCTGTCGAACGTCCGGAGTTCAGGCTTATCTCCGCCGATGTCGCGCGGGCCGGAATGCCGGAGTTTATAAAGAAATTCCCCAAGCAGTATTACAATACAGGCATTGCAGAAATGGCTGCCATGGATCTGGCGGCTGGTATGGCGCTTGAGGGTTACCTGCCGTTTGTCTACGGCATGTCGGTATTTAATACTCTCAGGGCCGGAGAAGGCATACGCACAAATATTTGCTATCAGAACGCCAATGTCAAGATCATAGGCAACAACACCGGTCTTTCGCAGGGTCCATGCGGCTCCACACATTACGCCATGGAAGATCTGGCGATCCTGCGCACCTTTCCAAGGATGACTCTCTGCGTGCCGGGAGATCCGTCCCAGGCTGTCAAGGCCTTTGAAGCGGCCGCAGACTTTGATGGGCCCGTATACATCCGCCTTGCAAATGGCAGAAACGAGCCCGAGGTCTATAAGGGTGATTATGAATTCCGCTTTGGCAAGGGCATTGAGCTCATGGAGGGCAGCTACGGATATATTGTCGCCTGCGGCATAATGCTCGCCTACGCCGTCGAAGCGGCAAAGCAGCTGAGGGCCGAAGGCCTCGATGTCGGCGTTATCGACATGCATACTCTCAAGCCGCTCGACTCAGAGCTTTTGCTCCGTGCTGCCGCCAAGACCGGCAGGCTCATAACCGTTGAGGACGCGTTTATCATAGGCGGGCTCGGCGGCGCGGTATGCGAGACGATAGCAGAAAGCGGTGTGCCTTGCAGGGTAAAACGTCTTGGTATACCGGACATCTTCCCCGGTTTCGGCTCCTTCGAAGAGCAAATGGAGCATTTGGGTTTTGGAATAGAAGCAATGAAACAGGCGATCAGGGCTCTTTGAGCGGCATCTCCGCTATTTATGACCGCCAGGATAGGCATCTGCCGGTCTGGTCTGCGACCTGTAAGTGTGTATGGAGGGATATCACTTGGAGCATAGAACTGAATTTACCGATGTCCTGATCCTGGGTGGCGGCGTATCAGGCCTGCGTGCCGCAGTCGCCGCCTCTGAACTCGGAGCCTCCGTCGTCGTTGTCAGCAAGTCCGTTAGCGCTTCCCCAGAAATAATGGGCTTCAATGCCCCGGTAATGCCGCAAGACTCTGCTGAGCTGTATTTCAAAGATCTTGAAATAAGCGGATATGGCGTCAATGACAGCCGCCTTGCGCGCGTGCTCTCCGACAAGGTTCTCGGTGAAGTAAAATATCTTGAGAGCATCGGCGTGGAGTTTGAAAGGGATGCGCTGGGCAGGTATTTGCCTATTCATACTTTGGGAACAGCGTATCCCCGGCTCATCAAGGCCGGAAATTCAAGCGGTACAGCCGAGATGCGCGTGCTTAGTTCTCTCTGCAGAAAGCTCGGTGTGAAACATGATTCCCCCGTGGACATACTTGGTCTGCTTGTTTCTGACGGAAGAGCTGTTGGCGCCTACGGATTAGATAAGCGGGAACAAAAGCTGGTGTGCTATTATGCCGGCGCCGTAGTTCTTGCGTTGGGCGGCTGCGGTGCTATGCAGAGCTTTTCTACATACCCGAGGGCGCTCATTGGCGACGGCTACGCCATGGCATATGAAGCCGGGGCCAGACTTGTTGACATGGAGTTTCAGCAATTTGAGCCTTGCTGCTTTGTCTGGCCCGAAAAGCTCTCCGGCAAAGTCATCGCAACCACTCTGCTAAGGCATGGGGCAATTCTCAGAAATGGAGAGGGCCGCGATTTCCTGGCCGACTACGGGTTGACCCGTGAAAACGCGCAGAAAGGCAGTCTTGCCCGCGCCATGCTCAGCGAGGTACGAGCCGGCCGAGGTACTCCGCATGGCGGAATATATTATGATTTGACGATGATGGACAGGGATTTTCTGTATAACGACCACGCCATCTTCACGAGGGCGGCGGCAGATGCCGGAATAGACCTATGTAGAGACATGCCGGAGATGATGCCTGCGGCGCACACTAATCTCGGAGGAGTGGTAATAGGTACGGATTGCTCCACGGATGTTGCCGGTCTTTTCGCCTGCGGCGAGGTCACAGGAGGTCTTCATGGCGCAAATCGCCTCGGGGGCAGCGCCGGAGCCGAAACTGTTGTTTTTGGACATATTGCCGGGGACAGTGCCGCAGCTTATGCAAGCAGGCTTGGCTCTGTTCAGATGGAGGATGCAGAGCGCGCCTGGGCAAAGGCCGAGCTCAGCTTCCATGGGATCTCCGGGAGCGAACCAACGTTTTCAGCATCTGGATTGAGGCGCAAGCTCGGTGAATGCCTTCACGAGTATCTCGGTATCCAAAGAAGTGCTGAGAGCATCGCAGCCGCAGGCCTTGAAGTTCAGCGCCTGAGATCCGAACTTGAGAATGCGCGCGCATCAAGCCTGGAGGAGGCCGCTGAACTCATACATCTGAGGCACATGCTGCTTGTCGCAGACATGCAGATAAAGGCTTCCGAGCTGCGCACAGAGAGTCGGGGGGTATTTTACCGTACCGACTATCCGGTCATGAATGACCCGAAATGGCGCAAAAACATTCTCATTAGAGACAATGCCGGCCATATGTCCCTGTCCTTCCGCGATGCCATCAGATGTAATGACGGCATAGTTTCTGAAAGGTAAGAGGATCTCTCATGACAAAAAAAGCTCTGCAATTTGATGCCTGCGACAATGTGGCGGTCGCACTCGAAGCCATGAATGCAGGCGACAGCGTTATTATAAACGGCGAAGGCCCCGAGGTGAAAATAGTGCAGTCGCTTCCCCAGGGGCACAAATTTGCCGTCAGACCCATCAAGTGCGGCGAAACGGTTGTTAAATACGGGCACTCAATAGGTACAGCTGTCTGTGACATTGAAGCGGGCAATTATGTACATACTCACAATCTGAGCGACCCCATATCGAACTGGAAGGAAAACTATCTTTACGAATTTGACCCGGAGCACCTTGTCGAGTTGGACGACAGTCTCAAGCTCAGCAACACGCCGAAGCTGTATGGATACCGGAGGAAGAACGGCCTCGTTGGCTTCAGAAATTACGTTGCAGTCCTCTCGACCGCAGTGTGCGCAAATAAGATCGTCTCCGATATCGAATGCAAGTTCAGAGACGTGGTGGCCATTACCAACCCTTCCGGCTGTGTTATACTTCCCAATGAAGTTGAGCGTATAAAGGCTATTTTGCTCGGGATCGCAAGAAACCCCAACGTCGGTGCGGTCATCTTCGTTGGCCTTGGCTGCGAGAGCATAGACGCTGAACAGCTTTTCAAGCTGGTTGAGGATGAGAAGCCCAGCGCTTTTGTGCGCTCTCAGGACTACGGCTCCACTGAAAAAGCATACAACGAGCTTGAAAAGCTGGTGCTTTCCATGAGGGAGCTGCTCAAAAGCCAAGAGCGCGTAGAGGCAGGCGTTTCCGACATATGTCTTGGCGTAAAGTGCGGCGCCTCAGATTGGACCACTGCTGCAGCTTCCAATCCTGCCATCGGGTATGCCTCCGACATTATAGTAAAAAACGGAGGTACTTCGCTTCTTGGCGAGACAGTCGGCTGGTACGGCGGCGAAGGCGTGCTGACACGCATGTCAAGGGACAGGAAAACCGCCGATAAGATAATAAGCATGATGATGAGCATGTATGACCGCGCAAAAATAATGGGGCGCAGCATAGAAGAGAGCAATCCCGCCCCGGGAAATATTGCCGGCGGCATAAGTACTCTCAAGGAAAAGGCGCTTGGAAACGTCAAAAAAGGCGGAAATGCTCCAATAGAAGGCGCGTTGGATTTCGGCGAATATCCGACGGGAAAGGGTCTTTACGTGGTTGATAATCCCGGTCTTGACCCGCTGTCGCTCATGGGCCTTGTGTGTTCAGGGGCAAACGTGCTGCTGTACAGCACCGGCAGGGGCACTCCGGTGGGCAATCCAATAGCCCCCGCCGTCAAACTCACAGGTTCGCCCGATGCCATGAAGCTTCTTGGGGCAAATATTGACGCCGACCTTACTGATATCGTTCGCGGTTATATGAGTATAGAGGAGGCGGGACAGCTGTTGTTCGAAAAAGTTGTCTCCGCCTGTAACGGCGAGCCCACCATAGCTGAAAGGCTTGGACACAGGGAATATGCCTTTCCCTTGCTCATGGGGGCGCTGTAACAAGTGTTCGCGGGCCGTCCCGTATGGGAATGGCCCGCATTTTTATAATCGCCTGAAAAGGAGGCAAAGCATATGCCTGCGTACAACAAACTTACGGAGGGCGTCGCGGAGGAGCTGCGGCGGGCCGTGGGGCCGGGGCGGTTCTTCT
>ERZ827478.980-NODE-980-length-23536-cov-4.159704_pt1 | contig 23536 bp, 29 predicted proteins | sample MGYA00519705_ERZ827478 | MGnify/ENA primary metagenome ERZ827478 (study PRJEB31778, sample SAMEA3449318) | human gut metagenome | biome: human gut; feature: human-associated habitat; material: faeces | place: United Kingdom | collected 2010/2012 ... | reverse complement strand
TATATGGTTTTCAGCAGGGTGAGGATATTTAATCTATCCATTATCCCCACCCCAATTTGTGTAGCCCGTCGCCGTCTGCATCTGGCCTTTCTGCTCGTCGTAGGCGGACTTTAACTGCTGGTAGTCGTCAGGGCTGCCAAAGTTCGCCCGGCAGTAGGTCACTACTGCGCGGATAATAAGCGGGTCTTCCTGGTCCTCTTTGATTATGCCGGCAAGCTTGAGGTCAGCCAGCGCCGCATCTATCAGGTCCTGGATCTCAGCATCAAAAGCGGCCGTCTTAAGCCTCAGCGCCAGCTTGACCTTTTCCAGCATTTAATTCACCTCAGCCCGGAGCCAGCTTTGCAAAGGCGGCGTTTATGCCCACCTTGGTGTCAAATAGAGCCTCGCCAAGGTATTTATAGCTGTTGGTGTCGATGTCGAAAGCCTCAGTCACGTTGATGGACTCGCCCAGGGCACCGATTGCCTTGGTCATGTCTCCGGCGATCACAGTGCCGTCGGCCATGTTGTCGTCCACCAGTACATCGACGCCATAGACGCGGGCGGTGGTGTAGGTGCCCTCAAAGCGGACTATGCTGTTCCGGCTGTTGTCCTGCAGGGGCAGCAGCTGGGTATAAAGGGTTTTGCGGTTAACCAGGATTGCCAGGTTGTTGCCTTTGACGCTGCCCAGGAGGGTCTGGACTCCGGCGGTGTCGATGGTGGTGCCGACAGCGGTTGCGGCCGCGCTGATTGCGGTAATAATCAGCGCGTTGATCTGGCGGGCAATTGCCTCGCCCAGGGCTTTGGTCAGCCAGGAGTTAAAAACAGGAATGCTCATGCGCCGGGCCGCCTTGGATACCTGTACCATTTTCACAATTTCAGCAGGGGTCAGTGTAACGGGAGTAAGGTTGTCGTCAGAGGGGGTAATCGTTGCGTTCTCAGTGTGTGCGGTAGCTGCAGCGCTGGTGCCCTCGACGTAGTAAGTGATCTTATCGGCGCTGTAGACCATGGTGATACGCTCCATCAGAGGCGCGTGATCTCTCACGACTTCCATGATGTCGTTTACCACCAGCTGGGAGATGGCGCCATTTGCAGAGGTATAGGCTCTCTGCTCTGCGGGGCTCAGGTCACGCTTGAGCAGTGCCTTGAGCCATGCGGTGCGGTACTCCTCGGAATCTACTGCATAGCTCTCGGGCTGTGCGGCGGGGGCAAAACTGCGAACTACGGTGCCCTGGCCGCCGTTTACGGCTTCGCGCAGCTGGCGGCGCTTCTCAGCCTGCTGCTCAATGCCTGCAAGCTCTGCCTTGAGACTGCGAACCTCAGCAGTCAGGGCCTCAATGTCGGCGTCAGGCGCTTCAAGCTCTGTGCGGATTGCGGCCAGTCTGGCTTCGATTTCTTCTTTGCGGTTCATTTTTCTTAGACCTCCAGTAAAAGTTTCAATTTATTTTTTGCCCGTTCCAGTCTCTCCGCTTTGATCTGCTCGATCACTCCGTCCGCAGTTCTCCGGGCGCTTATCGACGTCCCATCATTGGCCGGGATACTCACGGCGGAGACATCGTAAAGCTTCTTGATTTTTGTGATAGTGCGGGTCACTGTTTCCACGTTTTTCTCGCGGTCAACCACGCTTACCCTCTGGTCTTCAGCCACGGTAAAGCCGAATGACATTTTGTCAGTGTAGCCGCCCTTTATCTCCTGGTACAGCTGGCGGCCCAGGTCTGTCCCGCTCAGGTCTGCGGTCACTTTAAGGCCGGTGGTATCAACGGACAGCGTCAGGGTGCCGTTTTTGTTCCGGGCGAAAACTCGCCCCTCATGGTCGTACTGCATGATTACATCAGTCATATCACAGTCCTTAAAGGCATCCGGGTGGATCTGCTCCATGACTTTATAGTCTCTCCAGTCATACAGCAGATAGGGCTGGTTGAAGGTAGTGGCATAGCCCTCCACTATCATTTCCCCGTTGTCGTCGCCGGCTGTCCTCACGCTCATTGTCATCGTGCGGTATTCCCGGCCGTTCTCTATTTTTCGCAGCAGCTTTTCAGGTATTGCCATTTGTGCCTCCTTTTGTTTCGTCAATGGGATTTTCTCCCAGGAAGTAATATTCACCGCGGACCGGGATTTTCTGGCCCAGGCCATCCGGCAGGGGCGGCAGGTTGAAAACCTCGCGGATCTCGTCTATCATCACGCCGCCCAGGGCGCCCATTTCCTTTGCAAAATTTATCTTGTCCTGAGTGCTGAGATACTGCAGCCGGTTAGCCGTGGCCATAACATAGTTTTTCATGGCTCGCTCCCGCTCCGTAAAGAGCATCTTTGTTACGACTTCCCCGAACTGGATAGAAAACCACTCCGGTACACCTTCATAAAATGCGGACCAGGCATCACCATAAGCCTTATTTTGCAGGACTTCTTCATTTACGTTGAAATAATCAAAGACATTTTGCTTGATAGCCTGCATCTGCTTCTCGTCTACCACATAGGGCTTGGGCTCTATTTGCTTGATATTGCTGTATGTATTGGGGAAAAGCAGCACGCCGCCGCCCTCCTGCAAATTGTCCCGGGTAAAGCGCTTGCGCTCCTCTGCCAGGTCTGTGGCATTGGAAAAGTTTGTAAGCTGGGCATAAAAGCGATATGTGGCGGAGCTCTTTACCGCCTCGCTTATGCCCTGCGTCTGGATATGGATCATCTCCATTGTGGGGTTAAGAGCAGCGTTGGAGTCTCCAAAAAAATCGTCGGTCAGCTGGAATTTTGTAAGTATGCCGCAGCGGTTCAGCTCTATGCTTGCATATTCGCCGGTGGAAAATTGGTATCTAAGCCATGGAGTGTTGTTGTACTGGACTATCTGGCAAAGGGTTGGTCGGACTGTATATATCCCGCTCGTTTCCATGTAGTCGTCCATTACCGGCACAATAAAAGCAGTATTGTCCACATCAAGAATCGTCGATGTCCTGTAGAGGTACTGGCTCCAGCTCTGCCACTGGTTAGGCGCAAGGCTGAGTTTTGCCCGGAGCTTAGGCTTGGCCGTGCCGTGGATCTCCACGGAAAGTTTGCTGATGTGCACGGCGCGGGTGTGTATGGCGCTCCTCACCAGGTCGCTCTCGTAGATCTGTCCGCCCCAGGTGGTAAAGGCCGGCGTATATGCGTTTAAGGTCGTAAAAAATCCATCATTGCCTTTTTGCGGCTGTGGATTTTTGCCGAATATTTTTTCTAAAAGTCCCATCTTACCTCTCCAATTCAAAGAGGGCTTCTCCTACCCGCTCGAATTCTCTGTCTCCCGTTTTATATTTGGCGTGCTCCTGTTTCTCTGTGTGCCGGCAGTCTTGGTAGCGCAGCCCGCTGCAATAGTCGCAGGCCTTGTGGTCGCATAGATAAAATTTCCTGGGTTTATCGTTTTGCATTTTTCAGCTGCTCCCCTATCTCTCCATGCCACTTTTGGCGTACCGTCATGGCATCTACCAGCGCCGCAGCGCCGTCTATGTGGGCAGTGGTATTAACCTTTGCCATCCGGCAGCGCCCACTCAGTGCATCCCATTGCAGTGCAGTATCAAGCAGGTGGATTTTGAGCAGATCATTATCTCCAATGTTTATTACTTGATCGTTTATAAGGCCCTCGCACTCCTGGATTACCGGGGTGAGGTTGTATCCCTGATAAACGTCGTCCATGTGAAAGCCGTATTGCTTCATGTCCTGCACCAGATAGCTGGCGCTGTAGCGGTCGTAGCCGACTTTTAGCGGGTATATCTGGTATTCCTCCACGATACTTCGGAAGTAATTAAAACAGTCCCTATAATCCACAAAGCTTTCGCCGGACGGCACCAGAATTTTTCTTTCCACATAGGCCGTATATGGCACGTTATCACGGGCAGAGTTTTCTTCTATCTTTGCTGCCGGCATGAAAAATTTACCAAAAACATACAGGCGTCCCTCCCGCTCAATAACTATGGTGCAGGCCGTAAGGTCGGTGGTTTTTGATAGGTCAATGCCGCCCACGCAATAGCAATTCCGAAAGTCTTCCAGGCTCAGGGCCGGGCCGCTGGCTCTTTCTATGGCCTGGGCGGACAGCCAGGCCTGGGAGCTGCTCTGCTTGATGTTGCAATACTTGGCCAGAAACTCGGCCTTTTTGCTCAGGCTGCTCTCAGCTATGGCGATTTCTTCCCGATAAAAATCTTCTGAGACTGAGACACCCATGTTGGGATTTGCTTTTTTCAGCTCTTCAATGTCGTTCCACTTCTCCACATCGTCTATCATGTAGAGGATCGGGGCCAGGCGCGTCTCTCTGCTGTCGCCCAGCAAAAAGCGCGTGGAGCGCTTCATCAGCTCGTCATATATCCCCTCGTTCTCGTAGCCTGAGGTGGATATGGACAAAATAAGCGGCTGCCGACGGGAGCCCAGGGCAGACTTCATCACCTCGTATTGTTTCAAGCCTTTATCCCCAGGCCAGCTGGCGATCTCGTCGCACACTACCAGGTGAGGGTTGAAACCGTCGGATTTTTTTGCATTAAAGGCGATCTTTTTTACACTTGAGTTTGTATCTGGTATGTAGAGGTCAGACTTGCGGCGCTTTATCAGTTCTTTTAGCTCCGGCTCCTGCTCTATCGTCTGCCAAAAAGCGGAGTAAACAAGATCCGCCTGGTCCAGCTTTGGGGCCACACAAAAGACTTTCGCCCCGTACTCGCCATCAAGAAAAACCGCATAGGCAATTATGGCGGCGGCGAAAAGCGTTTTGCCATTTTTCCGGGCCACAACGATTATCACTTCTCGGAATTGCCGGAGGCCCTCAGCATCCACAATGCCAAAAATCACGGAGACGGCCGCTCGCTGCCACAGTTCCAGCTTGAGCAGATCGGAGCGGCCCTCGCAGTGGTGGCAAAAGGTCTCAATAAATCGGATGGCTTTAGAGGCCTTTTTTTCGCTGTAGAAAAATTCCCCGGAGTCCAGGCCGGAGATAATGTACTGGTAAAAAAGCCTTACCCAGCGCCCGGCCTCTTCTTTCCCGCTCTCAATAGCCTGGACATATTCACGGATGTAGTCAGTCATCCTGGGCCAGCTTAGCTAACTTTGACTCCCCACGGCTGGGCGGGGTCATTTCATTGAGCTGCTTTATAATCGCCTGATAGTTTTTGTCGGTAGCTGTAAAGAGCTCAGCGGCCGGGCGCTTCTTCTCGTAGGGTTCCGTGGTGGCGGATTGTGTAAAAAGCTCCACTTCACCGTTTTTCTTGAGATCTTTCCACAGCTTATCAAGGCGCACTCTCAGCCTGGCGGCCTGGACAATCAGGCCCTCCGCTACTGCAAATTCGTTCGGGGGCAAGTCCTTGTAAATCCGGCAAAGTCTTTCTATCTCGCCCTTTTCTGTGATTCTTTTTTGCAAATTCTTGCCTCCTTTCGCGGCGTTTTTTTCGGCCGCCTATAATGTACGCGCGCGGAGGGGGTCTGCACACCTGAGAGAGGAAGATCTGCCCCCACTACACCGGTAGCCCAAAAGCGAAAAGCAGCGGGTCCCCTGGGGGGACTGGCTCAGCTGTTCGCTATCGTAACGCGGCCGCTCTCGTCGATTGTGTATCTTTTTTCGCTGGCGTGCCGCCGGCCGTGGCAGTCGCGGCACAGATACTCAAGGTTATCCCAACTTAAAGTTATTCGCGGGTCGTTGATGTTCGCCGGGCTCAGCGCTGTTTTATGGTGCACGATCTCGCCGGGCTTGTACATCCCGGACCTTAAGCACTCTTCGCAAAGCCCTCCTACGCTTTTGGCGTAAGCCGTCCGGGTTTTCTTCCATGCCGGAGAGAGGTAAAAAGCTTTTGCAAATTCTTTCATTTTTCCTGTTCTCAGCAGCACATGTCACATCTGCCCGCCATGGGCTATCACCTCCATGGAGTCGGGCAGACGGCAAAAAGAGCCGGAGCCGACGTCACAATGCGTTGCTGCATCATGTCATCGGCTCCGGCTCAAAGCACTGGCCCTTTCCGATATTTACACGGAACTCTCTCTTGCATGTCCGGCAGTAAAGGAGCACCCGCTCCCCTCGCTCGTCAGGCGCTATGCGTTTGACTTTGCGATTTCTTCTGCAGTAAGGACATACGAGGTAGCCCTTATCTACTGTCAATATTCTACCACAATTCGCCTGTGATTTCAACACTTTCAAGCCTCCTTGTCACTAAGATATTACTAGTTTCAAGTCAGAAAAACTTTATTAAAAAGTTCAAGTTTTTCTTCTCCTCCGTCTTACTTTAACACGATCTTTTGACAGCCATGGTCTCATATACTTTAAATATTCGAACGACCCAAACGGAGTCTCAATGCAGCTTTTCTCCAGGACAATCACACCATCTGGTGCAGACAGCCTATAGTCATTTTCGACTCGCTCTGTATCCTCTTCCGGCTTCTTCGCATTACGTGTATAGGTCCAAGCCCTTAATCCCAGCTTGTCTCTAGCTTCCTTAGCATAATAAACAGCCAGCGTTTTATAATTTTTTTCTTTGTCTACCCTCAAAGGTTTCAGCTCAATGTCTCCGCCATAAATCCATGCCGCACGTATGGCATCATAGTCATCTCCAGTCGACGGCATTATAAAATGATGATGGAGTCGCCCGTCTCCATGCTTTGACTCAGTGCTCCAAAACACCACGAGCTCAATCCCTGCCGCCTGATAATGCCTCTCAAGTTTTTTTCTGAAGTACCTGAATCGGCGTTCAGCGGCCTTCCTATCAGGAGGCAAGTGGTCATCATCATATGTGACTGTCCCAACTACATCCCCAGGTTTAAAATTAGCTGATAGCATAAGCTCAAATTTCCGGATACTGCTTTTATGATTGTATTGCCGCATGACTTCTGTGGTCTTTTTACGTTTCTCAGCTCTGACTTTTGAATCATCACTGCGCTCTATTCGGTTATAACAAACTTGTTCTACGATAGCACCTGCATCACGAGTGCGAAGGGTTTTATTTTTACTCAAGGCCAGTTTTCCTTTCCAAATTCTGACCTTCGGCCTGCGCCCCTCGTCCCGTAATACAATATATCATTTACTGTCCAGCAGTGATATCTGCCACTCTCAGCGACAGCATTTTTTCCCTGGTGAGCTTGTCTATCACCAGGCCCAGCTCATTGTAGCCAGACATATTGGCCAAACGCTGCAGGTTCTTCAAGGTCTGCGCCGTCACCAGCACAGACACCCGCCTAAGGTTTTTCTTCCCCATGAGCTTCATCCTCCGTTTCTTTATCAAGGCCCAGCTCTTCGGCGATCATGCCCAGGAGCTGGAGCGCCGCCGCATCATCAGTTACTATCGGCTCTCCGCATAGCGGGCAGATATCGCCTTTTTTGTACTTTTTCATAATCCCTCCATATCCGGCTTTTAGCCGGTTATTTGACTTACATATTGTCGTTATCAGAAATTTCTGATAATTGTCGCAAGCAATGCACGTGGATAGCCACATTGCAAAAACGCTTGTTGGGGACAGCGCCCCCAAGCCCCATTGAACACAGGATTAAATCCTGTGGCTGCACATTCTACGAACGCTATTCCTGCTCCGGTGTGTCCAATTTGGACACCAAGCCGCAGCGGGCCGGGCCATTAAGGCAGGGATCAATGCACTGCTCAAGCCTGGAGCACACAGCGCAGCAGCGATTGTCTCCCATGCGCTGGCACCAGAACCGGCTACATCTGATGGCGGGAGCCAGCCCGTCCGGCTCCCGCTTAGCTCTTAAATTTATGACGTATCGTGTCCCTGGCATATTCCCTCCTCAGGCCGGACACACCGTGCACACGGTGTAGAAATCCAGTCTCGTCCATTTGGTCCCCCAAGCCTCGGCGGCAGCCACCACAGCTGCCTCCGAGCTGGGCGCACACGCCCGGCATTTGCCGAATTGAGGGTGCTCCACAAGCCACATTTTTTTGCCGGTATACTCTGCATACCTGGCCTTCTTTGTGCCGCTCATTCTTTATCCTCCGGGAGCTGTATCCAACTTACTACCCTTGCCCTATCCTGGTCTAATGGCTCTCCTGTATCAAATTCCCAAACATTCTCCCGCCGGTTATAGTACAAAACCTCTTTGCGGGTTTTATTGGGGTCCCCATTAAGCATTATTTTTACAATATAGTCGCCGTACTTAGGCGGAATGCCCGTATGCCAGGATGCGGCTATGACTGGGGCTGAAGCATCAGGCTCCGCTGCTTTGCATCTTGGCTCATCGGTGCGGCAGAAAAGGTAGTCCAGACTGCAGTCGAGACAATCGGCAATGGCTACAAGTCTCCGGGCGTCAGTTAAATTAAAGCCATAGCTAAAAGGCAGGGCGGTAGTTGGAAAGACTTCAACCGCGCTATGTTCTAGCTTCTCATATACTTCATCGTTCAGGGAGTTATAATACATATCAGCAGCTTTTCTAACTTCCTTTACGCTCTTCCCTGCCGCCGCTCTGGCCTCGCCAAAGCGAGACCAGAGCCTGGCGATCTGCTCAATATCCGGACGCTTTTTTTCTTCCTTGGCCAGCTTCTCCTGCTGGGCCGCCGCCTTTTCATCCGCTTTTAGCTTCTGGATTTTATCCTTAAGCTTAGAACAAGCGGATTTACAGCTAGACAGGCGCTCGCACTCATTGCAGCATTTTCTATACTCGCAGGGCTTATAGCTGTTGGTGTCATCGTATATTTTTTCAAGGAGATTACCAGCATGGATGCACTGGCCTCCCATTTTGCACTTTTGTCCAGTGATTCCCTTATAGGTCTTAGCCACACTTTCTACTTGCCATTCCCGCAGGTGCTTAGCACCGTTTTTACCGGTACACTTATAATCATGCACTGCCCGCTGTATCTCCACCGGCTGCTGTGCAAGAGCATAGGCCACACTCTCGGCAATTGTGCCCTTTTCATACAGCTGGTAAAATGGCTTGTCCAGCTTCTCACGGATGACCTTCAGGCGGGCCAGCTTGGATTTGCTCACTTTGCAGGCCTCCGCAACATGGTCCCTCATCCGGCCAGGGAAGTCCATGCCTTCCTCCTTAAGCTGATAAAGGAGAGCCTCCACTCTCTCCGCTTGCTTGGACAGCTCAGGGGAAGTGAGCTTCCTGGTGTCCGAGTTGGCATATATGAGCCGGAGCTCCTGAAGAGCTGCGGACTGGCCACCGGCCTCACGGATGCACGGAACCTGGGCAAACTGTGTTTTCCCCTCGCCCACAAGCAGCTCCAGAGCTGCCCTGCGCCGGTGCCCGGAGACAATAATCAGCCTCCCCGGCTTATCCGGATTGGGTCGGACTCTCAAAGGCTGCTGCAGGCCCAGCAGCTCTATATTTGCCGCCAGCTCCTCAATGTCTGTCATCGCATAAAAGTTGTTTGGGTCTGGGTCTATGAGGCTGAGGTCTATGTACTCGATCTGCTCCCGTCCATCGGGCTGGAGTCCGGTGTCCAATTTGGACACATCCCCCAGGATGGAGGCAAGATCAAAGCCGGTCTTAGCCATTGACTGCGCCTCCCTCCATGAGCGTACGGACAAATGTGCGGTAATCCCTACCGGCGGCGCTCTTGGGGCTGGAAATCAGCAGCGGCTCCTGGTCAAATGTCATATCGTCAACCTTATTTGTCCGCCGGATATGCGGGAAAACCGGTAGGCCGGAGGCCCGCAGGGTCTCTTCTGCCCTTTGTATATTTTCGCTCCTGTACCACATCGTGGGCAGCAGCCCGCCCAGCCGCAGCTTTGGATTTATCTGCCTCATGTTGGCAATCTGCCTCATGAGGTTTGCCATTCCCCGTAAGGAAAAGGCATCCAGCTTGATGGGGATGATCACCTCATCGGCGGCAATGAGAGCGGCCGCCGAGGCCGCATTGAATGCTGGTGGGCAATCCACCAGCACCCAATCATACAGGTGCATTGCATCCAGCGACTGCACCATGTCCCTGAGTACCGTGGCCCTCACATCCTGCAGCTCCACCTTGGTGAGGTCCAAATCCATGAGGCTCTCGTCCCCGGCCAGAAGGTCCACGCCGGTGAATCTGGTGCTCTGTATGCCCCAGGCTGCGTCCTCTTGGCTGCCGCTCCGCAGCAGCTCTGCCAGGTTGCCCTTGGCAGGATTGCCGCCGTAAAATTCTGTGCTGTTGCACTGGCTGTCGGCATCTATCAGCAGTACCCGCTGCTTATAGTCGTTGGCCAGAATCGCCGCCACATTGACGGCCGTGGCGGTCTTGGCAACTCCGCCCTTTAAATTCAAAATTACAGTTGTTCTCATATCGGTCCTCCAGACTCTTTATTTTGAAACATTCGTGTAATGTAATGCCGTTCACCTCAAATCGTACCCGGCAAAATCGGTGTGCCCGGTTGATTCCCACTATAGTGCCGGTCACCTTATGGGGGAGAGCCTGGGCCTGCTTGACGGTGCCGTGCTTCTCCCCGGTGGATCCTGCCGGGACAAAGGTGTAATAATCGCCAATTCGCATTCTAGCCGCTCGCTTTCTCATATTGGCAGTTTCTCATTTTCGTATTCTTCTTCAGCCGGTGCTTTACGTTTTCGTCTCGGCTTAGGGGGAGACTCTGGCATAGTCTCTGTGAAGCGCATTATACCGCCCTCAAATTCAAGCTCCAGGTTGGCCCTCACACCTTCTTTGTTCTTTGCTATTTTCAAAATGCGGTTGCTGCGGTAGTTGTTGGGTTCTTTGTTGTACAGAATCAAGCCTACATCGGCATCCTGCTCTATCTGCCCGCTTTCTTTGAACGACTGCATACCTGGTGGCACAAACTTATCCCCCTTCTTTTCGGGTCTGGACAGCTGAGCCAAGGCGACGACCATAATTCCATGGTCTTGGGCCATTGTATGTAACTCCTGGGATATATCGGTTACCTTGTCATATCTGGTAGACCCTTTGTGATGTAAAAGCTGCAGATAGTCGATGTATACTATCTGGAGGCGATTAGCCAAAGCCTCCGCTTTAATATCTTGCACGGTTGCTCCTGGAGAATGGTAGTTATCTATAAGCCGGGTAGACAGCACCTCAGCAGCCCTCACCAGCGCCTTTTCCTCCGATTGGCTAAGGTCCTCCCTGAGCTTTATCTTTCTAAGCTCTACACCGGAGAGCTGCGCCATCATCCTGTCAACGAGCTTGTCCTCCTTGGTTTCCAAGCTGAAAAACCCCACCCTATATCTCTTTGCCTGCTCTAATGCAATTTGACAGGCCAGGGCGGTCTTGCCTGCGCTTGGATAGCCTCCCAGGGCAACGAAGTCTCCCAGCTCCGTATAGGTGTTTATATCCAGCCCATCAATGCCCCATTGGATGAACTCTTTTTTTCTTTTGTCTGACAGTCTATCCAGAAAATCTGATGCGGCATCAAAAGCGCTTAACCTGCGCATTCTCTTGCGGCCGCTCATAAGTCCGGCCATTTTCTCTATGGTCTCACTGGCCTCCGCAATTGACTGGGCGTAAAGCACACTTGTGGCGGCTTCCTTGGCCTCCTCAAGCCTGTGACCGTCTCTAAGTGTCTCGCAGTATACCTCAAGAGCTGCATGGTTTCCGGGAAACTTGGCAATGTCATATACATAGTCTCGGTACTCCTCGCCAAGCTGAGCTGTAAGCACCACTGTGTCAACAGCTCTGCCGGTGGAATACAGGCGGCATATAGCATCAAATATTGGTTTCCTTAGCCCTGTAAAATCCTCCGGATCAAGACTTGCCATTGCCTGGCCAATAAGACGGGGCTTATTAAGGAGCGTCGCTATAATCGCATGTTCGCAATCTATGAGGCTTTCATCACGCCTTATAGCTGTTCCGATTTTATTCTCCATCAGTACACCTCCGGATCATCAGCCCACTGTTGCTTTTCAGGGTCCGTGTGCTTGGGATCACTGGGGGAAACCAGCTTATCTTCCCATCTGCGCTGATTTAGCCAAGTGCTGGCATAAGGAATGCCGATACCACGCCGCCACAGTTCCGTCTGCATTTGCCGTTTGAGAGCTTTGGCCATTGTAACGAGCAATTCGTCATCAGGCTGCAGTTTGTCCCAGGCTGTTATGGCTGCCTGCTTGGACTCTCCTCTGGGATAGCTGTCCCAGAATGCGGCAAATCGCTCCGGCTTCCACTCCGGTGCTTTTTTTGGCTCTCGCTTTCGCCGTCCCCCTTGGGGGACTATAGGGGGTATATTGTTAATATTATTTATATTATTCTTATAGCCATTTTTGGCTATAGGGGTCACGCCATTTTCTGCTACAGGGGTATAGCCATTTTTTGCTATAGGGGGCTGCTCCGATGCCATGGGACGGTCAACGTGGATTTTTCTTTCTATGACAGCATTACGCTCATCCCGCACCACTTCTACTGCAATGTATCCATGCTGTTGTAGTGTGCCTATCAGATCGCTCACTGTTCTTGGTGCGATTCCAAAGAGCTGAGCTAAATATTCATTCGAAGCCCAGCAATAGCCCGTCATGTCTGCTAAAGCAGTTATTTCTGCATATAGGAGCTTTGCATTAGGCCGCAAACTCTCATCATACCGTACCTTGGCAGGCAGCACAGCCCAGTAGCCTGGTTTTCGTGGTTCTCCGATTGTCTTCACCCCCTTGTTTTTATGCGGGGTTTTTGGTATAATACAGGTGTTCTCATGTTGTGACCTTCACGACATGCTGCCCTTGCAGATGTACCCGCATCTGTAGGGGCTTTTTTTATTTTTCATCGTCATTTCAGACCACCTTCATCCCCGGTATATATTTGCACTCCCTGGGCCTGGTGCTTATGCTCTTGGTCCGGGGTATTTTTATGCCTGGGGCCACGGTAGCCTTTCGGCATCCGGCAACGTAGGCTTTCACGTCACTGGCAAAATAGCGGCAGCTGCCCCGCACCTTGTACATGGGGAGATCTCCGTCCAGCACTATGCGATTAAGTGTGCTCTGCGAGACATTAAGGTACTCGCACACTTCCTCAGGTGTCAGCATCCTATCGTCCATCTTGTCCCTCCGAAAACTTCAAAGCCATGGCAGCCTGGACTATGCCGTCCAGCTCCTTGACTATACTGTCAAAAGCATCTCGCTCGGCCGAATCTATCTGTCCATCCTCTGCTATGCTTAGCAGCTCCCGGACACGGTGTTGCTCATCAAATTCCCGGATTCTATGCAGCAGCTGCACCACGGCCTGGGCCAGTGGTACCGTCTTAACTTCCGGCAGGATCTCTGCCGCCACTCTTGATTTGGCCATCAAGTGCCAATATCCCAGCACCGGCAGCACTGCTACCTCTATCATCCGGGTCACTACCTCATCGGATGGCAGACCGGTTCCGGACTCGTAGAGCCTCACGCTCTCCACGCTTACGCCCAACTGCTCCGCCCAGCGCTCCTGGGTTAAACCGGCAGTGGCTCTTGCTCTTTTATAGATGTTTCCGCAGTTGTCCTGCATGGTTATTTCCTCCTCTCTGGGATATAATTTACATGGGACAGACCGGTTCCGGCTGAGCAAAGAGCTCGTCGATTGAGCAATTCAGAGCTCTGGCCAGATCAGGGAGCTGTCGGGTACGAGGCAATACAATGCCATTTTCCCATTGAGATACAACTGCCTGAGAGACACCACAATCTACAGCTAGCGCTTGCTGCGAAATACCTTCAGCAGTACGTAGCTCTTTAATTCTCATGTACACAGCAACACCTCCTCTCTATAAATATTAGCTACGCTAATATTTATAGCATTGTGCAAGGGAGTTGTCAAGCTAAATATTAGAATAATATTAGTTTATTCTCTTCGCCATTGAAAATAATATAAGTTGTGCTTATATTATTATTAGCTGAGGTGATAAAATGAACCGATTGAAAGAAGCCAGGCGAGCCAAAGGGCTGACACAGGTAGATGTAGCAAAGTATATTGGGATCACCCAAGGTGGATACTCAGGGTGGGAACGTGGAGACACAAACATAGACAGCGCATCGCTGTCCCGTCTTGCCGAACTTTTTGGAGTAACCACAGATTATCTCCTGTGCAAGACCGAAAGCCCTGCTTCGCAGGCTCTGCGAATCCCAGTTCTTGGCTCTGTCCCAGCTGGAGTGCCATTAGAGGCCATAGAGGACATAGTTGACTGGGAAGAAATTCCGGATAGCATGGCTTCTGGCGGCAGGGAATACTTTGCCCTACAAGTCAAAGGCGACAGCATGTGGCCCGACTATCTGCCCGGAGACACGGTAATCGTCCGCAGGCAGCCCACCTGCCAGTCCGGAGAGGACTGCGTAGTATACGTCAATGGCTATGAGGCCACGCTCAAGCAGGTGCGCCTCAATGATGATCACAGCCTAACCATCGTACCCCGCAACCAATCGTATCCTCCCAGGACGTTCAGCCCGGAGGAAATAGAGTCATTACCTGTGTCAATTGCCGGAGTCGTGGTCGAACTCCGGAGAAAAATAAAAAAATAATGTGCCCAATTTGGGCACACGGGAGAGCTGAATTATATGGGTTTACGGTTTAGAAAAAGCATTAAAATTGCCCCTGGAGTGCGTCTGAATATTGGAAAAAAAAGCACCGGAATAAGCATTGGTGGGAAATATGGCGGAATATCAATGAATTCAAAGACCGGTATGCGAGCAAGGGTATCTGCGCCAGGTACCGGATTATCCTATTCAACAAAAATTGGTAGTAAAAGTGCTGGGGTCAAGAAAGCCAGAACAACAAATAATATGACGGTTAACAACAGCAAAGCTAAAAATGTCCCTGCTAAATCAGAAAGTCATAAAGACGGCCCCATAGCACGATTTATGTCCAAGTTATCAAAGAAAACTAGGTGGATAATTGGGTGCTTTATTTTACTTTTGTTTTATATCTCTAATTATTTACCGTCTCCAGTTGGAACAAATGCAAGTAATGTTTTAGCCCTCATGTTTACTGCTTTTCTGATTGCTTCTTTTGTTTATAGACCATCGAAGGAAGCACCCCCAGCAGGGACTTTTTACCCGCAGTCAGAGGAGCAACCTAGAACTCACACTATCCACAACGAGTCGCCCAACGCGTTGAGTGAAGATGCAGGGGCTCCTCAAGTATCCACTCATGAGGCTCTTCCTCCCGAAGATAAAAACAATCATTCCGCCATACTTGATGACTTGCCCCATGCTCCAATTAGTATTTCCGATGTTAAAGCAGCTAAACGATCTCTTAATGAAATTTCTGAGCTTAATTATTCCAATATCACCAAAAGGACACCGAGAGACAAGCTCGGCAATTTTATCGCCATTGACACTGAGACTACCGGTTTAAATGTAACGAACTCTGAAATAGTAGAGATAGCAGCAATTAGATTTAGAGCGTTTAAACCTGTTGAATGTTTCTCTACTCTATGCAAGCCAAGAAAAGGGATTTCCGAGGAAGCTTCAAAAATAAATGGGATTACAGAAGACATGGTAGCAGATAAGCCAGAGTTTGGTTTTATAGTACAGGCTTTGCAGGACTTTATCGGAGACGATAATTTGGTCGGACACAATTTACCCTTTGACCTAAAATTTATTGTAAAGTATGGCGTAGATCTTACCAAGTCTTCTAAGCGCAAATATTATGATACTCTGCGAATCTCACAGCACACATTGAAGAAGATAAAAGAAAAATGGGACAGCGAATTCATGGATTATATGCCTGATTATGACGGGGACTACGATGTAATTGATTATAAGCTGGAAACCTTATGTTTCTATTATGGAATACCTCTATCAAATGCGCACAGAGCATTGGATGACTGCTATGCAACAGGCTTGCTGCTTGAAAAGCTTGCCATAGACAGAGAATAATGTGCCCAATTTGGGCACAAAAAGCCGCCTCCGTTGAATGAACGGAAGCGGCTTTCAAGTAGTCTAAGTGCTCAGATATTCAATTCGGCTTTCAATGCCTTTTGAAGAACAGCGGAGAAGTTAATATCCTCTTTTTCTGCCATGGTGTTGAGCCAAGCGGGTATACTCAAGGTTTTCTTTACAGCCTTACTGTTATAAAATTTTCGGTACTCCAAAGTGTCGCAGGCCACGAGGGTGGCAAACTCGTTCTCCGCAAGCTCAAGATCCTTTATTCCCGACGCTTTCGGAATTGCCTTGCCGTTCTCCTCCATTTCGTAAAGCATCAAGCAGAGCACGTCTTCAGCCATTTTCAAGCCTTCCTCCAACGACTCCGCAGACGTATAGCAGCTCTCAATATCAGGGAAGTTTATAGAATATCCGCCTTCATCCTCAAGCGTAAATACCGCAGGATAGATGTATTTTGCCATTAACAAACGCCTCCTATTTTTATTTGGATGGGGGCTTTAGAGCCCCGCATCCTTCATGATTGATTTCAAAGTACCGGTTTTTACATCTTCCGTTTTGTGCCGTCCTACTGGGAAAGTCTTACCGGTTATTGGGCTGTACCATAATGTGTGATTTGCACCCTCCTTATATACCGTGCAGCCCGCTTTCCTTAACATTTTTTCAAGCTCACTGTATTTTATGTCTGCTCACGTCCTTTATCCTTACTGTGGTTATAGTATAACACGTATTATTACGTATGTCAATAGTTTTTACGTAATTTTACGTAATATTTTTAGACTACTTCAGCCACCATTTACTGAGGTGATTCCATGCCAAAGAAAAATGCCCCGGAGTTTTACTTTGACGAAGCCCGGCAGCTATACCGGAAAAGGCTCAAAAATCCCCTCACCGGGAAGTGGAGCATTGATGTGTGGGCCGCTACAAAGGCTGAGCTCCGGGAAAAAGTCAGGCTCCGGGAAGCGGAGCTTGCATCGTCCGGTACCCCGGAAAAGCCCTATGTCTATGAATATGCCGCCCAGTGGTACAAGCTCAATACTGCCGGTCTAAGCGCCAAGCGCCGTGAGGATTATAAAAACGCAATCAACAATCATATCTGTCCTATTATCGGAGGCAAGGCCATATCTGATATTAAACCGGACGATATCAAAGCGGTAATGCTTGCCGCTGCCGGTCTCTCAAAATCCTCACAGCAAAAGATAGTGACCACCCTCAAAAGGATCTTCGCAGCGGCTGAAGACAATGACCTGATAAAGAGATCTCCCTGCAGGGATCTGAAGGCCGGAGGCAAGCCGTCCCAGGAGAAGCTGCCGCTGGATAAGGTCCAGCAGACTGCCCTACTGGCCGCCGTCAAGGGCTGCTCAGTGGAGCCCTTTGTCAGTCTGTGCCTCTATGCCGGGCTGCGCCGGGAGGAGGCCCTGGGACTGCAGTGGGACTGCGTACACATGACAGAGCAAGTCCCCTATCTGGAGGTCAAGCGGGCTCTGCACTGGGAGGGGAAAAACCGCCCTGTGCTGAATGAGGAGCTGAAGAGCAGCGCCTCCCGGAGGAAGATACCGCTGCCTCAACCTCTGCTGGTCTGCCTGCGGGAACTCCACGGCACCAGACAGCAGAGCAAAGACAAGCGGATCTCCGGCAGTCCCTATGTAGTCTGCAATCAGACCGGCGGGCCGGTATCCGCTACCGGATTCCGGAAGATGTGGGACGCTATCCGGATCCGCACGGTGCGGGACGGCTATAAGCTGGGAGATAAGATAGCTAAGCACAAAGTGACGATCTCTCTCGACTTTCACGTCACCCCTCACCAGCTCCGGCACACCTATATCACCGAGCTGATTATGGCCGGTGCCGACATCAAGACAGTCCAGTATCTGGCCGGTCACGCCACTGTGCAGCTCACGCTCAATATATATACCCACCTTATGGCCAACAAGCCGGAGGACACTGTGCAGGCCGTAGCTCTGGCCTTTGGGGGTAATAGTCCGGGGTGTTCCAACGTGGAAAAATCGGTTGAAAGCGTTGATAATACAGGCAATTTTGAGAATTAAAAATTATCCCTTTTAAGCAGGGTGTCCGGGGTTCGAATCCCCGCTGGAGCACCACGTCGCTGCGGACGCCTATCGTTCGCAGCGACGATTTTTCTTTCAGAACAATCGTCACTTCTTACTCATTCTGTCGCAGCTCTTTTCAAACCCGAAGCTTATGGCTTCGGGTTTGTTTTTTATGTGCAACTTTCGCTTGCAGCACAGCCTGCAAAGCCACGCAAGTCTGAAGGAGGAAAGAACTCTTTCAGGCTTATTTTATACCGTCTTTTGATTTTTCTCTTTTTCCCCCGCCTCAGTCTCTCAAACTCTCCTCCAGCAGATTCAGGAAAAGCCGTAGGGCTGCATCGCTGCGGCTCCGGAGATACACCGCGCCAAAGGGCAACGGCTCGCTGCCTTTCAGCGGGATATACTTCAATCCCGGGCGGCGCAGAGGAGGGATATCCACTGCCAAGGCGAAAGCATAACCTGTCTCCACCATGGTCAGCAGCACCTCCTGGTTTTCGCAAAAAACCACTTGGTCCGGAGCTCTGGTGGTCACCAGCTGTCCCTGCATAGCAAAGAGCGAGGGCGGACACACCGGCGGCGGACAGCTGGCTAGCATGTCGGCGGTTTTCAGACTCTCCACATCCGTATCCTCCATTGCCGCCAGAGGATGGTCCTCCCTGCATACGCACACCAGAGGACAGTCTAGCATCGGCCGAAAAGTACAGTTTTGAGGAGCAGTCTCCTTAAAGCTCAGTATCATCTGCACCTCTCCCTCCATCAGCAGGTTATCCAAAGCGCTTATTGGCACCAGCTTCAACAGGGGCAGCACTCTTTTTCCCTCCCGCCTCAGCATATCCAGAGCCGGCGTCATCAGTTTCAGGTCGCCCACACCCCGGCAGCCGATGCTGAGAAAGCTTGGTCGCTCCCTGCTGCACTGCTTCACCTGAGCCTTGGACAAACCGGAAACTTTAAGGATGTCTCCGGCGTATTGCAGGAACATGTGCCCCTCCTGGGTCAGCCTCACGCTCTTGCTGCTGCGCTTGAACAGCTCCACCTCCAGCTCGTCCTCCAGGGACTTTATCTGGTGGCTGACGGCGGGCTGGGTCAGGCGCAGATGCTCCGCCGCCTTGGAAAAATTCAGGCAGTCCGCCACTGCCAAAAAGCATTCCAGCTGGGTGGTGTTCATTGTTCATCCTCCTCTACCAAATCGAATCTACGCAAAATATCTATAAATGTTTTTTATTGATTATAGCATATTTGAATTTCACATACAAGAGAACTTGTGCTATAAAAAGTAAGGTACCTAACAATCTTCCCACGTTTTGGTTCAAAGGAGGTATCTTTTTTATGACATTGGACCGTGGGCGTCTCATACAGGACGGACGGCAGATAGGCATTGGGCTGGACCAACTGGCCAACAGTATTCTGGCCGGGGCAGATATCACCGCAGTCCAGGCTCTGACCCTGCTGTATATCCTGCAAAACGCCGAAGAGGGCGTCTCCGTGACATCCCTGCACCTGGCCAGCGGCCACTCCAAGGCCACCGTCTCCCGGCTGGTAAAGCGGCTGTGGGAGAAGGGCTACGTGTCCCTGGAGCCCAGCCGGGAGGACAGGAGACAGCGCCTGCTATACGGTACCCGGGAGGGGCGGCAGCTCAGAGCTTTTCTTGAGCAATCCATAAGCCGGTCAGAGGAAAGGCTCTACCGGGGCTTCAGCGCCGGTGAGCTGGAGGAGCTGGACCGGCTTCAAAAGAAGATGCTGCGAAACCTGTCCACCGCTCCAAAATCTATCCAGAAGGAGGAAACAACATAGTGAAAATCGTATTGAAGCAGCTGGGCCGTTACCGCAAGGAGGCCTGGTTATGCATAGGCCTGACGGCCATGGAAGTCTTGATGGAGATACTCATGCCCTTCGTCACAGCTATAATCATAGACCGGGGCCTGGATGCCGCCAACCTGCCGGTAGTGTACCGTTACGGGGCAATAATGGTGGGAATGGCCATTTTAAGCCTGATATTCGGTACCTTAGCAGGAAAATTTGCTGCGGGAGCATCCGCCGGATTTGCGGCGAATCTGCGGGAGTCCATATACGCAAATATCCAGCGCTTTTCCTTTTCCAACATTGACAAGTTCAGCGTGCCCGGCCTGGTCACCCGCATGACCACGGACATTACCAACGTGCAGAACGCCTTTATGATGATAATCCGCATTGCGGTGCGCTCCCCCCTGATGCTGGTCTTCAGCTACGCCATGTGCCTTATAATCAGCCCCCGCATGAGTCTGATGTTCCTCATCGCCGTGGTATTTCTGGTGGCAGTGCTTGGCAGTATTATGGCTGTGACCCTGAAGATATTCAACCAGGTATTCCACAAATATGATGATTTGAACGCCAGCGTTCAGGAGAACATCTCTGGCATCAGGGTGGTGAAGGCCTTCGTCCGGGAAGACTACGAGACGGAGAAATTTTCCAAGGCCTCGGCCATGCTGCGGAAGATGTTTGTAAAGGCGGAGGGCCTGCTGGCCTTCAACAATCCGGCCATGATGGTCTCGGTGTATTTCTGCATACTCTGTGCCTCCTGGCTGGGCGCCCAGTTCATCGTGGCCGGGGACATGAGCACAGGCGAACTCACCAGCCTCTTCAGCTATATCATGTCCCTGCTCATGGGGCTGATGATGCTGTCAATGGTGGTGGTGATGATATCCATGTTCATGGCCAGCATACGCCGTATAAGCCAGGTGCTCACCGAAGAACCGGATATCACCTCCCCCAAGGAGCCGGTGACGGAGGTGGCCGACGGCTCTATCGACTTCGACCAGGTGAGCTTCTCCTACAAGAAGGGCAGCGGCAAGAACTCCCTGTCGGACATAGACCTGCACATAAAGTCCGGGGAGACCATAGGTGTCATCGGCGGCACCGGCTGCGGCAAGAGCAGCTTGGTGAACTTGATCTGCCGGCTGTACGACGCCACTGAAGGCAGCGTAAAGGTGGGCGGAGTGGACGTGCGCCGCTATGACACCGAGGTGCTGCGAAACCAGGTCTCCGTAGTCTTGCAGAAGAACACTCTGTTTTCCGGCACCATTCTGGAAAACCTGCGCTGGGGCAACCCGGAGGCCAGTCTGGAGGACTGCATCCGGGCCTGCAAGGCCGCCTGCGCCGACGAATTCATCGACCGGCTGCCTGAGGGCTACGATACCCGCATAGAGCGGGGCGGCGCCAACGTCTCCGGCGGCCAGAAGCAGCGCCTGTGTATAGCCCGGGCTCTGCTGAAAAGTCCCAAGATTCTCATCCTGGATGACTCCACTTCCGCCGTGGACACCGCCACCGATGCAAAAATACAAAAAGCCTTTGCCAGTCAGATACCTGGCACCACCAAGATAATCATTGCCCAGCGTATATCCAGCGTAGAGCATGCCGACAGGATACTGGTACTGGAAAACGGCCGGATAAACGGCTTTGACACCCACGAAAAGCTGCTGGAGACCAACGCCATTTACCGGGACATCTATGAATCCCAGGTCAAGGGCGGCGGCGACTTCGACCAGAGCGCGTGAAAGGAGGTCTTTTCATGAATAAGAAGAAAACAATGCCCGGCGCCGGCAAGGTGCTTGGCCGGGTTATGCGATACATGCTGCACTACTACCGTTTCCCCTTCATACTGGTGATACTGTTCATACTGCTGTCGGCCGTGGCTACGGTGCTGGCAGCCACTTTCCCCCAGTCCCTGGTGGATGACTACATTACTCCCCTGCTTCAAAGCGGTTCCCGGGATTTCAGCGGCCTTAAGTCCGCCATATTCCAGCTGGCCGGGCTGATGGCTCTGGGCACGGTTGCCGCCTTTGCCTACAACCGCATCATGGTAAGTGTAAGCCAGGGCACCATGTGCCATCTCAGGGACGATCTGTTCCACAATATGGAGCAGCTGCCCATCAAGTATTTTGACACCCACTCCCACGGGGATATCATGTCCGTATACACTAACGACGTGGACACCCTGCGGCAGCTGCTGAGCCAGAGCATACCCCAGGTAATCAACTCCTGCATCACCATGGCCGCCACTTTCGTGACCATGCTGCTGCTCAATCCCCTGCTCACTCTCATCTCCCTGCTGACGGCTCTGGTGATGCTTACCGTCACCAAGAACTTCTCCCGTCTCTCCGGCAAATACTATATCAAGCAGCAGCAAGCTCTGGGAGCCGTAGACGGCTTTATCGAGGAGATGCTGGACGGGCAGAAGGTGGTCAAGGTCTTCTGCCATGAACGTTCCGCCATGGAGGATTTCCACAAGGTGAACGATGAGCTGCGCATCAGCGCCGACAAGGCCAACAGCTATGCCAACATGCTCATGCCCATCAACGCAAATATCGGCTGGATCAGCTACGCCTTGGTGGCGGTGGTTGGGGCCCTGCTGGCCATTAACGGCCTGGCGGGAGTTAGCCTTGGCACCGTGGTGGCCTTTGTGGGTCTGAACAAGAGCTTCACCCAGCCTATCTCCCAGGTGAGCATGCAGGTAAACTTCGTGGTCACCGCTGCCGCCGGAGCCCAGAGGGTCTTCGACCTGATGGACCAGCAGCCAGAGGAGGACCAGGGCTATGTGGAATTGGTACAGGCCAGGGAGGACGAACAGGGCAACATCGTGGAAACACAGGAGCGCACCAAGCTCTGGGCCTGGCGCCATCCCCACAAGGCTGAGGGTACTATGACTTATACCAAGCTGCAGGGCGGCGTGGTAATGGACGACGTGGACTTCGGCTATGATCCGGATAAGACCGTGCTGCACAATATAAGCCTCTGGGCAAAGCCGGGGCAGAAGATAGCCTTCGTGGGCGCCACAGGGGCAGGTAAAACCACTATAACCAATCTGATAAACCGCTTTTATGACATAGCCGACGGCAAGATACGCTATGACGGCATCAACATCAACAAAATCAAGAAGTCCGACCTGCGCCGCTCCCTGGGCATGGTGCTTCAGGACACCCACCTCTTTACCGGCACCGTCATGGACAACATCCGCTACGGCCGCCTGGAGGCCACTGACGAGGAGTGCATAGCCGCAGCCCGTCTCGCCAACGCTGACGGTTTCATTCGCCGCCTCCCTGAGGGCTACAACACCATGCTCACCGGGGACGGGGCCAATCTGAGCCAGGGACAACGGCAGCTTTTGTCCATAGCCAGGGCAGCGGTGGCAGACCCGCCGGCTCTTATACTGGATGAGGCCACCTCCTCCATAGACACCCGCACGGAAAAGCTGGTGCAGGACGGTATGGACGCCCTGATGGCCGGGCGCACCACCTTTGTCATTGCCCACAGGCTGTCCACCGTGCGCAATGCCGACTGTATCATGGTCATGGAGCAGGGGCGCATCATAGAGCGGGGCACCCACGAGCAGCTCATGGCGCGGGACGGGGCGTACGCCCAGCTCTATCGGGCCCAGCGGTCCACGGCGGTATAGAGGACGAAGATGACAAAGACGGAACTGTTGAACAAGGCCGCCCGGAACGGGGAGGAGCGGCTGCTGCTGGCCCGGGTGCTGGACAAGCTGGGGCTGGAGCAGAGCGCGGCCACTGCCGCCGCGCCGCCGCAGCCGGATGCCCCGGCGTGCATATCCTGGTGCTTCCGGTCATACAGCAGCAGGCCGCAGTCCTGGAACTGGGGGCCCATGTCCACACCGTCCCGCTGGAAGAAGTCCCGGACGATGGCGTGGCCCAGCTCTCCCAGGTCACCGGTGAGGATCAGGTCGAAGTCCGCGGGCTTGTACCCGGTGTCCCGGAAGAAGGCGGAAAGGGTGTCGTAGGCTGCGGGGGCCATGGCGGCGCCC
>ERZ827478.962-NODE-962-length-24165-cov-4.195852_pt1 | contig 24165 bp, 24 predicted proteins | sample MGYA00519705_ERZ827478 | MGnify/ENA primary metagenome ERZ827478 (study PRJEB31778, sample SAMEA3449318) | human gut metagenome | biome: human gut; feature: human-associated habitat; material: faeces | place: United Kingdom | collected 2010/2012 ... | reverse complement strand
CCCCGGGCCCGGCAGCGGCAGCTCCTTGGGAAAATATTTCTGCCCTATGAGCCAGAGCCCCACAAGGGCTCCGTCCTCCTCCGCCATTACGTAAGTGCCCAGGGGGGACTCATATGTGGCGGCCCTCACTTCTCGTCACCCTCGCTGTCCAGCTTTTGACGCCGCTTTTTGTAGGCGGACAGGGAGAGGGACAGAGCCAGCAGGCACAGGGCAAAGGTGCAAATACCGGTGATAAGCACGGTTATCAATGCTGTGAACATATCGCCGTAGCTGAGGTAGTTGTACACCGCCACGAATATCCCGGTGACCAGTCCCGCAAACAGGCTGATAAGCAGGATGTTCGTGAAGCTGGGGATGCCCCGGCGGCTCCATATACCCAGACGCACGCAGCCCACAAGCATAAACAGGCAGGAGGCCATAAAAACTATCCACTCGCCCTTGAGATACTTTGCGGCCTCGTCTTTGTATACCAGCATCTGTATCAGTATGCTCAGCAGCAGGGTGCCCCAGGTGAGCCAGAAGCCCCAGCTCTCCAGCTTCCGCAGATTCTGCTCCTGCATCTCGTCCAGTTGGTTTTTGCCTTTTTTAAAGAGTTTCATCTTCCTCATCCTCCCAGAATAGTTCGTCCAAAGTCTTGTCCAGAACCCGGCATATGGTCAGGCACAGTTTTATGGTGGGGTTATATTCCCCCTGCTCTATGGCGTTTATGGTTTGCCGGGAGACCCCGGCGGCATCGGCCAGAGCCTTTTGGGTCATGTCCCGCTCCGCCCTTGCCGCTTTCAGCTTCAGATTTTTTGACATCTCATCACCTCTGAGGGAAATGTAGCACATAACAGATGTAATGTCAAGTATATATTACATTATGTCAAATAAAAATGTCTCAGGCTTTTTCGGCCCGGGACATTTCAAAGAGGATATGAACTTGACTTAAAGCCGGGAGCGCCTCACAGCAGGGCGATGAGGGAGTCCACATCCTCCTCTTTGGTGGCCCAGCTGGTAGCCAGACGGATGGCCACACGGCCATCCTCCATCCACTGCCAGAGGTTGAACTGCACCTTTTCCCGGAGCTTCTCCATCTGCTCTCTGGTGAGGATGGGGAACTGCTGGTTGGTGGGAGAATCCATCAGCAGCTCATAGCCCTTGTCCAGGCAGGCCTGCTTTATCTTCATGGCCAGGTCTATGGCGTGGCGGCTTATATGGAAATAGAGGCCGTCGGTGAAGAGGGCGTAGAACTGCTGGCTGACCACGCGCATCTTAGCCAGGAGGGCCCCGTGCTGCTTGACGCTGGTGAGAAAGTGCCTGGGCATGTTGTGCTTGGTGAAGACCAGGGCCTCGCCGCAGAGGGCGCCCACCTTGGTGCCGCCGATGTAGAACAGGTCGGTGAGCTCCACCACGTCGGCCAGGGTCACGTCGGTCTCCGGGCTCATAAGGCCGTAGCCCAGGCGGGCTCCGTCCATGTACAGGCTCAGCCCGTATTTGTGGCAGCACTTTGACAGGGCGCTCAGCTCCGCCTTGGTGTAGAGGGTGCCGAACTCCGTGGGGTGGGAGATATACACCAGGCCCGGCTGCACCAGATGCTCCCGCACCTCGTCGTTGACAAAGGCCTCCATGTACTTTTCCAGGTCCGCCGCCATTATCTTACCCTGGACATGAGGTATAGCCAGTACCCGGTGGCCGGAGTATTCGATGGCCCCGGCTTCGTGGACGTTTATGTGGCCGGTGTCGGCGGAGATGACCCCTTCGTAGCTTTGGAGCATGGAGTCGATGGCCACCTGGTTGGTCTGGGTGCCTCCTACCAAAAACTGGATATCCAAGTCGTCCCGGCCGCAGGCGGTGCAGATCCTGGCCTTGGCGGCCTGGGTGTATTCGTCGTCGCCATAGCCCGGCAGGGAGACCATGTTCATTTCTGCCAGGTGCTCCAGAACTTTGGGGTGGGCACCCTCAGTATAGTCAGAGAGAAAGGACAGCATAAAAAATCCTCCGAAAGTAATATCGGAGGATATTTTAAACCATTATTTTCTTTTATGCAATAGCGAGACACCGGGATCAGGCTATGGTGAGATAGCCGGAAGCGGCCTTTTTCAGCCCGGCCACATCATTTACGGCATAGAGCACGAAACGGTCGCACATGCTGCTGTCCTGATCCAGGAGGGCGCCGGTGAGGGTAGCCACCCGGCGCTTGCAGGCGGCGAGCTTATCCGCATCGGGGCCGCAGAGCAGGGAGGTGTGTCCGTCCTCATCCTTGGCCAGCTTTGCGGTGGGGATGCTGGACAGGGCCACGCTGCGCACGTCGCTGGGGCTGACGATGAGGAGCTTTTCGTTGGTGAGCACATACTCGGTCTTGCGCAGTTTCTTGACATCAAGGACAGGGGAGATAACGGCGTAAACGCCCACAGCGAGGAGCACCAGGATAACGCCCACCTTGATTCCGGCGCCGGTGCTGATGGCAGTGGGTATGTACAGGGCGATCAAAGCCAGAGCAATCACGGCAACGATGATGCTGCGGCGGATGTAGTAGCTTTTGTGGGTCTTGTCCATGGCTTCAAAATTCTCGGAACGGCCGCTCCATAGTATTTCTTCGCCGTGGCCTATGTAGTCCTTGATTCTTTCGTTCATGTGGGAGAACCTCCAAATATATTTTCCAGAGACCATTATAGCCAGGTAAAGATAAAATGTGCGCAAAGGAGAAAGAGCGGCCTGTTAAGACTCCGTAAATGTGAATAAAAAAGCGGGATTGCGCGTTAAGATTCCGCAAAAGGGCAAAAAAAGTGCCCCCAGGCCCGGAGGAGAGAAGGGCATGGGGGCGGAGAAAAGAAAGAAACGGATATGTTTTTTGTTCTGCGCAGGGACTTAATCCCCTTCTATCATACGGTAGCCAACGCCCACCTCAGTAAAGATGTACTGGGGCTCGGCGGGATTTTTCTCTATCTTGCGGCGGATGTTGGCCATGTTCACCCGGAGTATCTGGTTGTTGCCCTTGCTCTGGGGGCCCCACAGCTCCTTCATTATGAAGTCGTAGGTGAGGACCTTACCGGCACATTTGCCCAGCAGGGCCACGATCTTGTATTCATTCTGGGTCAGGCGGCAGTTCTCCCCGGCAATGAGTACCTGATGCTTGTCGTAGTCTATAGTGAGATCTCCGGCGGTGAACTTACCGGAATTAGATATGGCCTCATTGCCCAGACCGGAACGGGTGTGGCGTATGGCTACTCTTACCCGGGCCAGCAGTTCTGCCGGGCTGAAGGGCTTGGTCACGTAGTCGTCGGCGCCTTTGTCCAGAGCCTGGACCTTATCCCGCTCGTAGCTGCGGGCAGAGACTACGATGATAGGCATACTGGTCCAGGAGCGCACCGTCTCTATAATGTCCATGCCGTCCATGTCCGGCAATCCCAGATCCAGCACCACCAGATCCGGGCAGTGGGAGCTTATCATGGAAAAGGCCTCGCTGCCGGAGGCGGCCACAATAACGTCGTAGCCGTTGGCGGTGAGGATAGCTTTTATAAGACCGGAAATGGTCTTTTCATCCTCCACCACCAGTATCTTATCTTTTATAGTCATAAGCTCACGCTCCTTTATCTTCCAAAGGCAAAGTAAATTCAAACAGAGCCCCGCCTTGAGGCAGGTTCTCCGCACGGATGTGTCCGCCGTGGGCTTCCACAATGCTGCGGCAGACGCTGAGTCCTATTCCCATGCAGCGGGTGGTGTCTGCCGTGCCGTGGCCGCTGAGCTGCAGGCTGCCGTCGAAGAGATGAGGCAGGATCTCCGGTGCAATACCCACCCCGTTGTCTTCTACCCCTATGGCGGCGCAATTGCCTTCCAGCCGGGCGTAGAGCCGTATTTTTGTGGTGCCCCGACCGTGGGTGCGGGCGTTGTCCATTAGGTTGAAGATCACCTGCTCGATTAGCATGGCATCCATGGGCAAAATCAGCATCTCTTCCGGTACGGATACGGAAACGCATACATCGGAATATCGTTTGCGAAAGTTCATAACAGCCTCGCTGAGCACTTCCTCAACGATCTCTTCCTGCTTGTTGATGCGGCTGATCTCCGCCCCGCTGATGCGGGTTATGGACAAAAGGTTTTCCACCATGCGGCAGAGCCAGTCGGCATCCTGCTTGGCGTCCAGCAGCAGTTCCCGCTGCTGTTCTCTGGTGAGCGCCTCACCGCCGTCCTCCAGCACCGTAGCAATGGAACCGCTGATGGCTGTGAGGGGGGTACGCAGGTCGTGGGATATTGCCCGCAACAGGTTTGCCCGCATCTTCTCTCGCTCCGATTCGGCCCGGAGCTTTTCCTGGGCCTTCAGCCGGGTGGTGAGAGTGCTCACGGCAAAGCCAACTGCCAGCATGGTCATGAAAGTCAGGGGATAGCCGTATATAGAAAAGTCCAACTTCAGATAGGGGTAGGTAAAGGCGTAGTTCACACCCAGCACACTGCTGCCCGCAGCCAGCAGGCCGAAAAAATACCCGTCGGTACACAGGGCTACCACCAGCACTGCCAGCACAAAGATCATGGGCACGTGGGTGTCTGAATTTGTCATATGTCCCAGCATCCAACACAGGGCTGAAGCTACGGCCATGGCAGCCACATAAACCAGCCATCCCTTTGCGGACAGGGGGAAATATTTCTTAAAAAAGTCTCTCAGACGGGTCATAGCTTCATCTCCTGGATAAGTATAACACAGGCCCCTGTTAAGAACGCGTCAAGAAATTTACACGAGATCCCGGAGCTTTGAAAAAACCGGCAGAGCGAAAACGCCCTGCCGGGTAGAATTTCACTGTCTGTCGTCAAAGAAATCGCCGTCTATGCTGCCGTCATAACGGTCGGAGGGATCCATGGAGTAGGTCCGGGGCCCCTGCCGGCTCTGGGAATACATCTGCTCCCGCTCCATGCGGCGGCGCTGCTCCATACGGCGGCGCTGGCGCAGGTGCCGCTGACGCAGGCGGCGATAGCGCATGACCAGGAAGATGTACAGCAGCAGGAAGGCCAGTACCAGTACGATGATGGCGATGACCCAGCCCTGGGAGAGTATATCCAGGACGCGCTGCTTCATGTATTCCACGCGGCTGAGCTCAACCTCGCTGTTGTTTACCAGAGTGACCTTGCCCAGCACCTCCCCGTCCAGGCTCAGAGTCATCTCCCCCAGAGGGGTTCCGGCAGCTATGGGGGCTACCAGCTGCTCGTCATACAGGACAATGTCCCGGGTGATGCTCTCCGGATCCACCTCATTGGGCAGCAGCGCGGTGATGGAGCTCTGGGGCCGGAGCATGGCGCTTCCCCCGTCGCTGAGGGCTACGGGCACGGACATGATATTCTCACTGGTGGAAATTATGCTCCGGTGGGAGAAGTTGTCAAAGACCCAGTTGTACATGGCTATGGTGTCGTCAAAGTTGTAATACTTGTCTAACTGAGCGTTAAGCTCCCCGTCGCAGCCCATGGCCACGGCAAGCACGTGGATGTCTCCCCGCTCTGCGGTGGATACCAGACAGTATCCGGCGGCGTTGGTGTAGCCGGTCTTGACGCCGGAAGCGCCGTCATAGATATAGCTGCCGAAACGTGAATACCAGCCGTTGTCGGTGATAAGAGCGTTGGAGTTGTAGAAGATCTCACCCCCGGCCACGGCAGGATTTGTGGATTGGTAGCTTTTGGTATTGGCCAGCTCCATGAACATGGGGTGCTTCATCGCCTCCACGGTCATAAGGTACAGGTCATAGGCGGAACTGTAGTGGTTGTCCGCGGGCAGACCGTTGGGGTTTACAAAATGGGTGTTGGTACAGCCCAGCTCCGCCGCTTTAGCGTTCATCTCCTCCACAAAGGCGCTGATGCTGCCGGAGATATAGGTGCCCAGCACATTGCAGGCCTCGTTGGCGGAGTGTATCATGGTGCAGTAGAGCAGGTCTTTCACCGAGACCTGTACGCCGGGGACTATGCCGGCGGTGCTGCTGTCCTCCGCCATGCCGGTGAGACAGTCGTCCTGGGCGGTGACCATGTCCTCCAGGCTGATGCGCCCCTCATCCAGGGCCTCCAGGGCCAGCAGAGTGGTCATTATTTTTGTGAGGCTGGCAGGGGCCCGCTGCTCATCCTTATTCAGTTCAAAGAGGATGTTCCCCGTGTCCAGATCCACCAGAAGGGCGGCCTTGCCGTTAAGGCTGGGGTCATCCAGGGCGTAGGCGCCCGGGGCGGCAAAAGCCATCACCAGGCATATAATTAACACAAGAGGAAGGATACGGAAAATTTTCATTTTGTTCTCCCGTTTTCTCTGGAATATGGTATAGTATCACTGTATAATATGTGCATACCTTGCTATTATAAATTTTCTGACGGAAAAAAGCAACAATAAGTTCCGTGAACAGACATAAGCTAAAAATTTTAAGAATAGGGCGGATTAAAGCTATGAAGATCCTGGTGGTAGACGATGAAAAGCTGCTGGTAAAGGGAATAAAGTTCAATCTGGAGAACGAGGGCTATGCTGTAGATGCCTGCTACGACGGGGAAACTGCGGTGGAGCTTGCGGAGAAAAACGGCTATGACCTTATTATCCTGGATCTGATGATGCCGAAAAAGGACGGCCTGCAGGCCTGCCAGGAGATACGCAGCTTTTCCACCGTGCCCATCATCATGCTGACTGCCCGCAGCCAGGATGCGGACATGCTCATGGGTTTTGAGTCCGGGGCCGACGACTATGTGACCAAGCCCTTCAATATCCTGGCTCTGAAAGCCAGGGTAAGAGCCCTGCTGCGCCGGGCCTCCATCACCGCAGCTCCGGAGCACGAGGAGCTGAAACTTTTGAAAGCCGGGCACATCAGCCTGGATGAGCAGGGCCGCCGGGCCATGAAGAACGGCCAGGAGGTGGAGCTGACAATGAAGGAGTTCGACCTGATGCTCTTCCTTATGAAGAACCCGGGCAAGGTCTACAGCCGGGAGAGCCTGCTGGATCTGGTCTGGGGCTATGACTATCAGGGAGATACCCGCACCGTGGATGTACATGTGCGCCGCCTGCGGGAAAAGCTGGAGCTGAACCCGGCCCAGCCCAAATATATCCTGACCAAGTGGGGCGTGGGCTATTACTTTGCCCAATGAGGGAGGGAGACACGGATGAAAAGCCTGCGCGTCCAGTTCTTTTCCTTCCTGGCTGTCCTGCTGATTGTGCTGCTGCTGATGCTGAATATCTTCCCCATCACCTCCTCCCGGGACACGGTGTTCCAGGAGAAGGAGAGTTCCATTTCCGGCCAGGCCGCCATCCTGGCCGCCTCCCTGGCTAAGCTGGATAAGCCGGACCAGGCCAGCGTGGGGGAGGTGCTGCGGCTGCTGGATATCTCCGGGTTTGAGAGGACCGTGATGGTGGATACTCAAGGGGAAATCTTATATTATACCTACGGCTCCGCAGCGGCAGAAAGCGAGGAGAAGGATCTGAGCACCGCCCTGGCGGGCAAGACCGTCTTCCGCTCCAGATATGACGGCCAGGCTTTCCTCAGCAGCTACGCCATACCTATCAGCCGCCAGGGGGCAATAACCGGGGCGGTATATCTCCTGGAGCGGGACACGGAGAGAGCGTCTATTATCATAGATGTGCAAAGCCAGATACGCATAATCTCCGTTATGATAATCCTTGTGGTGCTGGCTCTGGCGGTGGTGTTCTCCTCGGTCATACTCCGGCGCATCCACGACCTGGCCAGCTCCATGCGTATCGTTGCCGCCGGGGATTACAGCCACCGGATGCAGATCAGCGGCAGCGATGAGCTGAGCGATCTGGGCAATGAGTTCAATACTCTCACCGAACGCCTGGATGCCACAGAGCGGGAGCGACGCCGTTTTGTGTCCGACGCCTCCCATGAGCTGAAAACCCCTCTGGCCTCCATCCGCCTGCTCTCCGACAGCATAGTGCAGAACGAGAATATGGACACGGAGACCGTGCGGGAGTTTGTCACTGATATCGGCAATGAGGCCGAACGCCTTCAGCGTACCACGGAAAAGCTGCTGGACCTGTCCCGTCTGGATGACGATATCCAGGTCATACCAGAGCCGGTGGATGTAAAGCAGGTGGCGGTAGACGCCCTGGTGCTGCTGCGGCCGCTGGCAAAGGAGCGGCAGATACGCCTGCGCTGCGAGCTGGAGGAGGGTTGCGTGGTAATGGCCACCGTGGACGACATGTTCCATATAGTATTCAATCTCATAGAAAACGCAATAAAATATAATGTAGACCAGGGCAGCGTCTTTGTGAAGCTGGAGCAGACGGAGGACAAGGTGCAGTTCACCGTGGAGGACACGGGCATCGGCATTCCCGAGGAGGACAGATATAATATCTTCACCCGCTTTTACCGGGTGGACAAGGCCCGCTCCCGGGAGGCCGGGGGCAGCGGCCTGGGGCTGAGCATAGTCCATGCGGCGGTGAAGGCCCATGGCGGAACGATAATGGTGGGGGACAATAAGCCCCAGGGCTCACGCTTTACGGTGAGCTTTCCAAAACCCACAGAGGAGGAGACGGGAATATGAACAATATAGCCGGGATTCAGAAAAAGCTCAGGGAGCGGGGCCTGGACGGCCTGCTCATAACTGACGAGAAGAACCAGCGCTATGCCTCAGGCTTTCCCTTTACCGACGGGGCGGTGCTGGTGGGCCTGGACAGAGCCTGGCTGATTACCGACTCCCGGTATATAGAGGCGGCGGAAAAGACTGCCGGGGAGGTGCTCACGGTACAGCTCTATGACCGGGAGCGGCCTTTGAGGGAGCTGCTGCGCCGGGACATAAAAGAGGCGGGCATGGAGCGTCTGGCCGCCGAGGACGGGAAACTGAACCACCGGGAATTTCTGGAATATGAGAAGGCCCTGGGCCTGGAGCTGCTGCCCTGCGGCAGCCTGCTCCAGGAGCTGAGAGCCTCCAAAAACCGGGAGGAGCTGCAATATATGCAGCAGGCCCAGGACATAGCGGAACTGGCTCTGGAGGAAGTGCTGCATATCATAAGGCCGGGGATGACGGAGCGGCAGGTGATGGCAGAGCTGGTGTACTCCATGCTGCGCCACGGTTCCGAGGGCAATTCCTTTGACCCCATCGTAGTAACCGGCGCCAAGACCAGCATGCCCCACGGCGTACCCGGGGATGAGGTGATACGGGCCGGGGACTTTGTGACCATGGACTTCGGCTGCATAAAGGGGGGCTACTGCTCCGACATGACCCGCACAGTGGCCGTGGGCAGTGCCACGGAGGAGATGAAGAACGTGTACGCCCTGGTGCTGAAGGCCCAGCTGGCCGGCATAGCAGCGGCCCGGGCGGGGATCCCCGGCCGGGAGATAGATGCCGCAGCCCGGAAGGTGATTAAGGACGGGGGCTACGGAGAATATTTCGGCCATGGCTTCGGCCATGGCCTGGGCCTGGATATCCATGAGGCGCCCAATGCAAATCCCGGGGGCGAGACCTTGATGCCCGAAGGGGCGGTGTGCTCCGCCGAGCCGGGGATATACCTGCCAGGCCGCTTCGGCGTGCGCATAGAGGATGTGATGGTGCTGGAAAAAGGAGGCTGCCGCCTTCTCACCAAGGCTAAAAAGGAGCTTATCATACTCCGGCCCCAGGGCTGAGAAGAGGATCAGACAAATAATGCTTGCAAAACACCGGCAGATACTGTAAAATGACTGAGATAAATATAAATTAATTTGGGAGGTCCCTTTTATGATTACAGCAGGCGATTTCAGAAACGGCGTCACCTTTGAGATGGACGGCCAGGTAATGCAGGTGGTGGAGTTCCAGCACGTGAAGCCCGGCAAGGGCGCAGCCTTTGTGCGCACCAAGATGAAGAACGTCATCACCGGTGCCGTCACCGAGACATCTTTCAACCCCACCGCGAAGTTTGAGAACGCCACCGTAGACCGCATGACCATGGAGTACAGCTATTCCGACGGCAACCTGTACTACTTCATGAACCCTGAGACCTACGAGCTGGAGCCTGTGGACGAGTCTGTCCTGGGAGACAACTTCAAGTTCGTCAAGGAGAATATGGAGTGCACCATCTACTCCTACAAGGGCAAGGTCTTCAACGTGGAGCCCCCCTTCTTTGTGGAGCTGGAGGTCACCGAGACCGACCCCGGCTTTGCCGGCAATACCGCCACCAACGCCACCAAGCCCGCCACTCTGGAGACCGGCGCCGAGATCAAGGTGCCTCTCTTCATCGAGCCCGGCGAGAAGGTGAAGATCGACACCCGCACCGGCGAATATCTGTCCAGGGCCTGAGGCCCTGCCCTCTGGGGAGCACTGGGTTCCCCGCCGTACAGGAAGGAAATTTTGTTCAACAAAAAGGAGGTTTTCCAAATGACTGTAGTTGAAAAGGCCGCATATCTCAAAGGATTGGTAGAGGGTCTGGGCATAGAGCCTGATTCCAGGGAGGGCAAGCTGTGGGGCGCTCTTGGCGAGCTGCTTTCAGACATGGCTCATGAGATCGAAGACCTTCAGGCCACGGACATGGATCATGCCGAGGCCCTGGACGAAATGGCTGAGGAACTGAGCTATCTGGAGGATCTGGTCTGCGATCTGGACGAGCCGGAGGATTTCGAGGACGATGAGTGCAGCGGCAGCTGCGATTCCTGTGGCCTCTGTGACGATGAGGACGAAGATGAGGAGCTGGAGTACGACGGCGTAATCTATGACGTCACCTGCCCGGTCTGCGGGGAGGAAATCAGCTTCGACGAAGAAACTCTGGACAAGGGTTCCATTGAATGCCCCTCCTGCGGAGAGACTCTGGAATTCGACCTGAGCGAAGATAAGGACGGGGACTGAGCCCCGGCCCGCCGCAGTGCTCAGGCAAGTGATATGGTAACAATAAGCAGCCCCCGCCGGATATTCCGGCGGGGGCTGCTTATTGTTATAGTCATGATAATCTTGCGGCGGTTTATTTGCACTGCTTGTCCGGAATATCAAGCTTGGAGATAATACAACGCCCAACTGAATCCCAGATCGGCACGAAAAACCGGTCGGTGAGAGACTGCCACAGGCGGCCCACCGTCTTTTGGCGGAGGAGCTCAATGAGAGAGCCTGCCAGATATACCGAGATTACAGCGCCCAAGGCATGGACAGGCAGCCAGGGGGAGTCGATGAACTGAGAGGTTTTGAATACACCTTGCCACATGGAACGGATCAGCTGGTTGTCGTGAAAAAGATATACGCCGAAGGTCAGGGAAGCGGCAAAGTTGACCGCCTTGCTGTAAGCGGGCTTAAAGCTGAGAAAGCACAAAAACATTTCTATGGGAACGACATAGATGAAAATACCGTTTTGTGACAAGTCGTTGGAATGTAGCAGGAAAAACTCCCTGCCGCTGCGGCCCAAGATATTGGCTGCCAGCACCCAGGCGAAGGAAAGCCCCAGCAAAACAAGGAAAATCACCCTATGCTTTTTGCATTGGGAACCGGGCTCCATGCCGTAAAGGCGGATGTACCCGGCGCTGAGGTAGAGCAGTATTAAGCGGGCCGCAGTACTGTAGCTAAGCTGGATCCCAAAAAGTGTAGGCAGCAGGGTATATATGCCAAGCAATATGGCTATGGCGGACAGAAGCTGCCTCCGGCCGGAATTTTTAATGAAGCAGTTCAGATAGGGGGACAGGAGCATCAGCACCAGGAAGCTGGTGGCAAACCAGTAGTGGCCTTTGCTTATGGGAAGTACGGACATGGACAGAATTTCCCTGGTTACAAGGCCGCTGGAGGGGAAGGCGGTCAGGAAGAGCAGCAGGGCGCCAAGGGTATAGAACCATATCTGCCCAATAAAGAGGGAGAATTTTCTGAAACTGTAATTAAGGTCTACCATGTAGTAACCTGATATGAGCACAAAGACGCTCACTCCCACTTGTCCGCCCAGAGAAAGCAGCTCCGCGAAGGGCTTGTTGGCAGAATACATGAGATCCTGAGCATAAAAGCCGTACGTAGAATAATGATAGGCTACTATCATCACCATACAGATTATCCGTAAAAGCTCGATACGGCTGTTCCTGCGGGCTTTGACTGATGTTTGAACCATTGTTGCCTCCATGGGACGGGAATGTCAGTTGCTTTGGGATGGGGGGAGCAGAGCCATCAGCCGTCCCCGAATAAGGCGGTCTATAGGAGTGTATACCCAGTGTATCAGCTGCGCCATAAGCAGGGAGAAGATAAGTGATAGAGGAATGAGAACAAGTATCCAGATGAATCTGTCCTCGGCAACGGGGAAATAAGGTACAAACTCACGATAAATTATACCGTCGCTTATCCAGGAGAGAAGGTAGGCAGCAAAAGAGAGCTCGGCGATTTTGTAAATCAGTTTGGCGCACCAGGAGGGCAGCCGCCCTAAATCAAGGGAGGCCAGAAGGGCAAAGAGAAGCACCGACAAAATATAGGCCTGATAGTGGTCATAGTGGATATTGTTGTAGCCTTCGGCCTGGCCGTGGAAATAAAACTGATTAAAGAGACAAAACAACAAGAGTCCTGAGATCAGGGCCAGGGCATATTTGCCCGGCTTTTTTCTTTCCAGGTATTCCCCGAGATAAGCTCCGGTGAAATAGTAGCATATGGGGTAGAGCTTGGCCCACCAGATGGAATAGATCTGGAAAAAGGAGTTAAACAGGGAAGGCAGCACGGAAAGGGCCAGAAAGCTGAAAACCAGCAGCTGCTTCTGCCTTTGACCGGTACAGCCCCTGTACATCATATTCAGGAAAGGAATCATCAAAAACAGTCCGCCATAGAGCAGGATGTACCAGGCGTAGCCGTTGATCTCAAAATTGATTATATCGCTGATTATTCTCAAAAGACTGGGGCGGTTCCCCAGGTAGGCAAACTCAAAAACCAGGCAGGCGAGACTGCTGAGCAGATAGATTTCCAGTATTCTCAGCATACCCAGGTAATAGCGCCAAGACAGCACCTTGTCCCTACACAGCCAGCCGGTGAGCATGATAAACAGCGGCACACAGGGGACAAACAGCATGCGCACCAGTGCCATGACGAAGTCCCCGGGGCTGTCCATAGCTATGGTATAAAAACCTGAATTGTCGTAATAATGCATGACCAGCACGGCCACCAGTGCGAAACTGCGTATCAAATCAAGATTCAGATCGCGTTTTTTTTCAGTCATTGTTCGCTCCTTGAGATGAGAGGGTCTTTGGTGGAGAAGAAGGGCTTTTGCCCCAGGGCTTTGGTAAAGGCCGCCGCGGGCCGGTATATCAGCTCCACCAGCTGGGCGCCCAGCAGGGCGGAGACAAGGGAGATGGGCACCGTGAGGAAGAGCCACTTGTACCTGGGGGCCCCGGCGGGCACTGCCGCCATGAGCATGGGGTAAATGATGCTGTCCGGTATCCAGGTGAGCAGATAGGCGGGGAGGGTAAGGTCCGAGACCTTTTTCAGGCACCAGGTCAGGGGCCGGGGTAGGCCGGCCAGGGGCAGGCGGTAGAGGATGGTGAAGAGGAGCACCGAGAGGATATATACCTCCCAGGTGTCCTGATATACGCCGATAAGGGCGGCGCCCAGGGCGTCATAGTGGAAATAGAAATAGACGCTGTAGGCGGCCAGGAAGGCCAGCAGGCCCAGGGCGGCCTTCCCCGGCTTTATCTCCGGCATGTACTCGCTGAGGTATGCCCCGGTGAAGTAGTAGCAGACGGGGTAGAGGCGGGACCACCAGAGGGGGTATATATGCACATACTGATTGAGCAGGGAGGGCAGGGCCGACAGGGCGATGAAGCTGAACACCAGCAGCTGCTTCTGCTTTTTGGAATTGCAGCCGTGGTAGGCCATGTTGAGGAAGGGTATCATCAGGAAGAGCCCCAGATACATCATGATATACCAGGCGTAGTCGCAGCAGCTGTAGTTGAGCAGGGCGCTGAGCATCTCCCTGGGGCTTCGCCGGGCGATGCCGCTGAGCTGCTCGAATATAAGGCAGGCCCCGCCGCAGATCAGGTAGGTGACCACTATGCGGATAAGCCCCAGATAGTAGCGGGCGGAGAGACGCTTTTTGTTGTTCAGGTAGCCGGAGAGCATCACATACAGGGGTATGCAGCAGGTGAAGAGGGTCTTCACGGCTATCATCAGCCGGTCGGGCCAGCTGTAGAGCAGCTGCTCGTAGAGCCCCGTGTGGTCCAGGGAGTGCATTATGGGCACCATCAGCAGGGCGGCGCAGCGGACAAGGTCCAGATTGATATCTCTGATTTTAACTGTAGTCATAGTATTCCCGCCCTATTTCACCACAACGTTCTCTTCCCCCAGCAGCTCCCTGAGCTCCTCCACCAGAGCCTGGTGGATAAGGCAGCGGGCGCCCATGCGTTTTTTCTCCGCGGCGCAGTATAGTATCATCTGCTGCTGTCCCGGGAACATGGTCAGGATGAGCTGTATGCGTTTGAGCATGGGGTCGCCCACACCGGTGAGCTTGACCCAAAGCTTCTTCTCCTCTGCAGGGGCTGCCTCCGGAAGGTTTACGCCCCCGGGCAGCTGGAGGTCGGATATGGGGCGGATGCTGTCTACCATGAGCTGGGGCTCCTTTTCGTCCCGGGCGGAGATACGCCCGCGAACGATTATGGCGGCGTTTTCCTTTACATACATCCCGCCCTTGTCCAGGGCCTTCTGAAAGGCCATGAGCTCCATGGTGCCGGTGTCGTCCTCCAGCTGGATGTAGCTCATGAGGGTGTTGTTTTTTGTGGTGCGGGTCTTGGCCGCCGAAACAACTCCGGCCACGGTGATATACTGGTTGTCGGCGTAATGCCGGGGGCCGTCCTCGGCGGCAAAGTCGGACATCACGGCACCCAGGGGCACAGCGCCCATTTTCCGCACGGCTTCCCTGTAGCCGTCCATGGGGTGGCCGCTGAGATAGAGGCCGGTGGTCTCCTTCTCCATGGCCATCAGCTCCATGGGGCTGTACTCCTCCACCTGGGGAATGGCCACGGCAGCGGGGGCGGCCTCTGCCTCATCGTCCATACCGAAAAGATCCAGCTGCCCGGCAATATTGTCCCGCATGGACTGGGCGATGCTGTCCAGCACCGCTCCGGCTATCTGGATAAGAGCCTTGCGCTTGTAGCCCATGCTGTCGAAAGCCCCGGCCTTGATGAGGTTTTCCACAGCCCGGCGGTTCAGCTCCCGGCCGTTCATCCTGCGGCAGAAATCGTCAAAGCTTTTGAAGGGGCCGTTTTGCTGCCTCTCTGCCACCAGGGACTCTATGGCGCCCCAGCCTATACCCTTTATGGCTACAAGCCCGAAGCGGATATTCCCCCCGGAGACGGTAAAGTTGGCATCGGACTCGTTCACGTCCGGAGGCAGGAGCTTTATGCCCAGCTCCCGGCATTCGGCGATATACTCGGCCACCTTCTGGCTGTTGTCCAGCACTGAGGTGAGGAGAGCGGCCATATACTCCCTGGGGTAGTGGCGCTTCATGTAGGCGGTGCGGTAGGCTACGATGGCGTAGCTCACGGCATGGGCCTTGTTGAAAGCATAGCTGGCAAAGTCCAGTATCTCGTCGTAAATGCTGTTGGCCACAGCCTCACTCACACCATTGGCCAGGGCCCCGGGGATGTTCCTCTCCGGGTCGCCGTGGACGAAGGCCACACGTTCAGCGTCGATGACCTTGTGCTTCTTCTTGCTCATGGCCCGGCGGATCATGTCTGCCTGGCCCAGGGAGAAGCCCGCCAGACGTCGGAATATCTCTATGACTTGCTCCTGATAGACGATGCAGCCGTAGGTGACGGAGAGTATGGGCCGCAGAAGCTCGTGCTTGTAGCTTATCTTCTCCGGATGGGCGGAGCATTCCAGAAAGCGTGGGATGCTGTCCATGGGGCCGGGGCGGTAGAGGGAGATGATGGCGGTGATATCCTCAATACTCTTGGGCTTGAGGGAGGTGCATACCCCGGTCATCCCGGTGCTCTCCAACTGGAATACGCCGCTGGTGCGCCCGGCGGAGAGCATATCAAAGGTCTCCGGGTCCTCCTCGCTCACGTCCTCTATGCGGAATCCGGGCTCATGCCGTCGCACCAGCTGTACAGCATCATCCAGAACCGTCAGGTTCCGCAGGCCAAGGAAGTCCATCTTCAAAAGCCCCAGCTCCTCCAGGGTAGTCATGGGGTATTGGCAGACCACAGCCTCGTCATTGGTGGCCAGGGGCACATATTCATATACCGGCTTTTCGGTTATGACCACACCGGCAGCGTGAGTGGAGGCATGGCGGGGCATGCCCTCCAGAGCCTTGGCCACGTCAATGAGCCGCTTGAGCTTTTCATCTCCCTCGTACATCTCTTTCAGGGGCTTTGAAAGGCGCAGTGCCTCGTCCAGGGTGATGTTCAGGGCCCCCGGCCCGGAGGGTATCTGCTTTGCCACCTGGTCGGCCTCACCGTAGCTGATGTTCAGAGCCCGGGCCACATCCCGCACGGAGCCTCTGGCGGCCATAGTGCCGAAAGTGACGATCTGGGCCACATGGTCGTGGCCGTAAAGACGGTTGACGTAGTCAATGACCTCGCCCCGGCGGTTGACGCAGAAGTCCACGTCTATATCCGGCATGGATACCCGCTCCGGGTTGAGAAAGCGTTCAAAGAAAAGGCTGTATTTTATAGGGTCCACATCGGTGATGTGCAGGCAGTAACTCACCACACTGCCGGCGGCACTGCCCCGGCCGGGCCCGACGGGAATACCGCTGCGTTTGGCGAAGCCTATAAAGTCGGAGACGATGAGAAAATAATCCACAAAGCCCATCTTCTTTATCATATCCAGCTCATAATCCAGCTGCTTGTGGACCTCCGGCCGGGTGGGGAAGCGCTCGTTAAAGCCCTGCTCACAGAGCTTGCGCAGGTATTCGTAGCTGTCCCTCTCCCCTTCCGGCAGCTTGAAGCGGGGCAGGTGATAGTGGCCAAACTCAAAATCGAAGTTGCAGCGCCGGGCAATGTCTACGGTGTTGTCCGCCGCCTCCGGCAGCTCCGGAAAAAGGGCGCGCATCTCCTCCTCGGTTTTCAGGTACAGCTCCTGAGTCTCAAAGCGCATGCGCCCCGGCTCATCCACGGTCTTGCCCATCTGTATGCACATGAGTACGTCCTGGTAATAGGCATCGTCCTTGGTGATGTAGTGTGCATCGTTGGTGAGGGCCAGAGGTATCCCGGTCTCCCTGTGGATACGGATAAGCCCCTGGGCGGCCTTCTGCTCCTCCCGGAGCCCATGATCCTGTATTTCCAGATAGAAGTTGTCCGGCCCGAAGAGCTCCTGAAGCTCCAGGGCCTTGGCTTTGGCGGCGGCATAGTCGTCATTCAAAATAAGCTGGGGTATAGCTCCGGCCACGCAGCCGGAGAGGCAGATGAGCCCTTCGCTGTGCCGGTGGAGCAGCGCCCAGTCTATCCTGGGTTTTATGTAGAAGCCCTCCGTAAAAGCGGAGGAGACTAAGTAGCAGAGATTTTTATATCCTGTTTCGTTCCTGCACAGGAGTATGAGGTGGGAATAGTCGTTGTCCAGGCCGTGTTCTTTCTGATCCATGCGCCGGGGGGCCACATAGACCTCGCAGCCGATGATGGGCTTTATGCCCTGGGCTCGGCAGGCTTTGTAAAAGGCCACCGCGCCGTACATGACCCCATGGTCGGTAATGGCAAGGGCATCCTGCCCCAGCTCCTTTGCGGCCTTTGTCAGCTGGTCAATGCGGCAGGCCCCGTCCAGCAGGGAATATTCCGTATGTACATGGAGATGAACGAAGCCCATGATTACTCCTTCGGTTCAAAAGTCATTATTTTTTTCAGCCTGTGGTTGAGACAGCTTTTAGTGACGGGGGGATCGCTGAGCAGTACCAGGTCGGAGAGGCTGGCCTCAGGGTTTGCAATGCGCAGCAGGGCCGCGTCTCTCAGCGGCTCCGGCAGGGCATCCAGCCCATATTCTCTGGCAATACGCCGGATGGCGGCCAGCTGAGCCTGGGCGGCAGCCACAGTCTTGTCGGCGTTGGCGTTGTCGCAATTTATCTGGCGAGTGACCGTGTTTCTCATTTCCTTTTCCACCTTGGCGGTCATTACGGCCATGGCAGTGCGGGGAGCCCCTATAGTGGTGAAGAAATCGGCAATGGCGTCTGCTTGCTTGAAATACAGCAGAGAGTTGCCTCCCCTTTGGGTTCCCTTGGGGGAAAAGCCCAGATCCAGCAGTACCGAAAAGGCTTCCCGGCTGACGCTGTGGTGGGGCGTAGCCAGCTCCAGATGGTAGCGCTTTTCCGGGTCGGTGACACTGCCTCCCGCCAGAAAGGCGCCGCGGATAAAGGAGCTGCGGCAGCAGTCCTCCTCAATGACGCCGAAATTGATGTGGTGGGAGAGTGTGGAGTCTATCTCTGCGCCGAAGGAGCGAAAGATCAGGGCGAGTTTTTCCGGATCTGTGACGGAAAAACTCTGCTTTCCTGCGGCGGATGAGGGGAGAGAGTCGAAGCCCAGATTAAAAGCCCGGCGGAACAGCCGGGGCAGACGCCGGGCAAAATGGCTGCTGGCGGTGATTATCCGGATCTCCCTGGCACTGAAGGTGTTGCAGTATAGCAGCACTCCATAGCTCTCTGCCAGGGCGCAGCATTTTCTGTCCGGCCTCTGCTGGCAGAGCTCGGCTTTTGCCTCGGATGAAAAGGACATGGCGGCACCTCTATTTGTCGATATCCCTGTTGATGTTTACGGAGCTGAGACCCTCGGCCTTGAGGTGGGCGCAGAGTGCGGCGGCTATAGCCACGCTTCTGTGGTGGCCGCCGGTGCAGCCTATGGCCACGGTGAGGCTCAGTTTCCCCTCCTCAATGTACAGGGGCAGCAGGAAATCCAGCATGTCCGTTATTTTCTCCATGAAGGTCCGGGTTTGCTGATAGCTGAAGACAAACTCGGCCACAGGCAGATCCAGACCGCTGAGGGGGCGCAGCTCCTCCACATAGTAGGGGTTGGGGAGAAAACGCACGTCGAACACCAGGTCTGCATCCATAGGCAGGCCGTGCTTGTAGCCGAAGGACATCACCGTCACGTCTATTTCCCGCTTGGCCCCCTCCCCGGCAAAAAGGGAGAAGAGCTTGCTTTGCAGCATGCCCAGAGTGAGATTGGAGCTGTTGACAATGTAGTCGGCCCGCTCCTTTATGGGGGCAAGCAGTTCTATCTCCTTGTATACGGCGGATTCCACCGAGGAGCCGTGGCTTGCCAGAGGGTGGGGACGGCGGCTCTCCTTGTAGCGGCGGATGAGGGTGCGCACGTCGGCATCCATGTAGAGGATGCGGCAGTTGCAGCCCCGCTCCTTCAGCTGGTCGATGGTCTCCAGCAGCTGGCCGAAGCCGTCCTTTTCCCGCACGTCGGTGACCAGGGCCACCTTCTCATAGCGCCCGGCGGTGGCAATGCACAGCTCTGCAAAGCGGGGCATCAGGGCGATGGGCATGTTATCCACACAATAGTAGTCCAGATCCTCCAGCACATCGGCGGCCCGGCTCTTTCCCGCGCCGGACAGCCCGGTTATGATTAAGAATTCCATAGTCCCTCCCAGGTCAAATGACCTGCCTTATCCCCGGCCGGTTCCTTTCTCCTGCTGCATATCCGGCTCCATGCCAGCCGGACTTATGCCGTGCAGGGGCACTGCCGGGCCTTTATCCTCCAGGCAATAGTCCGGGGGCAGGATTATCATTTCCGGCTCCAGGGCAATGCCGCTGCTTTCATACACTTTCTTCCGAACATAGCGCATCAGCTGATGCACGTCGTGGGAGCTGGCATTTCCGGTGTTCACCACGAAACCGGCGTGCTTTTCCGAAACCTGGGCCCCGCCCACCGTATAGCCTTTCAGCCCCGCCCTGTCTATGAGAGCGGCGGCGTAGTTTCCCTCCGGGCGCTTGAAAGCGCTGCCGGCGGAGGGCAGGTCCAGAGGCTGTTTATCCCGGCGCTGCTGGTTTAGCTGCCGCATTTTCGCGGCTATCTCCTCCCCGTCTCCTTTTTCCAGGCGGAAGACCGCCGAGAGAAGCACGCATCCCCCCATTTTTTGGAACAGGCTGCTGCGATAGCCGAAGCTGCACTGCTCATTCGTCAGCTCATAGAGCCGCTGCTCCGGAAGGTAGTAGAGCACCACGCTCTCCACGGTGTCCTTCAATTCTCCGCCGTAGGCTCCGGCGTTCATGATGAGGCCGCCCCCTACGGTCCCGGGGATGCCGGAGGCAAACTCCAGGCCGGAGAGTTCATGCTGCTGGGCAAACCCGGCCAGCTTTGCCAAGGAGACCCCGGCCTCGGCGTAGATGGCCCCGTCGGGCAGAAGAAAAAGCTTTGTGAGTTTTGCGGTGCTGATGATAAAGAGATCTTTCAAACCTTCATCGGGAAAAAGAATATTGGTGCCGTTGCCCAGAATATAGGGGGCCAGCTGCTGCTCTTTGAGCAAATAGCAGATTTTTGAAAGGCTGCTCACATCCGAAGGAGTTGCCAGAGCCCGAACGGGCCCACCAATTTTAAAGGAACAGTGGGCTGCCATGCTCTCGTTCTCCAAAAGCTGGAGATTGGGCATGGCTTCCTTTATCCTGGCAATGGCTTTTTCAAGTTTTTCCATGGGGTACTCCAGTCAACAATTAAATTAGTCCGGCGTCAATGGCGTAATCGTGGGCGCCAGCCAGGGCCTCGGCGGCGTTGAAGCCCATCTTCTTCTGACGGTTGTTCATGGCGGCCAGCTCCATTATCACGGCCAGATTCCGCCCGGGCCGCACGGGGATGGTGACCTGAGGCAGGGTGACGCCCAAGATTTCATAGGTCTCGCTGCTCAGGCCCAGCCGGTCGTAGGCTTTGCCCTCCTCCCAGCGCTCCATCTTAACCACCAGGTCGATGTTTGCCTCGGGCTTTATGGCGCCCACACCATAGATATGGCGCACATTAATAACACCTATGCCGCGAAGTTCCATATAATACCGGATTAGTTCCGGAGCGGAACCAATCAGTTCATCTTTGGATATGCGCTTTATATCCACTGCGTCGTCGGCGATGAGGCGGTGGCCACGCTTTATAAGCTCCAGGGCCGTCTCGCTTTTGCCTATGCCGCTGTCGCCCATGAGCAGCACGCCCTCGCCGTAGACCTCCACCAGTACGCCGTGAGTGGTTATCCGGGGAGCCAGGTGAGTTTTCAGGGAGCTTATAAGATCAGCCTGAAATTCCGAGGTGTCCATAGCGGTTATGAACAGGTTGCGGTCATATTTCTCCGCCATTTCCAGGCACTCCGGGAAAGGCTGTACCCCGTGACAGATGACCAGGGCCCCTATGTCGTACTGCATGAACTGCTCGAAGGTCTGCCGCCGCTGCTCAGGGCTGAGAGTGTCCAGATAAGTGCTCTCCACCCGGCCTATCATCTGTATGCGGTGGGGATCAAAGTAGTTGTAAAAGCCGGTGAGCTGCATGGCGGGCCGGTTCACATCGGTGGTTTTAATGAGGGCAACCTCATAATCCTTGGAGGTGTGCAGGGGCTGGAGCTGGTGTTCCTCTACCAGGGTCTTCAATTTAACGGAATACTTGCTTATCATGGCGGCATCTCCATTCATGAGCGATATTTATCTAGACTACATTTTAATCGTTTTCAGCGCCTTTGGCAATACAAACTTTACGCCCGGCTGTGTGTAGAGGGAAAATGTTTATTTTTGTTTACAGAATTGAAAAGTTTCTCTTGCATTTGCCTGCGCCATCTGCTATTATATAAAAGCTGTTCAATCAGCGAAACACAAGCAAGGAGGTGCTTCAGAAATGGCAAAATGCGAATTTTGCGACAAGGGCGTTACCTTCGGCATCAAGGTCAGCCATTCTCACAGACGGACCAACCGTGCATGGAAGCCCAATGTGAAGCGCGTCAAGGCCATCGTAGACGGTAGCCCCAAGCATGTTTACGTCTGCACTCGCTGCCTCCGCAGCGGCAAGGTCACCCGCGCTGTGTAATTTTAATTTAATTTAAATTACCCGAAACAAAGCCTGTCTGCCGATAAGACGGGCTTTTTTCGGTTCTATAGGAAGAAATATCCTTTCAGCCCGATTTAAGATAGTTGACCTGGGAACGGGGCTGTGGTATTTTTAATATATATCTAGGGGAGTGAACAAAAAGAAAAAACAAAAAAGGAGAGAAAAGAATGAAAAAACTGAGAAAAGCGGTCGCCCTGCTGCTGGTACTGGCTATGGCACTGAGCCTCAGCGCCTGCGGGAAAAGCGATGTGATCGGCACCTGGGAGTGCAGGCTGGATATGAAGGATGAGCTTGTGGAAACAGTGGACAATATACTCACTGCCTATGACGCAATCCTCAGCGAAGGCAGGCAGATGCCCCGCCTGGCGGATTATGTGGATGATTTCAGCCTGAAATACACCATGGTATTTAATGAGGATGGCACCTACAGCGCGGGCATAGATGCGGCGGACAGGCAAAATACCATGGACAATTTGAAAGCTTCCGTGACGGAATATTTTAACGACTTTTTCTTTGTCCTTCTTGTAGAGACCATGGTGCAGATGGGCATGGATCAGGAGATAAACAGCGTTGAGGACCTGGAAGCGCTCATGGGAGTTTCCATGGATGAGGCCATTGCCGAGGCTTTGGGTATAGACATGAACTCGTATGTGGATATGGTTCTGAGCGGCTCACTTGATACCTATCTGTCGGAAGATGCGTTCAGCTCTGAGGGAAATTACAAGACAAAAGATGGGCGCCTCTATCTCTCCAACGGGCTTGACGGCGAGATCTTTGACGAGGTTTATGACCCCTATACAGTCGAGGGAGATACCCTGACCATTACCGCAGGTCCGGCCGGGATAGCCAGCGACATGAAGGAGTTCTATCCCCTGGTGCTGAACAAAGTGGCATAGAAAAACAAAGCATCCTCGAAAGAGGGCACTGAATATAGAAAGCGGCTCAGATTTTTCTGAGCCGCTTTCTATATTTCCAGACCGGTTATGATCTTGTCTGTCAGTTCAGCGCCTTTGCTTCATACATGGTGTGGGTGGAGGAGACTTTATACTCTGCGTTGAGCTTGGACAGGGCTTTGAAGTTCTTGCTGCGCATATGGGCGGGCAAGGCGCTCGGGTTCTCCCAGCGCTCCACGATAAACATCTTACCGGGAACCGAGGGGGAGCACAGCAGTTCATAGCTGATATTTCCCGGCTCGGTATTGGTGGCGGCCACAATGCCGGATTCATTGAGCTTTTCTATATATTCGCTCTGCTTTTCCGGAGCAATGCTGGCCTCGCAATATATTATGACCATCGTTTTACCTCCAAATCACAGTTTTGCGGTACTACTCCTCAGTGGCCGGCGGGTTTCCTGTACAGCAGATCTTTTTCCTTGGTGCGGTCGGCATGGGCAAGGTCGGCAAAGACTATGAGCAGCAGGATACCTGCTCCCCATATAGCCCTCCCCCCAAAGAGGCGGCAGGCCACCGTAGACACTACGGCCCCGGCGGCAAAGGAACAGAGCATAAGCACATGTACCCGGAAGCGGCGGCGTATTGAGGCGTCTTCCCTGTGCCTCAGTCCCCGGGTGAGCAGCACCCCCACCTGGCGTACATGGTTTGTACAGAAGGTGGTGGACATGGGGATGTGCTCCGCCTGGCGGAAGGTGTTATATTGCATGGAGCAGATGAAGTTGATACTCACCTGGGAAAGCTGGAAAGGCCAACTGTCGGGCACGAAGCCCAGCAGCAACACCACGATCAGCTCCAGGCCCACCAGCAGAGTATCCCAGCGGAGAAAGTGCAGGCGCTTTACTCTGTTGGGCAGCAGCTCGGAAATCACTGCGCCCAGTATGTAGGCGCTGATAGGGATGAGATAGTAAAGGGCCGTGCTCCAGTTACCGTTGCCCAGAGCCATGGAGAAGAGAACCACGTTTGCCGTTTGGGCATTGCAGAAGACTCCGCCTCTCAAGCTGTAGGTAAAGGCGCCCAGGAAGCCCCCGGCGGCAATGAGCACCGCATATATCCAAATCTTTTCACATTCCAGCACCGGTTCTTCCCGGTTAAGGGCGGATTCGTTCATAGCAGCCTCCTTAATAATTATTTATCCCGGCCGCTCAGCTGAGCGGCCGGGATGACATTAGACAGTGGTTATATCAGAGCTGCTTCTGGGCGTTGATCTTCACGCCGGGACCCATGGTGGAAGCGGTGACGCAGGAACGGATGTACTGTCCCTTGGCGGCGGCGGGCTTGGCCTTGATGATGGCGCCGATGAGAGCAGAATAGTTCTCATACAGCTTGTCAGCGCCGAAGGACACCTTGCCGATG
>ERZ827478.955-NODE-955-length-24269-cov-9.119600_pt1 | contig 24269 bp, 20 predicted proteins | sample MGYA00519705_ERZ827478 | MGnify/ENA primary metagenome ERZ827478 (study PRJEB31778, sample SAMEA3449318) | human gut metagenome | biome: human gut; feature: human-associated habitat; material: faeces | place: United Kingdom | collected 2010/2012 ... | reverse complement strand
GGAGCGGGAGCATCCAACACAACACCAGTCAAGAGCAACACAAAGGTTGATGTTGCATACGGATTCGACAAGAGCCTTGCAGGAACACACAAGGTGACTGCATCCGGATTGAATCTCCGTGCGGGAGCAGGAACAGGAAAGTCAATCCTTGCGGTGATGAAAAACGGTGAGAAAGTCCAGTGCTATGGATATTATAACGACTGCAACGGTGTGAAATGGTTGTATGTGGTTTATAAGAATATCGTCGGTTATGCATCAAGTAAATATTTGAGCAAATAGGAGGGATAATCATGTTATACTATTTAGGCAAAGGAACAGAGTTCAAGAAAGAGGACTGCAAAGAGTACAAGACCATTGAGGGAGCAATGAAAGCAGCAGCAAAGGACGAGAGCCTCGTCGTTTGGGATGAAACCGGAAAGGCCATCGGTTCACTCACGGATGATATTCCGGAGGGAGCGTTGCAGACAAATCCGGACGGCAGTGTCAACACATACGATGCGGACGGAAACAAGGTCGGAACAATCGATGCGGAAACCGTTGAGAAAATGACAACATTTGAGAGTAACGAGGATGCAGCAGGGCAGCAGGAGGACGCAGAGGACGAGGAAACAGCCTCAAACGATGCGGAGACGACAAATCCTCCGCTTGAACCGGAAACGGGCGAGAATGGGGCAAATACAGAGCCACAGGAGGCAGAGGACGAACCGGAAGACAAAGTCATTATTCCACAGGGAAAAATGAAAGTGACGGTCATTTGCGACGGCTCACTTAATATCAGACGTTCCGCAGCGTGGGGCAATGAGAACATCTGCGGTCGTGCTATCAGAGGACAGTCATATTATGTGAAAGAGATTCATGTTGTGGACGGAAAGAAGATGGTCAGAACAATCGGAGACCTTTATCTCTCCGGAGAATCCGAGCATGTACAGTTTGAACAGTTATAAAAGCATACAGACAAAAAAAGAGGACGGCATCCGGAAACGGGTGTCGTCCTTGTGTTATAATGGATTTATGAACGTGCTTGAATTTTGGCAATCAACGCATCCTGCAAAACTTTTGAATAGTTGATACCGTAATTTTCACATGCAGTATTGAGCCATGCAGGAATACTCAAAGTTTTCTTGACTGCCTTGTCATTGTACGCACGGGCGTATTCGTCGAGGTTGACACAAATCAAATTGACAAGTGCTGCATCCTCGTCCTTTTCAACTGCATCAAGAGGGGTCGGAGCGGGAAGAACATCACCATCACGCAAGGATGTGAATAAATACTGACCGCAAGCCTCTTGAGCCATTGCGAAAGCGTCCGCAAGGTTATCTCCGTAAGTTGCTAAATCATTGAGGTCGGGGAAAATAACTGAATATTTCCCGTCGCCCTCCGGATAAAAAACAGCAGGATAAATATAATTCATGATAACGCTCCTTTCTTTAATGGGTGGCAGGTCTCATTTGAGACCCGCCTGTTTGAGTATGGAGTTGACAACCCTTTGAGGAATGTCGCCTCGATGATTTGGGATTGTAACTTTTCCCGTTTTGGTTGGGTGTTTGTATTGGTGATGTGAACCTCTCACATCTACTAACTCCCATCCGTCATTGAGGACTATTTTTTCAATTTCTCGAAATCTCATTTGTATTGTTTCCTCCTTACAAGTATATAATAACACGTATTTTACGTAATGTCAATAAAAATATACGTAAAATACGTAAAAAATAACAGAGATTTTCATACTACTAAATTGAACCTACCGACCGGAAATCTGGATTCAGTGACCGGGATGGAAGTGGTCGGGCTGTTAAAGACAAGTGCAGAAAGGTATCATCAGACGATTTTGCTGGTTACGCATAACGAAGAGATCGCACAGATGGCAGAACGGATCATCCGTATCGAGGATGGAAAGGTAACGGGTGATTCGGATGAAAAATAACAATCAGAAGATCCTGCGGCTTCTGGCAAAACGGGAGTATCAGGAAAATAAAAGACGAAACCGGATCCTGATCGGGACGGTAGCATTTGCTGTGTGGATGATATTTTGTGTATTCAGTCTGGCTATCGGAAAGATACAGGCAGATTATCTCCTGATGGTAAGAAATGGCGGAACAAAAGCCAGCACCACACTGGAGGATCCATCGGAAGAACAGTATCGGAAAATACAGGAACTGGCATATATCCGATCTGCGGGAATGGAAACGGATTTTGCTGCCACAGACGCTTTTTTGTGTACAGTGTTAGACAAGAAGGCGTGGGAAAACATGCAGAAACCGGCGTATACGGATATTCATGGAGAGTATCCGACGAAAGAGAACGAAATCATGCTGCCCATGCGGGCTCTGAAGCTGCTTGAGGTTAGCAAACCGAAGCTAGGGATGGTAATCCCGGTGACGATGACGGACAGTGAGGGAGAAGAACACTCCGGGGATTTCCGGTTGTCTGGATATTATACGGAATATGTAGATCCTTCGATGGGAAAAGCGTACGGCTATTTTTCAAAGACCTATCTGGATCAGCTGGATCTTTCGAAAGTGTCGAGAACGTTACTGATCGAACAGAGCGGGAGTGTGGATGGTCAGACGGTGGAAGACCGGCTGTATCTGGATATTCCGATGCGGGATGACAGTCAGCAGTTTTTCGGCGGTACCGGACTGGATCTGGAGGCTGTGACCGAGATGGTCGGCGGATATGATATCGCAGCGGTGATGGCTGTGGTGATCTTAGTTGCTGCATGGTTACTGATTTATAATGTGCTTCACATTTCCTATGGAAAAGATATCCGAAGATTCGGGCTGTTAAAAACCCTGGGAACGACCGGATGGCAGATTCGAAGCATCGCGTACCGCCAGATCTTTAAAATCGCGGTTCTTGGATGCCTTTGGGGAAGTGTGGCAGGTATTGCATTTACCTTGACGGGGATTCCGGCATTGCTTTCGAGGATGTATCTGCATGGTCTGGGAAAAGCTTCTGCGATGATCGCGTTTCGGCCCTGGATGCTGGCAGCGTCTGTCTGCTTCGGAATGCTGGTTACATTTCTCGGAGCCGCAGGTGTTATCCGGAAAATCGGAAAACTTTCTCCCGTGGAATCGATACAATATATGGAAAAAGTATCTGCAGGGAGAAAAAGTAAAAGACAGAGCAAAGATCCGTTGAAAGCGATGGCATGGAGAAATCTGTTCCGTTTCCGAAAACGGTGTGTGCTGACGATCGTTTCGCTGACGCTTGGTATCTGTGTGGCGCTTTCCGCCGTTGTGATCACGAAGGGGACGGATATGACTAACCAGATCGAGGCGGAAAACCATGATTTTAAGATCATGACAAATATATCATCCGGCACGATCAGCCAGTATCCGACGGAGGAGACGTATTTTCCGGAAGAACTGATTGACAAAATGACCGGTCTCGACGGTGTGGAAAAGGTGTCGAAAGTAACGGGCGGTTATGGCAAGTTACAGCTGGATGAAAAAATTCTGGATTTTCGAAGAGAGACGCTGGAAGGGAATCAAATCCCTGAGGAGAATGCGGAAAATAGAGAAGAAACCGCTCCAAAACTTTATGAATTTGTGGCAGAACAGGTCAGTGATACCTATCTGGAAGAACTGAAAGTGTTTAATGAAGAGAAAGATCTGGGTCTGGATATTGGCAGTGTGGAGGCAGGAACGGGAGCAATCATGCTCCACTATAATCTGTTCTCGAGAATCGAGGCACAAAAAGGCAGAGAGGATGTGGGAGAGACATTTTCCACTTATACGGTGCAGGGAGAAAAGACGGCGGATATGAAGTTTTGCGGCTACCTGAATTTCAAGGAAAAAGGGGCTCCGGCACTCGATACAACCTGGAACGGACCGGGGATCGTGTATTTTCTGGTGAGCGAGAAGGGGATGGAGCGGATGCAGCTGCCGGTACAGACCTTTGTACTGGAGATGGACGTCAACCGATCGATGGAGCCGATGATCCGGGAATCCGTAGAAAAATCCGTGGACAGCTACAATATGCAGTTCGTGACGGGAAGCAGTCATGGAGATTATATCTCGGATGCGCGGACACTGATGCTGGTGAGCAAATCAGAACTGTTGTCCGCTGCCAGATCCTATATCGCGTCCAGCCGAATCATCATGTACGGGCTCTGTCTGGTGCTGCTTTTTATGGGATCAATGAACTATTTCCATGTGATCGTAACCGGATATACCGTAAGAAAAAAAGAATTTTCCGTGATGCAAAGCATCGGCATGACAACCCGGCAGCTGAAGAAAATGACGCGGATGGAAGGGATTTTCTACGGCCTGATCGTCGGGGTTCTGGTATTGACGGTGGGAAGTGGAGTGCTTGGTGCTGTTGCTGTGGTGATGAAAAGCCGGGTTGGTTATTTTAGATTTGTGTACCCGTGGAGAGAACTGATCGGTGTACTGTTGATCCTCGGCGGACTCTGCGTGGCAATCCCGGAAGGGGTGTTCCGGCGGATGCGGAAGAACCGGGAAATTGAGAGGGGGTTCTGATACAAACGGATAAGAGGGAGAAGTGGATGTAACAGATTTTGCCTTGACGAACGTGCGGAAAAACTGTTATACTTTCATCCAGAACGGGAATGAGGTTCTCCCACGATTTTTGATCGAAACCGCCAAAAGGCTGATGACTTCTGTGCATGGCACGGGAGTATCAGCCTTTTTTGCTACAGGAACTATCAGTTATTAGTTCGGCGGTTCAATTTTGATTATGCAGGGAATGAGTCAGATTCGCGAAGCGTATTTTATCTCATTCAGGGGAGAAATAAATCAGAAGAACATGGAGGAAAGAGAAAACGAAATGAAACAGAAGAAAACAGGAATATCCGCAGAAAAACAGGAACAATGGATTCTGCAAGGAAAATACGTGATTCTTGCCGTATTAGTAGGTATCTGCGTGGGAATCGTCGACACGATTTTCGGAAGAGGGTTGCTGGCAATTTCGGATTTTCGTGAGCAATATTATCGTTATCTGCTCCCGATCCTTCCGGTGGCTGGTCTGGCAATTGTCTGGATGTATCAGCGTTTCAGCAGCCTGAGCCTGAAGGGGATGACACTGGTATTCGAAGTGGGACAGAAAAAACGGGAAGAAATACCGCTGGCGCTTGTTCCACTGGTGATGATCGGAACGTGGATCACGCATCTTTTCGGCGGCAGTGCCGGACGGGAAGGGGTGGCGGTGCAGATTGGTGCGACGCTCTCGCATGAGACGGGCAGACGGCTCCATATCAAAGAAACAAAACCGGTGATGCTGATTACCGGTATGGCAGCGGGATTTGGTGGACTGTTTCAGACGCCGCTGGCAGCAGTATTTTTTGCGATGGAAGTGGGAGTTTCCGGTTATGTGGAATATGATGCGCTGCTTCCGGCACTGATCGCGTCCTATACAGCATCCACAACCTCACATTTACTGGGGCTGGAAAAATTTTCTGTAGATGTACAGGAAATCTGGAAAATCGGAGATGTAAAAAATGCAGGTATCCTGGTAATCCTTGGTCTGGCGTTTGGCCTGACCGGACGCTGCTTTTCTGTCCTTTTGCAGAAGACGAAGAAACTGGCAGGAGACAAAATCAGCAATCCACTGGTACGGATCGGCTGCCTTGCGATCCCTCTTGCAATTGTATTGCTGGCATTACACAGTGCAAGATACAGTGGACTGGGAACTAACCTGATCACGGCATCCTTTACCGGCGGTACAATCTACCGATATGACTGGATCCTGAAACTTTTGCTGACGATTGCAACACTCGCGATTGGCTTTCAGGGTGGAGAGGTAACACCGTTATTTTCCATTGGTGCGTCATTGGGTGTGGTGCTTGGTTCTGTGTTCGGAATCTCACCGGTTATCTGCGCGTCCCTTGGTTATGCAGCAGTATTTGGCAGTGCAACCAACACGGTAATTGCACCGATCCTGATCGGACTGGAAGTCTTTGGAAGCCAGAATGCGATCCCTCTGGTTGTGGTCTGCCTGCTGGCATATATGGTCAATGGAAATCATTCGATCTATGGGGCACAGGTGAAGGCGCGGTGCAGTTTTGAAGAAAAATAAAAAATATAACAGATAAAAATGGTATGGCGACTGACAAACAGGTGCTATACCATTTTTTGTATTTTATTATAATTTTACATAACTATTGATAAGTAAAATATATAAAAACCATATTAAATATACTTTAAACCGTTGCAAAATATATTTAATATGTTAAAATAAGAATACGAAAACAGAAAATGACAGCAAAACATAGATGGAGAGAAAATCATGAGCAAAAAATTAATCGTATTTATAGACAGCGGAGACACTTTGGTAAATGAAGGAACCGAGTACAGAAACGAAGGTTCACCGATCGTACAAAGCTGCGAATTGATCGACGGTGCAAAAGAGATGCTTCTTACTCTGAAAGAAAGAGGGTATACGATTGAACTGGTAGCGGATGGATATACGCAGTCTTTTGATAATTCTTACGGTCAGCATGGATTGAAAAATATTTTCGATGCGAGAACGATCTCAGAGGAAGTAGGAGAAAAAAAACCGTCACAGGCGATGTTTGAGACGGCGATGAAACTGCTGCATCTGACGGACGAAGATAAAAAGCGTATTATTATGGTAGGGAATAATCTGGAGAGAGATATTGTGGGTGCCAACCGTTTTGGAATTACTTCTGTATTTATCAAGTGGAGTCCGCGGTATCCGATGGAGCCGAAAAATGAGGAAGAAGTGCCGGATTATATTATCCACAAACCACTGGAACTGCTGGATCTGGTGGAAAAACTGGAGGCAGAATTAGAAAAAACGGAGGGTCCTCATGGCGAAGAAGCAGTTTCTATACGAAAATGTATATAATGATCTGAAACAGAAGATAGAGTGTGGTGATCTGAAACCGGGTGATAAACTTGAGGTGGAGGAGGATATGATTGCACATTACGGAGTGAGTGCGATCACAGTAAAAAAAGCACTGAATCTTCTGGCAGAAGAACACAGGATTCGCAGGATCAGAGGAAAAGGCAGTTTTGTCATGGAATACCCGGAAGTTGGCAGGATTGAGGTGGAAGAAAAAGCGGTATTACCGGAAAAATCGGAGATTCCTCAGACAGGGAAACCTGTTCTCGGAGTGATTTTTGAACATATTAGTTCCAGCTATGGTCTGCAGATCATGTATGAACTGGAGCAGCTGGCCAGAAAGGCGGGATACCATCTGTACCCATGTTTTTCCTACGGAAACCGGGAATTGGAGACACAGGCAATCCGCTATCTGCGCGGTATCGGTGCGAAGGGAATGTTTGTAATGCCATGCCATGGCTCGTATTATAATACCGAGATTCTTCGACTGGTGATTGACGGATATCCTACTGTACTTATTGATAAAAAATTAGATGGAATTTCACTGGATTCGGTACGGACGGACAATGTGCAGAGCATGTCGCGGCTGGTTCGGTATTTTGCGGAAACCGGGAAGAAAAAAATAGGATTTATCACAGTGGAAGAAACAGGAACGTCTTCACTTGGAGAACGCAATGAAGGATTTTATCAGGGAATCTCCGAATATGGTATGACTCCGGTCGGAAAGTGTAGTCTCCCGTATATTACCTATGATAATCCGGTGGAAGTCCGCAGAGAGATCTATCGAAAACAGATTGCAGAGTATGTTGAGAGATACAGCAAGGAACTCGAAGGTATCGTATGTGGTGAGTACAGTGTTGCCATGGAGACAGAGGCTGTTCTGGAAGCAAAAGCGTTAAAGGGCAGAATAGAAGTGTGCTGCATGGATGAAAACCACATCGGATCCGGGCAGTACAAACTGACACATATCCGCCAGGATGAGCAGAAAATCGCGCAGTGTGCGATGGAGCGTATGTTGGCCAAACTGAATGGAAATACCGGAGAGGAAAAAGACTATCTGATTCCGGGGATCTTTATGGAGAAAATCGCTTCTGAAAAAGAATAAAGCGTGAAAGGACAGACCAGAGCCGTGACATCCGACCTGGTCTGTCCTTTCTATAAAAAAGATGATATTTTGTGAGGATCTGCTTACTGGCAGAAGAAAGATACGATTATTTTATTCCGGTAAAGTTGAAAATAATATGCATTAAAATAAAGTATAATAAATAAGAAACAAAGTATATTGAAATGTTTGAAAAAGCATATAAAAATATGATATAGTATAATAAAAGAAATACGAGAACAAAAAGTCATAAGGAGGAATCGCATGTTTGGTTTTTCATGTGCGGAATGGACAATTCCCAATGTTTTGATTAGAATCGTAGTTTCCATGATACTTGGATGTGTAATCGGTCTGGACAGAGGATTGAAAAAACGTGGAGCAGGAACAAAGACGAATACGATCGTATGTCTGGGAGCAACGCTGGTTATGTTGACGGCGCAGTATATGGAGGTATATTTTCCAGGGAAATCGGACCTTTCGCGTATGGCATCGCAGGTGATCAGCGGGGTAGGATTTCTTGGAGTAGGAACCATCATTGTGTCCGGGCATCAGGTGAGGGGACTGACAACTGCGGCAAGTTTATGGGCATGTGCATGCGTTGGTCTTGCAGTGGGGATCGGGTTTCTGGATGGTGGAGTTATCATTACGGTGTGTGTACTGATTTCCCTTCACGTGCTTCCACGTCTGGAAAAATATTTTTTTCGGCGCAGTAAATATTTATCCGTCTATGTGGAACTGGAAACCAATGGAAGCATTTCTGAATTTTTGGAAAAACTTCAGGAGAATCAGATACAGGTAGATACTATGGATGTGATAAAGGGGAAAACGAAGAAAACACCATGCGCTCTGCTGTTGACTCTGCGGTTACCTACTGCATACAAAAGTACATATGTGGAACAATTGGAAGAGATTCCGGGTGTTAACAGCGTAGACATTATCTGATAATGTACTGGTATTGTATGAGTAAGAACATGGGGCAGCTACGGGCAAGAATGAAATGAGGTTTTAACGATATTACAGACAGTAGTATTGATTTCTCACAGCACAGAGTGGTATGGGTGTAGATGAGGCACTGGACAGTGCACAGGAAACTGTAGAATTCACCATGAGTTCGAATTAAACAGTAACAGCTAACAATAGTCTTTTCATGCTTTATCATCCTTAAAAAATATGTAGAAAACAGAACAGGACAGATGTCAGCACTTGTATTTGCCCGGTTCTTTAGATATGTTTTACAGAAGTTTAGATTCTTTTTATTTTCACCCCGCAAAATTTATGTTAGTATATAATCATCTGCGAAAATCGGCGTTGACACCGGATGATCTTGGTGTTGGCGCCGTATGTTTTATGGTGGTTTATCATGAAAACAGCGAAGCAAAAGAAAGGAAAGAAGAACATGCTTCAAATCCAACACATTCGAAAAGAATATAAAACAGGAAAACTGGTTCAGAAAGCCCTGGATGATGTCAGTCTGAATCTGAGAGATAATGAATTTGTTGCGATTCTCGGACCCAGTGGTTCAGGAAAGACCACACTATTAAATATTATCGGCGGGCTGGATCGTTACGACAGCGGGGATCTGATCATCAACGGGATTTCCACGAAAAAATACAAAGACCGGGACTGGGATTCCTACCGAAATCATACGATCGGATTTGTCTTCCAGAGTTATAATCTGATTCCGCATCAGACACTGCTCGCCAATGTTGAGCTGGCGCTGACCATCTCCGGCGTGGGAAAAGCGGAGCGAAGAAGAAGAGCGAAAGAAGCCCTGGAAAAAGTAGGTCTGGGAGAACAGATTGAAAAACGACCAAGCCAGCTGTCGGGCGGACAGATGCAGCGAGTGGCAATCGCCAGAGCATTGGTCAATGATCCGGAGATTCTGCTTGCGGATGAGCCGACCGGAGCACTGGACAGTAATACCAGTGTACAGGTTATGGATCTGCTGCGGGAGGTGGCGAAAGACCGTCTGGTTGTGATGGTTACCCATAATCCGGAACTGGCGGAACTTTATGCCACAAGAATCGTCAATCTGCGGGATGGAAAGATCCGTTCGGATACGAACCCCTATGAAGTGAATGAGGCAGCACTGGCACCACCGGAACATAAGAATATGGGAAAATCTTCGATGTCATTTCTGACAGCTCTGGCACTGAGTTTTAATAACTTAAAGACCAAAAAGGCCAGAACTCTTCTGACTTCCTTTGCCGGATCGATCGGTATCATCGGTATCGCGCTGATCCTGGCACTGTCAAATGGTGTCAATGCTTATATCCAGTCGGTGGAAGAAGAAACGTTATCGGAATATCCACTGGAGATCCAGAGTACCGGGTTTGACCTGACTTCCATGATGACGATGAACATGGGGGCAGATGATAAAGACGCGGAGAAAGAAGACGACGATCAGGTCAATGTCGTGCAGATGATCACAAATATGTTCTCCACGATGGACTCCAATGACCTGAAATCGCTGAAAAAATATCTGGATGATCATGAAAAGAAAGTCAGCAAATACGCAAAATCCGTGGAATACAGTTACAGCGCAACACCGCAGATCTTTCGACTGGACAAAGATAGAGATAAGATTCGTCAAGTTAATCCGGACAAATCCTTTGCTTCTCTGGGGCTTGGTTCTTCGTCGAGTGCAAATAGTATGATGTCCTCGATGATGAGCACAGATGTGTTTTATGAGATGCCGAGAGAGGAGAATCTGTATAAAAACCAGTATGATGTAAAAGCAGGTCGCTGGCCGGAAAGTTATGACGAATGTGTGGTAGTTATGACTGCGGACGGAAGTATCAGCGATTTTCTCCTGTACACACTGGGACTCAGAGATGCCATGGAACTTGACGATATGATCGAACAGTTTATGAAGGATGAAGATGTGGATACTCCGGATAATATCGGCACATACCGTTATGAGGATATTCTGGGAACCACCTTTAAACTGGTCAATGCTTCGGATTATTACAGCTATGACAGTGAATACAAGGTCTGGAAAGACAAATCGGATAATAATAAATATATGAAAAAACTGGTGAAAAACGGGGAAGACCTGAAAGTGGTCGGTATCGTGCAACCATCGGAGGATGCCAACGGAGCCCTGCTTCGAACCGGTATCTATTATCCGGCAGAGCTGACTGATCATGTGATCGAGGAAGCGAAAAACAGTAAAATCGTAAAAGATCAGATGAAAAATGAAGATATTGATGTCTTTACCAATGAAGAATTTGGTAAAGAATCGGATAATGATTTTGATATGGGATCCCTCTTTAAGATCGATGAGGACAAATTGCAAAATGCATTTAAATTTGATGAAAATGTCATGGCAAATGCAATGGCAGGAAGTGCGGATCTCTCAGATGCATTTTCCGTCGATCCGAATACACTGGATCTTTCGGGCATGCTGGATCTGAGTGCCATCAATATTTCGCTTCCGGAAGCACCGGATCTGTCGCTCGGTAATCTGATGAGTGGAATCAAGATCCAGGCATCCAGTGAAGATGTGGGCAAACTTACTACGACTTTGTTAACTGGTTATCGTGACTATGCAAAAGAACACCCGGAAGCAGATTATTCCGGTCTGGGAGAAAACTTTATTGGTTATCTGAATACAGAAAGAGCACAGGAAATTCTGAAAAATAATATCAAAGACATCATCGAAGCGAGCGGTTCTGTCGAAGTATCAAAAGAAGAACTGCAGCAGCTGATCAAAGATATCATGACCGGATTTCAGAAGTATGCCCAGGAAAAGGGCTATACGGATATGACGAAGCTGGATGAATACCTGACGGAATATCTCCAGACAGAAGAATGCCAGCAGATCCTGACTGCCTGGGCAGAGAAAAATATTCATATTAACGGAGATGTCAATATCACGAAAGAACAGCTGGAAAAACTTTCGAAGGAGCTGCTGGAAGGATATGAAGCCTATGTACAGGAAAACGGTTACCCGGATCCGGCGAAAATGGGTGAGTACTTTATGGATTATCTGGGAACAGACAGCGCGAAGCAGGAACTTTCTGCAGGGCTTATGAAGATGATCGACACGAAGGGTGTGGAAAAACAGATATCCACGGCAATCGGAACCTATATGCAGAGTGCATTTTCTTCTTATGGAAATACTCTGTCACAGGCACTGGGGGCGCAGATTTCGAAAGCGATGGGGCAGATAATGACACAGATCGCCGGTGGTATGGAAAAAGCCATGACGCAGGCGATGAGCCGGGTAGGAGAGAATCTGCAGAATGCATTTTCTATTGATGCGGATGCATTTACCGGGGCATTTGATATAAGCATGGATGGAGAAGAACTGACCGAACTGATGATGTCCATGGGAAATACCGGAAGTACAACGTATGATTCGAATCTGCAGAAACTCGGCTATGCAGATAAGGCAGAACCGAGTGGTATCTCAATCTATCCGAAAAACTTCGAGAGCAAGGAACAGATCGTGCAGCTGCTGGATGATTATAACAGTAAGATGGAAAGAGAAGGAAAAGACGAGCAGGTGATCAGCTACACAGATATGGTCGGAACGCTGATGTCCTCGGTGACGGATATTGTTGATATTATCAGTTATGTGCTGATTGCGTTTGTGGCGATCTCACTGGTGGTTTCTTCGATCATGATCGGAGTGATTACTTATATCAGTGTGCTGGAACGCCGGAAAGAAATCGGTATCCTGCGGGCAATAGGAGCATCTAAAGGAAATATTTCCCAGGTGTTCAATGCGGAAACCTGTATCATCGGTCTGTGTGCAGGTCTGATAGGTATCGGTCTGACACTGTTACTTCTGATCCCGGGCAATGCCCTGATTCACAAACTGGCAGATACCACTGCTGTCAGTGCATCCCTGCCGGTGATTCCGGCACTTATCCTGATCGTGCTGAGCGTATTTCTTACGTTTATCGGTGGACTGATCCCGTCGAAGAAAGCGGCAAAGAGTGATCCGGTGACGGCACTGAGAAATGACTAAGTGGATTGATGAAAACCTGAGTGTAATCAGTCAGTTCAATAGAGCCGGTATTTCTTATCAAAATATAAGAATACTGGCTCTTTTTAGATTTCATTCCACCCCATAAGATGTTATAATGTATCTCATGAAAAATCAGATCATATGTCACAGAAAAAGGAGAAATATAAATGGAATACAAAACACTTGGAAAAACCGGATTAAAGGTTTCCCGCATGGGATTTGGCGGGATTCCGATTCAGAAGATCGATGAAGAGGGAACAAGAAAGCTGTTGCAGGATATGGTAAAGCGGGGAATCAATTACATCGACTCTGCACGGGGCTACACTGTCAGTGAACAGTATATCGGCTACGGTCTGGAAGGAATCCGGGATCAGTTCGTGCTGGCAACAAAATCCATGGCGAGAACAAAAGAAGCGATGGCGGCAGATATCGAGACGAGTCTTCGGAATTTCCGCACAGACTATATTGATCTGTATCAGGTACATAATCCGAGTATGGAACAGCTGGATCAGGTGATCGGAGAAGGTGGAGCACTGGAAGCACTGCTGGAGGCGAAAAACGCTGGAAAGATCGGACATATCGGAATCACGGCGCATTCCACGGAAGTTTTTGAGCGTGCGCTGACCCTGGACTGGGTGGAGACGATTATGTTTCCTTATAATATTGTGGAACAGCAGGGGGCTGAACTGATTCGTCTGTGTGGAGAGAAAAACATCGGATTTATTGATATGAAACCACTGGCAGGAGGTGCCATCGAAGACGGAACTCTGGCACTCCGCTATGTATGTTCCAACCCGGATGTGACGATAACTATTCCTGGTATGGCAGAGATTCGGGAACTGGAAGAGAATCAGAAAGCCTGTGAGAATCAGGAACCGCTGACGAAGGAAGAAGAGGAAAAGATTCAGGCAGTCCGTGACCAGCTGGGAACGGATTTTTGTCGTCGTTGTAATTACTGTGCACCTTGCAGCGTAGGAATCCAGATTCCAAGTGTTTTCTTGTTTGCCGGTTATCTGCAACGTTATGATCTGGAGCAGTGGGCCAGAGATCGATACAGTACCTTAAAAGTAAAAGCTTCTGCCTGCATCGGCTGTGGCAAATGCGAACCACGCTGTCCATACCACCTGCCGATCCGGGAAAAACTGAAGATCTGTGCAGCTGATTTTGGGGAATAGAGAGAGAATCAGATTACGGTGAAGGAGAAAAATTATGACACGACGGGAAAGAGAAGTAACTGATATCAATGATATATTACAGATCATCAACGAAACAAAGATCCTGCATCTGGGTTTGTCTGATGAGGGATGGCCTTATGTGGTGCCGATGAATTATGGATATGAATATGTGGACGGAAAGCTGACATTTTATCTCCATGGCGCCACCAAAGGGTACAAATTTGATGTTCTGGAGAAGAATCCAAAAGTCTCATTTGCTCTGGAGACAGATATGATTCCGTTTGAGGGAAAGGTAGCCTGCCAGTACGGGATGGCATACCGGAGCGTGATGGGACGCGGATATGGAACCCTGGTGGCGGATGTGGAAGAAAAGGAAAAAGCACTGTCCCTGTTGATGAAACAGCAGACGGGAAAGGATTTTACCTTTGATGAGAAACTGGTATCAATTGTGAATGTAATCCGTATTGATGTGAAAGAATTTACTGCAAAGGAGAGAAAACTTCCGGCAACGATGCAGCAGGATTCCTGAAAATAATTGAATTATTGAAGGTTATAGAGAAAGATTCATCGTTACCGGGAACGGAGTGAACAGTAACACTTAATCCCAAGCACTAGAGCGTGTCTGAAAAATCATTTCCGCAACCTGCAAGCCCCACTTTGCGGTATATTTTACCCTCATTCGGTTGCCGTAGCCCGCTACGCCGCCCTCATTCGGATAAAATCTCCCACAAACTGGGACTCGCAGCTCACGAAAAGCCTTTTTCAAACACGCTCTAGTATATTATGCAGAATAGATATGGAATTCGAGTTGAAATTATGATAAACTAAACTGTAATGTTTTGTCAGTTTTTGTAGTTGTATCTATTACGGTTATGATTTGATAAAACAATCGATCTAAAAGGTCGCAGACACAGCTGTGATGGAGTAGCGGCAGTGTCAGAAAAACAGATGAGGAGTGAAGACATGATAGCACTGATTGATTACGATGCGGGAAATATGAAAAGCGTGGAAAAAGCTCTGCAGCTGATAGGAGAGGATGTGCTGGTGACCAGAGATCCGAAAGAGATTCTGGCTGCGGATAAAGTGGTGTTACCGGGTGTGGGTAGTTTTGGAGATGCGATGGAAAATCTGCACCATTTCGGGTTGGTACCCGTGATTCACCAGGTAGTTCAGGAGCAGACTCCGTTTTTGGGAATCTGTCTGGGACTGCAGCTTCTGTTTGAAAAAAGTGAGGAGAGTCCGGGCGTGGAGGGCCTTGGCATCTTAAAGGGAGAGATTCTTCGGATTCCTGCGGCAGAAGGGCTGAAGATCCCTCATATGGGCTGGAATAATATCCGATTTCCGAATAAAGGACGGTTGTTTGCGGGAGTTCCGGAAGATGCATATGTGTATTTTGTACATTCCTATTATCTGAAAGCACAGGATGAAAAAATTGTGACTGCAACAACCGAATATGGTACCCATATCCATGCTTCTGTGGAAAGCGGCAATCTGTTTGCCTGCCAGTTCCATCCGGAGAAAAGTTCCCATGTGGGCTTGCAGATTTTGAAAAATTTTGCAAAACTGGAAGGAAAAGGAGGACGATAAGATGCTGACAAAAAGAATTATTCCATGTCTGGATGTAAATAATGGAAGAGTAGTAAAGGGCGTGAACTTTGTCAATCTTCAGGATGCGGGTGATCCGGTGGCAGTAGCGAAAGCGTACGACGAGGCTGGTGCAGATGAAGTTGTTTTTCTGGATATCACAGCATCTTCGGATCATCGTAATACAGTGGTAGATATGGTGCGGAAAGTTGCGGCTAACGTATTTATTCCTTTTACCGTAGGAGGCGGTATCCGCACTGTGGATGATTTTCGGTTGCTTTTGCGGGAAGGAGCAGACAAGATTTCCATCAATTCTTCTGCGATAAACCGCCCGGAACTGATTCATGAAGCAGCTTTAAAGTTCGGAAGTCAGTGTGTGGTAGTTGCTATTGATGCAAAGCAGCGTGCAGACGGCTCAGGATGGAATGTCTATAAAAACGGTGGTCGGATCGATGTGGGTCTGGATGCTGTGGAATGGGCAAAAAAAGCAGAAGCCTTGGGAGCAGGAGAAATTCTTCTCACCAGTATGGACGGAGATGGCACAAAAGCAGGATACGATCTGAAACTGACCCGTGCGATCGCGGATGCAGTATCCATTCCGGTTATTGCTTCCGGTGGTGCGGGCTCGCTGGAGCACTTTTATGACGCATTGACAGAGGGCGGTGCAGATGCCGCACTGGCAGCGTCTCTGTTCCATTACAAAGAACTGGAGATTCGGGAAGTAAAGGAATATCTTCGGGACAGAGGACTTCCGGTTCGTCTGTAAAGATATCGGCAATATAAGAAAATACGTAACTGTTCAGTACCTTCACAGCTACGAAAATACAAGTGTGCGTGGAAATCCGGTAAAATCCGGATACAGGAAGATTGCCATTGCACGCACAGGAGAGGAGGAGGGCGTATGCCTCCAATTTCAGGAGCATGGGCAAAAGCCCTGGAAGGGGAATTTCACAAACCCTATTATAAAAAACTATTTGAAACTGTGGGAAAAGAATATGCAACCCATCAGATTTTTCCGGCGGGAGATGATATTTTTAATGCGTTTCATTTTACACCGCTGGATCAGGTGAAAGTAGTGATTCTCGGACAGGATCCGTACCACGGAGACGGACAGGCGCACGGGCTTTGTTTTTCGGTAAAACCGGATGTGGAGATTCCGCCTTCACTGGTGAATATCTACAAAGAACTGGAAGATGATCTGGGATGTTATATCCCAAACAACGGATATCTGGAAAAATGGGCAAGACAGGGTGTTCTGATGTTAAACACAGTTCTGACCGTACGTGCTCATCAGGCAAATTCCCATCGGGGGATCGGCTGGGAAGAATTTACCGATGCGGCTATTCGGGTGTTGGCGGCGCAGGATCGCCCGATGGTTTTTATCCTCTGGGGCAAACCGGCTCAGAGTAAAAAATCCATGCTTGACCCGGACAAACATCTGATTCTGGAGGCTCCTCATCCCAGTCCGCTATCCGCTTACCGGGGATTTTTTGGAAGTAAGCCGTTCAGTAAGACAAATGCTTATCTGACAGCACATGGTCTGGAGCCGATTGACTGGCAGATCGAGAATAGGTAGTCCGGCTATAGAAGACAGATCAGGTATTTGCCGGGATTTTTCCATGAAAGCCGGAAAAATCGAAAAAGAGATAAAGCAGGAGTAAATGATGAGTGAGAAAAATGGATTAGTGAAAAACGCCTCATTTCTGATGATGGCGACTTTGATCTCCAGGGTGATCGGTCTTTTGTATCGAAGCCCTCTGGGGGTTGTGCTGGGAACGGTAGGACTTGGATATTATGGATATGCGAATAACGTGTATGTTATTTTGCTTCTGATTTCTGCCTACAGTATTCCGATGGCAGTATCGAAGGTCGTATCGGAACGTCTGGCACTGAAACAATATCGAAATGCCCAGAAAGTCTTTCATGGGGCGTTATTATATGCAATGATCGTGGGTGGAGTGGCAGCTCTGGTTGCCTTTTTCTTTGGTAATTATCTGCTGCCGGTCAATCAGCAGCAGGCACTTCTGGCTTTGCGGATGCTGGCGCCGACAATTTTCTTTTCAGCAATTCTTGGTGTTATGCGTGGATATTTTCAGGCGCACAGCACGATGATGCCAACCTCGATCTCTCAGATTCTGGAGCAGATCGCCAATGCGATCGTCAGTATTCTGGCGGCATGGCTGTTGATCAAGAAGTTTGCAGTGGACGAGGAGACGCATGCGATTTATGGTGCAGCCGGTGGTGCGATGGGTACCGGAGCCGGTGTGCTGACCGGTCTGGCATTTATGTTGATCGTCTATGCGGCAAACCGGAAATCAATCCATAAAAAGATCGCCAGAGATAAACATACACAGGAAGAGTCCATGGTGGGCGTTATGAAGATCATTTTCCTGATGGTAACGCCGATTATTTTCAATACTTTTGTATACAATGCCAGCAGTTACCTGGATTCCAAGATTTTCTCGGATATCCTGAATATGAAAGGCATCGTTGCAAAAGTAGTCAGTGGTCAGTGGGGAGAATACAGTAATTACTACATTACGCTGATCAATATTCCGTTGGCACTTTCAAGTGCCACTTCCTCTGCGATGATGCCGGAGATTGCAACGAGATTTATCAAAAATGAGTATAAAGAGGCAAATGAAAAGATCAACGAGGGAATCCAGCTGACGATGTTTTTGTGTATCCCGGCAGCAGTTGGTTTGGCTGTGCTGGCGTTTCCAATCACAAAAGTGCTGTTTCCATCCAGTGGAACACTGTCGGGACAGCTGCTTTTAGCAGGTTCCATAACGGTTATTTTCTCCGCACTGTCTACGATTACGAACGGAGTGTTGCAGGCAATCGGTAAAGCGAGAATTCCGCTTCGAAACTCTGCGATTTCTCTGGTGCTGAATGTGATCACTGTGGCGGTATGTTCTTTTGCAGCTCCACAGATGGGCGTGTTCTCTGTATTGATCGCCAGTCTGGTATTTGCAGTCGCCATGTGTGTATTGAATGCCATGTCCCTGAAAAAATATCTGGGTCACAAGAACGATTTTGTCAACGGTTACGGAAAACCACTGTCAGCGGCAGCAGGTATGGGTGTTGTGGCATGGATCGTATATTACGGACTACATCTTCTGGTGCCGATCCGTATCGTGTGCCTGGGTGTTTCTGTAATTCTGGCAGCACTGGTATATCTGATTTTGTATGTGATCGTTACGAAAACAACGATGGAACAGATGCGGCGGTTCCCGATGGGAAATTATGTGGTGAAAGTGCTACGGATCCTGAAAGTATTCCGATAAAGACAGGAATGGGATTTCCCTGAAATAAAGTAATTCAAGTATGGCTGGTAGATTCTGTACAGAACGCCAGCTTTGCTTTGTTTTCTATACAGATAATGAAGCTGCAATTGTAACTATTCAGCAGCCATTATCCCGCGAGGTGTTTTGGCATATTTATGCCAAAATCCCGAGACATACAAGCAAAAATGCCATCACCGAAGGTGATTTTAAATGCGTTTTTGCTCGTAACTGTGAAGGTACTGAATAGTTACCTGCAATTAATGAAGAATAGAACAGCAATGATTTGTGTAATGGAAGAAAGAAGGATATTACAATGGAAGAAACACAGAGACCATGTAAAAGGGTAGTGGATTCTCAGACGGAGCAGACGTATCTGATGCGCCCCAATTATCTGAACTGTTATGGAAATCTGTTCGGAGGACAGCTGATGGGCTGGATTGATGAAATCGCCAGTATCGTGGCGATGCGTCACTGCGAGGCGGACATCACGACAGCGGCGATCGATAACCTGAATTTCAAAGAGGGAGCTACTGTAAATGATGTAGTAGTTCTTCGGGGAAAGATTACGCATGTGGGAAGAACTTCGATGGAAGTACGTGTGGACACATATGTAGAAAGTCGTCACGGTATCCGGAAGGTGATCAACCGTGCATATGTGGTAATGGTAGCCGTTGATGAACACCATCACCCGATTCCGGTCCCGGGACTGATCGTCGAGTCGGAAAATGACAGGGCAGAATGGGAAGGCGGAGAAAAACGATATAGGTTAAGAAAACAGCGGAGAAAAGAAGGATTTTAAAAAGAAAATGAAAATGGCTGAGGAAACGTTCTATGACGAATCCTCAGCCATTTTCATTGCAAAAAAGATCTGTAATGTAATGAGCGTTAGCGAGCCAGAAGAGTGCTGGCACGGTTATGGGGAGCGGCGAATGGCGATCATGAACGAAGTTCATGATATAATGATTTTCGCAGATTCATTGTTCTGCTTTTACTTCATATTCTTTACAGCCGTAGACAGCATCAGTTTGATACGGTTCAGCTGGTTTACTTCAGAAGCGCCCGGATCATAGTCGATAGCTACGATATTTGCCTCCGGATGGCTTCTGCGGATCGCCTTGATAACACCCTTACCAACGATGTGGTTCGGCAGGCATCCGAATGGCTGCGTACACACAATATTCTGTGTACCACCGTGGATCAGTTCCATCATCTCACCGGTCAGAAACCATCCTTCACCGGTCTGGTTACCCATGGATACGATCGGTGAAGCCATGCGGGCGAGATCCGAGATATTTGCCGGCGGATCAAAGTGACGGCTCTTCTTGAATTCTTCGGTAGCAGCACTGCGCAGCCAGTTGATAGCAGCGATACCGGCATTTCCGGTGATAGCGGAAGTCTTCTTAAAGCCCAGTTTCTCATGTTTGAAGTTCTGGTTGTAGAAGCAGTAGCACATGAAGTCAGTCAGATCCGGAACGACAGCTTCGGCACCTTCCTGTTCCAGAAGCTCAGCCAGATGATTGTTGGCAGCAGGAAGGAATTTTACCAGGATCTCACCTACGATACCGACTTTCGGTTTCTTTAAGTTCTCATCGATCGGCAGACGGTCAAAATCGTGGATGATCGTACGGCAGATCTGTTTGAACCGGGTATGACTCAGATGTTTGCCGGATACAAAATCGATACAGATTTTTTCCCATTTTCTATGTAAACGGTCGGTGGATCCTTTTTTGATTTCATAAGGACGCATGCGGTATACACATTTCATCAGGATATCACCGAAGATACATCCGTAAGCCAGTCTGCGTGCCAGGCCGGGGGTAATCTTGAAGCCGGGGTTGCTCTCCAGACCGCTCAGGTTGATGGAGATTACCGGGATATGTCCCATATCCGCTTTATTCAATGCACGGCGGATGAATCCGATATAGTTCGAAGCACGGCATCCACCACCGGTCTGTGACATGATGATCGCTACTTTGTGCAGGTCGTATTTGCCGGATAACAGTGCCTGCATGATCTGTCCGACAACCATCAGGGACGGGTAGCAGGCATCGTTATTTACATATTTCAGTCCTACATCGACGGCCTCTTTGTTATCATTCGGAAGGACTTCCAGATGATAGCCGCTGGCATTGAAACCTGCCTCCAGAATATTAAAATGCATCGGAGACATCTGTGGGCAGAGGATAGTGTAGTCTTTTCGCATCTCTTCGGTAAATGGTACCCGCTTGATAGAAGAAGGCTGAATCTCCCGTTTCTTTTGCTGTTTCTGTCTGGTTCGAATGGCAGCCAACAGAGAGCGGACACGGATTCTGGCAGCACCTAAGTTGTTTACTTCATCAATCTTCAGGCAGGTATAGATTTTTCCGCTGTTGGAGAGAATTTCCTGTACCTCGTCGGTGGTTACGGCATCCAGACCACAGCCGAAGGAGTTTAACTGGATCAGATCCAGATCGTCACGTTCTTTGACAAAGTTTGCAGCAGCATATAATCGGGTATGATACATCCACTGGTCATTGACACGAAGCGGACGCTCCAGTGGTGCCAGATGAGACACAGAATCTTCGGTCAGTACGGCGATTCCGTAGGAATTAATCATATCCGGGATACCATGATGGATCTCCGGATCAATGTGGTACGGACGACCTGCCAGAACGATGCCGCGTCTTCCGGTTTCTTCCATATAGCGAAGGGTTTCTTCTCCCTTTCTGCGGATATCGTTTCTCATATGTTCCAGTTCTGCCCACGCAGCATGTGCCGCTTCCAGAACTTCTTCTTTCGGAAGATCGGAGAATTCCTCCACCAGGCGCTTTGTGGCTGTCTCTTCATTCGTCAGAGCCAGGAACGGGTTGCGGAAGGTGATGGATGGATCATTTAATTCATCTACATTATTTTTGATGTTTTCTGCATAAGAGGTTACAATCGGGCAGTTGTAATGGTTAATTGCTTCCGGGAACTCAGTACGTTCATATGGAATACATGGATAGAAGATAAACTTCACACCCTGACGAAGCAGCCAGGTCACGTGACCGTGTGCCAGCTTTGCCGGATAACATTCAGATTCACTTGGGATGGATTCGATACCAAGTTCGTAGATCTTACGGTTGGAAGTAGGAGAGAGTACCACCTGATATTTCAGCTTTGTAAAGAAGGTGAACCAGAACGGATAGTTCTCAAACATATTCAGGACTCTCGGGATACCTACTTTACCGCGGACAGCCTGATCGGCATCAAGCGGTGTGTAACCGAAGATTTTTTTGTATTTGTAATCAAACAGGTTCGGGATATTTTCTTTATTTTTCTGCTTTCCGATACCACGTTCGCAACGGTTACCGCTGATATACTGGCGGCCGCCGGAGAAACGGTTGATGGTCAGACGGCAGCTGTTGGTACATCCCTTACAGTTTGCCATGCTGGTCGTGTATTTCAGATCGTTGATCTTGTCGATGGAGAGCATCGTGGTATCTTTGCCATCCTCAAAACGCTCTCTTGCGATCAGGGCTGCACCGAACGCACCCATGATACCTGCGATATCCGGGCGGATCGCTTCACAGTTGGCGATTTTTTCAAAGCTTCGCAGTACCGCATCGTTATAGAATGTACCACCCTGTACGACAATATTTTTACCAAGCTCAGAAGCATCAGAAACTTTGATTACTTTATATAACGCATTCTTGATAACAGAGTAAGCGAGACCGGCGGAGATATCTGCAACGGAAGCGCCTTCTTTCTGAGCCTGTTTTACTTTGGAGTTCATGAATACGGTACATCTGGTACCGAGGTCGATCGGATTCTCTGCGAATAAAGCTGCTTTGGCAAAATCCTGTACGCTGTAGTTCAGGGATTTTGCAAAGGTCTCGATGAAGGAACCGCATCCAGAGGAACAGGCTTCATTTAACTGTACGCTGTCTACGGTGTGATTCTTGATCTTGATACATTTCATATCCTGACCGCCGATATCGAGGATACAGTCGACCTTCGGATCAAAGAAAGCGGCTGCATAATAGTGAGATACAGTTTCAACCTCGCCCTCATCCAGCATCAGAGCGGCTTTGATCAGTGCTTCACCGTAACCGGTGGAACAGGAGTAAGCGATCCGGGCAGTATCCGGCATCTGGGAATAGATTTCCTGTACGGCACGGATGGTGGTTGCCAGGGGATTCCCGTTGTTGTTGTCATAGAACGAATACAGCAGGGAACCATCTTCACCGACCAGAGCAGCTTTTGTTGTGGTGGATCCTGCATCGATACCAAGGAAACAGTTGCCTTCATAGGAAGCCAGATCACCGGTGGCTACGTTGTACTGACTCTGGCGTTCGTTAAACGTATCATAGTCTTCCTGGGAAGCGAACAGCGGTTCCATACGTGCAACTTCAAAATCCAGTTTGATAGACTGTGCCATCCGTTCTTTCAGAGCAGACAGAGATACGGAAACCTCTTCTTTGGCATTCAGTGCGGAACCGATTGCTGCAAACAGATGAGAATTTTCCGGAACGATGGTATGCTCTTCATCAAGTTTCAGAGTACGGATAAAGGCCTGTTTTAATTCGGACAGGAAATGCAGCGGACCGCCAAGAAATGCGATATGACCGCGGATCGGTTTTCCGCAGGCCAGTCCACTGATGGTCTGGTTGACAACTGCCTGGAAAATAGAAGCAGACAGGTCTTCTTTGGTAGCACCGTCGTTGATCAGCGGCTGAATGTCTGATTTCGCAAATACGCCGCAGCGGGCTGCGATCGGATACAGAGCCTGATAGTTTTTTGCATATTCGTTCAGTCCGGTAGCATCGGTCTGTAACAGGGAAGCCATCTGGTCGATGAAAGATCCGGTACCACCGGCACAGATACCGTTCATACGCTGTTCGATGTTGCCGCCCTCAAAGTAAATGATCTTGGCATCCTCACCGCCAAGTTCGATCGCTACATCGGTCTTCGGAGCCAGTTCCTGCAGGGAAGAAGATACCGCGATCACTTCCTGTACGAAAGGAACTTCCAGATGATTGGCAAGCGCCAGTCCACCGGAACCGGTGATAACCGGATGCACCGTCATTTCACCCAGCTGGTCGATCGCTTTCGCAAGCAGAGACGCCAGGGTTTCCTGAATATTGGCAAAATGCCGTTCATAGTCAGCAAAAAGAATCTGATGAGATTCATCCAGAATGGCAATTTTGACCGTTGTGGAACCGATATCGATTCCCAGGGTATAATTTGGTGTGTTGTTTGTTGTAGCAGTAATAACTGCCACCTCCTTTTCTGTATGTATATGTAACTATTCAGTAGCCACTGTCCCGCGAGGTGTTTTGACATGAATATGTCAA
>ERZ827478.954-NODE-954-length-24347-cov-3.925078_pt1 | contig 24347 bp, 26 predicted proteins | sample MGYA00519705_ERZ827478 | MGnify/ENA primary metagenome ERZ827478 (study PRJEB31778, sample SAMEA3449318) | human gut metagenome | biome: human gut; feature: human-associated habitat; material: faeces | place: United Kingdom | collected 2010/2012 ... | reverse complement strand
TGGACTGCATAAGCAAAACCGCCAGGGAACTGATATCCGGGATAGAACAGCAGCTGCCGGAGCTGGCTATTGGCACAGTGGTTAAAGAGCCGGAGAAATGTGTCTCACGGTGAGACACATTTCCTCAGCGCCATTTGTTGAATGTATGGCAAAATTTTAGTATAATGTCTCCAGAAAGTACTGTATGGAGACAACAATTTGAATATCGCAGTATGTCATAACCGATAACGGAGAGGTGGATTTTGTGATGATAGACAGTGAAGCCTATAGCCATCGGGAGAAGATGATGAAGCTGAGAGAAGAATTGCTTTCTGTGGAAGAAGGCCGTATATCCGGAAAGACGGGGTACAGCCTGGATGAACTGGACAGCTATCTTAATAACATAATCGACGAGAGCTGAATTGTAGAGTGTAGGATAATAATTTCATATCACTGGTATGCTAAGGAGGATGAGCGGCCCTGCGCCGCAGTCCCGGCAAGTATGGCATTTGGTAGCACAAACGCCCTTGTTAGGGGGATACCTCCTAAAACCCTGACGAAATCTAGTCAGGAAATATGTCTCACCATGGGACATATTTCCAGGTTAGACGAGCATGCTTTTGGGCAAATGTGGGGTCAAATCTAATGTGTAAATATAATAAACTTAACAACTAACAAACAGGCTATAATTAAGGAAATACACAAAGAGATATCCTTGCAGTTGTTTACTGTTTTTGCTACAATTATTTAAAGGATATTATTTTAAAACACTACTGATAGGAGGCGATTATCTTCTTTTTCTTTAATGGCCTGTATTGGATTAATGAAGTGCAACAAGCGTTTAAAATGATTTGCATAGATAAAATGTTATCTGATGGCTATTTTGATATGAGCATATATATTTATGGTCGTATTAAGAAAGATGAAATGTATGCAAAGCTTGTTGCGTATAAGTCAAAATACGCTGTATTGTATCAGGGAACGTACCCAAATCAAGACAATGCGCTTTCTGAGTGGGAATCAAAAATACAAGGGCAAGAAGGCACATATAACGAACAAGAAATTAAACTTACTTATGAAGAGGCAAGCGCAATAGTCAACTGGGTATATAGATCTCTCAGAAATGCTCGGGAAAGGGAAGACTTTACTCAAGAGCTTCTTCAAAAAATAAAAGACTTTCATAGTATTAAAAACAGTGTCCGTTTTTCAAACGGAGTTGTCTATAATGCTGCCAAAGTAGAGTTACAATTCTTCTCATCTGTTTCTGGTGTAAGCTCCTTCATTTCTTCTCTAAAGAAGAATAACGACACATTGATTTTTTATAGGGGACACGCAAATCCTAATTATACCCTGCGCCCATCAATTATGCGTACAACCAGCTTGCAAGAAAACGAGAGCAAGTTGTATAACGAATTGCTGATCAACTGCCCTGAGGATTTTGAGAAGTGCCATACTCATCTGGAAAAATTAGTTAAAATGCAACATTATGGCTTGCCGACGAGGCTGCTTGATATTACTAGAAATTTATTGGTGGCTTTGTTCTTTGCATGTGAAAGTCAGACTCAGACTTATGGTGAATTGGTACTGATTACTGATAAGCATATGGAAATCAAGTATCCACAGAGCGATACAATTTCTGTTTTGGCTAGCCTCCCTGTATTCTCGACACAGAAACAGAGGGAATTCTTTTCATTGGCAAAAGATACACATATATCCAACGCGCAATTTAATGCCAAGATAGCGAGATTGATTCAAGAAGTTAGATTAGAAAAACCAGCCTTTCAACCAGAAATAAACAAAGGAGATATCCTTGATAGCTATATTGTTTACGCACTTAAAAACAACAACAGAATTGTGAAACAGGATGGTGCATTTATTCTTTGCGGGCTTGATAATCGGGATGGATTCTTGGAAAAATTTCGTTATAGGCACAATGGCAAGAAAGTGATTATATTGATTAAGGAAAAGAAAAAAATCCTTGAGCAGTTGGAAACGTTTTCCATCAATCGTGCATCTCTTTTTCCTGAGATAGAGTGCGTGTCGGAATATCTCAGAAGCAAATATTCATAGTGCATACAATATTCTTATTTTGGCTTACAAGTAATAAACTAATGTAAAGAAGATCCATTTTAATTAGGGTAATTGTGTCAAAAGATGCGAATACGACTACTGAACCCGCCCAATCTTTTGGTGCATTTACGAGTACGACAGCAAAAACGAAAATCAAACTGTGAAAAGAAAAAGTGCAGGGCATCACTACATATCAGCAATGATGCCCTGCAACAAAAAATATGTTACCTTATGGAAGTCCACGCTTCAGTGGGCTTCTATTATTTTGAAGAAAGAAATTCTTTTATTTTATCTAAAAATATTTCAGCGTTACCAACTTGGGTTATAACATCCTCTTTTGAAATGATGAAGAAATCATCGTAATCACTTTCAGTTCGTATATCAAAAAGAACAGAAATGATTTTAGAGAGCTCATTACTGAAAATACCCGTTTTGATGTACAGGCGGCGGAATTCCGCAATAATACCGCTGTGCTTTTTCATATCTATCCCATCATAGGCAAGTACAGCTCTCATTGCGTGAAAGACTACATAATAAGAACGATTTGCTGCGCTTTTATAATTTCCTGAATTCAGTAAGTTTTTTGCGGCGCCAAGACATTCTTCACTGTGTTCCAGCCTTGCAGTGGATAAAGCTTTCTTTTCATCATATTGCATAGCGTATACCTTCCTGAAGAACATTCCTGTAAAAAGGCACTACTCCGGAATAACGGAGAAATTGCTCAAGAGGCTTTGTAGTAATTGATATTGTCACATCGTGCTTTAAACTAAGATCACTACTTATCTCAGCCAAACTATCCCTGTACTGGGCAATATCCTCACCATCGGCCTTTACAGTAAGCAAAACATCAATGTCTGACTCAGCATCATAGTCGCCCCTGGCATAGGAACCGTATAAAAAAGCATCCTGTATATCCCAAGGGAAAATTTTACTGCATTCCCTGTATACCTCGCCAACAACAGAAACGGCCTGAGGAGTATTCACCTAAGAGCCCCCTTTCAATGTTTTCAAGAACATTATAACCGTATTTATTTAACAAGTCAAACTTATGATAAAGGAGGGATGCCATGCGCAGACGACAACGCCATGTGAGCATATGGATGAACGAGGAAGAGTATCGGCACCTGAAGACCCAGGCCAGGACGGCCGGGATGGGAGTTGACCCCTTCGTCCGAAATCTGGTTGCCGGAGTGCAGCTCCGGCCCAGGCCGCCCGGAGAGTACGGGGCGCTGCTCCGGGAGCTGGCGGCCATAGGCAACAACATAAACCAGATAGCCTATTGGGCCAACGCCCGCAAGAGCATCCACGAGCCGGAAATAGTTGAGGCCGCCGTGCTGGCAAACCAGGCCTGGCGGCTGGTGAAGGACAAGCTCTGATGGCCTACGACAAGATAATTACCGTCCACTCCCGGTTGGACAGGCGGATAAATTATGCCCTGAATCCGGACAAGGCCAGAGACGGTGAAACTGCTTTATGTGCCGGACTGAACTGCCGGGTAGAGACGGCCTGCCGGGATATGCTGGACACCAAGCGCCGCTGGGACAAGCTGAAGGGGGTGCAGGGCTATCATCTCATCCACTCCTACGCCCCCGGCGAGGTGACGGCGGCCCAGGCCCAGGCCCTTAGCCTGGAGTTTGCCCGGCGGCTTCTGGGAGAACGCTTCGAGGCGGTGGTGGCGACCCACACCGACCATGAGCATATCCACTCCCACATCGTGTTCAACTCCGTGTCCTTTGCCGACGGCAGGATGTTCCGCAGCGACTTCAAAGCCTATTTCGGAGACATCCGGGGCATATCTAATCAGCTGAGCCGGGAACACGGCCTGAGCGTGACGGAGCCGAAAGGCCGGGGAAAACAGTATTCCGAGTGGGCGGCGGAGAAGCAGGGCAAGCCCACTGTCCGGGGCCTCATCCGCCGGGATATTGATGCAGCTTTGGCCGGGGCAGTGTCCATGCAGATCTTATATACAACCCTGGAAAAGCAGGGCTACACTGTGAAGCGGGGAGCAAAGGTGAAGCACACCGCCCTGAGACCGCTGGGCTCAGAGCGTTTTGTTCGCCTGGACAGCCTTGGCCCAGGCTACAGCGAGGAAGAGCTGAGAGAGCGCATAGGCCGTAGGGATAACCAGCCCGTGCCTGCTGCCCCCAGACGATATAAAGTCAAAAGCCGGAGCGACAGCTATCAGAAAGGCAGACGTAGCCGCCTGGCACGGCTGTACCTGTATTACCTGATGCTGCTCTCCCCGCCAAGAGGCAGGCGGAGAAAAGCCCCGCCCTTCAAAGTCCGTGCAGAGGTGAGGAAGCTGGAGCAGTACAAGCAGCAGTTCCGGCTGCTGCAAAAATATAGTATAGAGAATGAGAGTCAATTGTCCATGCTGGAGAGCGCACTCCATGCGGACATTGACTCTCTTGTTTATTCCCGTCGGGAACTCTACCGGCAGAAGCGCCGGGGGAAGGACGTCTCCGCCCAGATAAGCAGCAAAAGTCTTGAACTGCGCCCCCTGCGCCGGGAGCTGAGGTGCTGCCAAAAGATATCCCAGGCCATGCCTGTGATAAAAGAGCACATAGAGTTGAGCCGGCAAAAGCCGGAGCAGGACAAAGAAATCAGAAAGGATGTGAAAGAACATGGAAGTGAGCGGTGAAGTGGCCGGCCTGCTGGTGAAGGAGGGTTTGCAGGTGGCGGAACTAGCGGCAAAGCTGTCCGCCAAGGGAGCCGTCAACGCAGCGGTGCTGACAGCGGCACTGATAAAGAACAACTATAAGCTGGCAGGCCAGGTAGGCGTGGAGCGGCTCAACCGGGACAATGCCGAATCGGTGGTCATACCCATTCAGGAGGGGGACATGGACGGGTTCCGGCAGCTGGCAAAGCGTTTCGGCGTGCTGTATGCGGCGGTAAATCAGGAGGGCTCACAGGTGGTGCACATCATATCCAATGTGAACTACTCGGCCCAGCTCAACGCCGTGCTTGAAGCTATGGGCTATGCCGTGCCCAGCGCCGCCAGGGCGGAGGCCCAGAGAGCAAAAAAAGCCGGAACCTGTGCTCCACAAGAGAAGTCCTCAGAAGAGCACGGGAGTGGCTGGAGGAATACGGAGAGGGGGGATGAGCCTTCGGTGAGAAAGAAGTTGGAGGAGCTGAAGACCGTGGCTGAGAAAATAAATGCACCGTCCAGAAACAGAGGGAGAGACAAAAGCAGATGAAGAAGAGCTTCAGGGACAGCGCCCCGGTGTGGGCGCTATTTTCCGTTCCCGTCATATACTTTGCCCTGGCTGCGGCCACAGTCTATGAGCCGGGCATGAGCCTGCTCCGGCTGCTGCCTGCCGTGACGGAGCTGGGGCTTGGCCGGGTGAGATGGACGGAATACTCAATGAGGGCCATTTTGCTGTCCCTCTCGGCCTATGTCGGTGGCATAGCCCTGTACTGGTCATCGAGGCAGAACCTGCGGCCGGGTGAGGAGCACGGCTCCGCCCGCTGGGGCAGTGTCCGGGAGCTGGACAGAAAGTACAGGGACAGGGACGAGGAGATGAACGTCATCCTCACCAAACACCTGAGAATGAGCCTGGACGGGAGAAAGCACAGGCGAAACCTCTTGCAGATAGTGGTGGGCGGCAGCGGCTCCGGCAAGACCCGCTATGTGGTCAAGCCCAATATCATGCTGGCAAACGCCAGCTTTATTGTCACCGACCCCAAGGGGGAGATAGTCCGGGCGGTGGCCCCTCTGCTGCTGCAAAAGGGCTATGTGGTAAAGGTGTTCGACCTTATAGACCCGGCCCATTCCGACAGCTACAATCCCTTCCGCTATATCCGCAAGGACAGCGATGTGTTCCGGCTGATAAGCAACCTCATCCAGAACACCACGCCGAAAAACTCCAGCCAGAACGACCCCTTCTGGGAGAAATCCGAGACGGCCCTGGATGCGGCACTAATGCTGTACCTGCTCCACGAGGCTCCGCCCTGGGAGCAGACCATGGAGATGATACTCACCATGATAGAGTACGGAGCCGCCAGGGAGGACAGCGACGACTACAAGTCGCCCCTGGATCTGCTATTTGAGGCTCTGGAGGAGGAGCAGCCGGAGCATATAGCCCTGAGGCAGTACCGGGTATTCAAGCAGGCCGCCGGCAAGACCGCCAAGAGCATACTGGTGTCTGCCGCCGTGCGCCTGGCGGCTTTTACCCTGCCGGAGATACGGGGCATCACGGACCGGGACAGCCTGGAGCTGGAAAAGCTGGGGGAGCGGAAGCAGGCGGTGTTCTGCGTCATCCCGGACAGCAACGACAACAGCCTGAATTTTCTGGTTGGTATGCTGTATACCCAGGCCTTTCAGGAGCTCTATTACCAAGCGGACAAGGTATATGCCGGGCCGCTGCCCGTGCCGGTGCGGCTGATGTTCGACGAATTTGCAAATGTGGCCCTGCCCGACGGCTATGCCAGGCTCCAGGCCACCATGCGTTCCAGAAACATCATGGCCACGGTCATACTGCAGAATATCTCCCAGCTGAAGGCCCTGTTCAAGGACGACTGGGAGGGCATCATCGGCAATGCCGACACCCTGCTGTATCTGGGAGGAAACGAGCAGAGCACTCACGAGTATGTGTCCAAACTGCTGGGCAAGGAGACCATAGCCACCACTTCCAGCAGCCAGAGCAGGGGGCGCAGCGGCTCATATTCCCGCAGCACCCAGCAGACGGGCCGGGAGCTGATGACTCCAGACGAAGTGCGAATGCTGGACAACAATAAGGCCCTGGTGTTCATCCGGGGCGAGAGGCCGGTGATGGACGACAAATACGAGCTTATGATGCATCCAAATATCTCATTGACCGAGGACGGCGGCGCCCCGCCCTATCTCCACAGTCCCCACTGTATGTATGATATGCGGCGGCTGCTCAGTGAAAATAAGAACGGAGGAATGATATGATGAATAACAACAAAAGCAAAGCAAGAAAGATATGCGCCCTGTGGACAGCCCTGGTGCTGTCCGTCTGCCTTTTTACCGTACCGGCCTACGCCACCGGGGCAGACCCTCTGACGGTGGTGAACAATCTCAGTGACTTTATCTTCTCCTGCATCAAGGCCATAGGCATTATAATCCTGGGCTGGGGCGTGGTACAGGTGGGCATGAGCATCCAGAGCCATGATGCCAGCCAGCGCTCCCAGGGCTTTCTCTGCCTTTTTGGCGGCCTGGTGATAGCCTTTGCCAAGGAGATACTCAGCACCATCGGCGTGGTATAAAAAATGTGTCTCACCGTGAGACACATTTTCACGGGGAGACATATCTTTTTTATGGACTTATATTATCGCCGAACAGAACATTGATATAGTCCTGTCTGGCATTGATCACTCTGGCAACAAGCACAGTGTTTCCTTCTACCTTGTAGGCAGCAATATAATTCCCGCAGACCAATATCCGCAGATCACTGGAATATCCCGTCAGGGCAGCGACCGAGGGGCCGGCTTCGGCATAATGTTCCAAAATACGCAGGTCTTTTGTTATGCTACGCACGACCTGTCGGGCTGCGCTGGGGTTCTTTAACTCGTAAATAATGTATTGGTTGATTTTCTCCAGGTCTCTTGCAGCCTCAGGAGAGATGACGAGTTTATTCATCGGCTATACCCAGATGTGCCTCAACCTCATCCAGACTGAGCCAACCTTCTTTTTCACCGGAATCAAATCCTTTTTGCACTTCTTCCATAAGACGGTGCATGGCTTTTGCCTTCATGTATTCCTGGTTTTCGGGAGAGGCAAGGAACGGAAGGCCATTTGCGTTGATGGACTGTTGAATAAAGATATTTACGGCATCAGTAAAAGTAAGGCCCTGAAGAGAATAAATATTCTCGACCTGCCGTTTTATTTCTGGGTTTATCCGCATCTGAAAGGTAGAAGTCTTGGGAGCATTGGCAACATTCAATTTTTTCTGATCCATTTTTATCACCTCGCATTTAAAGTATAATACCCAAAACTTAAAGTGTCAATACAAAGTAATTACAAACACGGGAGGTGAAGAACATAAGTGACAACTGGGTAGTAAGAAACCTTGAAAACGCCATAGGCACCTGGAACGAGAAGCTGTCTGAGCTGTGGCAGCTGGTGAGCCAGAGCCCGGAGAGCTTCCGGGGTGGGCAGATATGGGGCGTCATCGTCAATATACATACGGCACTGGTGGGCGTGGGATACGGCCTGCTGGTGCTTTTCTTTGCCATGGGGGTTTTCCAGTCGGCGGCTTCCTTCAGAGAATTGCAGAGGCCGGAATTTGCCCTGCGCCATTTCATCCGCTTTGCTCTGGCAAAGCTGGCAGTGGGCAGCGGACTGGAGATAATGACCGCCATCTTCACCGTCTGCGGCAGTGTCATAAGCGCCGCCATGAGCGGCATGGGCGGGGCCGTGACCCAGACCGCCGCCCTGCCAGCAGAGCTGGTGAGCGCCATAGAAGAGGCGGGCTTCATGGAGAGCATACCACTGTGGCTGGTATCGGTGCTGGGGAGCCTGTTTATAACGGTGATGTCTTTTATCCTCATCCTCACAGTGTACGGCCGCTTTTTCAAGCTCTATCTCTATACGGCCATTTCCCCGCTGCCCCTGGCATCCTTTGCAGGGGAGGGCACCGGCTCCATGGGTAAGGCCTTTATAAAGTCCTATACCGGGGTGTGCCTGGAGGGGGCGGTGATAGTCCTGGCCTGCCTCATATACTCTGCTTTCCTGTCCGGTTCGGCTCCGGCTGCGGACGGCTCCCTGCCACCGGTGACCATGGCCTGGGAGTATATAGGGCAGCTTATCTTCAATATGCTTATACTCACCGGCCTGGTAAAGGGCTCCGACCGTGTAGTCCGGGAGATGTTCAGCCTGTGAAGAGGTATTCCGTCATTTATGCCGACCCGCCGTGGCAGTACAGAGCCAAGCGGGGGCGTGGCGCAGCGGAAAAGCATTATCCCACGATGGCCGCCCAGGAACTGCGGGCTTTGCCGGTGGAGAAGCTTGCAGACAAAGACGCCGTCCTCTTTCTGTGGGCCACATTCCCTCAGCTGGAGGAGGCACTGAAACTTATACAGGCCTGGGGATTCAGCTACAAGACTTGCGCCTTCGTATGGGTAAAGCTGAACCGCAAAAGTCAGAGCCTGTTCTGGGGGCTTGGAAATTGGACACGGGCAAACGCCGAGCTGTGCCTGATGGCCGTAAAGGGCAGACCAAGGAGGCTGGCCCGGAATGTACATCAGATCATTATATCCCCGGTGGAAGAGCACAGCAAAAAGCCGGAGGAGGCCCGGCGGCGCATAGAAGCTCTGATGGGTGATGTGCCCAGGATAGAGCTCTTTGCCCGCCGTGTCTCTCCCGGCTGGGATGTGTGGGGAAATGAAGTTGAGTGCGATGTGGAGCTGGATGCGGAGAACTACAAATGATTACAATAGTGAAATAGCGGAGATTAGATTATAGCCGAGTCAAAAAAAGCTTCAAGATATGTTGGAACACCCTGAGCTGCATATATAGTAGCTACCATAAGCCTGTCTAAATCCTGAGCAGCAAAGTCAATGTTATGACCGGAATGACGGATAAGCAAGGAAAAGAATAATCTTTGTGTACGCCCATTGCCCTCACGGAACGGATGAAGAAGATTCAGGTCATTATAAAATTCTGAAATGTTTTCTATATATTTGACTCGTGGAAGATATTTAAAATAACTATTTTTTTGAAGCCTTAAAAACATTGCTTCTCCGATTTGAAATATATCTTCCGGCTTACAAAATTTTGTCCCCTTTTTTGCTATTTCCACTGTGCGCAGACTGCCCGCCCATTCGTAGATATCACCGAACAATCTCTTGTGAATTGAGCAGTAATAGTTGAATGATAGAGGAAGGCCGTTATATTCTTTTTCAATCTCAACTGAATGAAGGGTAACCGCAATTTTTTCAGCTTGGTCAAGAGCTTCTTGGCTTTTAAGGCCCAACTTATTTACAAGAATAGTTGTGCCAGGATAGCAACTATCCTTAGAACTGCTTATTGAGTAACTCATTTCATCCTGATCTCGTTTTGACGCAGAGACTGAAGAAAATCCTGCAAACTGTCTTTACCTTCAAGTATGTTTGTAATAAGCAAGAGATCCTTTTCATCCAAAGGAAGCCCCTCCATTGCAGAGGAAGCAGCTGCATTGTTCAGTGCTCTTAATTCTAATCCGCTCATGGAAACCCTCCTTAAAAGCTGTAACTATATTATACCTTAAAACATCTGCTGATTCAAGTAAAGCGTATTTACAATATATTTTATTGATTCTAAGGAGCTGATGCACATAGAAGTCAAAATACCAAAAGAAATACGAAAGTACAAGGAGAGCATATTTTTCGGCCTGTCGGCCCGGCAGTTTTTCTGCTCCCTGGCTGCGGTGCTGGCAGCAGCGGGCATATACCTGGGCCTGGGCCGGGTGCTGAGCCGGGAGACGGCAAGCTGGCTGTGCATAGTCATAGCAGCCCCTTTTGCCGCCGCCGGCTTTTTCAGCTATAACGGTATGAACATGGAGCAATTTGTCTGGGCCTTCATAAAGTCCCAGATACTCTTTTCCGGGGAGCGAAAATACATAAGCGAAAATCCTCATTATGATGCTTTCCTGGGGAAGGAGAGAGAGTAATGGTAAAGACTCTTACAGCGGCAAACCAAAGCGAGAGGGACAAGCTGAAGATACCCCGGAGCGTGCAGCAGTCCATACCCATAAAGGCCGTATACCCGGACGGCATATGGACCGTGGGCAGGAAACACAGCCGCAGCTGGAAGCTCACGGACGTGAACTATGTGGCCGCTTCCCCGGAGGCCCAGAGGAGCATAATAACTGCCTACTGCGGCGCAATAAACACCATGCCCACCGATGCCACCACCAAGATAACCGTGGTCAACAACAGGCTGAATCCGGTGGAATTCCAGCGGCGTATGCTGCTGGGCTATACCGGGGACTGGATGGACCACTACCGGGAGGAAGCAAACGGCATAGTCCTGGGAAAGTGCAGCAAAAGCAATAATCTGGTGCAGCAGAGATTTGTCACCATGTCCATAGCCCAGCGGAAGATAGAGGAGAGCCGCCGCTATTTCCGGCGGGTGGAGGGAAACCTGTCCAAGAGCTTCTCCCGGCTGGACTCCGGCCTGCTGCCCATAGGAAACTACGAGAGGCTGAGAGTGCTCCATGACTTTTTCCGGCCGGGACGGGAGCAGTATTTCCGCTATGACGACGCCTGGGCCATGAGAACGGGCAAAGACCTGCGAGAGCTCATATGTCCCGACAGCTTCAACTTTAAAAAGAGCTATTTTGAGATGGGGGACAAGTTCGGAAGGGTGCTGTTCCTGCGGGAGTATCCGGCCTTCCTGGCCGATGACCTTATATCCGACCTGACGGAGTTTGCCAGGAGCATGGTGCTGTCCATAGATATCATACCTGTGCCAACCGATGAGGCGGTGAAAGAGGTGGACGGCATAATCCTGGGCGTGGAGACGGATATAACCCGCTGGCAGCAGAGGCAGAACAGCAAGAACAACTTCAGCGCCGAGGTGCCAAGAAGCATGGAGCAACGGCGGCAGAACTCCAGGGAGTTCATGGACGACCTTACCATGCGTGACCAGCGCATGATATTCTCCGTGATAACCCTGGTACATATAGCCGACAGCCTGGAACAGCTGGACGCCGACAGCGAGGCTATCATCTCCATAGGCAGGGAGCACCTGTGCGACCTCTCTGTAGCCCACTATCAGCAGGAGGACGGTCTGAATACAGTCCTGCCCTATGGACTCAGACGTATAAAGGCCCTGCATACCCTGACCACCGAGAGCTGCGCCGTGGCCGTGCCCTTCAGGACTCAGGAGATACAGGAGCCCGGCGGCATCTACTACGGCACGAACCTCATATCCAATAACCCCATAGTCTGCGACAGAAAACGCCTGGTGTCTCCCCACGCCTTCTACCTGGGCGTCTCCGGCTCAGGCAAGTCCATGGGCATGAAGAGCACCATTGAGAACGTGGCTTTGGGCACTGAGGACGACATCATGATACTGGACGCCGAGCGGGAGTACGGCGCTCTGGCCAGAGCTTTCGGCGGTGAGGTCATAGAGATATCCCCTAACAGTATCCACCACATAAATCCCCTGGAAGTGGCAAAGGGCTACGAGGATGAAACCCCCATAGCCCTGAAGTCGGAGCTGATAACCAGTATACTGGAGCAGCAGATGGGCGCCGGTGTGATGAAGGGCAGCTACAAATCCATCATAGACCGCTGCACGGCAAAAGTGTTCAGGGCCTATCTCAGCGGCAAAGCTCCGGCACCTCTGCTCACAGACTGGCGCAGAGAGGTACTGAAGCAGCCGGAGCCGGAGGCCAGAGAGCTGGCCCTGGCGGCGGAGCTGATAACCGAGGGCAGCCTCAACGTGTTTGCCCACCATTCAGACGTGGATATGTCCAGCCGCATCATCTGCTTGGACCTGTACGAAATGGGTGAGCAGCTGCGGCCCACGGCTCTGGTGGTAGCTCTGGAGGCCATAAACAAGCGGGTAATGGAAAACAGAAAGAGAGGCAAATTCACCTGGGTGTTTTTGGACGAGGTGTACCTGTACTTCAAGTACCACTACTCTGCTGAAATTCTGTATAAAGCCTGGAAGCGATTCAGGAAGTACGGCGGCATACTCACTGCCGCTACCCAGAACGTCCAGGAGTGTCTGGACTCGGAGACTGCAAGGCTGATGTTTGCAAACTCCGAGTTTCTGATGCTCTTCAACCAGGCGGCAACAGACCGGCAGGAGCTGTCAAAGCTGCTGCACATCTCGGATACCCAGATGAACTATGTCACCGATGTGGAGCCCGGCCATGGCCTGCTGCGGGTGGCCGGGGCGGTCATACCCTTTGACTGCACCATACCCCATGATACGGAGCTGTTCCGGCTCATGGACACCCGGCCGGGCCGGACTTAATGTGTCTCACGGTGAAACGTATTCTTACACTGGGAAGCCTCTTTGACGGCATTGGAGTGTTTCCCCTGGCGGCGGAGCTCAATGGTATAAAGCCCCTGTGGGCCAGCGAGATAGAGGCGGCGCCTATAGCTATAACCAAGTATCGTTTCCCGGAGATGGGACACCTGGGGGACATCACCAAGCTCCATGGCCGGGAGGTCCCTGCCGTGGATGTGATTACCTTCGGCTCTCCATGCCAGAACCTGTCCCAGATAGGCGACCGCAGCGGCCTGGAGGGGAAACGTTCCAGCCTGTTTTACGAGGCTATACGGATAATAAGAGAAATGAGGGATGCAACAGACGGCAGCTTTCCAACAATCGCTGTTTGGGAAAACGTCATGGGAGCGTTTTCATCAAATGACAGGATGGATTTTAAGACCGTGCTTGGGGCCTTCACAGACACCGATGTTCCAATGCCTGCTTCTGGAAGATGGGCAAAGGCCGGAATGATGCGAGGGACAAGCCCCGACCTGGCCTGGCGGCTCATGGACGCCCAGTATTGGTCAAACCCCAGACTGGCACGACGGCAGCGCATCTTCCTCGTGGCGGATTTTGGAGGACGGCGAGCTGAGCAGATATTATTTAAGCCCCGCCCAGTGCAGCCGTATCCTGCGCCTAGCCGGACAGGCAGGCTGTCCGCCGCCCAGGGAGATAGAGGCACTTTTATTGAAGCAGGGGGGAGAGTACCCATCCTCTGTCCCTTTCAGGACTTCAGAATGGGTGCCATGGCGGCCCACGGGGACAAGACCAGATTCATCACCAGCTTTGGAAAACCAGATGAGCCTTTTCCGACCCTGCTGGCAAGCGGAGTGAACCGCTTTGCTTTCTGGTATGAGGATGCGCCGGAGGAGGGCTGCATCCGCTACCTTACGGAAAGGGAGTGCGAACGGCTCATGGGCTTGCCGGAGGGCTGGACCAGGTACGGAGCAGGGGGCATAGAAATAAGTTCGGCCGGCAGGTACAAGGCCCTGGGCAATTCCGTTGCCCTGCCTTGTGCCTGTTATATTATGGCGGGCATCAGGGAGGCATTGAATGGATAAGAAGAAATTCATAAAGGAAAAGGCCAGGTATGCCTTTATCCGGGAGAGAACAAGAGAAATAAGAGAGCGGCCCCGGCACAGAATTGCTGTGCCGGGGCTTGACTATGCTGAGGGCATTCAAGGCCGGGATGCCTCTGAACCGGGCGAGAGGGAGGCTGCCGTAGACCGGACTGAGGATATGGCAATCTCAAGCCTGGGGTATACGGAGAAGGCTTTGAAATATGCCAAAAGAAAGTACAGAGAAAATGTGTCTCACCGTGAGACGCATTTTGAAAGCAGGGGAGCATCGGCAGCAGCGGACGAAGACATCCCGGAAATGTGTTTCACCGTGAGACACATTTCCATGGGGGAAACTGCTTGTCCCAGGGCAAAAGAGCTTCTGCGGGAAAAAGCCGTGGAGGAGTATAAGGCCGGGCAGATACAGAAGCAGAGGCTTTTTTTTGAACGGGAAAACAGGGCAGAGACATATGCAGACCGGCAAGGCCGATATGAGACAGCTGTACAGAGACAAATCAAGACCCGCCCAGAAACGAGCCGGCGAATCCAAAGGGCAGAGAGCCTTGGCTACAGGCAGGGAGCAGCAAACAAGAGTGAAACTATCAAGACACAGGGGCGCAGGCTTGCCAAGGGAAGGGCGGTAAAGCAGACTGTAGCGGTACAGAGCAGGAAAACTTTGAGCCTGGAGAGACTGAAGAAGGCTGTGTTGCACACCGCAGGCAGCGCCGGGAAGACCCTGGCTCTGGGCGGCGGGGCGGCCCTGACTCTACTGGTTCCGCTGCTGCTTATCTTTGCCGTGGCGGGAGCCATGTTCGGAGGGAGCGTGGATCTGGAGAAAGCCCCGGTGAGCGACGAGGTAAAGGCCTATGCCGGACTCATACAGGCTTATGCCATGGAGCAGGGCATACCGGAGTACAGCGGACTCATAATGGCGGTGATGATGCAGGAGAGCGGTGGGCAGGGAAACGACCCTATGCAGGCATCGGAGAGCGGCTTTAATACTAAATATCCCAATACTCCGGGCGGTATAAGCGACCCGGAGTATTCCATAGAAGTTGGTGTTCAGGCTTTTGCCGATGTGCTGAGACAGGCAGGAGTGCAGGGCGTAGACGATGAGGAGAGATTGTACATAGCTCTTCAGGCCTATAATTTTGGCCCTGGGTACATCTCCTACGCTATGAACAACGGCGGTCACTCGGCCTTTGCCGCTCTGGCCTTCTCGGAAATGATGGCCCAGCAAATGGGCTGGACGAGCTACGGCGACCCACAGTATGTCCAGCATGTGCTGAGGTACTATGAGCCAGAGGAAGAGAGAAGATTTGCTACGAAAAGGGGGGATCTGTATCTCACGCTATGACTACGACAGCGATTATCCTTTTGCAGTTTACATTGCCAACCTTGGTATGTATAAGGATGGACGGCTTGTGGGCGAATGGGTAAAATTTCCAACTACGGCCGAGAATATGAGACAGACATTAAAGAATATTGGTATTGGGAAAAAACACGATCGTGATCAGTCCTATGAGAATTGGTTCGTCTTTGATGATGTCAGCAATCTGGAAGTACTGGAGGGGTTTCTTAACTCAAATATAAATGAAATGAATTATTTGGCTTCCAAGCTGAATGGCATGAGTGAAGACGAATACCAAAAATTTCGGGCGGCAGTAAAGATGGGCGACCACAGCGGCAGTATTCAGGAGCTTATAAATCTGACTGATAATCTGGACTGCTACGACATTTATCCTTATATCCATGACTACGATGATCTGGGACGCCGCCGCTTTAAAGAAGCCGATGACATTCAGCTGCCGGATGATTTGTTGGTTTATGTAGACTATGATACATTCGGTAGGGATATTGCTTTTGAAGAAAAGGGACAAATTACAAATTTAGGATATATGCTGAATAACGGGAGCCCTTTCAATGAGCATTACGATGGCCGGAATAGCAGTATCCCAGAGGAATACAGAGTGATGACCGAACAGGACTATATGCGCCTGAAACGCCCGGAACCAATAAAATTTAGTTTTGAAAGAGATGAGCCTTCCCCACAAGACGATTCGCACCATGCTGCCGACCAACCAGAAAAACGCAAAGTGAAAGATAAAAAGCTTTCTGTCCGGGAATGGCTCAAGAGTGCAAAGCGAAAAAACACGGAGTGTAATTATGCGAATCTACATGTCAAGTCCCAGAAAACAACAGAGCGAGGTGGAATATGAGCCGAGCCAAGAAATGGCAGCAGGAAATGGAACTTTTTTCTGGGAGACTGGGAGACTATTTCACTGAAGATTAATTCAGCTTTTACTCAAGCAGGTATGTGCTTTTATATGGCCCGAGTATTCCAGATACAGGTTTACCAGAAGCTTTAATAACTTCTGGGATGCGGTCACAAGCTCCATATTTCATATACTAGCCCTTTGACTCAACTGAGGGTGCGGGCGTTATGGTTCCTTCTTTAATGTGATAATCAATGTGGTGACTGTCACAATATTCCATCACCTTTGCAGCACATTCGTTAAAGAACTGCTTATGATCGGCATAGGCAGTTACTTCCTTATTGTAGTTCATTCGGCCAAAAATAATTTTGTCGACAAAACTGACTTTCTCAAGCAGCCTGTTTAAGTCTTGCTTTATTATGTTGGGGGTCGGGTATGGCTCTATACTTACCCAAGTTCTGCATCCACCGTCATGGAGAGCCTTTAATGCGGCAACCCGAGCTTCCAGCGGGGCAGAGCCCGGCTCCATGTGTTTTCTGAATTCTTCATCCACAGATATCAAGGTTATGCCATATTCGTTGCTTTTAGACAAATGCAGCAAGTCAATGGGCAGAACGCCTTTTGTCAACACGGAGCAGCTCACCCCAGCGGCGTTTATTTTTTTTATGGCTTTCATGCTCATGTCATGTATCTCGTTATACTGGTACATAAATGGGTCTGTCGTAAAACAGAGATGCAGCATTTTTATTTTGCTTCTATACCTGGGCAGTTCGGAGTCCAATAAATCCAAAGTGTTTTCCACAAGAGCAGGTTCACACCAATCTTCATATGTTTTTATCTCACCAAACCGCTTCTTTTGCAAATAAGCATAGCACGGGTACAAGCAGCCATGGGAACAACCGAGAACATGATTCATGGTATAATCGCCATATTCTACTTCAGTTTTATAAATCAACGTCTTTCGCAGGATAAACTTCTTGACAGTTTTCACTTTAGCCACCTCACAGAAATCTTTTGACCTTTCCCTTCCGTCATAAAAGCAGTCTTTTTCCCGCGGCTTGTGAAGGCAGGAACTCTCAACAAGAGTAGTTGCCCGTTTTCTTCAAGACGCTTTAAAATCTTTTTTAGCTCTCCGGTCGAGCAAATGGGGCCATAATTTACAAAAAACATGGCCAGAGCATCGTGAAGGGAAACCAACTCCTCATATTTGGAAAAGTGTTCAATAGCCTTTTGCTTAATATCGTCTTCTTCCATGCTCTGGTTGTCAAAGTTTTCTTCCCAGAGCTGCAGCTGCCCGCCCGACTGGATTTCCTGAAGAGCTTCCCAGCGATTGCAAATATTATCTACCATGAGAAGGCAGCCATCTCTGTGATTGGTTGCATGGATTAGCCTATATTTTGGACGTTGACCTCGTTTTATACGCAGCGGCATATTTAGAACATAAGTATAACTTTCCCTAAGCCTCATACAATATTTTTCTGCAAAAACAGCCTCGGCTTCATAGCCGTTAAGTTTTCCTTTCCTGTATGCGTCTATGATAGGCTGCCAATAGTCTCCGCCAGCAATTTCATTAAGCTCACTAATTGACTGTTCAGAGGCATCCAGCTTTGTCGGCTCATATTCTACCAGGTCGGCAAATAATGCTGTATCCTCAAATGTGGTTCCCAGTACATGACAAGCTTCTCGGATAAATCCGAAAGAATTCATATTAATAAGCAATTCAACAGAGTTGAAATGGCATTTAGAAAAATAATCAAAAAGAAAACAGCGTAGCGCTTTGATTCCGTAAGGATCTATATAGAGAAATACGTTGCAATTTTCTTTGCCTCGCAAAACTGCCTTTATATTATCCTCATATTTTCCCGATACAATTTTTACCCATGGATAATCTGTGAGATTTTTTCGCAGTTCATCTGCATAATTGAGATCGATAAATGTAGCGTCAATTTTTGTATCCTGCATTGTGGTTATGGCGCAGCATTGATCAATTATATTTAATGCGATTAGCGGGGAACCAATGTTGCCGTCTTCAAATCGCCCTTTACCGGCAAAACAGTCAACATAGACCAAAGGCTTATATGTATGAAGAATCTTAGAAACATATGGCTTGAAATAACAGCCGAGCAACTCGTCTTTTACTACAGACCATGCTTTTTTCTCTAAAAAGAAATCATCATTTTTCTTAGCCATGGGCGCCGCTCCTCTTAAACTTTTTTAGTCGTTATAATCAATATAAATTTTTCACGTTTAGAAGGTCAGGAGTGGAAGTTCCATATGCTCTTTATGCCTGGCGTATGCACTAATGAGATACTCATACCACTTCATTTGTTTTATCAAACTCCGCCTCGCCGATGCCAAAGAACCGCTGGAAGAACTTTTTCAGCTTATCAATCACCGTCTGCTTTTTCTTTGCCCGGGCCCCGTCTCCGCCAAAGCGGGATACAGGCGGCAGCAGCTTGTCAATGTCGGTGCCGGTGGTCTTTATCTCCCCGTCCCGGAAGGCGTTGGCCAAAAACTTCCTCGTTTCCTCTTCCCGCAGCTTCTCCTCACGGATGATCTGCGTCAGCTCCTTTTCCCGCTCTTCGGCGACAAAACGGTTCCATTCGATCATCACATCGTCCACATCGTTGATGCCTGCAATGAAATTTTCGATAAGCTGTTTCTTGCTGCGAAGCTCCGGGCTTGCATCCACAGCCTTTTGAATGGTGATGAGAATCTCCTTGTCGTCGCCATGGGAGTCATGGTACTTCTTCACCAGCATCAGAATGTAGTCTATATTTATTTCTATCTGGCGGATGAGCTCAACTTCAAAAACAATGTCGTCGGTGATGTCCTCTTTTTCGGCCTTTGCACGGCTTATCCATTCATCCCGCAGATCCTGATAGCGGCCCAGATAGTCCTGCAAGTCCCGTTGGGAAATCAGATCCTTTTCCCTGAATTCGTCAAAGGACAAGAGCAGGTTCCTCATGCGGAGGATAGCTCCGAACAAGACAATAAAATCCTTCTGATTCTGCTCCCCGGTTATCCTGGCCTCGGACAGGGGGAACTTTCGGCTCAGCTCGTTTATTAAGTCCACATAGCCGGGCTTGGCCTTGCCGTCCTCAGTGGTGTAGCCGTAGTAGTAATCATCAAACTTGTGCAGCAGGACTATACCTCCGGCCTCTCTGTCGCCGAAGAGGGCTATGGCGGCGTCTACCCGCTTTTGCAGATTGCGAAAGCAGACGATGTTGCCGAAGGTCTTGATGGAATTCAAAATGCGGTTTGTGCGGCTGAAGGCCTGAATCAGCCCGTGCATTTTCAGATTCTTGTCCACCCAGAGGGTGTTCAGCGTTGTGGCGTCAAAGCCGGTGAGGAACATATTGACAACGATCAGCAGATCCAGCTCCTTGTTCTTCATCCGCAGGGAGACATCCTTGTAGTAGTTCTGGAACTTGTCGCTGTCAGTGGAATAGTTGGTGTGGAACATCTCGTTGTAGTCACGGATGGCGGCATCCAGAAAGTCCCGGCTGCTCTGGTCCAGACCGTTGGTGTCCTCGTTGTTCTCCTCATCCAGCATGCCGTCGGCCTCTTCCTCGTTGGCCGCATAGCTGTATATCACCGCTATTCTCAGCTTTTTGGCCGGGTCGGCGGCCATCTGTTTTTTGAACTCCTGGTAGTAGAGCTTGGCCATGGGCACGGAGGAGACGGCAAAAATAGAGTTGAAGCCGCTGATGCGCTGATTTCGCTTTATCTCATCCACCGCACCGTTCTTTGCGGCAGCTACCTCCGCAATATTTGTAAGGGTGTTGAATACATAGCTCTTGTCGCCCCGGTAGGTCTTCTGGTCGAAGTGAGCCAGGATATACGCCGTCACCAGCTCTATGCGCTTGGGGGCCATGAAGGCCTTTTCCCTGTCTATATCCCAGACGCTCTTGTCGTCGATATCCGGCTCGGCCTCCATGGTTTTGATATAGTCCACCCGGAAAGGCAGGACGTTCTTGTCGTTGATGGCGTCAACAATGGTGTAGGTGTGGAGCTGGTCGCCGAAGGTCTGGGCTGTGGTAAAGAACTTTGCTCCGCTGGCCGCCCGGGCATTGGCCGCAAAAATAGGAGTGCCGGTAAAGCCGAACAAATAATACTTCCTGAAATTCTTTACGATGGCCATGTGCATATCGCCAAACTGGCTGCGGTGGCACTCGTCAAAGATGATGACCACCTGCTTGTCATAGACCGGGTGGTTCTTTTCTTTCTTTATGAAGGTGGAGAGCTTCTGGATGGTCGTGATGATGATATGGGCATTGTCGTCCTCCAGTTGCTTTTTCAGTATGGCGGTGGATGTGTTGCTGTTGGCCGCACCTTTTTCAAAGCGGTCGTACTCCTTCATGGTCTGGTAGTCCAGATCCTTCCGGTCCACAACAAAGAGCACCTTGTCTATGTAGGGCAGCTGGGAAGCCAGCCGGGCCGTCTTGAAGGAGGTCAGGGTCTTGCCGCTGCCGGTGGTGTGCCAGATATAGCCGCCGCCCAGGATGCTGCCGTATCTTTTGTAATTGTGGGCTATCTCTATGCGGTTGAGTATCTGCTCCGTGGCGGTAATCTGATAGGGCCGCATTACCAGCAGCATATTTTCCGATGTAAAAACACAGTAGCGGGTCAGCACGTTCAAAAGGGTGTGCTTTGCAAAGAAGGTGCGGGTAAAGTCGATGAGGTCGGGGATTATCTTGTTTTTGGAGTCCGCCCAGAAGGAGGTAAACTCAAAGCTGTTGCTGGTCTTCTGCTTCTTGGTCTTGCCGGAGCTTCTTTCCTTTATGGCGTTGTCCCGGGTGCTGTTGGAGTAATACTTGGTGTTGGTGCCGTTGGAGATAACGAAGATCTGCACGTATTCAAACAGGCCGCAGCCTGCCCAGAAGGAGTCCCTCTGGTAGCGGTTTATCTGGTTGAAGGCCCCCCGGATAGCCACGCCCCGGCGCTTGAGTTCGATATGAACCAGAGGCAGGCCGTTGACCAGTATCGTTACATCATAGCGGTTGTCGTGCTTTGCCCCCTGCTCCTGGCTCACCTCATACTGGTTGATGACCTGGAGGCGGTTGTTGTGGATGTTCTTTTTGTCGATGAGGGAGATGTTCTTGGTAGCGCCGTTGTCCCGGTGCAGCACCTGCACGAAGTCCTCCTGGATTTTGCGGGTCTTTTCCACAATGTGTTCGTTGGGATTGGCAATAGCGTCGGAGAAAAACTGTTCCCACTCGCTGTCGCTGAAGCTGTAGTCGTTCAGCAGTTCCAGCTGGCGTCGGAGATTGGCTATAAGGTCGGACTCCTGGTGGATGGGGAGATATTCGTAGCCCTGCTGAGTGAGCATATGTATGAACTCCCGCTCCAGGGCAGTCTCCCCCTGGTAGCTGTCCGAGCGGTTTTTCACCGGCTCATAGGATGTGACCACGGTGTTTTCAGTTGTAGCGGCTATGATGTTGAATTGGCTCATCTTGCATCATCCTTATGAAGACTTTTTTGCTGAATGTAGTCTTTGCAGGGAGTGGTTTCAAAAAAGTGGTAACCCGCAAACTCTGTATAAAAACCACTCCACTTTTTCATTATAATTCGCACTGATTGTATTTCATACATTTCCAAAGCGTTCTTTTTTGAAGTATTAATGACATAATTTTGTGCCGCCCAATATTGAAGGATTATATACAGGGCGCTCAGGGCTTCTATGGCGTTTTTCTGATTTGCGTATTTATAGTTTTCCAGTCCGTTGGTTTTTTGGTCTCGGTGATGCTTGATTGCATTATACCGCTGCCACCAATTCGGCACATGGCCCAATGCAATGGATTTCCAAGGTTGTAGTTCTCGGTATTTATATCTGCAAATTTCAACTGTTTCGTTTGCAAACGTGGGATAACACCGGCAAAGGATGGGAATATAAGCTTTCATCCCGGCCTCTTTCAAATCCAAAGTATTGTCTAACAGCTTACAAAAGGTCTTGCATATACTGTCAATCTCACTACATATGGACAATAGCAGCTGAAGATATTTGACTGAAAAAGCCTTGTCATTGACTGTATCAATTTCGCAATAGGGACTGCAAGAGAAGAAATCATTCTCTAGTTGTAAATAGTAGTTCCAATAGATGTTTCTAAATTCCAAAACATCCAAGCGGTTCACCTCAGTTCTGTGAGCTCAGGGAAAGACAGCAGCTTGTCCCGGTAGTATTCGTATTGCTTTTTCCTGGCCTCTATCTCGGCGGGCAGTCCTTGGGTCAGGTCGTTACAGAGGGCATCGAAGCGGTCGAGAATGGAGACGATGCGGCGCTGTTCGTCAAGGGGAGGGATGGGAATAGATAAGGCCCGCACAATGTCGGCGTTTAGGTTTTGCACTGCGCCACCAAATGACGCACGTTTTTTCATTTCATTTTGGATAGCTGTTGAAGTAAGAGTGTAATAAAGATAGTCCGGGGTTATGTATTTGCCAAAATCGCTAATTACTAGCCAACCGTCATGGATACAACCATCAATTTTTAAAATATATGGACGACCAAAACTCATAGAATTAGACAGAATAAAATCACCAGGCTTTACATATCGAGATTTCTTTGCACCTTCCATAGTGATTTGCTCTTTTGCTGCAATAATATACTTAGATTCTGGAGAAGCATCACTTATCTTAATCCAATTTACACCTTTGCCATCGCTTGTAATATATGACTTAATTGGTCTTGGAGATGCTCCACGGGATATTGCCGCAATCTCCCCCAATGGCATCCAGGCAATGAGGGAGCTATCTTCAAAAGTAAGGAGCTTATCTCTATAATACTCATACTGCTTTTTTCTTGCGGTGAGTTCTGCGGTGAGTTCTGCGGTGAGTTCTGTAAAGCTATCCAGAATCCGCACAATTTCCCGCTGGACAGGAAGCGGTGGAACGGGTACACAATATCTCAGCACGGCAGACTTATTGCCACGAGGCATTTTGGCACCCTTGGCATTTTGCGTATCGTATAGAAAAAATGTATCAGAGGAAAGAACATAGTATAAAAATTTACTATTTATTTCTTCCAGATTATTCGGATGGATTGTTAACACGTCTCCATTAGTCCCACCTGAACACGTTGCAAGCCAAATCTTTTTCAAATACGGACGAATATTTCCGATTAAAATATCGCCGTGTAAAAACTTTATTAAATTCCCACTAGCTGGAACATATGAAGAGGTTGTCTTACCTTCTTTGTTAGGCAACAGATTATCTACTCCAACATATGTGTCTGCTGTTACATATTCCGCACCAATTCTTTCAGAAGAATAGGAGGCGATTTCACCCAACTGCTTAAACTCCACCCCATCTGGGCAAAGCTGTTGTATCAGTTTTTCTAACTTGCTCAATTGTTTTCACCTTCCTCAACTATGGAGCGTGCCAAGTCACCGATCCCCCACAGTTTATTACCTATTTCTGTCAAGGACCATTTCTGGTTTTCAATGTCAAATACATATAAACCATTTAAAGCGAGCAGATATATAAAGGAATATTTCTTTGCCTGATTAGACATAGAAAGCAATTTATCCAACAGTTTTGCTGGCATCCAATCTTCAATATACAGGAGAGAAATAACAAACAAATCATATCTGTCTAATTTCTCGTAATTTTTGCCGTTGAGTTTATTGAGCTTGATTTTGACAGCCTCAATAAATTCAGCGCAAAAAGTATTGTCTATAGGAGGGGGGTCAAGACCAATCCAAGAATAAGAGCGAAGAGGATGCTCCAAACCAAATTTGGTATATTTATAGCCGTTTTTATTTAAATAATTGATTACTTTGCGTTGGCTTTGGCATTTCATAAACGGAATTTGACCAGCCAAATGAATAGCTTCCTGGTCTTTAGCTGCAGTAGAAGTAGTGACTTCGATACCCACGTTCTTGATAGCGTCTTTTAAATCTGGGCAATCACTTATTTGCAAATTTTCGTATCTGCCAGGGAAGAACTTTTCCAAAACAAGTTTTACATAGCACTCGGTATAATCTATTTTGGTGTGGCTTGGCAAAGGATTAAAGGACATCGATATCAACACTACCCCTCAATTTCCCCAATAATCTGATCTATCTCCGCTCGCAGCAC
>ERZ827478.947-NODE-947-length-24457-cov-335.650275_pt1 | contig 24457 bp, 19 predicted proteins | sample MGYA00519705_ERZ827478 | MGnify/ENA primary metagenome ERZ827478 (study PRJEB31778, sample SAMEA3449318) | human gut metagenome | biome: human gut; feature: human-associated habitat; material: faeces | place: United Kingdom | collected 2010/2012 ... | reverse complement strand
AGGTCGACCAAACTTTTATAATTGATTGGCAAATCAATTTGCTAAACCATAATTTGTTAATATTACCCCCAACATTAGAATATAAATGCACAAAAATGCCCGACTACGGAAAATCCGTAATCGGGCAACAATTTTAATTTAAAACAAATCAGCTGATTTTTGAGCCGGGTTCCATATCGTCTACAAAGATTACCTTTATTTCTTCTCCGCAAGTTGCGGCAAGAATCATTCCGCAGCTTTCAACACCGCAGAGCTTTGCAGGCTTGAGGTTTGATACAAGAATAATCTTTCTTCCGATAAGGTCGTCAGGTGTATAGAATTTTGCGATACCCGAAGCAACGGTTCTCTCTTTTACACCGTCAAAAATTGTGAGTTTCAAAAGCTTTTTAGCCTTTTTAATCGGCTCGCAAGCCTTAATTTCGGCAACTCTGAGGTCAACCTTGCAGAAATCGTCAATACCGATTTGAGCAACGCCCTCAATTTCTTCTTTGAGTTTCTCTGTCTTTTCGTCAACCTTTTCGTTATTCTTAATAATTGCGTTGAGTTCTTCGATTTCTTTCTCAACATCAATTCTCGGGAACAGAGCCTCACCTTTCTTGACTGTCACATCAAGCGGAAGAACACCGAATTTATCGGCATTTTCGTAAGTAGCGCACTTCTCGCAAGCGCCAATCTGCTCAAGTGCCTTTGGCATTGTAGTCGGCATAAATGCAGAGAGAAGTGTGGCTGTGATTCTGATAGTTTCAAGCAAATTGTAAAGAACAGTTGCAAGTCTTGCTTTCTTTGTTTCGTCCTTTGCAATCACCCACGGTGCTGTTTCGTCAATGTACTTGTTAGCACGGGAAACTACCTTGAAAATCTCGGCGAGCGCATTGTTAAGCTGGGTTTTATCAATAAAGTCATCAACGCTCGACTTAAGTGCGGTAGCGGTTGCGATGAGGTCATCGTCAAATTCTCCGCCTTCACGCTCTGTAGGAAGTGTGCCGCCAAAATATTTTTCAACCATTGCAACGGTTCTTGACACAAGGTTGCCAAAGCCGTTTGCAAGGTCGGAGTTAATACGGTTTATCATAATTTCGTTAGAGAACGAGCTGTCTGCGCCGAGTGCCATTTCACGAAGAATGTGATAACGGATAGCGTCTGCGCCGTATCTCTTGCCAAGTACAAACGGGTCTACAACATTGCCGAGTGATTTACTCATCTTCTGACCGTTAAAAGTAATCCAACCGTGAACCGCAAGGTGCTTTGGAAGCGGCAAATCGAGAGCCATAAGCATTGCAGGCCAAATGATAGCGTGGAAACGCATAATATCCTTTGCAACCATATGCACATCGGCAGGCCAGAATTTATCAAAATCATTATAAGCGTCGTTATAAAAACCAAGCGCAGAAATATAGTTTGAAAGTGCGTCAATCCACACATATACAACATGCTTATCGTCAAAAGTTACAGGAATACCCCACTTAAAAGAAGTTCTCGACACACAAAGGTCCTCAAGACCCGGCTTGATAAAGTTGTTTACAAGCTCTGTCGCACGGGTTTTCGGCTGTAAATAGTCTGTTTCCGTAAGTAATTTTTCAATTCTGTCGGCAAAAGGTGCCATTTTGAAGAAATAAGCCTCTTCCTTAGCCTCTGTAACCTCTCTGCCGCAATCCGGACATTTGCCGTCAACAAGCTGGCTTTCTGTCCAGAAGCTCTCACAAGGAGTGCAGTATTTACCCGAATACTCGCCCTTATAAATGTATCCCTTATCGTAAAGTTCTTTAAAAATCTTCTGAACAGTCTTGATGTGGTAATCATCGGTGGTTCTTATATATCTGTCATAGTCAACATTCATAAAGTTCCAAAGGCTCTTGAAGGTTTTAACTACTTCGTCAACATATTCCTTGGGAGTCACACCCTTTTCGGCAGCTTTCTGCTCAATTTTAAGACCATGCTCGTCAGTACCCGTAAGAAACATTACATCATAGCCCTGCATTCGTCTGTAACGAGCGATAGAGTCGCAAGCAACAGTTGTATAGCAATGTCCGATATGCGGATTGCCTGACGGATAGTAAATCGGTGTCGTGATGTAATACGGTTTTTTCTGACACATAAAAAATTCCTCCCTTTTCAGCAAATGAGCTGTATTTTTATTATACCAATATCATACAAAAAATGCAATAATCAAAGTAAAACTAAACGGCAAAAAGCCCGAATAATATTGCCGATATTACAAAACATTTACGGCTTGCAAATATATTTTTGATTTTTTAAAAATATATTATAAAAAGGCTTGACAAATCTGATAACAAGGTGTATTATAATATAGCTGTAAAGATACAGGCAATAAATATCGCGGGATAGAGCAGCTCGGTAGCTCGTCGGGCTCATAACCCGAAGGTCGTCGGTTCAAATCCGGCTCCCGCAACCAAATTAAGTAAAGTGATTTAAATAGCCGCAAAGCTACTTAAATCACTTTGCTGTATAATTTTTGTAAATTAATTAGAACTGAAAACATCAAACATCTTTCCTTTGGTCTTAGATTATGCTAATCACTTAGTAATCGTGTGTGGCTCACGCAATGCTGCGATTTATGAGTTTTGCATACTATATGTTGTAAGCGGACAAATTGTCTGGTTATGAGCATACGGTATTTACACAGCCAAGTATTGAACAGGGAATATTATCTCCCTTTCACCCTTTTATTTAACATTGTTCTAGGCAACATTGTAGCAATAATGGTACTGACAATATTGGCTCGCTTCTCGCAAGAATGTTTCGCAACATTCAAAAGTGCATATGGTCACGGCGTAACTCTGAGAACAATAGGTGTACTGATGTTCGAAGTTTTGATTTATTTAGTTTTGTGTATAAAAAAGACCTGCGTCCGACCGTTGTCAGAGCAGGCAAGTAAAAGTTGACAGTTTGCTTATTTTGTGTTATAATACACTATAAATAAGCCATAACGCAACTGAGTACTTCCAATACTCTGTTAGCGGGACACCAAAATATTTCAGAGATATTTTGGTGTCTATGGACTTTTATGTCCTTTTTACAGGATTAATTATACCATATATTTCCTGTAATGTCAATATTTAAAGTATATTTTATTATAATATTTTTGTATAAGTAAACAGTTTTGTTTACTTTTTTGTTTTTAAGAGAAAAAGGCTTCACCTGTTTTAGGTGAAGCCCTTTCTGTTTATATTACCTTATGTTGAAGGGTAAACGCTTGTATCTAATACTTCTCCTTCGCTATCCTTTACTATATATGTACAGGTTATAATTTCGCTGTCATCATTTTTCTTTAGTAGTGCTTGATAATATACACTCTCATAATTAATTTCTTGGTTATGCGAATAATCTGTATATGGTAAAGTGTACAATAGAGCACGGTTTTGGTCATCGTCAGAACTGTGCTCAGGCTCAGTTTCTTTAGGAACTTGATACTCAACAATTTCCGAAAAATCATCGTTGTACTCTATTCTATCTATATACATATCGGCTTGTTCACGCTCTATAAGCTCACACAACTTATTCTTTTGGTGTTCCAGCAACTGGTCATACTTGTCTTTTTCGACTGTAATAATCATACCTCCGGTTGACACTTTTTCTTTGCTTATTATGCCGCACTCCCTGTCTTCATTAGTAAGAATTAAATCGCTATCTGTAGGTAACCCTCCTGCCGGAAAGCACGAATACGGCAAATGAATTTTATACTCTGTTGCTTCTGTTGGTGCTTCTGTTTGAAGTGCTGTTGTTGCAACAGTCTGAGATGATGCAGATGTATCTGATTCAGCTGTGGTAGTTGTTCCATTGCAAGCTGTTAAACTTGCAATCAAAGCAGTTGCAATACATAAAGCTATAAGTTTTTTCATTTTCTATTCCCCTCTTTGATTTTTGTATCTAAAGAGTATCACAACATATACCTTATGTCAAGCAAAATATAACAATTTGTGAAAAAATCGCAACAAGCAATTTTGTTTGTTGCGATTTTTCTGTAAACTTAGGTTAATATTATTTTTGTTTAATTATTTTAGCTCCAGCAGGGGGCTCATAGTTAGCTTCGTAATTAGTATCGCCTTGTACATATATGGAAAAGTGTCCGATAGTAGGAGCATTCATATAATCTGATTCATTTAATACTTGGTTAGCTTGCGTTTGGTCCAATATCGGGGTAACTTGATGCTTTAATACAGTGTTAAAGTTTGACCATTTCATAGTGCAGAGATTGTTTATATAATGTATGTATTCAGTATCATATTCATTTGAGTACTTTTTGTTACTAAAAAAAACGAAATGGGGGATCGTAACATTGAAATGTTTTTTCCCAAAAACTTCAGAATTGCGACACTCAACAACCCCGGCATATTCCATATTTTTAGCTTCTTCTGGATTTAGCACTATCCAATCTTTAGGACAAATCAATACACCGTTTTTAATGTCATATTTTTTGTACTCTTTTTTTTCATCTTCTTTAACTATAATGTCTTTCCCTTCGTTTAAAAAGTTTGCTATGTTACAATAGGCGTTATAACTTTCAATCAAACTTTTTTTATAGAATTCTTCGTGTGGAGATAATAATCGTATTTCCTGTTCAATACTCGAGATTCTCGACTTTATAAAATCAAGAAGTTCTGCTTTTACTCTATCAGGAATATTGAGAAAAGTATCCATTGTATGATTGATTATCTTACCCAAAGAAGTCGGTTTATCCAACTTTATTCTATCAAGTAATGCTTTGTTTTCTTCGCTAAGGTTAATAGTTGATTTATAAGTATTTTTAGAATTCATATATATACCTCCTTGTTGCTTTAATAATAGCATACATTAATATTCTTGTCAATATCGTATTTTTATTTTTCGGCATACATAAATATTCTTGCAAAAATATTAAGAGCATATTTTAATGTTGTCTAATATGAAATGCTTATGGTATGTATGCAATTCATTCGCTTTTTAGAGAAGAATAAAAAAAGTATATAATTAATAATAAATACAAAAAACTCATTTCTTTAATGTATTACAGCGAATGTTTTGTTGTATCATTGCCGATAATTCTTCCGTTACACTCTCCCCAACAGACTCAAATCTTGTACAGGCATAGCCTTTTTCACTATACTTCTGCAAAAAATGTCTGCCTGTTTCAATGTCTATCTCCTTTCCACCAAATGAAAAGCATACCTGTTTTACCTCAGGGTTTTCGGACAGGAAATTCTGAAGTGCTGTATCATCAGTTCCGCAAAGGCTCAAGCGAGTGGAGTTGAGCCATTCACGCTTGCTGTTATAAGCAATATTGCTCATAGTAGCATCAGCTAATAAGTCAATCGGAGATTTATATACAATAACTTTGCTTTTATCATATCCTTTAATATAAAAGCTGTTTTTTGCTACCCCCGATATGCTGACAGAATTATCATTTGTATTTATGCTGTATGAATAAGCAGGCGCTCCTGCTTTATTATGACCGACAAAAGAAATGTTGTTTTTATCTGAGCAAATGTAATTCTTATTTATCAGAGTAGTAACAATTTCAGGTGATATTCCGAGTTTTTCGGTTAAGTAAGTATATGCTACATTATTTTCTTTTTCTACGGGTAATCGTAACGGCAAGTCCGGAGCATTATGTAGCTTACCATAGTTGCACAAGTCCTCGTTATAGTCTTTCGTGCGTGGCAGGATTACATCAACACGATAACCTTGATTTTTATACTTTTCGGAAATGACCTCACAAGCTTTTCGGCCTGCGAGGTCATTATCTAATCGTAAGTTTATATGTCTGACTGTCGGGTGATTTTGCAAAAAAGTTTCTAATGCTCTGTCAGATACACCTGCAAGACTTAAGCGTGTAGCGTTAAGCCATTCTTGCGGATTACCTGTTTCGATATTGCACATTGTTGCGTGCGAAAGCAAATCAATAGGCGATTCAAATACATCTACCGTTGTATTGTCCTTTCCAATAACAAAAAATGATATACTCTTATCTGAACCGGGAGAGTCTTTTCTGTACTGCACTTCCGTTAAAGTGCCACGCACAGTAGCATATGCCGGCAGTTTATTTGTTCCGTAACCGACAAACACACAGTTGTGCATTACATCCTCGTATAAATACTTTTTGTGCATAAGCTCATTGACTATTTCAGGAGCTATGCAGCGAGTTTTAGTTAAATAAGCAAATACTCGTTTGTACTTACCTTGTACAGCTACTGGCATTTGCAAATCTTTTTTTAGTTCTTCCGGAGGAAGCTGCTCCGCTTTTTTGTATTGCGGTACTGCAACGGAATTACTTTTGTTCACATTAAAAAGTGTCATCAGGGCTTCTTCGTATGACTTGTTTTCCACTTTCATCATAAATTCTATAACATCAGAACCACCAAATCCTCTGCTGTTCCAATACCAACCTCGTCCGTCAGCACGCACAATAAAGCTATCGTGTTCCTTGCAACGCATCATAGTGCCTGCTTTCGTAAAATGGTATCCATATGTTCTTTCCAAGTATTCGAGCGTGGACATCTGTTTTGCCTGCTCTTTTTCCTCCCTTGTGAAATTGTAATATTCCTGACCGTCACGGCTTTTTATAACCTTCATAATTAGTCCTCCTTGTTATTATTTCTGTCTGCTGCGGCAATTCTTTTACGCATTAAATGTAAATGAAAAGTCAGTGCTATGACAGGTAATGTGTTTATTAAAATAAGTGTGTTGTTTCCAACACATAAGCCGACAACCGTAATAATGGCAACAATAATTGCAGAAAAAAGCACCAACTTCTTAAATGAAATCGGTGCTTTATCTTTTCCTGGCATTTTGTTGTACGCAATAAATCTGAAATGCAGCTCTCGCCGATAATAATTAACTGCAATCAGATAATAAATGTAGAATACTGAAATTATAATTATACTCAAAACCAACTACCTCCAAAGCGGACAATTTGTCCACTAACAAAAAAACAGCCGCAGAAAAGCTCTGTGACTGTTGACATAAATTTTCGATTGTGATAATATAATAGTGTAAAGAAACGGCTTTAGCTGTTTCGCTTTTAAGACAAATTATTTTTTACATAATCGCCTTGTATTCGCAGTACAGGGCGGTTATTTCTTTATATTCTTAATGACTTCATTAAAAGCCACGAAAACAATTGCGAGAACAAATAAGTATGTAATCTCTGCCATTGGAATACACCCCCTTTCTCAAGGGAGCTGAAACAGCCGCCACCGTTCCTTTACTTGTACATTGTATCAGATTATAGACTTATTTGCAAGAATTTATATATTTATCTTAGATTTGCTTAGTGGACAATTTGTCCGGTTTTAACCCACAGCAAAGAAAATGAGCCACCTACACAGCGACATTTGTTTTCTCGGCGCTGAATGACTGCATTTCATTGTTTTTGTGTTTTACTTGACTTTTATAAAATTCTTTCAGTAGTATAATGTTAAATTACATCTATACTTTAAGTATAATCTAATTCTATTCTTTTTTCTGTTGGTATAAAAGTGGGTACTATCATATGTACTGCAAAAAAATGGACTACCCCTTGTTACAAAAAATAAATTTTTCCTACTTTTCCTCTTGACAAATGCAACCGTTTGTTTTACACTTGTAAGTGAAGATGCATATGCTAATTTATAGCATATATTTAGACCTTGTCGAAGTAGTGAGCGGCAAGGTCTTTTCCTTTTTCTCCTAAATTTATAGGTATATTGCAAAGGAATAACCTTGTAATGATTATCAGAAAAGCTGCCGTCACTTTTTTTAATTCTATACTTCCTTACGAGCTTCATTGAAATAAGCTCCTTTACAGTCTTAACTACAACTGTACGCTTAATTCCTAAAGCGTTGGCAATATCATTAAAGCTGTTCCAACAACGCTTATATGGATTCGCAGCCTTGCAGAAGAATAAATACATTCTAAACTGAGCTGATGTAAGTTTATGCTTAAATATTTTACGGTCAACAAAGAAATAGTTTTTTCTCATAACCGGCAGGGTATATACATATGCGTCCAGCTTATGGTAATCGGCATAATAGCGTCTAATAGCTCGAATATAGCCGTATAAGGAAAGTTTGGCAATAGCCGATGAAACTGTTCGTGCAGAAGAAAAGCCGCAAATACGGGCAATTGTGGCTTGATTTACCTTGATATACTTCTGCCCTCTGTATATCGATTTAGAGCGTAGCGAATGGAGAGCCGCAAGGACTTTGATTTCTCCGGCAGAGAGCTTACCGCCAAAAATATCGTTAGGCATTTTAAAAAGATTTCTGTTCATAAATTCACCTCGTTTCATTAATACAATAGGCTTTTTTAGTTGTTCTATATCAGAGCAATTAAAAAAGCCTGTTGTTTTTTCAACAGACTTTTTTACTTACTTCGCATTAGGAAATTCAAAATGCAACTTTTTGGTTGTATAGCAAATTACCATAGAATTTATATCTCCTTATTCAATAATTAATTTTGCTGTATATTCTCTGCCTGTGCTGTTATTGGTTGCCGTAATAGTAACCGTTGTTCTTGATTTCGCTTTAATTTGTATTCTATTTGTTCCTCCGCCTATTATTTGAACTGCACTTGGGTTGCTAATATTGAATGAACAGTTATTTGCATTAACAAGAGTAAAGGTGATCACCTCATTAATATTACAATACTTTTCAGCCGGTGTTATGTATACACTGTCTTGAGTTTCCTTTTCTTTGACTACAACAGTGCAAGTTGCAGAATGATTACCGGCAGTTGCAGTTATATAAGCTGTACCCGCAGAATGTGAAACTACATAGCCGTTATTTACTGTAGCTACATTAGAATTTGACGTGCTCCAGCTGACTGACTTATTTGTTGCATTTGAGGGAGTTATATTAGCAGATAAGTTTATACTTTCACCCGCTGTTAAAGTTTTTGAAAGATAATTAAGTGATATACCACTTACCTCTATATCCTTGCTCTGATTGCTCGAGTAATTATATTCGGGCTTGCTTACTGTAACATAACTATGAGAACCTGAGTTGTTTCCACCGTTGTTATTCTGATTATCATTTGAGTTGTGATTGTTGTTGCTTTGATTATTATTATTATTATTTCTACTCTCGCTCTTGAAACGACTTTCTTCTTTTGTGTCGTTCTGATGGCTATTGCTTACGGTAGCAATGGCAGCAGTTGCAGGTTGAGTATTGTCGGCTGCAACAGTTGCAACGGACACTGTTGCCTGCGCAGGAATGGTTACACTTTGGATTGATACAGGTTGAGTTTGATTAGCTGTAGTAGTAACAACTTCTGTAATACTTGATGTTGTTTCTGCTGATGGTTTATCCGTTGCTTTATTACAGGATTTGACACACAGTGCAACAACAATCAATACCACAACAGCTACAAAAGGAATTAACAGTAGCGGATTAAATTTAAAGTCTTTCCTCTTTTTTTTGTTCTTGATTTTTTTCGGCTTTCGAGTCGGTGTTTTCTTAGGTGTTTTTTCTACAGGCTTTGGAACTTCTTTACTCTCATTGTCAATGCCGGTCACAACATTATCCCCTGTTGATTCAAGTATCTGAGCGAGCTTAGCACTTGATATTGCACCTTTAATTACAGAAGCAGACGGGAATATTCTGCTCTCGTCTGCTTCTGCCAATACTACTATTTTGATGTAGTTGTATGTATTGCCTATCTGTTCGGTTATCTGCGGCAAAAGATTATTATAATCTACTGCCGTATCAATAATTATTGCATTAGGTGTATAGCGAGTTCCAATTTCTGTAACTAATGTTTGAGATACTGTATTAATTACACCTATGGTTTTAGTATTTTTCAGCTTATTAATAATATCCGTATATGCTTTGCCGTTGACCCTGTCGGCTACAATTAATACATTCATTGTATCATCACTCTTTCTTTTGGTCAGCCATTTTGGTTGAGAACAACTTGTACACAGCTGAATTTTTATTAATCTGATTATCAAATGGGATTATCTGCTTACCGTTCTTAATCAGACCTTTGCCGGGCTCATCAATATCAAGATAAGCCGCCTGTTTTTCTGATAATTTGAACATACTCTTAATCTTATCTAAGTCTGTTTCATTCTGAGCCAACATAATACAAAAATTGCTGTTTTGTAGCATTTTTGTTGCCTGTGGGCTTTCCATAACTTCTGACATATTTTGTGTGTAGCCTGACGCTACACCTCCATACTTACGAATTCTTTTATACACGTTTTCGAAGAAATCGCCTGTTCTAAACACACCGTTTGTATCTCGGAAGAACATAGAAAACTCGTCCGTAGTAAACCAAGTACGAATACCTCGTTTTCGGTTTTCAATAACCTTTTGCCAAATACTTTCAAGAATTACAAGAGAGCCAATGTCAGAGAGCTGTTTGCCCATTTCTTGTACATCATAGATAATAATTCTCTTGTTAAGGTCAACATTGGTATGGTGAGCAAATGTGCTGAAGTTACCTTTAACATACAGTTCAAGTTTAAGTGCCATATCCTTTGCTTCCTTTTCGGGCTGAGCAAGCAAAATGTTGTAGAAATCTACGAGCGTAGGCAAATATTTTTTGTCACCATCATTAGCCAAGAAATCTTGATACACTAAGTTTACACATCTGTCAAGTACAGTTTTTTCGTTTGCAGTAAGCCCAGAGCCTTTTACACATTCGCAAAATGTCATTATAAAGTCTGTCTTGAGAGCGACGGCGGATTGACCCTCGTCTGTATATGTTATATCAGTATCAAATAAGTTTATATGCGTATTTGTGTTTGGCGAAACAGTAATCACCTGTGCGTCAAAAGCATTATTCTTAGTCATTGCTGCCATATATTCCCTCTCAGGGTCAAGAAAAATAAATACATCATCAGGATACTTCAATGCTCCGTTCAGAAACTCCAACTTGCCTGCCATTGATTTACCTGCACCCGAAGTGCCGACGACAAAGCCGTTAGCGTTAAGTCCCTCACTTCTGTCTATAATAATCGGCATATGCGTAATCTGATTAATGCCGTAGCATATTCCCGACTGGATAATATTGTTTTGATAAGTAAAAGGAATGAGATTCGCTACCTCATCAGTAGTGAAGTAAAACGGTTGCCCCAGCAAAGTTTTATCATCGGACAAAGCCGGCTGAGCAAATGGCAATATACACTGCAAACCTTTTTCTTGAATTGTAGCGCCTGTCAGTACATCAAGTGTAACCTGATGTCTGCGAGCTGTTTGCTTAATATAATCTCTTAGGTCATTGAGTTCTTTAAGGCTGTTAGCTGCAACATAGATATACATAGCAAATTCAAACAAATCACAGTCTGTAGATGATAATTTTTCCTCAAGAGCTTCAAGCTCCTTTTTTCTCCTCTGCAAAGACCAAGGAATGAAACTACTACCACCACTTGCACCACTACGCTTATAATTTATTTCAAGTCTGCGGTCAATTCTGCCCTGTAGGTCATTCATCTGTTCCTTGAGAATATCAAGGCTCGTGTCCTTTTCAAGTCTTGAAAAATGCTTACTGACAATGATTTTAGAAGAATTATCAAGCAAGTCCATAACAAACTCATCATCACAATTTCTTGAAAACCTTTTTGCGAACATCACACAAGAATAATCTAAGCCGACTTCATTGTATTTGGAAGCAAACTTAAACGATGACGGTGCAAGATAATCTTTAAGATTTACATCTACATTGAAAAAAGACGAAGGGAGTAAGAACTGTTCAGGATTAGAAAAGTGGTAAATACGATGAATGATTTCAAAACTTTTCTCAGGCGGGAGAAGTTCAGTCTTGATATTAATCTCAGCAAACTGAGCTGCAATTTCATTATAATGCTTAAAAAGTACATTGATACTATCCATTTTTACAACAGGCTTAAATGAAAGAGCACCATATATTTGCTGTTCACAAGAGCTGTTCTCGGCTTCTGCGATGATAGCTTTCTGCTTCTCAACAAAGCTATCATATATTTCTTGAGTACAAACACCATTGTATTGCGGAACTAAAGCCTCTACATAATTATTAATGTCAATATCTGTATTAATAATAAATTCTTGATATTTAACCTCAGACGGCAAACAGTTAAGAAGTTTTTGATATCTCTTATATATGACATCACGCTCATTATCTTTAAAAACCTTATAATCAATGTTTGGAATATAAAAAATCAGGGAATAGGTATCACCTATACGAAAAATGCCATTATCATAAATCTCGTCAAAAGGAATAGTATCCTGAGCGGTTTTCTTTACTTTTTTAGACTGTGATTTTTTTCTCTGCGGGTTTTCTTTTTCCTGTTCAACATATATTTTACTCGTCGTTTTCTTCATAGTATTTAGCTCCTTTGCTTTGGTAAGGTCTGTAAACAGGACCTTTCATACACACAATAAAATGTTTGATAAGGCTCATACCGTTCACTCTTACTATACTTATAAGAATTGTAGAAACTACTTCTACAAAAATCAATGCCATAACTAATTCCGTCGGTAATTTTAAAACGAATAACAGTATAACAAGTGTAGCTATTACCGTCACTCCACCTATAACTATTCCTATAATTTGCTTAATTGTCAATCCAAACATTTTTTCATAAGGTCTGATAGTTTGTTGCTTCGTCATCTGTACTTTTCTCATATTAACCTCCCACTACACTGAAACTAAATCTGTCAAAACTTTTGGTGGCTTTCTAACAATATGACAACAAGCTATAAGAATTAAAGCTGTTGCAAAATTTTTACCGAACCAAGATAATACGCCCTGTGCAGTTGAAGCAGATGTAAGGCTATCACTTATCCATACAGTGCCGACAGCATATACTGCTGCTACAAAAAGCAAATAACAACAAGTAGATAAAAACGCTGCCATAAATTTTTTAAAATAGGGTCTTGTTTCTTCTCCAATTAAAGTAGAAAAGAATAATGGCGAAATAGTAACTAATGCTGTTATTTCAAATCCTCTCGCAATAAGTTTAATAACAACGCTAAGTATGCAGAATATAACAGCACCTTCAAGTATTAGTTCAGGCAAACTGTGTGAAAAAGAAGTAATAAGATTAATAATAGCTCCTATTCCTCCAAAAGCATCGTTATCGACCACAGATTGATTGCTGCTCGCATTATATGCATCAAAAATAGTCTGACTGTATGTAAATGTATTTATAACTTGAGAAGTTAAACTATTAACTATTGCTAAGACATATATACATATGTTTATAGATAAGTCTATCCAGACTTTAATAAGCAAGACTCTTGCAAATATTTTAAAAAGCCCTTTAGCTTCCATTAACTCAAACTGTAAAGCCGAACGAGATACATTTATACCAAATAGCACACCAGCCAAACCATATGCAAAAGCCTTAATAATAGGACTTACCGTATTAGCTATATCTTTAATATTATCCGAAGTCCAGGAAACACCGAATAAATATGATGTAGATGTAGAACCTGTACCGATTGCTTTAATCAGCACACCGAGTTCATTCCACAAAGTTGTAAATATCTCATATCCGTTTTTTCCAAGAATTTCAACAGTATCGGAAGCAGTAAATTTTGCTGATGTATAAGATGAATAAATTTTAGTAGTTAATTGATAAAGTTCATTGTATTTATCCGTGATGTTACTAATCATATTTTGATATACTTCAGTTGTAACTTCTTTACCATTTACAACAGGAATATTACTACCTCCACCACAAATTTGATCCACATCATCTATTAAATTGCTTATTTCTGAATATAAATTATTCCATTCCGAGCCATAGTTCGCTGCTAATACTTGGTCACCGTTCGCACGAATATAATTAAGTTGATTAACAATATTCTGTTCGGGATTGGTATTTACCAAATAACCATTGAACTTAGACGATAAATCATAAGCATTGTTATAACATCTTTTTCTGACTTCTGACCAATCACTTTTATCTACAAACGAATGAAAATAGCTTGTATCAACTCTATCAAGAACAAGTCCCCAGGAAGTTGATACCGCAAAAGCCGAAATGGAAGATATTGATAACAATGTAATAACGATAAAAACTATACCGATTATTTTACGATTTGTTTTTTTATTAATACGTTTTTTCAATCAAAAATGCACCTCCATTGTGGCCATACATAAATGTACAGCCACAATTTTTTTGAAAATCAGAAAAAGATATATCGCACAGCAACACACGCGATACTACAAACAGCACCGACAATTACAGCTGTAAGACCGGAGTTAAATCCTCTCTTATCTTCATTAGCTTTACCTTCGCTCATTGCGTGAAATCCGGGAACCATAGAGGCTGAAGCAATAATAATACCGGCTGCCCAAAATACAATACTTACAATTGCATCATAACTGCTTGTATCAACATTATCAGGCATACCCTCAGGAAGTGCGGACGCCGAAACATTTAAAGCAATTGTATTAGCAATAACAGCTACCGTTGCATATGCTTTAATAATATTTTTTCCTGCTTTCTTAACATTGATTTTCATTTTTGAAAACCCCTTTCTAAAAAATTAAGCGGACAAATTGTCCGCTTTTATAAAATAAAAAAGAGAGCATTAAAACTCTCTTTTATGACTTATTTATGTGATTTTGTGTACTAAAACTGTTGCTTGATTTTTTTAGTAACTCAAAACCTTTTTTACTAATGTCAACAGCAATAGAAACCCCGGCTGTAGCAGTTGCCGCTCCCGTCTTAGCAGCCGCATTTACCGTTGTTTTAGCAGCCTTAGTAGCTACTTCGGCATTCTTTTTTGTCGCTTGTGCTGCTTGTTTCGCTTTTTGTATTTTATCTGCCGCTTGCTGCATATTATCAGGTGTAACTTTTGTAATTTTGAGATTTGTCTTAATACCTTTTCTGTCCTGCTGGGCAAAATAGGTATTAAGTTTATCAGTCGGCTTTGCATTGCCGTTCTCATCTACGCTAATAAACTCATACTTTTTAAGCATATCAAACATTTTTTTCATAACGGGGTTATTATCAAAGGATTTGATATTGAGTGTATCTACATACCTAAATACATTTACATCATCTTTAGTTCCGGTAAATTCTACCACGGCTGTATTTTTAAAGTTTTCGTTGTACAATGTATTCTTGATGTTTTTTTCGAGCTGCTTTTTAAAATCCTCTGAATTGACCAGCTCTTTGCCTTTGTCGGTAAGAGTATAGATTACATCACTCTCGGCTTTCGACCACTCACGCTTGAGCAAGCCGTCGTTAACAGCATTGTTGTATGTATCCATTACGTTATTTAAAAGCTTTTCGTCACCATTACACAGTACAGATATAGCTTTTTCAGTGATTTTGTCTGTGTCAGCATAAGCAATATCAGTGAATTGCCCTGTTAGCTTAATATTGCTTGACAATTCATTCACATTATTACTTTTCTGTTGCACGGATTGTTGTGCTGTTTCGGTTACAACATTATGATTTTTTCCGTAGTTTCCGTAAATCGCTTTATTAATAATGATTGATGTTGCTTGTTGCACTATGCCTTTAACAGTTTGTGTAGCAAACATTGTCTGAGCAGTATCTTCAACACTATTCATTTACTCGTTGCATCTCCTTTATTTTTTCAACTACCGGATTTATGTCAAACATAAAATCGTCCTCATTAGGCTCATCTGAAAAATCCTGCACAGGAGGTAACTCTCCGTTGTCAACACTTTCGCAGTATTCCTCATATTCTTCTTCTGACGGTTCTTCATTCGCAGGAAGTTCAATCTGAACATTATTACGTTCAAATTCAGCTTCAAGCTCTGCTTGCTCCTGCTCTTTCTGTATTTCGACTTCTTCTTCATATGCTTTTAGTTCTTCTTTAGATTGTGTATTATGCTTATCATACATTTTATGATATTCAATTAATCGTTGCGTCCATATTGGCATATATACAACAGAAACATCTGTACAATTATGTACATATTCCTTGTATTTTGAGCCACATTCGGCAAAGCGTGGGTGAGATGGAGTGTCAAATTTTGGTAGATAAACAGGGTCTTCATATCCAACGAAAACTATGCAGCTTCCGCCATACTTTCGGGTCTTTCCTTTAGGCTTAATAGCTTTTTTGATTTCGTTAGGATAGAGCAGAGGTCTTTCAATGTAAGCTTCAGTATCCTGCCCACCGCCACCATTTGACATTCCTCGATTATAACTTCTGCTATCACCACGAACGGTAATTTTATCAAGCTTAGCGGATACATATTCGAGTGTATCCTTATCCTTTGAGCCAAGCAAAGTAAAAATATCACAGTTACCGATGATAGCTTCGTATGTTTTTTCGTAGATAGCCTTAAGCTGTGCAAGACCTTGCAGCACAATACATATTCTTATGTTGTAGCTTCTTACAACAGAAAGAATTTCATTGAAGGACGGTACTTCACCTATATTTGCAAATTCGTCCATTTCACAGCTTACAAGCAATGGTAAACAGCCGTTGTACTTCGTATCGGCTATATACATAAGCCTTTCAAATAACTGAGTGTAAAAGATATTTGAGATTGCCTTGTATGTGTTTCTTGCTGCGGGTAAAATAAGGAATATTACAGTTTTTTCGACACCGACCATATCAAAGTCCATCTCATCAGTTGATGTGATTGCGTCCAAGTCAGTTGTAGCAAATAGTGTAAGTCTGTTGGATAATACTTCAAGAACCGAAGCCATAGTTTCCTGTGGCAAGCCTTGAAATCCTGTCCAGCTGATTGTGCCAAAATCATTGGGATATTTTGCAGCGTGCTTGTTCATACATCTTGCAAGTTCACAAGACATATCAATTTGATTATCAGAGTATGAAACACTATTAACTAAACGAACAACTCTGCCGAACGATTTTATTTCCGTATCGTCCTTGAAAAGGTAAAGCATAAGCATTGAAAGAATTTTTTGGGCGTCACCACTCCAGAAATCATCTTTTTCACCTTCCCCTTTCGTATTTTTCATAAATAAATCAGACAACGAAAAAACATCTTGCTCGGATTTAAGATATACAAAAGGATTGTAAGAATTGCTGTAATGCAAATCTTTGAGGTTAAGCACTCTGACCTTGTAGCCATTAGCAATGAGCATACGGGATAAGTCACGATACAGCTCGCCCTTTGGGTCAGTAACTACATAGCTACCGAGCATTTGCATTATATGTGGTTTAATTCCTCTGAATGTCTTACCTGCACCTGAACCACCAATCATAAGTTCATTAAGATTGGCAGTTTTTGAACCATCAATTGGCACATAAAAATCTTTTGCAACAGGAATTGCTTTTTCAGGATTTGAAAATTCTTCTATCAGCTCATCGTCTGCCCATTTGGCAGAACCGTGTTCCATTCCCTTGAAGTCGTTTCTGTCTGCTGATAAAAACATTACCCATATTAATGCGGCAACTATAAGATACATCCACCATAATGAAAAATGTATCTTTAAAATTTGCTTAATTATCTCAATTCCAAATGGCAAAGAGAAATCAAATGAAAACATATTGATGATAGCTGTCAGTAACTGAAAATTTTTCATATCCTGTATAGTTATATTGTTTTCATAACTATAATTAAGGACAGAATAAATACCTAATGACACCAACAGAAAAAAGATAACAAACATAATGCTTAGCATAATAATCATAGGTTTTTTGCTTTTCCTGCGATTACGCAAGATATTTTGACTTGGTTGTGACAATATGACCATCTCCTTATACAACAAAAGAGGGAGCAATCAATACTCCCTCTTTAAAAATTCATCCTATGATTTTTGGTGCTGAAACTGTTGCCTGATTTATAACTGACATTACCTTATTGGCATCAGTAGCTTTAAATTTAATAAGATTGTCAGTTGCTGACTTTGCAAGCTGAAACTCTACACCGGCTTTTTTTAACCGCTTAATATTATCATCCGTTGCTCTTTTGTACATATACTCAGTGTTGTACTCATTGATGTATGCTTTATTAAGCAACTGATAAGAATTTTTGCTCTTTGGCACTACAATTGAGCGGTATTCACCGGTAGAAGATAAGTAAGCCGGCATACTGATTGTTAAATTACCATTGTCTGTATGCCTCAGTTTTACATTATGCACTACAAAAGAAGATACTACTAAATCCGCACGAGCAAGAAAGGTATTTCCCTCACTATATTTAGAGCAATTTACAATTCTTACTTGCGGTGAATATTTCTTGCTGCTTGTAGCATTGTCAATATAAGTAAATTGACCTGTTTCGTACATATCAATCAGCTTATCATTAAGCGTCTGCCTGACCTTGCTGTTAAACGGATGTGCAACGTCAATGTATGTACCGTCTTTAGTTAGCTTTGCAGGCATTTTTACATACAGACCGCCATATTTGCTTTCTTTGAGAGCAATGCTGTTAATAGTGATAGTATCATCAACAGTCACATTCGCAAGAGCAACCGTTCCTTTTCGTGGTTGCTGAAGAGGAGTTATTATAACTTGCGACAGCGTATTCGGTGGCTGAACGGTAAAGTTATCACTCATTATGTTCACCTCTTATGTCATTGGCATTGAATGTTTTACAGTTCTGATTAACCTTACGACTTCATCTTTGTTAGCTTCACTACATTTAACTATGTAGTGATCACCGGACTTGCGTGTATTGCTGATATATTCGTCACGCTTTGTTTGCAACAAGCGTTGATACTCTTCTTCGCTAAGTTTCAAGTAAACATCAGAAGGTTTATTGTAATTATTATCAACAAAATCGCATCTTCCGTCACCGTCGGTATCTCGGTTACGGAGCTTTTCAATTGTTCCAACAGATTTACGAGCATTTTCAATCGGTATATCCTGATAAATTACTTTTTTGTTTGTCATATCAATTACCTCACATTTTTCATTGTATTATTCTGATTATTTACAATTTTAATAATATTGTTTTTTTCTTCTGCCGGATACTTAATAATATAATTTCCATCATCAGACTGCGAAAACTCTTTGTATCCCTCAGAAGAAAGAATGTCCTTTTGTTCTGCTGAAATTTTCATATACCTGTAACCGATTTCATCAGACAAATTGTCCGCACGAGAGCCAAGTTTATCACATTTCTGCGATAATCCTGTAAAACCTTTTTCAATGAGATGAAGCAAGCCTTTATCATTATCAAGGTGCTTTGGAGCTTCGGTTATATCTTTGCCAGCAAGCACTGCTACCACATTTGCGGCGGAATGTCTTACTCCGCCCAATTCTTTAGAAAGCAACTTAGTTCGTTCCGCACTTGTTTTGAATGTTTCCGAAGCTGAATGATAGAGTTTTGCACCTTCTTTTACAAGCGAATCAAATTTTGTTGCCTTCAAAGCTGTTTTGAAAGCATTACTACCTTTCAGTCTGAATGTCATAAGAAGTGATTTCAATGTGCTGCTGCATTTTTTTCCATATAATTTTAAATTTGAAACTTTATTTTTGCTCTCATTAATCATTGTTTCCTGAGCGTCTTTAATCTTTTCGTCTTGCAGGTTTTCAAGACTTTTATTCATAGCTTCAATTTGCTTTTCTAAAGCAATAATTTGAGTCTGAAGTTCTGCAACATATTTGCCAAACTTCTCTATGTCGTTACTGTCATTGTTCATACCCTCAGATTTAGCAATTCTGATAAGCTGACTTACAAACTCCGGTAACATTACCTCGTTTTTTACTATTGTATTCATATTTACCGACCTTTCATTATAATTTAATAGCATTATTGTTGAGTAACTGTTGCACTTTGACTTTGTCAGCAGCAGGATATTTGACGATAAATTTTCCTCCGTCATCCGAGGGTGCAAAATCTTTGTAACCCTCAGAAAAAAGAATGTCTTTTTGCTTTTCGTTGACCTTGGCATAGTGATACTCATCATCACTACTATCTACTATATCTTGTTTCTTATTTGCTTTATTGGACGAATTGTCCATTTCAAGAATAGCGTTAAGTTCTTTAAGTCGAGCAAGTTTCGTATTAAGCTCTTCTTCTTTGTCAAAAGTGGTATTGACAGCTTCTTTTGCTGAATCACAGTCGCTCTCAACCTTTGAAAGTTCATTTTTTGCTTTTTCAAGCTCACCGGGCAAGGACTTAAGTACATTATCAATTCTCGTCAAATTGCCGAAAATATCCTGACCTAATTCAACATCATAATGAGCAGAGCCATTAAGCGTTAAAATATATTTATTACTATGGTAAGAGTCAAATCTTAGGTCGAGAATAAAGCCTTTATATTCACCAATTCTGACTTTATCAGAGCCAATGCTTTTATCACAAGCAAGAAGCAGTTGTTGTCCTGCTTCTTTTTTGTCATTATAAGTAATGCCTTTAATTTTAAGTGCAAAATCGTCATTGATATGACTTTTTGCAAGCTCAATATCACTTTTGATTTTTTCAACATTATATTTTGCACTGCTGATTTTCTGCGGAAAAGTGCTTGCAATTTGGTCTTCAAGCTCATACTTTACAGATAAGAAATTAGCCTTTAATATTTTTAGCTTTGATACCTGAACATCCAAATCCATCTTCTCTTTAATCAAAGGATTGCCGCTTGCAAGTGCTTTAATCTCTGAGTACGAGAAAGCCGTTTCGTCAATATCCTCCGCTGACCTTACAGGAGATTTACTTGTCATTATCTGACTTATAAACTTTTGCTTGTTTTCAACAAGCTGATACAAATACGCATCAAAAGTATTTTCAGTTACATAGCTATAGATATGTACCAAAGAATTTTTATTGCCCTGTCTTATAATTCTGCCTTCACGCTGCTGTAAATCCGCAGGACGCCAAGGGCAATCAAGGTGATGTAAGGCTATAAGTTTATCCTGACAGTTAGTACCCGCTCCCATTTTACTGGTAGAGCCGATAATAACTCTTATTTTGCCACTTCTTACTTGACTGAAAATATCTTGCTTCTGCTGATTAGTCTTAGCATCGTGAATAAATGCAATTTCGTTTTCGGGAATACCTTTTGCTATGAGTTTTTCTTTTAAATCATCATATACATTAAATTTCCCCGCACCGTCGGGAGTAGATAAGTCACAGAAAACCATCTGTGCAAGTCTATCTTCTTTTGTTTTATCCCACAGAGAAAAAATATTATCCGCACAAGCGTTCAATTTACTTCCCTCAAAATCAGGCAGCATAGGATTGATAAGTCGTTGGTCAAGTGCAAGTTTTCTGCCGTCATTTGTAATTTTAAGCATATTATCCTTTGACGGGTCAACAGCACCACTACGAACAATTTCCGCTCTTTCTGCAAGTCCGGCGAGAATATCTTTTTGTTGCTCTGATGGTTTGGTAAGAACATTATGTCGTTCTACTTCAGGAACATCTAAATCTAAAACATCAGCGGTTTTAATGTCAGCAATTTCCCTAAATGTACTCATCAACTCCGGCAAATTAAAGAATTTAGCAAATCTTGTCTTTGCTCTGTACCCATTACCTTCGGGGTCGAGTTTGTCAAGATACTTTTTGTGGATTTTCTAAATTAAATGATTTGTCCGTAAAGAAATCGCCCAAAACCTCGTGCTTGCAGATGTCTTGAAACACCGTATTCAAAGGCTTTTTGGCACTTTCGGACTGCTTTACATTTACGATGAATGTTGTCTTTCCAATTCGCTGTGAATAAGAATATTTCTGTTCTTTCATATAGTCAGTTCCTCTCTTTCATAAAATTTGATTGCTGGGCATTCACATTAGAGCACCCAGTAACCGCAGATTTTCAATATATCAAGAAGTCATTAAGTCGTGAGTATAATGGAAATGGTTATCTTTCCATACCACGCTTGTTTCTTCGAGCCTTGATACGCTCCTGTCGTTCTTTTTCCCTTGCTTCTTTTTCGGCTCGTTCCTGTGCTTCCTTAAAAGAAAAAAGTTGCTTCACTTTTTCGGTAAAAAGTTTAGCAACTTCGGGGAAATGCTCCAACGCTTGAAGAAAAGGTCTGCACTTTTCTTTCAGTTCGTTGTATTTAGTTTTCATTCTTTCGAGTGCGTTTGCACAGTCAAAATATTTCTGTCGGTAATAGTTGGCACTCTGTTCTAATTCGCTAATTTCCGCACGACTTGTAATGCCCTCCTTGGCAAGGGCAGTAAGCTCAGAATAATCCTCTTTGGAGATTGCCATTTTACCTGTGATTGTTTTCTGCCCCATACGGTCAATCTCGTTATAGGTTTTAGAAACATTACGGGCAGGCTCATATTTTATCTGTTCACGCTGAATGCGCTTCTGCAACTTCTCCAAGCGTTCCTTGTCCTGCTTGATTTGATATTGCAGGGAAGTCAGGTGTTCTGCTGTACTTCCGTATTCGCCACGCTGAAAGCCTTTGAAGCCTTGCTCCGTCATATGGTTAAACAATTCATCTTGCAGAATACTGTATGAAGCTCGGAACATCGGTTTTCCGTTCTTTCTGAGAAGCGGATTGCCTTTTTCGTCGGTCAGCGGAATATCCGATTTCCATTTCTTTGAATGGCTGATTTGATGAACAACTTCCTTAACCGTTCCTCGCAGTTTTTCATCTTTGCAACGCTTGCTCCATAGGATTTCTTTCTCCACCACAGGCAAAACCATAGCGTGAAGATGATAGTGGTAAACCTCTTTTCCAAGTTCCTCGGTTGCCGCTACATTGATTTCATCAGCGTGCATAACAGCCGATATGACATTATCAGCACCGAATTTTTCCTCGATAAAATGGAATGCTTCTTCGTAAAACTGCTTTGCATATTCGTAGCCGCCGTTACGCTCGAAGTACATTGTGTTCACATCAATCACAATCTCATTGAACAGCGTTGCGTCTTTCCTCAGCCCTCGAAGCGACACCATACCGTCAGTTTCCATCTGCTTTAATTGTTCCATATAGGTCGGGGCAAAAGGCTTTTTGAAATGCACATTATAGGGTATGCGTTCCTCAATCACATTCATATTTTCATAGGTTTCATTCTTGCGTTCGTTGTGCCTTTCTGCCTTGCTCACATCAGAAGCGGTGTACTTTTTAACCCTTGCACAACTCATATCCGCCTTGTTGTTTTTCGCCATTTTTGCTCTCCTTTCTCGGCAGGGCGAAGCCATTACACAACATTCTTTGAATGTGTGTAACCCACTATGACACTTTCAGACTTCGTCTGCAAAGATGTCGTGGGCAAGGGTGTTCCCCCTTGACCTCCTTTGATACCTCAATCATAAAAACAGACTGTCCCATCAGCAGACAGCCTGCATTTATTCTCTCGGTATATCGCCCATCGGCAAAGACCAGTACCACAGAAAACCTTTCTTTCGGGAGATAACTCCTGCGTTCTTCTTTGCCTTTTTAATGGTCGATTTCCTGAACCCTGCGGCTTCAAGTTTTTCTTCACAATCCGAAGAAAGCATTTCTCCGTCTTTCAGCATTTCAATCAGAAATGCTTTCGCCTTGACTTCCTTATCGTTGGGTCTGCCGATTTTCGGGGCGAGGGATTGGAACGCTTCTTCCGCTGTCATTTCCATTTCGGAAATAAAGTCCACACCTTTCTCAGATACTTCAAACAGAATGGCAGAGCCTGTCGGGGCAAGGTTGGATTTTACCTGCACCAAATATCTTTCCGCAGGTACTTCCTTGTTCGGTGTGCGTGTGATTGCAAGAATACTTCTTGCAGCACCCGCAATGTCAATCGAACCGTTAGTACGGTAAAGGGGATTGGTATCTCTCATCTTGTTCATATGAGCGATAATCACAATCGCACAGCCTGTATCTTTCGCAACCGCTATCAGATGATTAAACTCGGCTCGTGTTTCGTTGGCATTGTTCATCGAACAACTTTCTCCGATATAGGAACTCATCGGGTCAAGAATTAAAAGTTTTGCGTGGTACATCTCAATCGCTTCACGAATACGGTTATCCCCAAAGGACAAAGATTTTTCATCTTCCTTGATGAAGATGAGGTTTTCTCCGTTCCCACCAGCCGAATTGAAGCGAGGGACTACCGTATCATCGGCGTCATCTTCCGTTGTCTGATAGATGATAGTCATAGGCTCGTTTTCTTCCGTTTCGGTAAAGGGCAGAGGTTCGCCCTTTGAGAGCAGGGCGGCAATGGAAAGCATTAGCTTGCTTTTTCCATCGCCGGGATCGCCCTGCAACAGCGTAACCTTGCCAACCGGAATATACGGATACCACAGCCATTTCACTTCTTTCGGCTCGATTTCGCTTGCCTTGACAACTTCAAGAGGTACGCTGACAGTCATTTCATTTTCAATCATTTTTATTTGTTCTCCTTTTCGATAAATATTTCGGGCAAAGCACCACGATACAGCGGAAACTCTGCTTACAGTCATTCCTGCATTTTCTGCAAAGTTCGTTGTAGGTAATGCGATTACGGTCATTCAGAAACAATGCCCATTCTTGTTTCCGTTTCTTGCTCATTCTTGGCATATCAATCCACCTTTCCGTTTGAAAATAAAAAAACCACAGGAAAGATACTTGAAACCTTTTTGTGTATCTTTTAGGGGCGAAAATCGGAGAAAATCCCCGTTCTAAGCCTTTCAAAAAATCACACAAGGTATTTGTACTAACCTGTGGTTATGTA
>ERZ827478.945-NODE-945-length-24493-cov-83.530363_pt1 | contig 24493 bp, 25 predicted proteins | sample MGYA00519705_ERZ827478 | MGnify/ENA primary metagenome ERZ827478 (study PRJEB31778, sample SAMEA3449318) | human gut metagenome | biome: human gut; feature: human-associated habitat; material: faeces | place: United Kingdom | collected 2010/2012 ... | reverse complement strand
CCTCCAAAGTAGATTTTGGTTATTTACCTTATCTACTTTAGAGGTATCATATCAACACCGTGCGGGGATGCTTTTTACACCATGTTCATACATTTCCGCGCATTTTGCCTAAAGTGCATAGTACGGGCATCTTGCAAAAACTGTCTGAATTTGGTATGATACAGGTGATAAGGCAGTTTTCGCACAAAGAGAGGAGCATGGACATGGCACAGACCACAAAAAACGTCATTCGCAAGGGCTTTCTGGACCTGCTGGAGCAGCGGCCGCTGGATAAGATCTCCGTGGTGGACATCGCAGATCACTGCGGCGTGAACCGGAATACGTTTTATTACTACTACTGCGACATCTACGCCCTGGTGCGCGAGGTGCTGGAGACGGAGCTGGACCGCGTCCTCAACGCACCACCCCTCTGCACCAGCTGGTACCAGCTGATGATGCGGGTGACGGCGTTCATGCGCGCCAACCGCCGCGCGGTCTACCACCTGTACCAGTCCAGCCAGCGCGACCTGCTGGAGCGCGAGTATTACCAGGTGGTCTACGGTGCCGTGGAGGATCTGGTGCGCCGCACGGCGGAGGACCTGCCGGTGGCGGAGACGGATGTGCAGTCCATCGCGGCGCTGTATACGGCCACGCTGGTGGGCCTGCTGCAAAGCTGGCTGCACTACGGCATGAAGCACGATGAGGAGCAGTTCGTGGAGCGCGTCACCCGCCTGACGGAGGGTACGCTGCGCCACGCGCTGGAGCGCAGCTGCGGGGTGGAGAAGGCGTGAGCGGCTTCTGGAAATGCGTCCTGTACGCGGCGGCGCTGGCCCTGCTGGCCCATCCGCTGGGTCAGGCGCTCCCCGGTCCCTTTGACCCGGAGAAGCGGCTCTTCCGCAGCCGGAAATGGGAGCAGAACGGCCGCATCTACACCAAATTGGCCATCGATAAGTGGAAGAAGCTGGTGCCGGACATGAGCCGCATCCTGCCGGACATGGTGAAGAAGGAGCTGCCCGGCAGCGGCGCCGTGACGGCGGATCAGGCCGCGGCGCTGGTGCAGGAGACGTGCCGCGCGGAGCTGGTCCACGGGGCCTCCTGTTTGCTGGGCCTGGCGTTTCTGTGGCTGTGGCCCGGCTGGGGCGGCGCGATCGTGCTGGCGGTGTGGGTACTGCTGGCCAATCTGCCCTTTATTCTGATACAACGCTACAACCGCCCCCGGCTCATGCGCCTGGCGGCGCTGCTGCGAAAGCGAGCGCAGCGGAAAGGAGAGCAAAATGCGCGTACTGATCCTGACCTGTAACACCGGCGGCGGGCACAACGCCGTAGCCGCCGCCCTGCATGACAGCCTCCAGCGCTGCGGCGCGTCCTGCGACGTGATGGACGGCTTGGGCTTCATCTCCAAAAAGGCATCCAAATTCGTTTCCAAGTGGCACACCCGGTTCTACCGCCGGTATCCCAAGCTCTACAAGGCGGGCTATATGTCCGCCGAGGGCGACAAGGAGATGGACCGGCGCGACGGCCCGGTGTACCGCTACATTGCCCGCGGGGCCCGCCGTCTGGGCCGCACGCTGCAAAGCGGCGGCTACGATGCCGTTGTCTGCGTCCACGTGATCCCCGCCATGATGATGACGGCGCTGAAGCAGGCGTGGAGCGCCTGTCCGGTGTTCTGCTTCGTGGCCACGGACTATACCTGCAGCCCCACGGTGGGTGCCTGTACCCCGGATATCTGCGTCATTCCCCATCAGGAGCTGGCCGACGAGTTCGTCAGCTGCGGCATCGCCCGCGATACCCTCCTGCCCGCCGGCATTCCCGTGCGTTCCGCCTTCCGCCAGCGCGGTGACAGGGCCGCGGCACGGAGAGCTCTGGGCCTGCCGGAGACCGGCCGCCACATCGTCCTCATGTCCGGCAGCATCGGCTGCGGCCCCATGGGCGACGTGGCGGAGGACCTGGATATGCGTATGGCCGACGGCGACTTTGCCACGGTGCTGTGCGGCAGCAACAAGCAGATGCGCTATGCCCTGGAGCTGCGCCGCCTGTACCGCGTGGAGGCCATGGGCTTCACCACCCAGGTGCAGCTGTACATGGACAGCGCGGACGTGCTGGTCAGCAAGCCCGGCGGCATCAGCATCACCGAGGCCGGCACCCGCGGCGTGCCGCTGCTGCTGGCGGATATGGTGGGCGGCTGCGAAACGCGGAACGAGGCGTTCTTCACCGCCCACGGCTGGGCGGCCTCCTGCCCGCCGGACAATATGGCCGTGTCGGCCCTGGCCTTTCTGGAGGACGAACAGCAGCGTCAGGCCATCACCGCTGCCCAGAGCCGCGATTTCGACGGCCTGGCCGCCGACCGTGTGGCCGCCGCCGTCCTCGCCCGCTGCAAGAAATGACCCCAGCGCCCACGGCGGCAGCCGTGGGCGCCTTCTTTGCGCTTTTTGTACGGCGTCCCTCTTGCATTTCGCGCAAACTGTCGGTATACTTGTTAAAGAAATATCGATTTGTTCACAGGCAGGTCATATTCGTATAGTAGGATGAAACTGCGGCCCCGGACGTGGGCTGCGGCCGAAAGGAGGGCGTCTGCCCATGATGATCGAAAAAAGCGGCACCATCCGCCTGCGGGACATTCCCACCGCCGCGGGCCTTTCCCCGAAGGACCAGGAGCTGGCGGCGGGCATGGTGCGGGTGACGCACCTGTACCGCAGTGCGCTGAAGGTAGCCGTAACGCAGATGGAGATCCTGGACGAGGAGTTCGCCCGTCTGTATGACCACTCGCCCATCCACCACATCGAATACCGTATCAAGACGCTGGACAGCATCATCGACAAGCTGCGCCGCCGGGGCCTGGAGGTCAGCATCGACAACATCTACGCCCACATCCAGGACGTGGCCGGCATCCGCGTCATCTGCAACTATCTGGATGATATCTACTACCTGCGCTCCCTGCTCACCCGCAGCGAGTCCTACACCGTCCTCCGCGAGGTGGACTATATCAAGGAGCCCAAGGACACCGGTTACCGCAGCCTGCACCTGATCGTCAACGTGCCCATCGTCATCAGCGAGGGCACCATGGTCCTGCCGGTGGAGATCCAGCTCCGCACCATCGCCATGGATATGTGGGCCAGTCTGGAGCACGAGCTGCGGTATAAATCCGACCGCAAATTCACCCAGCAGGATGCCGCCCGCCTGCGCCTGTGCTCCGACGCCATCAGCGAGATCGACCGGGAGATGCAGGATATCTACCAGGGCAACGAACCCCAATACCACGCCTGAACACAAAAGACCGGCCCCGCCGGTCTTTTTTCGTCCCCAGCCAAGGCCCATAACTTCCCCTAATGCCTCCCACACCGATTTGTTATGCCAACATCTGGATATTCCCGTTGCCTTTCGCGACACTTTCTGGTAAGATGGTCGTACAACAAAGCCTGTGGGTGGTCGGATATTTCCTCATGGGAAATACGGCGGCACAGAGGCACGGGAGAGGAACATTGCGAAATAGAAGGAGGAACCGCCATGAAGAGACGACTGCTCCCCATTCTGATGACCCTGGTATTGGTATGCGCGCTGCCCATATGGGCAGCTTTTGTTACATCGGGGGATGTAACAAATCCCCTGGTGTCCACCGCCGGCGCGGCGTCGCCGCCTGAGCCGGTTGAGGTGCGCACCGCTGACGAGTTGCAAAGCAACATAACCGCCGGAAATTCCGTCAAGCTGATGGCTGATATCAATATCACCTCAACACTGAAAATCTCGAGATCTCTGACCCTCGACCTGAACGGCTGTACATTGAGGATGACCGGTACCGGCAGCGTGCTCAAGGTGAGTGGCCGTGCGACCCTGACCATACAGGACAGCAGCGCGGAGGGCACCGGCACCATCACCGGCGGTAATGCCGAGGATGGCGATGGCGGCGGTGTGGACGTTGAAGCTTACGCGACACTGGAAATGACCGGGGGATGTATTACGGGTTGCCGTGCCGAGGATGGCGGCGGCGTGTACATTGATAATAACGCAACATTGAAAATGACCGGGGGATGTATTACGGATTGCCATGCGATCTATGGTGGCGGTATATATTCTTGCGAGAATCTGTACATGGGCGGAACGGCTAAGATCGAGAAGTGCACATCGAATGGGGGAAGTTACGATGCGATTTGGAACAAAGGGGGGGATATGTATGCCGATGGCGGCACAGTGGATGGCACGGTGAACAATCAGGGCACGATCAAGCACAGCAATGGTGTCACGGCTGTGACGGTTTTTAAGAAAGCTGTGTATAATCAGCAAGCAGGTACGATTGAAGCCGGAATGTATAATGAGACAGTGGAGAACAATGGAACGATTATCGGCGGCACTTTTTACGGTGCAGTGACGATTCAAAAGGGATATTGGGGTTGGGAGAGGACTGGAAGCATCAGCGGCGGTACATTCTACGGTCCAATCGTAAATGAGGCAGGGCCTGGACAGGTCACCGGCGGCACCTTCGCGGTGCGCTTTGATACGGATGGCGGATCAGAGATTGAGCCGACGATGACGATGGTGAAACATTCACATACAGTGCAGCCCCCAAGCGATCCGGAAAAGAGTGGCCACACCTTTACCGGCTGGTATCTGGGTGGTGAGAAGTATAATTTCGATACCCCTATCACCGCCCCGCTGACTCTCACAGCCGAGTGGGAGAAGGTTCCCTCCTCCGGCGGCTATTACTACTACCAGCCCACCACCGACACCAAGACCACCGACACCAAGGGCAGCCCCAAGACCGCCGACCCCGGCGTAGCCCTCTACGCCGCCCTGTCGCTCCTGTCCCTGACCGGCCTGACCTGCACTGCCAAAAAGCGATAAACAAAGCCAAAAGAAGCGCCCCCGGGCGAAAAAAGCCTTCCCCCTGGGGGGTTCGCGGTATTGAATGACAGGCCGGTGGCCTGTCAGACCCGCGAACCGACCGATCCGCAGGGAGACAGGTGCCAGCGAAGCTGACGGATGAGGGGTCTTTCGTCTCCTGTCCCGCCCGCAGGCAGTGTCCCCCCAATACCACGGCGGCGTCAGCCGCCACCTACCCATTGCGGTGCAAAGCACCGCAATGGGCGCGATTTGATAATCGCCAAAAACGACCAGCGCACCAGCCCCTACCCTCACTGCTGTCAGCGGCAGCGGCGCAAGAGGTACAAGCGATCCCCCGAACCGACAACGTCCCCCGCCGCGCCAATTCCGCGAAGCCAGCACCGCCAAATTTGCACTTACCCGCCCCGCGCCAAGGGATCCTTAAACCGTAGGTTTGAGTGGTTTTCTTTGGTAACTTTCTTTTTACAAAAAAAGAAAGTTACTCGTGCCGGGGCACGAAACGCCCCATCCCCCGCCCGCAGGCGGCGTCCCCCATACCCCGGCGGCATCAGCCGCCACCAACCAAAGCCGCCCTCCGGGCGGCTTTGGCGCGATTTGATAATCGCCAAAAACGACCAGCGCACCAACCCCTACCCTCACTGCATCAGCGGCAGCGGCGCAAGAGGTACAAGCGATCCCTGAACCGACAACGTCCCCCGCCGCACCAATTCCGCGAAGCCAGCACCGCCAAATTTGCACTTGCCCGCCCCGCGCCAAGGGGTCCTTAGACCGTAGGTCTAAGCGACTTTCTTTCCCACATTTCTTTCTTCGCAGAAAGAAATGTGGCCGCCGGAGGCTTGCGCCCGCAGGCGCAACACCTGCACATTCCCGCGCCAAGGAAGTCTTGAAACGTAGTTTCAAGCGGCTTTCTTTGGTAGCTTTCTTTCAACGATGAAAGAAAGCTACTCGCGCCAGGGGGCGCGAAACTCCCCATCCCGGCACACAAAAAAACAGCCCTCCGGCCACCGCCGAAGGGCTGTTTTTCACAGATGATATTCCTGCTTGTACTCCTCATAGTACCGCGCGAAGGAACTGGACTTCATGGCCCGGACACTGTTCAGATACTCATGGGTGTCGAAGGAGTCGGACTCCAGCTCGATAATGGCCACGGCGATGTTGGAGCAGTGGTCCGCCACGCGCTCGTAGTTGGTCAGCAGGTCGTTGAACACGAACCCCTGGTTCAGCGTGCAGCTGCCGGACTGCAATCGGTCCACGTGGTGGGACTTCATCTCGTCGCACAGGCCGTCGATGATCTCCTCCAGCGGCTCCACCCGGGCGGCCCGCTGGGGATCGTTTTCCACAAAGGCGCCCACGGCGATGGACAATATCTCCCGGACGGCGGACTCTATCACGTCCAGCTCATGACAGGCCTCAGGGGAGAATTGCAGATCCTTGTCGTGTATCTCCTTGGCGGCCTCCGAAATGTTCAGTGCGTGGTCGGAGATACGCTCAAAGTCGGAGATGGTGTGCAGGTATTTGCTGACCTCCTCGCTCTGGGATTGAGACAGGGACTTGCTGGTGATCTTCATCAGATAGGTGCCCAGCTTGTCCTCGTAGCGGTCGATAACGGACTCCGTTTCACCCACCATGCGGAAATCCTTGTCGGACCAGCGGTTCCGCAGGCCAACGGCCATCAGCAGGTTGCCCTCGGCCCGTTCGGCCATGGAGTTGGTCACCAGCCGGCTCTGCTCGATGGACAGCGCCGGGTGCTGCAAAAAGCGCTCCTCCAGCCGGTCCATCTCCTGCTCCTCGGCGGCGGAGCCGTCGTCGGGGAACAGCAGCTCCACCATGTGCTCCATCAGCCCGATGCATGGCAGCAGCACGATCACGGTGGCCAGGCGGAACAGGGTGTTCATCAGTGCGATGGACACAGAGGACATGACCGTGTCCAAAAAGGTGAAGTGGATAATGGCGTTGGCGCCGTAGAACAGCAGCGCCCAGATCAGCACGCCCAGCACGTCGATCAGCAGATAGATAAAGGCGGTGCGCTTGCCGTTGAGGTTGGCGCCCAGGGCGGACAGCAGCACAGGCACCGCCGCGCCGATGGCGATGCCCATGACGATAGGCAGGGCCACCTCAAAGGTGACAGCGCCGGTAATGGCCAGCGCCTGCAAAATACCCACCGCGGCGGAGGCGCTCTGCAAAACGCTGGTGAACGCCAGACCCACCAGAATACCTAAAATGGGGTTGGAGAAGCTGGTCAGGATGCGGATAAAGGCCTCGCTCTCCCGCAGGGGGGACACCGCGCCGGACATGGCGGACATACCGTACATCAGCACCGCGAAGCCCAGCAGGATCTCGCCCACATAGCGGTTGCTGGTCTTGCCGGTGAACATCCGCAGGATGATGCCGACCACGGCCACGATGCCGGTGAGCACCTCGGTGCTCAGCAGCTGCACCACGCCGCTGCCGCCCTCCAGGGAAGACAGGCACAGGATCCACCCGGTGACGCTGGTGCCCAGTATGGCGCCCATGATCACGCCGATGGCCTGCTTGACCTTCATCATGCCGGAGTTGACGAAGCCCACCACCATCACAGAGGTGGCGGAGGAGGACTGGATCACGGCGGTAACGCCGGTGCCCAGCAGCACGCCCTTCAGCGGTGTGCTGCTCAGCTTGTAGAGCACCAGCTCCAGGCGGCTGCCGGCGACCTTTTTCAGGCCCTCGCCCATCAGGGACATACCGAACAAAAACAGTGCGATACCGCCCAGCAGCGATATGACGTCTGCAACGCTCATGGCCCATTTCCTCCCATGATAAAATCTTCTTATAGGTAGTATAACAGGTACAAGTGGTATTTGTCGACTGAAACTGAAAAAAAGTCGGTAGAAAATTTAGGTTTTTCTTAAACCGCCCTTGTGGTTCTTGTCAAAGAGAGCAGCTTCGGGTATAATGACAGTTACAAAAAAAGCACAGTAAGGATACAATAAGGTATACAGTGAAGTAAAGTGAAGGAACGTATATGTTTAAGCATTGTGTCATCGTTTTTTTCGTCTCCATGGTGCCGTTGATCGAGCTGCGGGGCGCGATCCCCTACGGCGTGGCTTTCGATCTGCCCCTGTGGCTGACGTATCTGATCGCCATCGCGGGCAATATGCTGCCGGTTCCCATCATTTATTTTTTTGCACGAAAAGTGCTTGTATGGGGGAAAGATAAGAGGTATATCGGAAAATTCTTCACTTTTTGCCTGGAAAAAGGGGAGAAAGCCGGGCGTAAGCTCCAGGCCAAAGCCGGCCGCGGACTGTACTGGGCGCTGCTGCTGTTCGTAGGGATACCCCTGCCGGGCACCGGTGCCTGGACGGGCACTCTTGCCGCCAGCCTGCTTGATATGGATTTCAAAAAAAGCACCCTCGCCTGCGCCGCCGGCGTCCTCCTGGCCGGTGCCATCATGGGCGGCTTGAGCCTGTTGGGCGTCAGTGCTTTCGGCGGGTAAATTTGTCTTGCAATCGCCGGCCATTTACGGTATAATGTGCGGGTAATATCTGCCGGTGTGATGGAATTGGTAGACGTAGTGGACTCAAAATCCACCGCTGGCGACAGCGTACCGGTTCGAGTCCGGTCACCGGCACCAGTTTGAATGTTCATAACGCAACTGAACATTCCTATGTAAAGGAGTAGTCCGAAAGGGCTGCTCCTTTTCTCGTTTATCCGGCTTTTCCAACCAGATATTCTATTTCTACGCCCTGTCTGCTGTTGAGAACGACATTCTCCGGCAGAACAGGGCTTTGCGGCAAATCCAATACGCCGACAAACTTGTAGTGGATCACAAGGCGCTGCGTCCTGTTTTTTCCTATCCCCTGAATGTGGTAGACATCAATTCGTTCTACCAATTCGTGAAGCATAGTAGGCGTTAAAGTTTTCATCTGCATAAACTTCCGAACCGCTTTTAGAAACTGATTTTTTGAATACACCCGGCTGTCCTCTTTGTCGCAGATGCTTTCCAGCTCTGCGATTTCTTTTTTGAGGGATTGCTGCTCCTCGTCATACTTTTGCGACAGCTTCATGAAGCGTTCATCGGAAAGTTTACCGCTTACATTGTCCTCGTAGGTACGCTCAAAAAGCATATCAACCTCACTGTATCGTGCGTTCAGTTCGGCCAGCTTCTGCTGGCGGAAGCGTTTTTCACGCTCATAATCCTGCGAGGTTTTCCGGGCAAGCAATTCAGCAAACTCTTCCTCATTTTCCTGTAGGTAGCTTACCATACGGTTCAGTTCCAGAAGGACGACCTGTTCCAACGAATCGGCACGAACGTAGTGCGTTTCATTACAGGTGCCACGGTTTCCCCGGTAGTTTGAACAGTTGAAATACTCAATGGCGCTGTTCGGATGATTGATATTGTAATGCAGCTTATGCCCGCAGTCGGCGCAGTATAAAAGCCCTGCAAACATATTTTTTTCGCTGTTTTTAGGCTGTCTGCGCTTTGTGCCTGCACGGATTTTCTGCACCGTTTCCCATGTGCTGCGGTCAATAATCGGCTCATGGTGATTCTCAAACACCCTTTGATTTTCTTCCGGGTTTTCGCGGCGGCGTTTGTCCTTGAATGACTTGGAATAGGTTTTGAAATTGATGAGAACGCCGGTATATTCCTGTAAGGTTAGGATTTTGGTAATGGTTGTTTTGCACCATTTACAGGGATTGTCCTGTGTTTTCTTCCCACCTTTACGGATTCCTTTTTTCGCCCAATAATAGGTAGGGGTTAAAATACCGCTTTCCTGTAAAATCCGTGCGGTGGTTTCAATCCCGTTCCCCTCAATACAAAGACGATAGATTTTGCGGACTACTTCGGCGGCTTCCTCGTCAATGATCCACTGTTTGGGGTTTTCCGGGTCTTTCCTGTAGCCGTAGGGTGGCAAGCAAAGGGGATCACCGGCATTGCCGCGCAGTTTCTTGGAACTTCTGACTTTCCGGCTGATGTCTTTTGCATACCACTCGTTCATGATATTGCGGAACGGGGTAAAATCATCTTCTCCCTGTTCGCTGTCTACGCCATCGTTGATTGCAATAAAGCGGACATCGTGATCGGGGAAAAAAGTGTCCGTATAATAGCCTACTTGCAGATAGTTCCTGCCAAGCCGCGACATATCTTTTACAATTACCGTAGTAACATAACCGGCCTCAATGTCCTCGATCATCTCCTGAAAGCCGGGACGGTTGAAGTTTGTACCTGTATAGCCATCATCCACATAGAATTTGGGATTCGGGAAATGATGGTCTTTTGCATACTTGGAAAGCAGCTTTTTTTGATTGACAATGCTGTTGCTGTCGCCTTGAACATCGTCATCCCGGGAAAGACGGGGATATAAAGCTGTGATTCCGTGGTTTTTCTTTGACTGCATACTTCCTCCTTTCTGGCAGTCAGACAAATATATTTCATATTAAGTGTACCGCTATCCTTTCAAGCACGCAAAGGTGCGAATTACTTTTTTCCACTGCGGTTCATAACATCTTCTGATAAAATCAACCGTTTCAATTTGTCTGCAAAATCCTCTGTCGGGATTTTATCATCAGGTGTTTGGAAGCTGGCTGAAACCTGATACTTGACATTGTTGACCGCATATTCCGCGTTTTCCTGTAAATGATCGTGTTCCATATCGCAAGCCCCCTTATTTCTTTTCATTATCCTTTGGCTTCTGCACAACCTCGTAATCAAAGCCCCGGCGCTGACCGCAGTAGGTGCAAACATCTTTCTCACTGCTGCTGGTATTGACTCGGCGTAAATAATAAGAACCTGTGCCAAAAAAATTGTTGGCGCAGGTCGGGCAAAGGCACATCATTAAGTTTTCCGGCATTTCCTCCATCAAGCCGACGCTGACAGCCAACGCACGATTGATCTCACGGATATGGCGGGAATCTACCCGCCCGATATATCGTTCCAACCGACGCTTATCCAAGGTGCGAAGCTGCTCCAACAGGACGATAGATGGGGCGGTTAAGCCTACTGTGTTTGCTTCTATAAAGTAATGGGTCGGAAGTTTAGGTTTTACGCCTACTTTGCTGGTAACAGCAGCCACGATCACAGTAGGGCTGTATTTGTTGCCCACATCGTTCTGGATAATCAGAACAGGACGGTAGCCCTCTTGTTCAGATCCTACGCCCTTACTTAAATCGGCGTAATACAATTCGCCGCGTAAATATGTGGCATTCATCTATTTTGACCTCCCTTTTGAAAAATAGGCGGATTGTACCGCCTATGTAGAGGCCAAGCGCAGAACAGAATTAAGGTCGGAGAAATATAAAACAAATTTCCGTTTTCATAGACCCGTCCTGTGCTTGGCCTTATATCAAAGCAATCCAATTTGTCCTCGACACCCCGGATTGCTGCGGGAAGTCATCAAGCGGCTGGTAGCGCACCAGCTCCACGGGAATCTCACCCCCGGTAGGTTCTCTATCGGCTGCCCTCATTGGTTGCGACGGTTTTATCACGCTCGACCTGTGACTGGACAGGAGTATCGTTAGCCCCATTGCCTGTTATCGCCATGCCGGGAGCCACCCGGCACTTATAGCCAACTGTTTCTCGCTCTCTGCTGGAAAGAACAAACCAAAGACCAAATCTATTCTTTTTTTCGGTGGTGTCTCGTTGTTTTCTTTCTGCATATCATGGCGCAGCCGCTAATGTGGCTTATGCTCATCACAAAAGCAATGGGAATGTGCTTGACGAATGGGTATTCGATTTTCAAGGAACTTGGGAGGCCATAAAGAACCCCCTCACTTTCCATGCCGAAAAGTGAGGGGGTTGAGCCAAATTATTTTTTAATTTTCCAACAGCGCCTTTAACTTGAGAAGAATCTTACGCTTCCGGTTGTTTATCGTCTTTTGCGGAATCCCCGTTTCTGCCGACCATTCACGCTCCGTCTTTTCGCCAAAGAACAGCGCGTAAATCAATTCCTGTTCTTCTTCGGTCAGCAGGGAAAGGCAGCTATGTAGCTTGTCCAGCAGAAGTTTATAAGCTACCTGTTCCTCTATATCCATCTCATCAGAAAAAAGAATATCCGCACCGTTAAACTGCTCCGTCGTCAACATATCAATAGATATGTCCCGGTTTTCTTTGGAACGCTCATATAAATATCTCTGACGGCGGCGCTCCTTATAGAAATCCCTGTATTGTTCCGGCGTGACTTCCATAAGCATACCGTGCAAGGGTAGGAATTTCCGGGCTTTGTAAGACGGGTCGTGTTTTCCCCGGAGCAATAATTCCTCGTAGGTGATTTCCTCATAACCGTTGTCTGTCATAATAAAGCATTTAGATTTGGCAAAGTCTTTTGCCATAGCTGTTTCCTCCGATCAATCTGAATTTCGAGAGAAATTCAGATTGTCGGAGGGCTACGACAACCAACGCCAAAAGCAGGCTTGTCCTGCGTTCTGACAAAAAACGACGCAAAAAAATCCGCAAAGGCTGTCAAGCCATTGCGGACATGGGAAAAACAAGCTCTATTATGTAGATATTTGGCTTCTACTTTAAGGGCGTAAGAGTGCCATGAGCAGCCGAGGATTTTTTTAACAGATTATTCTCGCGGCTGCGTAGCGCTATGTAGGTAACTGCTGCTTCGGATCAGCAGCAGGGCGGTCACAGCAGACCAGCACATAAAAATCCCTCCAAACTCAAAACGGGTTTGGAGGGATTCCAATAGGCATGACGAAACAGCCCGCCAAAGCTCCGTTTTTTTTAATTGGCGGGCTTGTTCCAGTATTGAATAAAAAAGAGCCGATGATCTGTGAAGAATCTCACAAATACATCGGCTCTGCGTCTATGCGTCCGGCTCTTTTATAATGGTTACTTGTAGCTTTTTTACATCAACAAGTGTTTCTTGCTTACATTTAGGACAGTATAAGGGGAAATTCCTTAATTCTGTATCTTCCCGTATCTGTAACCTCGTTTTACTGTTGCACACAGGACATAGTATCCATTTGTTCTTTTCCATGCTCAACGCTCCATTTTTTCAAGTAGCATTTGAATATCAGAAATCCATTCACCGATTGCTTGGCTATACTCATTAAACTTTTGCTCATCTTTTTCAAATCCTCGTAATAGTTTTAATTGATGTTTCCAGTAATACAGTAGATTTTCAAAAAGTTTTTGAGAGATGTTTCTTAATCCAATTCCATTCTCAACTTCTTTCTGAATCCTATCGAACTCTTTTTTGACTGTTTCAGCCGGAACACCCATATATTTTTTGAAATCTCGTAGCACCCATTGACGCTCAAAAACATTTCGGCTTTGCCAACCGTTGTATTGAATCATAAACGTGCTAATTATTTTTTCTAACAGTTCAACTGATGGCAACTCATAATCTTCTTTAGCACAAGACGATGAAGTAAGCACAGGTAAGTTGTGGAAATCATTTAATGCCTGTAAAGACGATATTTCTTGTCCATGATATTCACTCGCTTTCAAGACAGAAATAGCAAAACCAATACCAGCGTCATGAACATCTATAATGTGATCTTCGTTCTGATGGTAAAATTCATTTGTGGTTATACCCATAGCTTTCGATACAGTTTCAATACTTCTTGCGGCGGTTTCAGTTTTTACTAACCCCGGCGCAATGGTATAAGTGTAAACTTGTGTTCCTTCCAATTCCATAGATAGCGCATTACAGAATTCAACCTGTGCTGTTTTGTATATCTCGTAAGCACCTAAATATGGGGCTGCACCTGATGAGGAAACAAAAACTATACAGCCGCTGTTCCTTTTTCTCATTTTCTTCAAAAACAATGTCGTTAGTATAATGGGAGCTTTCAAATTAACCGAATAACTAAGATCCCACTCTTCCAAGTTAACCTCTCCGATTTCGCCGGTTATAACAATCGCGGCATTGTTAAATATAATATCCGGACAGCCATATTTTGAAAGTATATCTTCACATAATTGCTTGGTAGCGATTTCGTTTGCTAAGTCTATATGAAAAAAGTCAGCAGCATTGTGGTACTGTCTGTTGATATAAGTAGTCGCTTTTTCTCCTTTTTCTTGATCGACTTCTGCAATAAGAACTTTGGCACCCATTTCAACAAATGCTTTTGCGGCTTCAAAGCCAATACCACCGCCCGCACCGGTTAATAATACAATCTTCCCATCCAACATATTATGGTTTAATACGATCATGCTTTTATCTCCTAACCATATAAGAAGCTATTTTCCCCAACAACATAACCAGTTGCTGTTTTTCGTTTTCATCAAGGCCACTTATAATTCTATTTCCTATATCTGTTTGGTATGAAATGTAGGAATTCAAAAACATCTGCCCCTTTGAATCAAGGGTTAGACAATATGAACGCTTATCCTTACTGCTAATAGTACGGTGAATATAGCCTTGTTTTTCAAGTCTGTTAATGATACTTGTTAAAGTGCTTTTTGAAATATGCAACATATTTGCATAATCACGCAAAAGTAATTCGTTATTTGTCCCGGTCATAAGTATTATCTGAATCTCAACAGGAGACCGATTCATCAATTCAGAATATCGTGCAACATCATCTTCATTTGAGCTATTCATTAGAACTTCGTGCCATATTTGGGCTACATATAAACCTATGTTTTCCATATTAGACCTCTTTTCGTAAAGTACGACTTTCGTATTATATTGTATATCGTACTTTTTGAAATGTCAACAGGTTTGATGTACTGCCGATGATCTATGAGTTACCTCATAGGATATTAAATCTCTCAAAGTAGGAGATTGTGCTTCGTTTCACAAGAACTAACGTCTCTGTATAATAGATGTATCAATTCTAATGAGCATAGGCGGTGAGTGAATGAGCGAAACATTTGGCTTTATGGCGTTGGGACAGGCCATTAAGAAAGCCCGCGAAGCAAAGGGAATGACGAGGGAGCAATTAGCTGAAATTCTTGATGTTGCTCCAAGGCATATACAGTCTATTGAGAACGAGGGGCAATATCCAAGTTTTCCGTTGTTTATCAGGCTTGTTACGATGTTTAATATATCAGTAGATCAGTACATATTTTCAGATAAGCGGACGGAGAAAACAACCTTACGCCGACAGATTGATTCTATCCTCGACACCTTTGATGACAAGGAACTTATAATTATCGAGGGCACTGCAAAAGGCATATGTAGAGCGAAAGAGTCGGAAGAATAAGCTTCTGGCTCTTTCCTTTGAGAATATGATTTTCACTTTTCTATAACGGGCAATCTTGCTCCTATTCTGCAAAGCAATTCATTACTGATACTGCCGGTTTGATCTGCGACGACGGGAGCTGCCAATTCACTTTCTGCTTTTGCTTCAATGAATGTTGCGACATCACCGACTACAATATCTTCCGCTTCCGTAATGTCTACTGCAAGCTGATCCATGCAGATTCGCCCAATAATAGGGACAATATATTGCCTAATTCGTATCCTACCATTCCCGCAGGATAAATTTCTCGGAATTCCATCGGCATACCCAATAGGGATGATGGCAATTCGGCTGTCCTTTTGTGCAGTAAACGTCCTGCCATACCCAACACTATCTCCTTTGGGAACAGAGCGTATTAGTATGACTTCTGATTTTAGAGAAAGAACTGGGCGCAAATCCAATTTACGGACAGTTTCATCATGTGGAGAACTGAAAACTCCATACAAGGCGACCCCTGTTCGAACATAGTCGCATTGCAGTTGAGGGTAATTGAAAAAGCCATAGCTGCTTTGAATGTGTAGCTTCGGCACGATTATGCCACGATTTCGCAACGCGTCAATTAAACTGTAAAAACGGTTGATCTGTTCGCAGGTGAATGTAACATCGTTGGCTTCTAAACTATCAGAACAGCATAGATGTGTATATATTCCACAGATCGTTATATACTTCAGGGAAAATACCTTTTCAACATCTGTCAAGTCATCGCTGGATATTCCCAACCTGTGCATACCCGTATCTATTTTGAGATGTGCTTTTATAGAAACCCCCTGCTTATTTAAGGCGGTGGCATAGTCATAGCTAATCAGTGTTTGAATCAGGTCATATTTTTTCAGTTCTGCTGCCCGCCAAATAGCGGTATACCCAAGAATCAGAATTTCTCCTCGAATACCATATTTTCTTAAACGAATCCCCTCATCAATGGTAGCGACAGCAAAGGCTTTTACTCCAATTTTTTCAAGACAGGTAGAAATCTCAAACGCTCTATGCCCATATGCCTCCGCTTTGACAACTGCCATCAGTTGGCATTTGGGAGGCATGGCCTTCTTTAAGACTTTTGCATTGTGAGCTAAATTTTTTAGATCAACCTCTATCCATGCCCTATCCGTATTGGAAACAGGTTTTTTGTTTTTCCTCAAAATGTCCTCTAAAAGTGCAGTTGCTACTATGCTAACTGCGACAGATGTAAAACAAACCATCAAAAAATGCAGCATACTGTTTTCAATCAATAAATTCTGCAAGTGAGCAACCTTTGCAAGTAAGCGTACTGCTATAATCATCATGGGGTGTATAATATAAATACAGAGAGATAGCGTTCTCATCCATACAAGGCGCTTCCCCTGAAAATGTAAAATTGCGTGGAACAGAAAATACATACAGGGCAACAAAAACACATACATACTATCGTGGCGTTGTAAGTCTAAATAATGCAGCAGTATAGCTTCCGCTAACATTAACGAGAAACTGATACCACAGCCCAAAACGCTATTTCTGAAAGAAATCTTATGATATGTATCTGCTATAAACCCACCCAAGATAAAAAATACGGGAGCAAAGAAAACGCCATTTCTTGTGTAGTCGGATACTTGAAAGACAACCTGATAAAAACTGTTTAAGCCGGTGATTTTTTCGGCGATTCCATAATAGCTATCTCCAAACAAGCCGATCAGATAAAGGACAGATGACGCTATCAGCGCTCTTTTATAATCAAAGTGCTTTACAAGATACCAAGCAATCCATGCTCCAAAAATCGAGGCCGGTAGATACCATAGGTGATAGATTGTTCCATCAAAAAACAGATCCTTCAAAATGTTCGGGATAAGGTTGTCGCTGTTAAAATAACCATTGTATATATTGACCGGTATGTAAATGAGTATCGCAATTCCGTAAATACACGCAGTCTTGTTTACAAACTTTTTCAGTTTGTCGTTGTCCCGGGAATATCTCGAAATCAAAAAGAATCCGGAAGTCATAAAGAAAAAAGGGACAGCAACACGTGCCACAATCCGGGTCAGGATAAAATCGCCTGTTACGCTGAAAGAAGCCAACGGTGAGGTATGGATTGTTATAATCAAAATAGCGGCAATCAGGCGGAAGAAATCAATGCCTGTGTAATTTTTATATTTGCCCATTGACTTTCCTCCTGATCGTTACAATAAAGCCATCGACATTATTACCGGAAATTTGATAAGCAGATTGTTCCGGTATAATTATCGTTGTTTCCCTTTTTAAAGCCGGGACATAGTACACCTCAATCGCTGTATTCTGTTCCTGTGAGTACAGTAGTCGGTTATCTTCCCGGTAGGATTTGATAAAGTTGACGTATTCCTCGAGCGTAAGGCTGTATTCTACCATGATCCTTGAATGGGGATACCCTACATACCGAAAATGCCACGGTTCATGTGCAATCCCAGTAATGGTTTCTTTCTCCTTGGGATAGCGTTCTACAAATCCAAAATCAGGCGCTGCTTTTCGGAAATCACCGCAAATTCCCTCATAAGGAAAATTAGGACGGATAAAATCAATTTTCTTCTGATTCTGTCCAAGATCAATAGCTAACCCGGTTTGATGTTCGCTATGACCGGGCAAGGCAACAAACTGATTGGTAAATGCTTCTCCGTTATTTCTCAAAGAATTTTGATAAATTGTAATCTGCTCTTTCATAGAGCGGTAGCCGCTTACCGGAACAATCTCTTTGCCTGCCACGATTTTAGATAGAATCTTTTGCAAGGCGCTGGCAGCTTCGCTCCGCAGGAGGACATTGGGAAAATACGAATCTACGGTAGTCAAATTTCCATTGTCCATGCATTTAATTGGGTATTGTGCATTTACAAGCACCAGATTCCCACAATAAACCTTTTCTTTTTTAAGTGTTATTTTCATGGCGCAATATATAATCCGATCAGCCTGTCCAGCATTTCAGTAAAAGATAGGCCAATTCCTTTCATCATATTCGGGTAACGGCTATGGGAAGTCAGGCCGGGTATGGTGTTTACTTCGTTAAAAACAATGTCGCCGCTTGCAGTGAGAAACAAGTCCACTCTGGCAAAGCCGGAACAGCCCAAGGCCTTATAAATTGTTATGGCAGCTTCCTGTATCTTTTTTTCTGTTTCGGCGTCAATCCGTGCTGGCATATGGATTTGAGAAGTTTTCAATGTGTATTTCTCCGTATAATCAAAGAAACCACTTGACAGTTCGATTTCGTCCACACGCCCCACCGTCAGTACGTCGTTTCCGAGAATCGCACAGCCTACTTCAAAACCATCGATTGCTTCTTCTACAATTACTTCTGTATCGTGTTCAAACGCTAACGCTATCGCCGCAGAAAGTTTTTCCTTTTCGGTTACCTTTGTAATTCCAAAGGAGGAACCTGCTCTAACAGGCTTTACAAAAAGGGGGTAGGTTAGGTTTAGCGCAATCTCTTTTATTGCATTTTCTTGCTCAAAACGGTTGAAAGTGGCCGATTTAGGCACAGATATTCCCTCAAGACTTACCAGCTTATGCGCTCTACTCTTATCCATACAAAGGGCAGAAGAAAGGGTGTTACAGCCGACAATCGGGATTCCCGCCAGTTCAAATAATCCTTGTAATGTACCGTCCTCTCCATTCTTACCATGCAGTACCGGAAATACCAAATCAACTTCAATTAAGGTATATTGGTTTTTGGAAAATTCGAAAAATCCCTTTTGAGAACGGTTTTGCGATACGATAACAGGGCAGTTTTCGGCGCTATTTTCAAACCAAGTATTGTTTGCAATGCTTTCATATTTTCCTGTATAGTGAAACCAGTCGCCTGCTCGATTGATTCCGATTGGCAAAATATCGAATCTTTCTGAATTGATATTTTTAAGGACGGCAGTTGCCGATTGTAGGGAAACTTCGTATTCGGTAGATTTCCCTCCGAAAATTACAGCGATTTTTTGCTTTTTCATTTTATAGCCTCCTTTTGGGCCATATCCGAAAAGCAGCATAATGTTTGCTAAAAGCTATATGGCCGAAATAGATCAAGTTGTACTTTTAATCCAGCGATTCCACTTCGATGTTATCAGGCAGGGAGTAAGCAATCTCGCACTGGTTGGTATACAGTTCTCTTTGCGTATGCTCGCCAGTTTCTTGATCGGTTTCCTCACGGCAGACAACAGAAACCTGATAGATTTTTTCATTCCGTTTTATATAGGAAACAGATGAATTAAAGACGGTATACTCTGTATTTACCGGGCGTTGCGATAAAATTTCCCCGTACATATAGTTGTCGTCAAAGTGAATGGCAATTTGAAAGGTGTTATCCGTATCATTCCGGACTTTTAAGTCCAACCAGCCTTCGCTGACGGTAGCATCCGTTCCACACGGTAGATCTTCTGTTGTAGATGGGAAAGATTCAGCAGCGTGTCCGTGCCTTTCCACAATGGTCATTGGGGTGTGTAAAAACAGCCAAAACAGCATATTGCTTAATTGGCATAAGCCCCCGCCGTAAGAGCCAACTATTTTTCCATTCACTAAATTCAAACCATCTTTATACCGTGTATAACGGTCAGCATGACGAGTGAGCCAGAAAAAAGAAAATGTTTCATTGGGAGCGATCACAAGTTTATCCATTGTTTTTGCGGCTAATTGCAGATTGTGTACCTTGTTATACTGAAACTGAATATCAAAGCCACTGTTCTCATTTACCATCAACGCAGAGGTTTCAAATACCACGTTTGGAAAAAGGCTTTCTGAAATTTTATCTGCATACACATTCTTATCAAATTTCATTTTTAGATAGCAGCACTGCTTTTTTTGCCATCTACGAAGTGGTAGCAGGAACGGAAACATCTCCGTTAATCTCTTCCTTGCCATTACTATCGCCCCTTTGGAATATACGCAAAGCAAAAACACTCTTGCTTTGGCACAATTATTGTACCAATAACAAGAGTGTTATTTATCTGTTTGCTCTCAAGGTATTCTACTGTTTTTCTACGGAAATTCTTACGATTTTCCTACGAGGCGGGCAACGTAACGGTAAACTCGATCAAATCATTTTCGCTGCTGGCAGTAATCGTGCCGTGATGAAGTTCGATGATTCGTTTAGATATGGCAAGCCCCAAACCAGCTCCACCGCTGCTTGTGCTTCGGGATATATCCAACCTATAGAATTGTTCAAAGATTCGTTCCAGATTTTCTTTTGAAATCGTATCGCCATGATTGATGAATTTAATCACTACATCATCATTTTGCCGAACAACTGTAACGTTGACTTCTGTGTCCGGATAACTATAAATGACAGCGTTTCGCAAGAGATTATCGAATGCGCGCTGAATTTTATTAGCGTCACAGCGCAACATCAGATCGTCGGGAATTTGTAAATTACAGGTCAAATTTTTTTCTTTCAGCATGGGCTTGAATTCATAGGCAAGCTGTTCCAATAAACGCGTCAAATTGATTTTGCTATATTGCAGTGAAATATCGGTCAGATTAAACCGCGCAATATCGAAAAATTCATTGATTAAATCTTCCAGCCGCTCTGCCTTTTCTAAAGAGATCGAAAGATATCTCTCCTGTAAATCTTCCGAAATGTGTCGCTCATCCCGAAGCAAATTTAAGTAGCCGATGACAGAAGCGAGCGGTGTTTTCAAATCATGAGCAAGGTATAAAATCAGATCATTCTTTCTGGCTGTTTCCTCCTTCAAAATCTGCTCGTGGCTTCTCATCTGTGCTTTGATTTCGGACATTTGTGCAGCGATGTCTCCGTAGTTTTCCGGGAAAATATCGGCTGCGTCTTTTTCTGAAAGAATATAATCATGCAGCATTTTCCCGATCTCTTTTGTGTTTTTTCTTACTCTGGACTTAGCATACAGATGAGATGCCAATATTACGACAAGTATTTCGATAAAGAGAATAGCTATTACTACAACAAAAAGCAGTTGTTTTAACATATCCCAGTTTGGGCGCTGAATAATACCTACCTTTCCCACATCGGGGATATACTCCTCATAGGTTGTTATAAAGTTATTGGCAAGCCAGTCCACCACCATTCCATTCAGAACAATATCAAAAAACCAAAATATTATGAGAACAGCCAAAATGATGCCAAGGGAAATTGTAATAATACGGAGCGGCTTTTTTGATTTACTACTCGATTTCATATCCAACCCCCCAAACGGTTTTAATAAATTTGGGCTTTTTAGCTGGCTCATTCATTTTTTCCCTGAGTCGCCCAATATGTGCCATCACGGTATTGTTGTTGTTCAAATACTTTTCCTTCCATACAGCTTCGAACAGTTCTTCTGACGGTACGACCTTTCCCTGATGTTCGCATAAATACCAAAGAATCGAAAACTCTATAGGCGTCAACTGCAATTCTTTTCCAAACAAAAAGCACTTATGGCTATCCTTGTTGATGATCAATCCTCTAATATCATACTCGCTCTTTTCGGCAGGCTGAATCTGTGCAGGATTATTGTACCGTTGATAACGCCTCAACTGCGTTTTCACTCGCGCAACAACTTCTAAAGGATTAAAAGGCTTGGTAATGTAGTCATCAGCACCGATGGTAAGCCCCATTATTTTTTCTCCATCTTCAACTTTGGCTGTCAGCATAATAACCGGAAAGTAAAATTTTTCCCGGATCTTCTGGCAGATACGAAACCCGTCAATATCAGGAAGCATAATGTCCAGTATAGCCAAGTCGATCTCTGTTTCTTCGACACATTTCAAAGCGTCGGCGCCATTATAGAATTTATATACAGTGTAGTTTTCATTTTTTAGATAGACCTCGAGTAAATCGGCTATCTCTCTTTCATCATCTACTACTAAAATTTTTTCGCTCATCTTATTGCTCCTTATGTTCAGGTACAGCTTCCATAATATCGCCAAAATCGCATTGCAGATACTCGCATATATCCAGCAGAACAGGAAGTGTAACATTTTGATTTTTACTGAGTTTGGCAAATGTACTTTTACTTGCTCCAACTGCTTCTCGGAGTTGGCTCTTTTTCATTTCTTTGTCTATCAGTAATTTCCAAAGTTTATTATAGCTGACCCTCATATCCACGCCTCCGATCAAATGTAGTGATTGCATTATAGCACATTATAACCAGTTACGCAATTGTTTAGTCTGTATTTAAAGACTTTTAGTTTATAAACTATGTACCAATGCTCATGTGCCATAAAGTAACACACAAGAATTGATAGATACCAGCCCACTATTCCCCAATTTTTATTATGGCAGTAAGCAGCTAATGATATTTTAACGCTCGTGTATTCTTTTGAGCAAATGTTATTAGCGGTTGACAGATTTCCAACCCTTATTGGTAGAATGTTAGACCTCGATTTTGTTATAATTAAGCCACTATAAAAGCAAAAAGGAGTGCAGAATATGAATTTTAACGAGAAATTGATTTCTTTGAGAAAGAGCAAAGGACTATCCCAAGAAGAACTGGGAGCAGAATTGAATGTGACAAGGCAGACGATTTCAAAGTGGGAAAGTTGCCAGTCCTATCCTGATTTTCAACGGTTGGTATTGTTGAGTGACTTCTTTGGCTTGACGTTAGATGAACTCGTCAAGGACATTGATGTGCAGGAAGTGCGGGAAAAAAACTTAAATAGCGAAAGGCTAAATTCCATATACAGTGATGTGGAAAACGCCAAGAAAATCATAAAATGGGGAGCTATCATCGGAGGCGGTATTGCCGCTGTTCTTCTGATTGTCGTGGTTGTTTTAATTTTTAGCTTTGTATATTGATAGCCATATTTTAAGAAAGGGTATGAGGCATGGGAAAAGACTATTTGTTACAAGTGCAAAATGTAACGAAAAGGTATGGAGATAAAATCGCCTTGAATGATTTTTCTATGGATATATGTCCGGGCGAAATTGTTGCACTAATTGGAGAGAATGGCGCTGGAAAAACAACGCTATTAAATATCATTTGCGGATATAGTAAACCAAGTGCCGGACAAGTGCAATATAAAGGGAAAAATATCGTTGCAAACCCATTGATAATACGAGAATTTGGCATTTTGATTGAACCGCAATTTTTAGATTACATTTCTGCGGAAGAAAACCTACGGTTGCTTTCACAACTGACTAACCAAAAACAGGACACACGGATTAAGGAACTGCTGGAAAAGACAGAGCTTTATAGTAGCCGTAAAAAGAAAGTCAAAGAATTTTCTTTTGGTATGAAGCAGCGGCTCGGTCTATGTCAGTGTTTACTTACAGAAGTCGGCTTTCTGATTTTAGATGAACCCTTTGTTGGCCTTGATCCAATCGGCAAGGAGCTTTTCAAACAGACCATTTTGGATATGGCACATAAACAGAATGTACCGGTATTATTTTCAAGCCATGATTTAGATGATGTAGATGAAATTTGCGATAGAGTGGTTATGATTTCAAAAGGCAATAAGCAGTTAGACCAGCCCCTCGAACATAAGCAGACTTATACCGTCAAGATCGAATGTACAATTTCTGATGATATAAAACGGTCGCTTATGGAAAAATGTGGCGAATTAAGTTTCTTTGAGGATAAGATTATGTTTCAGGACGAAGCGCTTATTATAGATATTCAGAAGATTTTGCTACAAAAAGGTCATTATATTTGTGGTTTCTCCGTCCAAAAAAATAATCTCAAAAGCCTGTTTGGAATGGAGGGATAAGAATGAATACTCTTGCAATTATCACGAAAATAGAATTAAAGAAACTATTCCAAAGAAAAGATTCGTGGCTCATGTTTACAATTTTGCTTGTGCCAATTTTATATTCCGTTGGTTTAGCTTCTAATTCAGATGTTATCACATATACGGGCGCAGGCAATATAACGGCCATAGGCTTTGCCAGTGCAATGTTTCAGATGAGCCAGTCTATGTTTATTTTCAATGTGATTTTATCTGCAATCGTTGGAAGAAGTTTAGCGTCAGAAATTGAGAATAAGAGTATCCGTTTGTATGTAAATCGTATTGGTGTCCGAAAATTGATTTATGGAGGTAAGGAATTAGCACTGTTGATTTTTTCCGTATTCATAGACATTTTACTGGTTTTAACGAGTATCGCATTTTACTATGCTGTGCTTATCCATAATCCAAAAGTTGCAAGCGGAATATTCTATGATAGTAAGGTGGGTATGGAAATTGTGCAAATCGTTTGTAATTGCATATTTTGGCTGATAACGATTTTTCTTGTAATGCTAATGGCAACAAAGCTGAAAACTCTTGTATGCGTGGGTGTGTATATGATTCTGTACATCATAATGAATTTGGTGTCTTATATAGACGGGATAAAATACCTTTCGCCATTACACTATATCGTTGTAGCTTCCTCGAACAGCTCACAAATCATATTCTCCACAATACTATTTTCTATTTATGCTATTTGTGTGGGTATATTGTTTACACACATTGGTATTCGTAAGATTGAGAAAATGGATTTGTAAGAGAAATAGCAAAGCCAGCCGAGCCAGTCAACGGTCAAGATGAACGGCGCATACGCGCCGCCGTTGACAGCCCCCGCCCGCCTTTGCAGATAGGCAATCAA
>ERZ827478.941-NODE-941-length-24631-cov-3.208171_pt1 | contig 24631 bp, 25 predicted proteins | sample MGYA00519705_ERZ827478 | MGnify/ENA primary metagenome ERZ827478 (study PRJEB31778, sample SAMEA3449318) | human gut metagenome | biome: human gut; feature: human-associated habitat; material: faeces | place: United Kingdom | collected 2010/2012 ... | reverse complement strand
AGCCGTTTCGCCGTTACTCTGCTGGCTATGGGATTCATCGAGGATTTCGTGGACGAATACATGCAGGAACACCACACCGACACGATCGACAACCGCACGTTCTCGATCACCGATGCGGACTACGACGCCTTCGTCAAATTTATGGAAGGCAAGGAAGTCCCCTACGAATCGGAAACCCGCCGGGTGCTCAAGGTCCTGAAGGAAGCGGCCGAAAACGACCTTTACAGCGACCTGGCCCAGGAAATCACAGCGATCGAGGGCGACCTGAAAGACGACACGCAGACCAATCTGCATACCTATCGGAAAGAGATCGCCGAAACGATCAACAACGACATCGTTCTGCGTCACAGCTATCAGGCCGGCGTGATCGAACATAACCTGGGTGACGACACCGAGGTTCTCCGGGCTACCGAAGTGTTGGAAAATCCGACGGAATACCAAGAAATCACGACCATGCAGACGTCCGAAAAGAAATAACCGGCTATGCTCAAACTGGGGCGCAAAATACTCTCGTTCCGCAAGCGGATCGTAGCCATCGTCGTCGGAGTGACGATGGTGACGCTGTCCCTGCTGTTCACCAACGACATGGCCCGCCGCCTGCGGGAGAAGGAACAGCACGAAGTGGCCCTCTGGGTACACGCCATGGAGCGCGTGATGAGCGACTCGAGTAACGACCCCTTCGTCCAAGACATCCTGAGTCAGCGCAACAACATCCCCTTCATCATCACCAATCAGAACCTGAAGGTATTGCACTCGCATCTCATTCCCGAAGAGATCATCAACCATCCCGACCGCCTGCGCAAGAAGATCAACCAGCTCACCGAAGAGAACACCCCGATCACGATCCAATACTACTGGGGCAAAGACCACAAACACATCATATTCTTCGGCCAGTCCCGGCTGCTCAAGACCCTCTACTGGTTCCCCTACATCCAGCTCTCCGTCATTGCGATCTTCATCCTGCTGGGTTTCATCGCTTTCCGCTCGACCAAGCAGGACGAGCAGAACCGCGTATGGATCGGACTGGCCAAAGAAACGGCGCACCAACTGGGCACCCCCACCTCCTCGCTGCTGGGATGGATCGAATACCTGCGCACGCAGCCCGTCGATCAGGGTGCCGTCGAAGAGATGAACAAGGACTTGAGCCACCTGATGAAGATCGTGGACCGCTTCTCGAAAATCGGTTCCGAAACTCCGCTCACCCCCGAGAATATCAACGAAATAGTAAGCGGATCGGTGATGTATTTCCGCACGCGGGCACCCCGCAACGTAGTGATCGACTATAACGGGCTGGCTATCGCGCCGGTCAAAGCCCAGATCAACACCGCGTTGTTCGAATGGGTCGTGGAGAACCTCATCAAAAACTCGCTCGACGCCTTGCAGGGTCACGGCCGGATCGACGTAGAGATCTCCTCCGACGACAAACACGTGATGATCGACATCAAAGATACGGGCAAAGGAATCCCCAAAAGCAACTGGAAACGGATCTTCGAACCGGGCTTCACGACCAAAACCCGGGGATGGGGCCTCGGACTCTCCCTTTCCCGCCGCGTGATCGAAGAGTATCACCAGGGCCGGATCGGCGTCGTTTACTCCGAACTGGGCAAAGGCACCGATATCCGCATTACCCTTAAACGCTACTTCGACTGATGGCCCTGCAACCCGAAATACGCACGGATTCGCTGGCAGGGCAACTGTCCGACAGCCTGCCGACAACCGAAACGGCCCTTCGGGAATCCATCTTCCGGCTGCGGGATTCGCTGGCGACGATTCCCCCCGACACCCTGCAGGCGACACCCCCCGTCACGGCCGAAGAGCTGTTCGGAGCCGGTTCGACACTCGCGATCGAACCGTTTCCGACGCAATCCGTCCGTCCCATATACGAATCGGCCCCTTTCCAAGGGATCGTACTGGCCCTGGTTTTCGCTTATCTGGTCATCATCTACCATAACCTGCGGGAAGTTTATATCCTCTGTCGGAAATTGAGTCTCGACCGGTCGAAGCCGGGACGCATGACCGACACGCAGGGCAGCACCTACACCCGGTTCCTGTGGGCGGCCATCGGAATAGGACTTCCCATGCTGGCTCTACTGACCTTGAGACTGACGGACCGTTGGTTCCCCATCCCCGAGGTCGTCCCCGAAGCCTGGATCCCGGTACTGGGACTGCTCGCTACGGTCGGCCTGGCCGTTCTCCTGCTTTTCCAGGTAGGACTGCTCCGGATCACGGGTTACGTCACCCTCTCCCGACCGATCACAGATCAGCTTGTAGCGCTAAAATTCAACTATTTAGCACTTTCTGTCGTCTTTCTGTGCCCGTTGATCCTACTCTTCCTGCTGGCTTCGCCCGACACCGGGCATATCCTCTCTTTCGGCATCCTCATCCTCGGCGGAGCACTGCTGTTGCTCTACCTGAAAGAGTCGCTCATGCTCTTTCTCTCGAAAAAAATTTCGATTTTGCATTGGTTTTTGTACCTTTGTGCCGTCGAAATTTTTCCCGTGAGCTTCGTGTGGCTCTCGCTGACAAGAATTTGATAACCCGATAAAACCGTTCTGAATTTGAAAGCCCATAGAGTATTGGTTTCACAGCCCCGTCCGGCCGTGGTCGAAAAATCTCCTTTCTACGAATTATCCCAGAAACACAAGGCTGAAATCGAATATATGCCGTTCATCCGCGTAGTAGGGGTATCGCTCAAGGAATTCCGAAGCCAGCGTGTTGAAATACTGGCTCATACGGCCGTCATCTTCACTTCGCGCACGACAGTCGATAGTTTTTTCCACATTTGCGAAGAGGCCCGGATTACGGTTCCCGAAACCATGAAATACATCTGCCAGACGGAAGCCGTAGCGCTCTACCTGCAAAAATACATCGTATATCGCAAACGCAAAATTTCTTTCGCCGACGGCAGTTTCACCAACTTCATCGAGCTGATAATAAAGCACAAGGAAGAAAAATTCATGCTGGCATTGAGCGAACCCCATAAACCCGAACTGCCGGAAACGCTCGCCAAGTTGAAATTACAGTTCTCTCCGGTGATTCTGGCCCGCACAGTCGCCGCCGACCTGAACGATTTGGACATCAAGAAATTCGATCTGCTGGCCCTCTATTCGCCATCGGACGTCAAGGCCATTCTCGAACGCTTCCCCGCCGAGGAGCTGCCCGCAGTCGCCACTTTCGGCGAAGGCACGCTGCGTGCTGCGGTCGATGTCGGCATCAAGGTCAAAGCCATGGCTCCGACCCCTACGGTCCCTTCGATGGCCAAAGCCGTCGATATTTACCTCACGAAACTGGCGAAAGGCGAACAGATCGAAGATGTCGCCGTCACGCACGACGCCGACAAAGAGGAGTTCATCCGAACCCAACAGCATAAGTTAGCCAAGAAAAGCCGTACCCGGCGCACGACTCCGGCGGAGAAGAAATAACGGAACGGCTCCGTGCGACCATCACCGGTTCAAAGTGCGATTCCGAAGGATTCCATCCGGCAAACAAGAAGCGGACGACGCTATTTCCGTCGCGATTTCGCCGACACCGACCGAAAACGGCATTAAAACCGCATACAGTTACCTGTTTCAGCTATGACAGACCGTTCGCTTCCCCGTCAGGAAAGGCTTCGTTCGTTCGGGGCCATCCGCCGCCTGTTCGAAAGCGGGGAGAGCGGATTCGTCTATCCGCTGCGCTACGTCTGGATCGCCGAAGCGGACGAAATTCCTTCGGTCGAAGTACTCTTTTCGGTTCCCAAGAAGTTTCAGAAACGGGCCAACAAGCGCAATCTGCAGCGTCGTCGTATGAAGGAGGCTTACCGGCTCAACAAAGAGATCTTCGACCGGGAGGGAAATCCCGTCGCACTGGATCTCGCCCTGATCTATTCATCCAAAGAGCTCACCCCCTACCGGGTCATAGAACATGCCGTACAGAAAATCATGGAACAAATTATGGCGAGGCTTTAGGCGGGTCTGCACGCTGCCGCTGATCGTGCTGGTAAAGTTCTATCAACGCTGCATATCGCCCTTCACTCCCGCTTCGTGCCGCTACACGCCGACCTGTTCCCAATACGCGCTCGAAGCGCTGCGCAAGTACGGTCCCCTGAAAGGAACGTGGCTTACGCTCAAAAGACTCTCGCGCTGTCATCCCTGGGGCGGCAGCGGATACGACCCCGTACCCTAATAAAGGTCGGCGGACTTTTTCGTATCCGACCCTGCATCCCGAAATCCGAGCGGATCGCAGGGTTCGTTATTCCGGTTATTTCCCGAAACCGGCCGTTCGTCGATAAAATTCCCCTCTTCGTCTATTTCAATTGCACGCACGGAAAGCCGTCGTTAGTTTTGCGTCAAAACCAAAACCATGAAACGACTCCTGCCGATACTGCTTTGCTCCCTTCTTCTGTCGGGGCTACGGAATGCAACCGCACAGGAAGCGTCCAAAACATGGACCTTGCAGGAGTGTCTGGACTACGCTTACCAGAACAACATCCAGGTACGGCAAAGCCGCAACAACCAACTTTCGGGCATCGAGGATACCAAACAGGCGAAAGCCGCCCTCTTTCCGTCGCTGGTGGCATCGACCACGCAAAGTTACACGAACTACCCTTCGTCCGAAGTCACGGACAACAACAGTTATACGGGGACCTACGGCATAACGGCGGGAATGACGATCTTCGAAGGTGGCAAGCTCCGTACGGAAGTCAAGAGGCAGAAAGTCCAGAATCAAATGGATGCTCTCTCGGTCGAGGAATCCGTGAACGACATCCGCATCGCCATCGTACAGGCTTACATGCAGTGCCTTTACGCCGCCGACGCCGTGCGAATCAACCGCAGCACGGCCGAAGCCTCGAAGGCCCAGCGCGACCGGGCCGAAGAGATGCTGCGCACGGGCTCGATCAGCCGCGTGGATTTCGCCCAGCTCCAAAGCCAATATTCGAGCGACGAATACCAGATAGTCGTAGCCGGCTCGACACTGGACAACTATAAACTGCAACTCAAGCAACTGCTTGAATTAGATATTATGGAAGAGATGAATCCGGCCGTGCCGGGGGTTAAAGAAGAGAACGTGCTGAAGGCTTTGCCGCCCAAAAACGAAGTGTATGAAACGGCTCTGAAAGTCATGCCTCAGATCCGTAGGGGAGAGTTGGGCATCGAGGCGGCGAAGCTGGAAGAAAAAAGCGCACGTGCCGGATTCTTCCCTTCCATATCCCTATCCGCCAGCGTGGGAACGGGACATATGTCGAACAACGACTTCGAAAGCGGCAGCCAGATATGGAACCGCTTCAACGAAAACGTAGGGCTCACGCTCAACATCCCGATTTTCTCGAACCGTAAGAACCGCACGGCCGTCAATAAGGCGAAAATCGCCCTCAACGACAGCTATCTGGAGTGGACATCGCTGCAAAAAGAGCTGTTACGGAACGTGGAATCGGCCTACCTGGACGCCGTATCGGCCCAGGCCCAGTATCTCTCGGCCCGCGAAAAGGAGAAATACGCCCGGGAGAGTTACGAGCTGACCAGCGAACAGTTCCGCGTCGGAGTGAAAAACACCGTCGAGCTGATCACGGCCCAAAACGAATATTCGGCAGCACAGCAACAGGTCCTGCAAGCCAAATATCTCACCCTGCTGAGTATCGAACTGCTCAACATCTATCAGGGGCTTCCTGCGAGCGACATTTACTAATCCGCACAAGCGGGTTCCGCCAAGCGGGGCCGCACCGGATAAATCGATAATCGAAGATATGAAAAAACGGAATCTGCTCATAGCGGCGGGCGTAGTAGCCGCAGGCGTCTGCATCTGGCTGATCGCACGCCCCTCGAAAGGGCCGAAAGTCCTGCTCGAAACCGCCCCCATAAGCCATATCACCATCCGCAACTCGGTGACGGCGACCGGAACGGTCGAGCCGGTTACGCAGGTCGAGGTCGGCACGCAGGTATCGGGCATCATCGACAAGCTCTATGCCGACTACAACGACCAGGTGAAAGCCGGACAACTGATCGCCGAAATGGACAAGGTGACCCTACAGGCCGAACTCGAATCGGCTCAGGCACAACTCGCCAGCAGCAAAACCGAATACGAATACCAGACCAAGAACTACGCCCGCACCAAGACCCTGCATGAAAAACAACTGGTGAGCGATGCAGAGTACGACCAGGCTTTTTACCTCTACGAAACGGCCCGCAACGCCTACGAGCAGAGCCAGGCGGCAATGGTCAAGGTAAAGCGCAACCTGGGTTATGCGACCATCACCTCGCCGATCGACGGCGTGGTCATCAGCCGTGCCGTCGAAGAGGGCCAGACGGTGGCTGCCGGATTCGAAACCCCGACGCTCTTCACCATCGCCAACGACTTGACACAGATGCAGGTCGTGGCCGATGTGGACGAAGCCGACATCGGCCAGGTCGCCGACGGCCAGCGGGTACAGTTCTCCGTAGATGCCTATCCGGACGACACGTTCGAGGGGACGGTCCTCCAGGTACGGCTCGAAGCCACGACCGAATCGAACGTGGTCACCTACGAAGTGGTCATCGACGCTCCGAATCCCGACCTGAAACTCAAACCGGGACTTACGGCCAACGTGACGATCTTCACGCTCGAAAAAGACGACGCAACAGCCGTCCCGACCAAAGCCCTGCGCTTCGTTCCCAATGCGGAACTGTTGGGAGAGATCGGATTGACCGCAGTCGAAACGGACAGTCAGGCGGCTCCGGGAAGCAGGGAACTGTGGGTGAAGGAGGGAACGACGCTCCGCCCCCGCCGGGTATATGCAGGCGCTGCCAGCGGCGACATGACCGAAATCACCGAAGGGCTCACGGGCAGCGAGGAGATCGTTACCGGACTGGTAACGGCCAAGCCCCGCGAGGAGACTGCCGCCATCGAGCGCAGCCCCTTCATGCCGGGACCTCCGGGAAGCAACGACAAGAAAAAATAGCGAACGACGATGAAAGAGGTCATCCGATTGGACAACATACGACGGGATTTCGTCGTCGGCGACGAGGTGGTGCACGCACTGCGCGGAATTTCGCTGACGATCACCGAAGGAGAGTTCGTGACGATCATGGGCACCTCGGGATCGGGAAAATCGACGCTGCTGAACACGCTCGGCTGCCTCGACACGCCTACCTCGGGCGAATACTACCTGGACGGAATCGCCGTGCGCTCGATGGACAAGAACGCCCGTGCCACACTGCGCAACCGCAAGATCGGTTTCGTCTTCCAGAACTACAATCTGCTGGCCAAAACTACGGCGCTGGAGAACGTCGAACTGCCGCTCATGTACAACTCGACCTACTCGGCCGCGCAGCGACGGGAACGAGCCGAACAGGCGCTTCGCAACGTCGGTCTGGGCGACCGCATGCTGCATAAGAGCAACCAGATGTCGGGCGGCCAGATGCAACGCGTGGCGATCGCGCGGGCACTGGTCAACGACCCCGCCGTCATCCTCGCGGACGAAGCGACGGGCAACCTCGACACCCGCACCAGCTTCGAAGTGCTGGTGCTCTTCCAGCAGCTCCACGCCCAGGGCCGCACGATCATCTTCGTAACGCACAACCCCGAAATCGCCCGTTACAGCAGCCGCAACGTAACCCTGCGCGACGGACACATCATAAGCGACGTCCGCAACGAAGAGATCCTGAGCGCTGCCGAAGCTCTGGCGAAACTGCCCGCAACCGACGACTAAAACAAACCATCCATCCGAACCCGAGCACGGAAACACGAGCAGACCATGAACCTCACGAATCTTTTCAAAATAGCCTTCAAAGCACTCAGCAACAACAAACTGCGCGGATTCCTCACCATGCTGGGCATCATCATCGGCGTGGGGTCGGTAATCACGATGCTGGCGATCGGACAGGGATCCAAACGGAGCATTCAGGCCCAGATCAGCGAAATGGGATCGAACATGATCATGATCCATCCCGGCGGCGACCGGCGGGGCGGTGTGCGGCTCGACGCGGCGGACATGGAGTCGCTCAAGCTCAAGGACTTGGAAGACATTCAGGCGCAGGCGCGCTATATCAGCTACATTTCGCCTTCGGTCAACAGTTCCGGGCAGGCCATCTTCGGTGCCAACAACACGCCGACGACCGTTTACGGTATCAGCCCCGAATACCTGGACATTCGGCGCTACAAAGTCGAGGACGGGGACATCTTCTCGGAACAGGACGTCAAGACCGCCGCCAAGGTATGTCTGGTGGGCAAATCGGTCGTGGACGAGCTTTTTCCGGACGGAGAAAGTCCTGTGGGCAAAGTGATCCGTTTCGGAAAGATTCCGCTACGCATCGTCGGCGTACTCGAGAGCAAGGGTTATAACAGTATGGGTATGGACCAGGACGACCTGATTCTGGCCCCCTACACCACAGTTCAGAAGCGAATCCTCGCCATCACCCACCTGCAATCGATCACCTGCTCGGCATTGAGCGAAGAATATACCGACCAGGCCATCGAGGAGATCACGCAAATCCTGCGGACCAACCACAAGCTCAAGGCGACCGACGAAGACGACTTCACGATCCGCTCCCAGCAGGAGCTTTCGTCGATGCTCACTTCGACGACCGACATGATGACCCTGCTGCTGGCGGCCGTGGCGGGCATTTCGCTGCTCGTGGGCGGCATCGGCATCATGAACATCATGTATGTCTCGGTGACCGAACGCACCCGGGAAATCGGCCTGCGCATGAGTATCGGAGCCAAAGGGCGCGATATTCTGGCGCAGTTCCTGATCGAATCGATCCTGATCAGCGTCACGGGCGGCGTGATCGGCATCCTCGTCGGCGTGGGCGCCGCCGTACTCGTCAATATCTTCGCGGCATTCCCGATCTATATCCAGCCCTGGAGCGTTTTCCTTTCGTTCGCCGTCTGCACCCTTACAGGCATCTTCTTCGGATGGTACCCGGCCCAGAAAGCCGCGATGCTCAACCCCATCGACGCACTGCGCTACGAATAACCGCTTTTCAGGATAAGATACCGACCCTATTTTTTCGGAAAACCGGCCGAATCCGAAACAGCCGTCGCCATACAGAAAAAGAAGCATGAAATACCCGGATAATTCCTATATTTGCAACAGGATGACATCCCTGCAATCCAGACATACGGGCTTCTGGCTCCACCTGGCGGCCTGGAGCGTGGTTTTCGGCCTTCCCCTCTTCGTACCGGGCGGCCGCGAACCCGTTATGAACATGCAGGAATACGTGCGGTTTCTGGTGGTTCCCCTCTCCTTCATGGCAGTATTTTACGTGAACTACCTCCTGCTGATCGACCGCTACCTTTTCACGCGGCATGTGGGGCGATTCCTGCTCGCTAATGCGCTGCTCGTGGCCGGAGTCATGCTACTCGTACACCTTTTCTTCCGCTTCGGAATACCGCCGCGCCCCCACCATCCGCCGATGGAGCGTCCGTGGCAGGATACGATGTTCTTCTTCCTGCGCAATGCCATGCTCTACCTGCTGGTAGTCGGAGTGAGCGTCGCCATCCGGATGACGGGACAGTGGTACCGGGCCGAAAACATCCGCAAGGACTTGGAGCGCAGCCGCTCCGAAGCGGAGCTGCAAAACCTCAAGAGCCAGCTCAACCCCCATTTCCTATTCAACACGCTCAACAACATCTATTCGCTCATCCAGCTCGATCCCGACCGGGCCCAGCAAACGGTGCACGACCTGAGCCGCCTGCTGCGGTACGTACTCTACGACAGCAGCCGGCCGACGGTACCTCTCAAGGCCGAAATGGACTTCCTGGGCAATTACATCGAGCTGATGCGCATCCGCCTGCCGCGCCATGTGCGGCTCGATGTTTCGCTGCCCGAAAATCCGTCGCATACCCTCGTGGCGCCGCTGCTCTTCATCTCGCTGGTCGAAAACGCTTTCAAGCACGGCGTAAGCAACGACCGCCCTTCGTTCATCGACATCGACATCCGGGAAGAGGAAGGAGTACTCGCCTGCCGGATCGAGAACAGCTTCTTCCCCAAATCGGAGGCCGACCGCAGCGGCTCGGGCATCGGGCTTGCGAACCTTTGCCGGCGGCTCGAAATGATCTATCCCGGGCGTTACGAAATGAAATACGGACAACACGGCGACACGTACGAAACCCTGCTCCGCATTAACCTGACCGACCGATGAAACTGACCTGCGCCATTATCGACGACGAGCCGCTGGCGGTCGAACTGCTCGAAAGCTACGTGCGGAAAACCCCCTTTCTGGAATTGAAGGGAGCTTACAACGGAGGCATCACGGCACTCGAGGCCCTGAAAACCGAACCGGTGGACCTGCTTTTCTGCGATATCCAGATGCCGGAACTCAGCGGCATGGAGCTCTCGCGGATGCTCCCGACCCGGACCCGGGTCGTCTTCACGACGGCTTTCGACCGATACGCCGTCGAAGGATTCCGCGTGGGTGCGGTGGACTACCTGCTCAAGCCGATCAGCTATGCCGACTTCCTGACGGCCGCCAACAAAGCCTTCGAATGGTTCGAACTCAAGCGCCGCAGCGTCGGCAAACCATCGCCTGCAGAAGCTGGGCCCGGAAGCATCTTCGTCAAGACCGAATACCGGCTTCGGCAGATCGAATTAGATAAAATCCTCTACATCGAAGGACTCAAGGACTACGTAAAGATTTACGTCGAAGACGAACCCCGCCCCGTGCTGTCGCTCATAAGCCTCAAGACGTTGGAAGAACAACTACCCGCCGAACGTTTCGTCCGGGTACACCGCTCCTACATCGTCCAACCCTCCAAAATCCGAATCATCGAGCGGGGCCGGATCGTCTTCGGCAAAACGTACATCCCCGTTTCAGACGGCTACAAGGAGGCTTTTTACGCATTTCTGGAAGCCCGCTCCCTAATGCCCAAAAGCGATAAATAAGCCTACCTCCACCCACGAAAAAAGGTCATCGTTTCCGCGATGACCTTTTCCGTACCGATCCCTTCGGATCAGCGCCGCCCGATATCTTCGTAAGTGGTCTGCAACATCGCCTTGCCCCACTCCAACCTTTCGGACTGCGGGCCGGTTTGAGAAAGCACCGTTTCGCCCGTATTGTCATAGACCGTTTCGCCGTCGGCGTCGATCACGCCGAACCCGTCGCTGAAACAGTAGTAACCAAACTTATGGGGCGGAGTCGCTCCGAAAATATTCTTGCTGTAATCGAATTCGTCGTGCGGAAGGCCCATCTGCGCCAGAAGCGTAGCGCAAATGTCGATTTGCGAGGCATACGTATCTACTGTTCGGGAGGCGGTCGCAAGTGCGCCTCCGAGCCAAATCATCGGAATCCGGTGTCGCAGCGGAGCGTTGTAGGCCAGATCGTACGGATAGGGGTAGCCGTGATCGGCGACCAGCACCACTAATAAATTGTCCCACACGGGCGACTCCCGCAGCCGGTCGATCAGACGTCCGATCTGTGCATCGGAGAAGGCCATGGCATTCAACAGCTTGTCATCGAATTTTGCGAACGGCACCTCGAACGGCTCATGGCTCGAAAGGGTCAGCAGACCCGCCAGAAACGGTTGTTCCTCTCTGCCCAGCGCTTCCACCTCGTCCCCGAAAAGATCGACCACCACGTCGTCGGCATAGCCCCATTTCGAAGTCGGGGCGTCGAGCTGCATATCCTTCTGCCAGATCAGCTCCTCCCAGCCGGTCGAATACATGAACGAAGCCTGGTTGGTGAAGTTCAGGTCGCCGCCGTACATGAATACCGAACGATAACCTTCCCGGCCGAGAGAACGGGCCAGCGAAGGCAGCGTGGCGCTTTTTCGCGGCAGCTTCATGATCGACATGGTCGTTTGGGCCGGAAATCCGCACAGGACGGCCACCTGTCCCCGGTCGGTACGGAACGAATTGGCGAAGAAGTTTTCGAACCAGACACCCTCCCGCTTGAAACGCTGCATGTTGGGCATCACAGGCTCGCCGTTCACCGTTTCGTCCATGATCGTTCGGCCGAAGCTCTCCAGCAGGATCAGTACGACGTTCGGCCGGTCGCTGCGCAGCAGTCGGGGCGTACCGGCATCGGCCCCGGGACGGTTGCCCCGCAACTCTTCGAAAAGAGTCTTCCGCCGCTCCTCTTCGAAGAACGGATAAGCCTCGGCATAGTTCTCATTGTCCCCGACCGAGGAGAGAAACGAAAAAACGGGGTTCGTCGCAGCGTGGTTCAGGAACATGTTCGAGCTGAAATAGACCTTGCTGACATTCGCCGTGGCGACCGTCACGCCACCCCGGATCGCCAGAAAAGTCAAGCCGCCGATCAGCAGCGCCGCAACCGTCGGGACGACCCGGCCCCGCAGGGGAACGGGTTCGACCCGGAAAAGCCGTAAAATCCACCGGTAACTCCAGATCATCGCCCCGGCATAGACCAGCATGATTAAAATCTGCCGCAGAACTTCGCCCCAACTGGCACTCGCAAGCGCCTCCCCAGGATCGGAAAGGTAGATCAGCACCGAACCGTCGAGCCGAAAGCCCCAATAGCCGTACAGGTTGAGATCGACGGCGAAGATCGCGGCCGTCACCAGTGCGATCAGCGAAAAATAGACCGTCAGAACGATCCGCCACACCCGCTGCGAAAGGGGAATCCAGAACGATGCCAGCACGACAAGTACCGGAAAAGCGGTGACGTAACCCGCCACCGTGCAATCGAGCGAGAGTCCGTGCCAAAGAACTCCGAGCCACTCCCCGAAAGAGGCCTCTGCTGCCCGGGCATGGTAGAAAAGCAGGAAAGCCGGCTTCTGCAACAGCATCCAACCTACTGTCGTACAGAAAACGGCCCCCAGAAACAACAGGCGTCGCACGTCAGATCTTCTCACCATAAGCCAGATCGCCCGCATCGCCGATACCCGGCACGATATAAGCCCGCGAAGTCAATTCCTCGTCCACCGCAGCACACCAGATCGTGGTCGTGCGCTTGGGCATATTCTTCTCCACATATTCGACCCCCTGTTCGCTGGCGATAACCGCCGCGACATGGGTATGCGCGGGCTGCCCGCCCCGTTCGCACAGCGCATTGTAGGCCAGCACGAGGGAAGAACCGGTAGCCAGCATGGGATCGACCAGCAGCAAAGTCTTGCCCTCCAGCTCGCCACACGAGATGTATTCGACCTTGACGGTAAACTTGCCGTCCTTGGTACTCTTGCGATAAGCCGAAACGAAAGCGTTCTGCGCGTCGTCGAAGTAGTTCAGGAATCCCTGATGGAAAGGAAGTCCCGCACGAAGGATCGTAGCGATCACGACCTGGTCGGAGATCATCGCTACCGAAGCCTCGCCCAGCGGAGTTTCGACCACTTTCACCGCATACTCGAACGTTTTCGATATTTCATAGGCCATGACCTCTCCGATACGCTCCAGATTACGGCGGAAACGCATCGAATCCTTCTGAATCGACTTGTCGCGGATTTCGGCGACAAACTTGTTGAGAATGGTGTTCTGACTGTTGAGAATGTGCAACATAAGGTTGTATTTATTTAACTTTTGTTTCAGGTCAATAGAGGAAGTTGTTGAATGGATAGCGGCCCGAATGGATTTCACGGACCATGCCGTACAGATCCGAACGCAGCTTCTCGATATTGATCTTCTCGACTGCCGAAATAAAGATGCAGGGCGTATTGGCCCGGGCGATCCAGCTCTGTTTCAGGTCTTCGAGCGAACGATTTTCACGTGTGGAAGGCGTCAGGTCGTCAGGCTCCTTCTCCACATAAGTATAAGCGTCCACCTTGTTGAAAACCAGATAAACCGGTTTATCCCCGGCACCGATATCCTGTAACGTCTGCTTCACCACGGCGATCTGGTCCTCGAACTGCGGATGCGAAATATCGACCACGTGCAGCAACAGGTCGGCTTCACGCACCTCGTCGAGGGTCGATTTGAACGACTCGATCAGTTCGGTCGGCAATTTGCGGATGAAACCCACGGTATCCGACAGCAGGAAAGGCAGGTTGTCGAAAACCACCTTTCGCACCGTCGTATCGAGCGTGGCGAAGAGTTTGTTTTCGGCGAACACCTCGCTTTTCGAAATCAGGTTCATCAGGGTCGATTTGCCGACGTTGGTATAACCCACCAACGCCACACGCACCATCGAACCCCGGTTCGATCGCTGGACAGCCATCTGACGGTCGATCTTTTGCAGATCCTCCTTGAGTTTGCTGATCCGGTTGCGGATGATTCGACGGTCCGTTTCGATCTCGCGCTCGCCGGCACCGCCGCGCGTTCCCGTGCCGCCCCGCTGCCGCTCCAGGTGCGTCCACATACCCGACAGACGCGGGAGCATATACTGGTAATTGGCCAACTGCACCTGGGTCTTGGCATAGGCCGTCTGCGCCCGCGACATGAAAATATCGAGAATCAGACGCGTGCGGTCGAGAATCCGGCAGGGCATGGCCGCCTCGATGTTGCGCGTCTGCGACGGAGAGAGTTCGTCGTCGAAAATCGCCACGTCGATCTCCTCCTCCTTGCAATAGGCAGCGATCTCCTCCAGTTTCCCCGGACCGACATAAATACGGGCCGACGGCTGCGGAAGGCGCTGCGTAAAACGACGGACACCTACGATACCGGCCGTTTCAGCCAAAAATTCCAATTCGGCGAGGTACTCTTCCGCCTGACGCGGATCCTGTTGATCCCGGATGACCGCGACCAGTACGGCCCGTTCGAACCCGGCCCCGGAAGCGGGTTGATCGTTCTTCGTTACAATCTCTTTATTCTTATTCTGTTCCAATCTGCCATACGATTTCTGCACGACTATGCGCCTTCGGAAAGACACATCTTCCTGCACGGTGAAAATAAGGGTATCCCGGCTTCACGCAGGATACCCTTATCAAATGTTTCAAACAAACCTTAATCCGAAATACGGAAATCGATCGGAATGACGAACTTCTGACGAACCGACTTGTTACGCTGCTTGGCGGCGGTCCATTTCGGAGAAGATTTGATAATACGTACCGCCTCGTCCGACAAGGTACTGTCGGGGGTTCTCAACACCTCGATATTGGATACGGAACCGTCCGTATTCACCACGAACGAGATGATTACCTTCCCCTGGATGCCGTTTTCCTGAGCGATCGCGGGGTATTTCACACGCTGCTGCACCCAGTTGCGGAAAGTACCTTCGTCGCCGCCCATGAAAGACGCTTTCTCCTCCACGATGATGAAAATCTCCTCTTCGAAGACCTCCTCGGTCTGGACGGGAGCCACTTCGATCGCCTGGTTCATATCAAACTCCGCAAAATCGATCTCCGTTTCGATCTTGGTATCGTTGGTTACGACTTCCAGCATGTCGCTCACGACGGCCATATCGACTTTCTTGGGAGCTTCGGGCGGCTTCTGGTCCTCGCGGGTAACCTCGACAATTTCCACTTCGACGGGAGCATAGCCAAGATCGACTTTCTCGATACGATGTTCCTTCGGAGTCACGGCGAATGCACCAATAACAAGTACCAACGCCACGACCAAACCGATTTCAAGGAAAAGACCCCGTTTGTTCTCCAGGTCGGCTTTCGGTGATTTCTTAATTTCCATTATTGTTCCTGTTTATTGTTATCCTTTCAAGTGACCCGAAGGCACACTAACTACCGACAAATATAGGGATAAAAAATCAAAAACAGTACTTTCGCTCCGAAAAATCTTAATTTTTGACTAATTTTGCCCCGAAAATTCCCTCACGACCGTCTCCCATGCCCCGATACGAATATCTTTACGGACAAACGCTGTCCCAACTGGAAGCCCTCTGCAACCGGTTGGAGATGCCCCGTTTCGCGGCGAAACAGATCGCACGCTGGCTTTACGACAAGCACGCGACGACGATCGAGGCGATGAGCGATCTCTCCGTCCGGCACCGGGCCCTGCTCGCCGAAACGTACGAAGTCGGATTCACCTCTCCCGAAAAAGTCAGTATTTCGGCCGACGGCACGAAAAAATACCTCTATCGTACCTCGCAGAACCATTTCATCGAATCGGCCTACATCCCCGACGGCGACCGGGCGACGCTCTGCATCTCGTCGCAGGCGGGCTGCCGCATGGGCTGCCGTTTCTGTGCAACCGGACGACAGGGACTCCAGCACTCCCTTTCGACGAACGAAATCCTCAACCAGATCGGGTCGCTGCCCGAACGAGAGCGGCTCACCAACGTCGTTTTCATGGGCATGGGCGAACCGCTCGACAACCTGGACAGTCTGCTGCCGACGCTCGAAATCCTCACTTCGGCGTGGGGATTCGGCTGGTCGCCCACGCGAATCACGGTTTCGACCGCCGGTGTAGCCTCCCGGCTCGAACGATTTTTGGACGCGACCCAGGTGCACCTGGCCGTGAGCCTGCACAACCCCTTTCCGCACGAACGGGCCGAAATCATGCCCGTAGAGAAGGCATGGCCGATCCGCGAAGTCGTGGAAATTCTGCGCCGATACGATTTCACACACCAGCGGCGGGTATCGTTCGAATACATCGTCATGAGCGGCTTGAACGACTCCCCGCGTCACATCCGCGAGCTATGCCGCCTGCTAGACGGCATCAAGTGCCGGATCAACCTGATCCGTTTCCATAAAATTCCCGGATCGCCCTATTTCTCCCCCGACGACCGGGCCATGATCGCGTTCCGTGATGCTCTGACCGCCAAAGGCATACACACGACCATCCGCACCTCTCGCGGCGAAGATATCCAAGCGGCCTGCGGCCTGTTGAGTACGGCGCAGAACGAGGCGGCACAATTTTAGCAGCACCCGTTTCGTTATTCTTAATAAAATACGAAAATGAAAAAGATTCTTTTTACCCTTTTACTCGTGCTGGGCATCTATAATCCGCAAATCCAAATGTTCGACGGATTTTAAACGAAACGACTTCCTCAAAAAAAACGAAGCGTACCCATTGGGTGCGCTTCGTTCACTTAAATTCGCTTATCGAAAGTTGCGTATTTCTCTATTTGTGGAACTCGCCGTTTGATACCTTTTTGTAGATCGTTTAAACAGCGTTTTAATGTCCTTTGCATAGCCGGAATGATCTCCTGTTCATAAAACTCCCGCGGTCGAAGGTTGTAGTCGATCTTAACGATCTCTTGTTCGCAGATGTCCCCCGTATCAAGGCCACTATCCGCCCAAAACCATGTCGCAGCCGTAATAGGTTCTTGACGTCTATACGCCCAGCGTATCGAGGATGCACCTCTGCCATACGGAAGCGGTGACGGATGGAATATCAGCGTTCCCAGTTCTTCGTTGCTCACCCTTTCAATCAATAACGGAGCGATAGCGACATCCACAAAAAAATAGGTTTCATTCCAAACTGCCAGCCCCAGCGACTTAACCACTCGTTCGGCCTCTTTATAGGCCGTTGTATCGGAGTTTCCTAATATCTTAACAACCATTATTAATATATTTAAACGCTTGTACGGCTCGGAAATGACCGCCATAGCCAGACGTTGGTCGGCCTGGTTGTCCTTTCCTTGCCGCCGATTTAATCAATGAGCTTATGGACTTCGTTTTATTCGCCCCATACAGGCTTGCCGCCGTCTGTACCCATTTCCGGGAATGACGGAGTGCCCCGCATAGCTGCGGGTGCGACGTATGGAAGAATACGGGCAGCATTTTGCCGCATCGGCCATGTCCTTGACGATGATATTCGCAAACGGCGGCGAGGAACTTTGTGCCAACTCCAATTCCTTGCCATTCGGGCATCACGACCAACCGCGTCGCCCTATAAGCTCCTGCGGTGAATAACGGTGAGACTGCTACATGACAGACAGGCTCACCGTTGATGAATCCGACGAAATACTCGGCAGCCACAGGGGCAGGCAGGTCTAAATAATAATGCTGCTTAAACAATCGGGGGAACACAGTTCCCCGGACTTTATAAATTTGAAGTTTGAGCTGGGGGCGGCGTTGAAGGCAGTCCCGATTGTAAAACCGGGCCTCCTGCATATCATATACCCAATCCGGCTGCAGCCATTCGATAATATCGTAGTGGCAGGAAAGCAGGACAACCTGCCCATCACCTTTTCGCCATGTCTTTGCGAAAGCGGCCGCTCCGACCTTGGCGATTTGTCGGTCGATTACCGAAGTGAACTCGTCGACGACTGCCCGTTTGGGCCGTTCACATACCAGGCGGGCCAGGCCAGCGCGGAACTTCTCACCGTTACTCAAGACGGGAAATGGCCGGAGCCATGCCGGGACATCACCCAGGCCGACGGCTGACAATGCACCCGTTACGGCATTGAAATCTCCGTCTGGGGCGATGCAATCGACGATAGGCTTCGTGGCATCCCACCCAGCGTACAAGTCATAGATGGGCTCACCGAAAATGCGGCTGCCTATACTTGTCTTGCCGCTTCCGGAAAGGCCGACAATAAGACCGATTTTCCAGTCCAGCCCCTCGACGGGAAGCTCGGCCGAGCGTTCCCAATCACAGCCGTTCTCAGCATTGAAAAGGCTTTTTACTCGTGCGGCTCGGTAACTGTTGAAGTCGCTGCAATGGTGTTTTACTTTTACAATCATACAGTAACAATTTTAAGAGTCAAACCTTGAGCGAGGAGCCGTTCGTAAATCTCCCGCTGCTCTTTTTCATCCTTGCAGATGACGATTACGCCATACTGCTCTTTGTAATTAAATGCCATTCAAATATTGTTTTGAGGTGAATAATATTTATCTTTGTCGCATCTCACCCACATACTGCATATAAATGCGCCGAAGACGCGACAGAAGGCTCCAGCCCTCGGTCGTGCGTCTTCGGCGCGCGCTTGCGTAAGTATGTGGGTGAGATCTCTACTTACGGCCGGGGGCTTTTTCATGCCCCCATGTTATGGATCAGTTTTTCATCATCGGCGGTCGTTTTTCAGGTGGGATGTATGGATATTTGCGGTTAGGGATGTAGGTGATCCACGCGAACAGATGCCGCCACCATCGACGGGTATAAGAGGGATCGTGCTGGTTGTAGATCGCCTCGGTTTCAAAACAACTGTTCCCGTAGGCGCGGTTGTAGGGCGGCAGGAGAACTTCTATTGCGACCGAAAGGCCGTAAATCAATAAGGGCGCCGGAACGGCCGCCAGCATCCACCATGCGGAAACCCCGAACAGGAGGTGTGCCGCCACCGTACCCAGCAGACAAACGGCGACGATCTCCAGTTGCTGCCGCATGTGGATTTTCTCGTGATTGAGTAGTCGGGCCGTCAATGCGACGCCCTCTTTCACGAACAGCCAGACCAGCACGGTCAATGCCGTGAAGCGGCCGAACGGAATAAAACGATTATATACGATTTTCATCATATTACGGAAACTCTATAACAGGAATATTTATCGATATGGCCGTTCAACATCATAAAGCTCAAAGTAATCAGTTTCGAGCCTTTGGGGATGGCGATGCTCGAATTGGCGGCATCGCCTGCCAGCAAAAGAGAAATGGTCAGGTTATTCTCCAGTCCCGCTATGCATCTCAATACCAATTCGATAATTTGAAGCGGAGCGGATCCTGCCGGAATCGTACTGTCGATCGCAAACGAGGTTTGGGTTCGTCCTATCTCTCGTATATACGAAACATATCCTCGGCCTTCGAGGTAGCTTACATTGGAACTTAATTTCAATGTACTGCCGAGGGTCATTGTTGAAGATGAAATTAGACCTTGCGTTGGAATGACATCCAATTTCTTTTTGTCGGCTGCCGACATCAGGCCGTTTGCCGACCGGGTGGCTACGGCCGTCGATGCTTTGCCGTTCCAGGTCGTTTTCTCCGCGTCGCTTACGAAGCGGTGGTTCGCGTCTTGTGTGATGTTCGAGGCCGAAACAGGCCCCTCAAAATTCCCCCCCCCGACATATGAGAGGGCGTTCCAGGCAGTGGCGCCATCTCCGATTTTGTGTTTGCGCGTGTCGGATTCATAGACGACCTCTCCTTTCAGCAGGACGGGATTTTTGGCCGTGAGAGTCGCTGCGGTATGTACCGGATGCTGGATCCGGCTCTGTATGGTTTTGTTCATATCGATCAGGTTTCAAAAAAGGTGACGAGTCCGTATATCCGCATCCCCAAAATGAGTGCGCTGTATCATATTTCCCCCCGTAGGAGTTCATACTTTCTGCGTCCCCGTCACCAGAATATTCAGATATGCAAGACTGACGGTGTCAAACCGCAGTTGCTTGCAGCAACTTTGAAATAACTGCGCGGTCCTTCGATGCGTCTTTGGGCATCGCCGACGAAAAGGACTACGCCGGAGTAGAATGATACGTACATTTTTAGTTTTCCGAACTCGTCCTGCCCGGCCCCTCGCCCGCAGATGTTGATTCCTCTGTGCAGATCGAACTTGACCTTCCCGCAATAAGACGTATCGCTGATCCGTGTCACCCACCTGCCGAACAGGGCCTCGACGGAGATCACCGGAAGCCAGCCGCTCTTGTCCGCTTTGTCGGACTCGAACGGGATCGGATCGATGCGTGTCGATGTCCACGACAACTCGTCGCGTGAAAATCTGTCCTGCACGAGTTTGAACCCGCTGCTGGTCGGGCGCAGCTTCGCAGCGCTCGACTTTCGGACTCGTGCATTCTTGTAGTGGAGTATTCCGACGCTGCAGCGTTTAAGAATCGGATCCGCAGGGTCGGTCGCGGGTTTGACGTAAAGCATTCCCCCTTGCACCTTCCACCGCAATGCGGGTACTTTTTCGACATCGGAGGCATAGGCCAGTGTGTTCCAGGCCGTCGTGCCGTCGCCGAGTTTGTGGCGTCCGGTATCGGATTCATAGACGATTTCGCCCTTGAGCAGGACGGGATTCTTGGCGGCAAGTGTCTCCGCCGTATAGACCGGAAGCTGTGTCCGGGTTTGGATTGTCATTTTTGCTGCCATAGCGTCAATTCATTCCGGGGATTGAACATTGGATGACCAGCTCGCCGCCCGTCAGGTCGTCGAGCTTCTTCTTGTCTGCGGCCGACATCAGCCCGTTGGCCGATTGGGTGGCGACGGCCGTCGATGCCTTACCGTTCCAGGTCGTTTTCTCCGTGTCGGTCACGAAGCGGTGCGTCGAATCCTGTACGATTACCGAAGCGGGATGCGTGGCCGGATGCTGGTAGTTGTTCGCCCCGGCAGCCACGCCGTCGAGTTTCTTCTTGTCGGCCGCCGACATCAGACCGTTGGCCGATTGGGTGACGACGGCCGTCGATGCCTTACCGTTCCAGGTCGTTTTCTCCGTATCGGTCACGAAACGGTGCGAGGCATCCTGTTCGATCATCGTCGCCGGATGTGTGGCCGGGTGCTGGTAGTTGTTCGCTCCGGCGGCCACACCCGCGAGTTTCGCCTTCTCCTCCGAGGTGTAGTCTTCGGTAGAAAGGCCCTTGCCCGCAACCTTATCGACCTTCTGGCCGATCTGCGTGGCGACGGTCGTAGCGAAATTCGGATCGTTGCCCAGGGCGGCCGACAGCTCCTTGAGCGTATCGAGTGCCGCAGGGCTGCCGTCCACCAGTTCGGCGATGGCCTTATCCACGTATGCCTTTGCCGATTCGAGCGTCGTGCGGTCCCCGCTCTCACGGGCGGATTTCTCCGAAGCCACGGCCGCATCGGCGTGGCTGTTGGCCGACTGAAGCGTCGCGGCATCGCCCTGCCCGCGCTTCTGGGCCTCGTCCGCCACGGCGGTATCGGTATAGGTCTTGGCCGAAGAAAGGGTCGCGGCGTCGCCTTGTGTCCGCTCCTCGGCTTCCGCTGCGACAGATGTGTCGGTATAGGATTTGGCCGAGGAGAGTGTCGCGGCATCGCCCGCGGCCAGCTCCCTGCGGATCGCGGCCTCTTCACCTTTGGCACGTTCGATCTCGTCGTCGAGTCTGCCGTCGAGCGCCTCGATGTCATTTTGGACCTCATTGAACGCCTTCTCGGAGGAGGCTACATGGACGGAGAGGTCGTCGGTTACTTTCTGCACTTTCTTCTCCAGCTCCCGTCCCTCGGCCGTATTGTATTTCCCGTTAAGCTGATCGGTAAGCCCCTCGACCCCACTCATCGGGATTTTGTCCTCGGTCTTATGGAAGAAGCTGTCGAAGAGGTCCGAGAACTGCTCGGCCGTTGGGTACATTCCCCGGCCGAACCATTTGCGCAGCTGCGCACGTACTCTGATTGCCATTCTGTAATCGCGTGATAAGAATTTTACTTCGTCCGCATGACATAGGCCAGCGTGTAATAGGGCGGTCGGTTCTCGTGCGAGCTGCCGCCGCCCGTGCGGTCCGTCGTTCCGAAGGGCGTCGTGCGGTCATGCCACGACACGGCCTCGGGATAGGAGTTGTTGCCGCCGCTGCGCCAGCTGCCGTTACCTCCGGTCCAAAGATTCTCCCCGTGTGCGTGCGAAGGTATCTCATCGACGGTGAGCGTGTGTTTCTTCTCGCCGCCCACCTTGCCGTAGCTGCCGTAGTCGGCATCGCTGACGTTGTAACCCACCACGAAGCGGCCGCGCAGGTCGGGCAGGCGGAAATAACCGCTCGTGGTCGAGAGCTTCCGGCCGTTGCAGTCGTAGGCATTGTTGTAGGTGCTGCCGATGGCCTTGTAGAGTTCGGGGTACTCCGACTGCTTGAGCTGCTGCCCTTCGCAAAGGGCGTAGCCGTCGGGGATGCGGGATCCTGCCCAGATTTCGACCATGCCCAGCGGCGTGCGCTGAATCTTGGCCAGGGCGGTCTGCAACGCCACGATCTGCGCTTCGAGTTCGGGCAGCGACTGCGCCTCGTGGAAGTCCTCCCATTTGTAGTTCTCCTCGCCGACGCCCGGAGCCAGCGACCGCTCGACGTAGGCTTGCGGATATTCGTACCCCTGGGCCTGTACCGGGATCGCGGCTTGTTTGAGGTACATACCGCCCGAAATGGAGCCGCCCTCCCAGTAGAGCACCTCCCCCTCGGGGTGTTCCTTCGTGCGCAGGAACACGTAGCCCTCGTTCCGCTGCGTGCCGCCGCCCGTGAGTGCGCATCCCAGCAGGATCGCCTTGTCGCCCGCCAGGTTGCCGATGATCGACACCACGTGCGCGTTGGTCTGCATATAGTCGAGCATCTCGCAGTCGGCCGGAAAGTCTTTGTTCGATTGCAGGAGGAACCTGCCCTGTATCTGTTTCATCGTCAAATGTAGTTTATGGAGAATCGTTTCGAAGCCAGCTTGTACGCATCCACCACGGCCCGGACCTGCGTGATGTCCAGCTTGTCATAGAGCGCCAGCGGGATATTCACCCAGAAGTCGTAGCCGCTCACCCCGCCGTAGCCGCGGCGGTTGAGAATCAGGATCCGGCCCGATCCGCGGCGCGGGACCAGCACCTCGGCGTCCTCCTCGCGTTTGTGCAGGGTGATGAAGCCCACGTTTTCGACCGTTTCGGTGATTGTGATCCTCCGGTCGATGGGATCGAACTTGTCGTTCAGCAGCGCCCGCAGGTAGCACACCTGGCCGTTGTGTTCGAGGCGGTAGTCGCTCTCGCGCTTCCAGAGGATGAACCGCGTGTGCAGGTATTGCAGGGGCGACACGGCGGCGTAGGCCATCGCGGCGAAGAGCGGCCGCCGCCAGAAGGTCGGCAGCAGCAGGAGCGCCAGGCGCTTGAAGTTCACGTCGTACTTATCCATTGTATGCCTTCATATTGAGTACGACGTCGCCCATCTCGAAATAGCCCGCGGCCGGGATGCACCGCGCGTCGATCGTAACCAGCACCTCCTCGCCTGCCGCGACGGTCGTCGCCCCGCGGAACTCCACGATCCGCACGCCGTCGAGCGTCTGGAGCGACACGTTGCGGCCATACAACGCGTCGAGCACGCGAACCGACTGCACGTTATGGAAAAAATAACGCCCCGTACGCTCGTGATAGATATCGTTGAGGAAGCGCTCGCCGGCATGGCCGAAAGGCGTGTGTCCCAAGTCGTGACCCAGGCCAATCGCCTCGATCAGATCGCAATTGAGCCCCAGGGCGCGACCGATATCGCGCGCAATGCGGGAGACGAGCTGCACGTGCAAACCGCGGCGTGAGAGATCGTCGTTGCTGCGGAAGCTAAAGACCTGCGTTTTGCCTGCATAACGGGTGTACGCCGGAAGATGAAGTATCTTTTCGGTATCGCGCATAAACGCCGGACGCATAAGCGTGCCTTTGTCGGCGGCGCGGTCAATACGACGAATGACCTGATCGTCGTTGCAACGATACGGGTTGACATAGCCCGAAGCACGATCGGCGGCAATGCGCTCGACAAGTTCGGGCGACAACGCCGAGGGAATACGGTCCATGCGCGCCTTAATGACGGCCGTTTCTTGATTAGTTGCCATGGCATGCTCCTTAAGAAGGATGCGCAATCGGTTACAAAGTGCAGCCCACGACCTCGATTATGGCAAAAATCGGCACCAAAAACGGGAGCAATGGCAGGGAGCGCGATTTTGTGAAGAGGCAGGAGAGGGCCAGGGCCAGGAGTGCGACGGCAAATGCCACGATGCCACCCATAGGGTCGAGCGCGCAAAGCGCGAAGAGCGCCTTGGCATCCCCCATGCCGATGCCCGGGGCGTGGCGAAGGCGCCGCCAGAGCGACTCAGTGAGCACAAGGGCAAGGTAGACGATGACCGCAAGACCGGCGTGGTCAAGCGCTGTGTTCAAACCGAGGTCGAGCCAAACGCCCGCCAACGCCGCCACGGCACATGCGCCGGCAAGCCCATTGGGAAAACGTCGCTCTCGGGCATCAATTGCCACGCCGGCAAAGATGCAAATCCAAAACGGGATATAGACCATCGGAC
>ERZ827478.940-NODE-940-length-24639-cov-4.135983_pt1 | contig 24639 bp, 20 predicted proteins | sample MGYA00519705_ERZ827478 | MGnify/ENA primary metagenome ERZ827478 (study PRJEB31778, sample SAMEA3449318) | human gut metagenome | biome: human gut; feature: human-associated habitat; material: faeces | place: United Kingdom | collected 2010/2012 ... | reverse complement strand
ATGCTGAGCCCTAAGCCGCTGCCCTCGGTGTTCCGGGAGCTGTCTCCCCGGACGAAGCGCTCCATCAGCTCCTCGCCGCTGATGTTCAGCTGCTGGGCGGAAATATTGCGGAAGGTGACGGTAGCCCGGCCTGCCTCCTTGTCCAGGTTGATATACACCCTTGTCCCGGCCATGGCATACTTGCACACGTTGTTCAGCAAATTGTCAAAAACACGCCACATGTGCCGCCCGTCGGCCATAATCGTCACCGGCTCCTCCGGCTTCGTCACTACCAGCTCCAGCCCGGCGGCTTTCAGCTTCTCGGCGTATTCCCCGGCGCACTGGTCTATGAGTACGCCCAGCTCACAGCGCTCCAAGCTCACATTCAGGTTGCCGGTGCTGGCCTTGGAGGCCTCGATCAGATCGTCGATGAGCTTTTTCAGTCTGGCAGACTGGCGGGACAGGACTTCCAGGTATTCCCTGGCCTTCTCGTTGTCTATCTCCTCCTTCTCCAGCAGATCCACATAGTTGATGATGGATGTGAGAGGGGTCTTTATATCGTGGGAGACGTTGGTGATAAGCTCCGTTCTGAAATGCTCCGACCGCATCCGCTCGTTCACCGCCTTGTTCATGCCCTCGCCTATGCGGTTTAGCTGCTCGCCGTGTTCCTTCAGGGGCCCCCGCATTTTTGCGGTGTCCACCCGGTAGTCCAGGTTGCCCTGGCTCAGCTCCTCCCCGGCTTTCAGCAGCTTCTTCATGCACAGCAGCACATAGGCCGTCAGCAGCACCAGCACAGCTCTCTCTATGAACCAGCTGAAAATCATAAAGCCGCCGCCAGAACCAAAGCCCACCATCCAGAAAAATTCTACAAAAAGAATAGCGAAGATTATAAGAGTGGCCTTGGGCACCAGGGCCATGCCCCTCAGGGCGTCCCCAACAAAGGCCAGCAGCTTTTTGAAGGTGCGCCAGCACCACAGGATGATGCGCACGCTTATGCAGCTGCTTATGACGCTGCCCAGTTTCAGCCGCCGGGCAAAGCTCAGGCTCCACCAGAGGCAGAGAGCAGCCCCTGCCTCGAACACCAGGGTATAGGTAATAAATTTCAGAATGTTCGCCCCGCCGGAGCTGAACTCGATGAGCAGTCCCATAAGAATGACGCCCAGGACAGCCGCGGCGGCGGTGAACACATCGAAGGGCAGGCGCTCGGTGAGGCCAGGCTGTATCTCGTCTATGTCGCTCTTGTGGCCGGCGGCGGCCATGAGGAAGGCAAAGCAGCAAAGGGCCAGCAGGGCAAAGCCTATCATCGCCCCCAGCAGCAGGTTACTGTAGGCATAGCAGTAGGTCAGAAGATTGGTCATGCCCGCCACTTCGTCGTTCTCCCCAACAGTGTCCAGCACATAGCCCACCATGCTGTATCGGGCCGTGGCCACTTCCACATAGGCCGACTGATTGGAGTCCTCCGCAGGTTCGGGGCCGGCTGTGGGCTCCTGAGTTTGGGCGTCCCCCGTTGCGGCAGTACCGGTGTCGGGCTCCGGAGCCTGGGCGGCCTCCGTGGGCTCCGGGCTGCTCATGCTGCCGCTGAGGCCGCTATCCTCCCCGTCGGGGGAGGCGGTACTCTGAGGCTCCTGGGTCACTGCCGTCGTGGGCTGGGGACTTGTCCCTACATTCTCAGATGTATCCCCGGAGGCGCGCTCAGCTTCCTGTGAGGGAACGGACGCAGCGGCAGATGAATCAGAGGGCGCAGGTTCGACTTCTACGGTTATCACACCGTCTTCCTCAATGACCAGTCCATAGGAACCGTTCCAATCATTTGCGTTATACATGACCGCGTTCTCTGCCGGGTACCAGAAGCCGTAGGGGCTGGTCTCCAGGATGTAACTTCTATTTTCCAAGCCGTCATACACCAGTTTCCCGTTCTGGTCGTATATGGCAAATGTCATTCCGGTGATGCAATCTATATCCTCCAGCTCGCCTCCATAGCGATAGGTCTCCATCAGGTTGTACATCTTATCCACACACCAGGGCTCCAGGTAGTTGCGCAGCACCGTATTCAGGCTGCCGCCGGTGTAGCCGCCGTAGCCGTACAGTACGCCCACGCACATAAAGCTCATGAACATGCCTGCGGCAAAAAGTAGGCAAAGGATAAAAGCCAAGGTCTTGGCAAAGGCACTGCTTTTAAGTCTTTTCATTTTTCTTTCCTCTCTCCATCTTGTAGCCCTGGCCCCACACGGCTTTTATATACCTGGGTTCGGCGGGGTTTATCTCCACCTTTTCCCGCAGGTGCCGTATATGTACGGCCACAGTGGTCTCCGCGCCGTAGGGCTCGTCTTTCCATACAAGGCGGTAAATCTCCCTGGGGGAGAACACCCGCCCCGGGTTATTCATAAGGAGTTTCAGTATCTCGTACTCCGTGGGCGTCAGGCTCACCTGCTCCCCGTCCACGGTAACATCCTTGCTGCTGTCGTCCAGGCTGATGTTGCCTATGGTCAGGGCGCTGCCGCCTGTACCGCCGCTGCCCCCCAGCCGGGTATAGCGCCGCAGCTGGCTGCGCACTCTGGCCAGCACCTCCAGGGGATTGAAGGGCTTGGTTATATAGTCGTCGGCCCCCACATTCAGGCCCAGGACCTTGTCCGTGTCCTCGCTCTTGGCGGTGAGGAGTATGACGGGTACATTGCTGTATTCCCTCAGCTTGACCACGGCGCTTATGCCGTCCAGCTTGGGCATCATAATGTCCAGCAATATAAGCTGCACCTGTTCCCTGTCCAGTATGTCCAGGGCCTCCTGGCCGTTATAGGCCTCCAGCACCCTATATCCCTCCGGCTCCAGATATATTTTCAGAGCCGAGACAATATCCTTTTCGTCATCGCACACAAGTATGTTGTACATCTTTCCACCTCGTTCATTCCTGGGAGCAGGCCCGGCGCCGGGTCTTTCCCTTTCCCTCGGTCTTATTCTACGTCAAAATTAATTAAAAACCAATGGGGCAATAATTTAAGATTTGTTTAAGGTCCCGTCGCCCTTTCCGGACCAAAGCCGGAGAGCTTTGGTCCGGAAAGGAAGAAAGCGTTTGAATCCTCACCGCCTTGCGCTTATGCGCAAGGTGTGACATTCAAACGCTTTCTGACGCTACTCGTCCAGCTTCAGCACTGCCAGGAAGGCCTCGGTGGGTATCTGCACCGTGCCCAGCTGGCGCATCTTCTTCTTGCCCTCCTTCTGCTTTTCCAGCAGCTTCTTCTTGCGGGTGATGTCGCCGCCGTAGCATTTAGCCAGCACGTCTTTCCGCAGAGCCTTCACCGTCTCCCGGGCGATTATCTTGCCGCCGATGGCCGCCTGGATGGGCACCTCGAAGAGCTGGCGTGGGATGTTGTCTTTCAGCTTCTCACAGAGCTTGCGGGCCCGGCCGTAGGCCTTGTCCCGGTGGGCGATAAAGCTGAGTGCATCCACCTGATCCCCGTTCAGTAGCATGTCTACCTTCACCAGATCGCTGGTCTTGTACTGGCTCAGCTCATAGTCCAGGGAGGCATAGCCCTTGGTACGGGCTTTCAGGGTGTCGAAAAAGTCGTAGATTATCTCGTTGAGGGGCATCTCATAGTGCATCTCCACCAGCCGGGTATCCAGGTACTGCATGCCCTGGTACTCACCCCGCCGGTCCTGGCACAGGGGCATGATGTTGCCCACATAGTCGTTGGGGGTGATGATGCTCACCTTCACATAGGGCTCGTAGGCCTCGGCTATTGAGGGCACCTCCGGGTAGTTGTGGGGATTATCCACCATGACGGTGCTGCCGTCGGTCTTGATAACCTTGTATATGACCGAGGGCAGGGTGGTCACCAGCTCCAAATCGAACTCCCGCTCCAGCCGCTCCTGGATTATCTCCATGTGGAGCATGCCCAGAAAGCCGCAGCGGAAGCCAAAGCCCAGGGCCACGGAGCTCTCCGGCTCGTAGGACAATGAGGCGTCGTTGAGTTTCAGTTTGTCCAGGGCGTCCCGGAGATCCGGGTACTCGGAGCCGTCCTCAGTGTAGATGCCGCAGTAGACCATGGGCCGGGCGGGCCGGTAGCCGGGCAGGGCCTCCGCCGCCGGGCGCTCAGCCAGGGTGACGGTGTCGCCCACCTGGGTGTCGGCCACGTTCTTTATGCTGGCGGTAAAGTAGCCCACGTCCCCGGCGGCAAGCTCATCGCAGGGCTCCAGCGCCGTGGGACGCAGGTAGCCCAGCTCCACCACCTTGTACTTTGCCCCGGTGCCCATGAGCTTTATCTCCATGTCCCGGCGGATAGCGCCGTCCATCACCCGTATAAATACGATTACGCCCCGGTAGTTGTCGTACTGGCTGTCAAAGATGAGGGCCTTCAGCGGCGCTTCCGGGTCTCCCTTGGGGGCGGGCACATTGGCCACAATATCCTCCAGCACGGCGTCGATGTTTATTCCGGCCTTTGCGCTTATCTCCGGGGCATCCATGGCGGGGATGCCGATTATTTCCTCTATCTCCTCTTTTACCCGCTTGGGGTCGGCGGCGGGCAGGTCTATCTTGTTCACCACCGGCAGGATCTCCAGGTCGTTGTCCAGAGCCAGATAGGTGTTGGACAGGGTCTGGGCCTCCACGCCCTGGGAGGCGTCCACCACCAGCACCGCACCTTCGCAGGCGGCCAGGGAGCGGCTGACCTCGTAGTTGAAGTCTACATGGCCCGGAGTGTCTATGAGGTTCAGGGTGTATTTTTCCCCATCGGCAGCGGTGTAGTTGAGACCCACGGCCCGGGCCTTGATGGTGATGCCCCTCTCCTTTTCCAGCTCCATGTTGTCCAGGATCTGGTCCTCCATGATGCGCTGCTCCACCGCGCCGCACTTTTCAATGAGCCGGTCAGACAGGGTGGACTTGCCATGGTCTATATGGGCGATTATGGAAAAATTCCGTATATGCTTCTGGTCGGTCATTCTTGGGCTCCTTTTCCGGTGAATTCATCCAGGGCCTGGCGGGCCTTGTTCATCAGGGTGTTCATCTCCCCCAGGAAGGCCCTGGCCGCCTCGGCGGTGCTCTGGGGGGCATTGGGCAGCTCGCTGCGGCACAGCAGGTAGTCCGCGCTCACTCCATAGTAGTCGCAGGCCTTGCACACGAAGGCCAGGCCCGGCTCTCTCGCTCCGTTTTCGTAGTGGCTCAGCAGGGCCTGGCTTATATGCAGGTCCGCCGCGGCCTTGCGCTGGCTGATGTTCTTCTCCCGCCGCAGCGCCGACAGTGTCTCTGAAAAGCTTCTCTCCATCTTTTCTCCGTCCAAATAGTATTCAAATTATACAGTCAGTATATTATACTGACGAAAGTCTCCTTTGTAAATAGGAAATAAGCGCAAAATTCTTGAAAAAGCCGGGAAAGCGTGGTACATTAATTGATGGTAAAACAACAACCGTTCGGAGGTATTTTAACATGTTTGAAAATCTCGTAGAAATACTCAAGGCCAATCCCCGGAAGATCGTCTACACCGAGGGCTCCGACGCCCGCATCCTGGAATCCGCCGCCCGCCTGAAGAAGGGCGGCTTCCTCACCCCCATCCTGGTGGGCAACGTGGAGGAAGTAAAGGCCGCTGCCGCCAAGGGCGGCTTCGACATTGAGGGCCTGGAGATCCTGGACCCCGCCACCTATCCCGAAATGGACAAGATGGTGGACACCATGGTGGAGCTGCGCAAGGGCAAGATGACCGCCGAGGACTGCCGGGCCGCTCTCTCCAAGGGCAACTACTTCGGCACCATGCTGGTGAAGATGGGCGTGGCCGACGCCCTGCTGGGCGGCGCCACCTACTCCACCGCCGACACCGTCCGTCCCGCTCTCCAGCTGGTCAAGACCAGGAAGGGCGCAAACCTGGTGAGTTCCTGCTTTATCATGGTTCGCGACAATGAGATGCTGGCCATGGGCGACTGTGCCATCAACATCTCCTATGAGGACAAGCTGGACAAGGAGGGCAATGTAGTTCTCTCCGCCGCCGCCCAGCTGGCAGAAGTGGCCGTTGAGACCGCCAAGACCGCCAAGGTCTTCGGCATCGACCCCAAGGTGGCCATGCTGTCCTATTCCACCAAGGGTTCCGGCAAGGGCCCCAACGTGGATCTGGTACGCAACGCTACCGCTATTGCCAAGGAAATGGCCCCCGATGTGGCTATCGATGGCGAGATGCAGTTTGACGCCGCCGTCTCCCCCGTGGTAGGTCAGCTGAAGTTCCCCGGCAGCAAGGTGGCAGGCTATGCCAACACCTTCATCTTCCCCGAGATCCAGTCCGGCAACATCGGCTACAAGATAGCCCAGCGCCTGGGCGGCTTTGCCGCTTACGGCCCCATCCTCCAGGGTCTCAACGCCCCCATCAACGACCTGTCCCGGGGCTGCGATGCCGAGGAAGTCTATCAGATGTCCATCATCACCGCCGCTCTGGCATAAGTCATAATCCCGTATATTAAAAGGGCCGGGCATAAAGCTCGGCCCTTTTCAGACCGTTTCAGACCGTTTCAGACTGTATTTCCGTAAAAGACAGGAGGCCGCCAATGCTCTGCCGCGAAAAGCAGGAAGAATATATGACCCTGGCCCTGGAGCTGGCCCGGGAGGCCGCCTCTCATGGGGAGGTCCCGGTGGGCTGCATTATTGTGGACAGCGCCGGGGAAGTGATAGGCCGGGGGCAAAACCGCCGCCGGGAGCTCTCCGACGCTACCGCCCATGCGGAGATAGAGGCCATCCGTCAATCCTGCGCCGCCCTGGGGGACTGGCGGCTTGAGGGCTGCACCATGTATGTGACTCTGGAGCCCTGCCCCATGTGTGCCGGTGCAATTATCAACTCCCGCATCCCGGTAGTGGTCTACGGGGCCAGGGAGCCTGTCAGCGGCTCCTGCGGCAGCGTACTGAACCTGTTCTGGGAAAACTACGGCCACCGTCCGGAAATTCATGCCGGAGTGCTGGAAGCAGACTGCGCCGCCCTGCTCCGGGATTTTTTCCGGTGCAGACGGGATTGAGGATTTTTATCTGCGATACAATGTATAAAAACTCCGAAGGCCGCGGCCTTCGGAGTTTTCTTTTGTTTTATTCCTTTATGCTGCCGTCAGGATTAAAGAGGGGCAGAGGGGCCAGAGTGATAATGTCGTCCCGGTTCTGGGCATCGCCTTCAGCCAGGACCGCCATTTTCCCGGCAATGATGCCGCCGGCCTTGGTCACCAGCTCCTCCATTGCAACGAGGGACTCCCCGGTGGATATGACATCGTCAATGATCAGCATACGCTTGCCCCGGATAAGCTCCGCGTCGGCAACATCCAGAACCAGTCTCTGCACAGCGGCAGTGGTGATGGACTTTACCTCCACTTCAAACACCCCGGACATATAGGCCTTGGGGCCCTTCCGAGCCAGGAAATACTTGTCGGCAGCGCTCTGCCTGGCCATTTCATAGATCAGTGGGATTGCCTTGGCCTCAGGAGCGATCAGGTAATCATACTCCGGGGCCCGCTTAAGAAGTTCCGCTGCACAGTGCACCGTCAGCTCCACATCGCCGAACATGACGAAGGCGCCTATATACAGGTCGTCGGCAACCTTGCACAAAGGCAGCTCTCTCTTTAAGCCGGCAATGTCCATCTCATAAGTCATTTGTATTATTCCTCCCGAGAAACATATCTCATATAAAATGCTTACCTTTTCATTCTATAGTAAAACTAAGAAAAATCAAGTGCAAATTACAAATTAGCGCCGTCTTTACAGCCTGCCCCGGAAAAACAAAGAACCCCGCAGCGAACTGCGGGGCCCTTCGTTTGGGAGAAAAGAGAGGATTTATAGGAGTAGAAAAGTAGCAAATTCAGTCGGGGAGCAAGTCCCCGGTTTTTCCGGCTCAGCCGGCAGGCAGCACCCTGGCGGGGCTGTCGGAAGTGGAATAAGGCGTCAGTTCATCAAAGGTGATGCTGATGCTCAGGTCTTCTCCGGCCCGGTATATTCCTACCTCGGTCGTATCCCCGGCGGAGAAATCCTTCACGGCCTCATGCAGATCGTCATAACAGGTGACTTCCGCATCCCCCAGCCGAGTGATAATATCCCCCGCCTGAAGGCCGGCCTTTTCGGCGCTGCTGCCCGGCTCTACGGAGTAAACATAGGCGCCCAGCGGCATGCCGTAATACTGGCTGTACATTGCGTTATAGCGCTCATCCAAGGTCACGCCCATATAGGCTTTACCGGTGACATATCCTGTGGTTATCAGATCCTGTGCTATGGATACTGCGTCGTTGATGGGAATTGCAAAGCCAATACCTTCAACGCCGGTGTCACTGTATTTCGCGGTCACCACGCCGATCACTTCACCCTCGGTATTATATACCGGGCCGCCGGAATTACCGGAGTTGACAGCGGCGTCGATTTGGAACATCTTTATGGAATCGACATTTTCATCTGTTTTGATTACTCTGTCGAGAGCGCTTACATGGCCTGTACTCATGGAGAACTCCAGTTCTCCCAGGGGATTGCCTACGGCATAGATCGTATCGCCAACGTTGAGGATGTCGCTGTCACCGATTTCCACCGGTGTGAGATTCACGGCATCTATTTTCAGCACTGCAATGTCGTTGCTCTCCTCCACGCCGACGATGACCGCCGCATAGCTGGTGCCGTCGTGGAGTATCACCGTCAGGTTCTGGTTCCCGGCATAGGCATACTCAATAACATGATAGTTAGTGACTATATATCCGTTTTCAGAAACGATAAAGCCGGTACCGCTAACATCGGAGGAACTGCTGACACCGAACAGATTAGTGTAGGCGACCTCGGTTGTAATACCTACCACCTGCTGGCAAGCCCTGTCATATATAGCAGAGGCCGGAACCTCTCCGCTGCCTGAAGTGGCAGTGGCCGAGGCGAGGGCGCTGCCCTCTGTAGCAAGGGTCTGTTCTTTCAGCTCGTCCATGCCCTGCTGTAGGGCATCCACCCTGTCCGTCAGCCGGGAAGCCACGTAAGTGCCACCTCCCAAACCGCCCAGCAGGGCACATATGAGGCAGAGGCAAAGCGTTTTTGCAAAGGCGCCGGCCTTACCGCAGTTTTTCCTGGCAGGTTTCGGCTCTTTGGGTTCCCTGTTCGGCTTTTCAGGAGGGGTGTAATATCTGGGAGGTACCGTGTTGTCTTCTTCCCGGACATAGTGGGCATCGGAGTAGATCTTCTGGGTGTAGCCATTTTTGTAATGGTATTCTCCCCGAACCCTGTCCGTCTGGCTGTCGACGGGCCGGTAGGTCTCGTGGGAATCAATCACATCATTTTCGCCCGGCACAAACATCCATTTCGACCTCACTGTTCATGTGATACAGTACTCTTGCTTACGGGCTATAATATAACCGGTATTTATGACGCTGTAATGAACAAAAAAGCAAAATTTTTTAAACAGATAGTTTAATATCTGTAATAAAAATATCATTTGCGTCCTGCTGTTATTTCCCGGCAGGAAATGACAAACTTTTATTCCCTCCTTGGGTATACTTGGCTCATAGGAGGTGAAAGCATGAAAAAGTACATGTCTCTGGCCCTTGCATTTCTGTTCCTGGCTGCGGTACCGGCCCAGGCCCTGGCAACCGGGGCGTCAGTGCCGTCCCCGCCCCCTCTGCCCTCCGAGATGCCTCTCCCCTCCCCTGCCGCATCCCAGCAACCGGATACACTGCCGGAGCTCCCGCTGCCGGATTCCTCCCCCCAGCCAAGTCCAAGCCCGGCTGCCTCCCCCGCCCCTTCGCCGGAGGCTGCGCCTCAGCCGGTGTATGACACGGTGCCTGAGGTACCGGCCAGTATATTTGATTTCCTGGAGGGCAGCAGCGCCACCATGGAGGTGGACATGATAGCCTATTATCTCAGTGAGATGACTGCCGCAGCCGTATCCGGAGACACGGCTGCCGGCCTGGAGGCCGAGGAAAACCGCAACGCCCTCATTGATCTGAAGGGAAGCAGTCAGGAAAAAATATCTTTTGACGATCTCTATCTGCTCTCAAAGCTCATTTACGCGGAGGCAGGCAGTGATTGGCTCAGCGATGATTTCCGTCTCTGTGTGGGTGAGGTGGTGCTCAACCGGGTAGCTTCACCGGAATTTCCCGACACCATTTATGATGTCATATATCAAAAGAACCAGTATTCCAGCGTCAGCAGTCCCTCCTTCTCCACACTCATCCCCAGTCAGGACTGTGTTGACGTGGCGCTGAGGCTTTTGCAGGGGGAGCGCCAAATGGTCCCCAGCGTTGTCTTCCAGTCCAACTACGCCCAGGGCGAGATATTCTCTATCCACAAAGACCGGCGCCTTGGAGATACTTTCTTTTGTGTCAGCAACAATCTGGAGTTGTACCCATAATAATGAGGCCGCAGGTAAAGTATGCCTTTACCTGCGGCCTCATTATTATATATAGAAATATACCGATATCTTTTTTACAGCCGGGCTCAGTATATGTCGTCCACCACCCGGGAGGGAGGGGCCTCCAGGATCTGGGGATGCTGGAATAAATAGCGGTAAGCCTGGAGGAACTGGGCATAATAGTGGCCGTCCACGGTGCGCTCATCCAAAACCATTTTGCAGTCCACATATTTTCTGTCCACCATGTTGCCGTGGCGGTCCAGCTCGTAGGCATGGCGCTTGGCGCCGAAAGCAATGAATACCGGCAGCGTACCGAAGTTATATATATGGTGGTATATAGGCCCGATGCGCAGTGAACCCAGGTCGGTTATTATCATGGAGCCGTGGAAGGGGCTGGCGTCGGTGAGAGATTCCGGCAGCCATCCGAAATAGTCCATCATTTTAAGGACAGCAATGGCAAAGCGCAGCAGAAAGCGGGGCATGCGGCAGAGAGCCTCGGCCACATCCTCGGTGTTGTTGTTGCCGTCGGAGGCTTTGATCTCCTCAATTTTCTCATTCATCTTGCGGTACACATCAAAGATGGTATCCGTAGGCTCAAAGTACACCTTTATGGTGGTTTCGCTGGCATCCAGAGAGAGGCTGCGCTTTACCGTCAAAACCACGGCAATCCTGTCGGCTGCATAGATGCGGCGCCCGGCTATGAAGCGGTTCACTCCCGGCAGCATGGACACGCAGCGCACATAGGCCGCTATTAGGAAATGGAGAATGTCTATACCCTTATAGCCCTCGACGCGCAGGCGGCGCAGGTTCTTATCCAGAGTGGTGACTTCAAAGCTCTCCTCATACTGGTTGCAGGCGTCATTACGGCTGGGCATGATGAAGGGCATGAACTTATTGAATGCCGGCAGAGAGCGGACCAGCCGGCCGTCCTTTCTGTCGCCGAAACGGCGCTTATATGTACTCATAAGTTTCTCCTGCCTTTAATTATTTGAAATATTTTAAGTATCCCTTGGCACCGACATTATACAGGCAATCGCAGCAGAATACAAGTAAAAATTGAAATGTTTGTTAATTTTATGATAGGTTTCAAATGCTTTTGCCCCATATGCAAGGACACATTTATCCTGTGTGTAAAAAATTTATATCCACTCATTGCAAAGGGCGGCCGGGTAAACCCGGCCGCCCTTTGTCGATTATAAGCTTGCCGCCTCCCAGGCACTACCATTTGTTTTCCACTTTTTCGGCAAAGCCCGGGAAATCCTTCACTTCTATAGCCTGCCCGTCATCCAGCAGGGCCCGTCCTGTAAATTTTCCGAAGACCTGGTGCTGGTCGGACTTTATAAGCTTTATATCCGTGCAGGAAGCCCTGTCCAGCACCGGAACAAAGTCCATCTCAAATCGGCCGTCATCGGAGGAGAAGGTCCAGGGGGCCATAAAATCCTTTTCTCCGCCGGGGATGTTGAACTTCACCTGGCTGAGCTTGTGAGCTTTGCCCTTGTAGAAGAGCATATTCTCGCTGGCGGCAGAGGTGTCGCCAAAGCCGTAGCCTATGTTCCAGCCGAAGGGTACTCCCCCCACATGATAGGAGGCGGAGCCCCAGTACCAGGTGTTGTGATAGGTCCAGACTCCCCTGCCCCAATCCAGCACGCCGAAGCTCTCCTCCGGGGAAAACTCATAGCTGCGCCCGTCATAGAGTACGCTGCCGGAAGCTCTCATACAATTTATCTTCTGATTATAATAGAAATGTCCCGGCTTTGGGAAAGGGGTGCATATGACCATGCTCTCCTCAGGCTCCTCGGTGAGTTCCACCTTTGCATAGAGCGAGCCGCCAGGGCCGAAGTTTTTCATCTGGGCGATGAGGGTCCTTTTTCCGTCACCCTTATTTATAAAGCTTATGGAGTGATTTTTCCCTGCATGGAACACATCTCCCGCTGCGGAAGTCTCCGGCATATTGAGCCTTCCAAGAGGCATGAAGCTCATGGGGCTTTTGGTTATCTCCCATCCCTCCTGAAAGTCCAGAAGGGAGACGGAGTCCATACCCATATAGCCGTTGTCGTCCACAGTGAGGGCCAGGGCAAAACGCCCGTTGTTTATAAGATAGTAGTCCCATTCCTTTATACGGAGCTTTGAGGCTTTTATGTCAGCCCTGCGGTATACGGGCAGCAGGCGCCGGGCAAAGCCGGCCTCAGCGAGATTCCCCTCACCGTCAAGGAGGGGTATTGCCCTTGTTATCTCATGTTGCATGTTTCACACTCCCTTTTTTATGCGGCGTATATCCCGGCCCACAAAGGGCAGGGCGGTGAACTCCCCGGCTATCCTGGAGCAGATTTGAGGCGTATACTTCTTTTGCAGCTGTTCGTCGGTCAGGTTGGTGCTGATGATGGTCTTTTTCCCTCGCACCAGGCGGGTGTTTATCAGGGTATACAAGGCGCTCTGGGACATGGGCGTCACCATTTCCGTACCCAGGTCATCCAATATCATAAGGTCGCAGTCCTGCATGCGCCGGGTGCGCACTGCGGCGGCCTCCCCCTCCTCCGTATCCCGGGAAAACTTGGCGGCCTCAAAGTAGTCCAGAGCCGTAGCCGCCGACTCGTAGCATACGGAAAAGCCCTTGTCCGCCACTACCCGGGCAATGCAGGCAGAGAGATAGGTCTTGCCCAGGCCCGTGCCCCCCTGCAGCAGGAGGTTCGGGGAGGCCGGGGAGAAATTCTCGGCAAAGCGGCGGCAGGCGGCATAGGTCAGGGCCATGGTCTCCCGGGGCACCACATGCTTTACCGGATCTGCCTCCCTGGGGTAGAGATTCAGGTCAAAGCTCTCGAAGCTCTCGTCCCCCCGGCGCATCAGGGTGCCCAGTTCCTTTGTGAGTTCCCTGTTGTACAGCCTGTCCAGGCAGGAGCAGACTCCCCCCTCATATAGCCCCGTATCCCTGCACAGAGGGCAGGAGTATATCTCGTCCAGATAATCCGGTCCAAAGCCCGCCTGGGTGAGCAGCTCAGCCCGGCGCATCTGCAAATCCAGGTTCCGCTCCTTCAGGTCGTCAATTTGCTCTTTGATGTCCGGGCGGCGGGATATGGTCAGCCGCACCAACTCCGTCATGTGGCTGCGCAAGCTGCCGTCTATCCTCTCCAGCTCCGGCAGCCGGGCATAGGCCAAGGCCCGGCGGCGCTGCTGCTCCGCTTGGTTCTCCCCCCGTATCTTATCCAGTTCGTTTCTGGCCCGGGCCAGAAGCCTGCCGTCATAGGCCATGCTCACACATCCTCACATTTTTTCCACGATGGCCCGGAGGGCATCCATGTCGATGGGCTTGTCCTGGGCCTTTTCCTGCCGGGGCGCCGCCTTGCGGCGTCCGTCCTTTTCCTCCACCTCGCTGCCGCTGTGGATATTCTTCTCGTGCCAGCTCAGAAGTATTTTGTTCATATAGCTCCACTTGAGAGAGCCGGTGTTGGTCACGGTCCTGTCGTAGGCGATGCCGATGCAGTCCTCCCCGAAGCCCATGTCCAGCCAGGAGGATATGTACTTCTGCTCCGTGGCCGTCAGCTCCCTTCCGCGGATACCCAGGCTCTCCTTGAGCCTGGACACATCCTCCCGGCGCTGCCTGCTGCTGCGGATATATTCCTCCGCCTGTTCCAGGCTCATTATCTCCCGGTTTGCCCAGGCGAAAGCCTCTTTCTCGATAAAGCGCATGGAGGGCCTGCGGCCCTGGGAAATAAAGACGCAGTGGTTCAGGAGCATGAGTATCACTTCCGGCGGCAGGGCCAGATAGTCGTATATGCCGAAAAGGCGCTTGAGGTCACTGCTGCTGAGCACGTGGCCCAGCACCTTCTGGGCCTCGGCTACGATGGCGGAAAAGCCCGCATCCTCCCTGGAGCGGCGCACCAGATCCTCCGTCTCATACTCCGGCAGCTCCTCCGCCGGGGCTGGCCTGATGTCCGGCCCGGGCAGTGCCGCCGAGCCCTCCTGCCCGGGTATCAGCCCCATGCGCTGGAGCTTTTCCCTGGCGGCAGAGATCTCATTCATGGTGCGGCACAGCTCCCGGGCAGCCTGCTCCATATCCCCGTCGCCCCGGCGACAGAGATAGATATAGAGCAGGGCCACATCCCCGTCATGGGCGGCGATGAGGGCGTCGGCTATGGAATTGTCCAGGGAGCTGCACTGCATTTTTTTACCTCTTTATCCAGCAATATTGGCCGCGGCAGGGGAAAATTAAATTTATGTTAATGTTTAATCCATAAATTATTCCGCCGCCGTGTTATAATTTATCAGCCGGTCATGCCCGGCTCCGGCATTCTTTCGCAAATCCTTTCCGCTTTTGCGGCAAATTGTATTATACCATTATTTTTTTCTTGTCGCAATAGGCTTATCTGTGCTATACTATGCTGGAGTTATAGTGTACAAATATAGGAGAGATAGACAAATGCTGGAATTGCTTTCCCCCGCCGGGTCGCCGGAGGCGGTCATAGCCGCCGTACAGAACGGTGCGGACGCAATATATATGGGCATGGATAATTTCAATGCCCGCCGGGCTGCGAAAAACTTTTCGGAAGAGGAATTTGAAAAAGCCATAAGCTATTGCAGGGTCAGGGGCTGCAAGGTATACGTCACACTGAACACCCTGATCGGGGACCGGGAGATGGATGACGCTCTGGCCGCCGCCCGCCTGGCCTCCCAGAGGGGGGCCGACGCCCTTATCGTTCAAGACCTGGGGCTGGTGCGGGCCATCCGTCAGGCTCTGCCTGATATTCCCATCCACGCCAGCACCCAGATGAGCATACATAATCTGGCAGGGGTGGAGGCCGCCGCCGAAATGGGCCTGACCAGGGCAGTGCTGGCCCGGGAGCTGAGCCTGGAACAGATAAAGTTCATAAGCCGGCACGCCTCCATTGAGACGGAGATCTTCGTCCATGGGGCTTTGTGCTTCTGCCATTCCGGCCAGTGCTACATGTCCAGCCTCATCGGCCGGCGCAGCGGCAACCGGGGCATGTGCGCCCAGCCCTGCCGCATGCAGTACAGCCTTGGCGGACGCATGGACGACTATCCCATGTCCCTGAAGGACAACTGCCTCATCCACCGCCTGGGCGAGATCGAGGATGCGGGGGTCAAATGCGTTAAAATAGAGGGGCGCATGAAGCGTCCGGAATATACCGCCATAGTTACCAAGATTTATTCCAAGGCCATCAGGGAGCAGCGCCAGCCCACTCCCGAGGAGCTGAGCTCCCTGGAGAAGGCTTTCTCCCGCCAGGGCTTCACCCAGGGCTATTTTGACGGGGATAAAAAAGACATGTTCGGCACCCGCCAGGAGCAGGACCGGGATTCGGAAAAGATGTTCACCCTGGCCCGCCGGGCCTATGCCGAGGGGGAGATGCGCCGGGTGCCCATACACTTTTACACCGTTGCAGAAAAGTCCCAGCCCATCAAGGGCATAGCCTTTGACGACGACGGGAACCGGGCCGTGGCCTATGGGGCCGTGCCCGAGCGGGCCAAGGGCCAGGGGCTCACCGATGCCTATCTCACCGAGCAGATGTTCAAAACCGGCGGCACCCCCTACAACTGTGTGGAGAACAAGGCCAAGGCCGAGCCGGGCCTCTATCTCCCCGCCTCCGAAATAAACGAGCTCCGGCGCAAGCTTGTGGCGGAGCTGAGCCGCCAGCGGGCCATCCCGCCACAGCGCCGCCTGGGCAGTATGCCCCAGCGCCCCAAGAGCAAGAGCGTAGTCACCGACCCCGCCATGATCTTCCAGGTGCTCACCGAGGAACAGCTGTGTCCGGAGCTGGCGGCAATGAAGCCGAAATACATCTATGTGCCCCTCATGATAATGGCCGACCACTTTGACAAGGTGGCCCTCTTTATGGAAAAGGGGGCCGTGCCCGTGGCCGTGCTGCCCAGGATCATCACCGACAATGAGATCAAAGGCGTATACAACGCCCTGACCAAGGTCTTTGACTTGGGGGTGAACGAGGCCCTGGTGGGGAACCTGGGCCATGCCATGCTGGCAAGGCAGGCGGGCATGAAGCTCCGGGGCGACTTTGGCCTCAACTGCTTCAATTCCCTCACCATGGAGGTGCTGAGCCAGGCAGGCTTTATCTCCGCCACCGCCTCCTTTGAGCTGCGCCTTGCTCAGATAAAGGATCTGGCCAAGCCCATGGATACTGAAATGATAATATACGGCCGCCTGCCCCTCATGGTCTCCGACCAGTGCATCATCCGCCACAGTGCAGGCCGCTGCAACTGCCAGACCCCGGTGCAGATGTCCGACCGCATGGGTTCCGTGTTCCCGGTAGTAAAGGAATTCGGCTGCCGCAACGTGATATACAATGCCCACAAGCTCTATCTGGCCGATAAAAAGGACGACCTTTTCTCCGCCGGGCTTTGGGGATTGCGCATGCTGTTCACCACCGAGAGCGCCAGGGAGTGTGTGGAAGTGGTAAAGGGCCACATGGGGCTCAGCGACTACAAGCCAAATGTGCTCACCCGGGGGCTTTACTATCGGGGTGTAGACTGAAAAGAGGTTAGTTTACAATGGATATAGTTTTGGCCTCCGGTTCTCCCCGGCGTCGGGAACTTTTGCAGATGCTGGGAGTCAAGGAGCTCAGGGTCATCCCCGCCAAGGGCGAGGAGCTGGCCCCCGCCGGCCTGGAGCCTGGGGAGCTGGTAAAATGCCTGGCCTCCCACAAAGCCCATGAGGTGGCTGAGCTCTGCTCAGAGGATGACCTGATCATCGCCGCCGACACTATAGTCTGGCATGAGGGCCGGGTTTTCGGCAAGCCCCATTCCCCGGAAGAAGCAGAGGACATGCTCCGCAGCCTGTCTGGGTGCAGCCACCAGGTATTCACCGGGGTGTCGGTGCTCCGCAGCGGGCGGGAGCTGCTGGAATATGAGATGAGCCGGGTGCATTTTCGCACTTTGGAGTCTGAGGAGATACGCCGGTATATCGCCACCGGCGAACCCATGGACAAGGCCGGCGCCTATGGCGCCCAGGGTAAGGCCGCCCTCTTTGTCCAGGGTATAGACGGAGACTTTTTCAATGTCATGGGTCTGCCCCTGTGCAGGCTGGGCCAAATGCTGAAAGAGCAGGGAGTTGTGCTTCTTTGAAAGATTATCTTAGGAAAAACGGCATCAGGGTGGGAATCATCGTTGCCGCCGTGGTGCTGCTGATAGGGATCACTGCCGCCGCCCGGGGCGGACAAATCAGCTTTGTCCAAAACATCACCGGCATAATGGAGGCGCCTTTGAAGAGGGTGCTCAGTTCCGCCGTCAACTGGGTGGACGGTATCTATGGCTACATCTTTGAGTATGACTCTCTCCGGGCGGAGAACGAGTCGCTCCGGGCACAGCTGGCCGAAGCTCAGGAATCCGCCAGAGACGGTATAGAGGCCTCCGAAGAAAACACCCGTCTGCGCCGGCTGCTGGAGCTGCGTGAGCAGCACACCGACTACGTGCTGGAGAGCAGCAAGGTGGTGCTCTGGTCCTCCTCCAACTGGTCTTCCTCCTTTACGATAAGTAAGGGCTCCAACAGCGGCATAGAGCTGGGAGCCCCGGTCATAACCGAGTATGGGGCCGTGGTGGGCCAGATAACCGAGCTGGGCGACACCTGGGCCACAGTCAGCACCATCATAGACGTGGATATGAGCGTAGGCGCCTTTGTAGGCGTCTCCGGCAACTCCGGCATGGTGGTGGGCGAATTCGGCCTGATGCGAGACAAGCAGGCCAAGCTCACCTTCCTGGCCGACGGTGCCCAGATCTTCGTGGGAGACGATGTGCTCACCTCCGGTTCCGGAGGAGCCTTCCCCGCAGGTCTTGTCATCGGCACCCTCACCGCTGTGCAGACCGAGGCCGGCGGACAGGTGGAATACGGCATCGTGGAGCCCCAGTGTGATCTGGACTCCCTGGTGCAGGTGTTTATAATAAAAGATTTCGAAGTGGTGGAATGAGCCTTGCTGAACTTCTTTGAAAAAGTAAATATACGCAAGCTGCTGAAATATCTGCTGTTCATGTTCCTGTCCCTCATATGTCAGAACACCATCTTCACCCAGCTTCGGCTGTTCGGCATTTGCCCTCTGCTGCTGCCTGCGGTGGCCGTGGCTGTGGGCATGTTTGAAGGTCCTGTGTTCGGCGCATATTTCAGCCTTATCATGGGCATTTTCGGGGACATGGCCTTCAAGGAGCAGGACATCCTTTTTACCACGGTGCTGCCCTGCCTGTCCTTTGCCGCAGCCTTTATGTCCCAGTATTTCATAAACCGCCGGCTTTTTGCCTATATGGGCCTGGCTTTGGCCGCCTCGGTAATAACCGCCTCGGTGCAAATGCTCATGACCATTGCCAGGGACAGCTTCAGCCTGTCCATGATAAGTACAGTCATAATCCAGTCCCTGTGGTCCATGCCTGCGGCTCTGCTGGCATATTTCCCACCGGCCAAATGGATAAAGCAATAGACAGTCTCCCCTCCCACGCAGAAAGGATCAGCCCATGAACAAAAGATTGATAAAACCTACCCGGTTGCTGGCCATGGCTCTTGCCCTGATACTCCTGCTCACGGTATACCTGGTCTTCCTCTACAAGCTTCAGATAATAGAGGGCGAGGAGTATTATAACCGCAGCAGCGAGCTGAGCGAAGAAGTCCGCACAGTTACCGCCACCCGCGGCAATATCTTTGACCGCTACGGCCGCCTGATGGTGGGCAATACCGAGTGTTATAACCTGAAAATCGATACGGATAAGCTCTTTGCAAACGAAGACCCCAACGCCGTCATTCTGGAGCTGGTGGAGATGGTGGAGAGCTTTGGCGACAGTTACACCGACGATCTGCCCATAAGTATGGAGCCGCCCTTTGAATACCTGGATGACATGACGGAGATCCAGCGCACAATGCTGGACGCCTATTACGTGCGTCAGGAGCTGGACCCCAACTGCAGCGCCGTGGAGCTTATGAGCTATATGCGCACCCGTTATGAGATAGACAACAGCTACACCGCCGAAGAGATGCGCATAATTGCCGGAGTCCGCTATTCCATAAACGTCCGCTATGCCGTCAACACCAGTGACTATATTTTTGTGGAAGATGCCAGTATGAAGCTCATATCCTCCATAATGGAACAGAAGCTGGTGGGCATAGATGTGGAGCTGGCCTACGTGCGTAAATACAGCACCGAATACGCCGCCCATATACTGGGCTACACCGGCCTTATGACCCAGGAGGAATATGAGCGCTACTCCCTTCTGGATTATGCCAACGACGCCATGGTGGGCAAGGACGGCATAGAGTATGCCTTTGAGAGCTATCTGCACGGGCAGGACGGGGAGGTGGTGGAAACCAAGACCGCCTCAGGCACGGTGCTGGCTACGGTTTACACCAAAGAACCCGTCCCCGGCAACCATATCTACCTAACCATTGACAGCGTCCTCCAGGAGCAGACCGAGCGTATCCTGGCCAGCGGTGTGGAGGCTTTGAAGCGCACTTATGCCCAGGCCCGGGCCGAGGCCGAGGGCCGAGGTGAGCCCTACGACCCTGAATTCAAGGACGAGATCACCGGCGCCGCCGCCGTGGTGGTGGACGTTCGTACCGGCGAGCCTCTGGCCATGGCCAGCTGGCCCACTTACGACGTGTCTACCGTTATTGAAAATTATCAGGAGCTGCTGGAAACCGAGAACGCCCCGCTCTTTAACCGGGCTCTGCTGGGCGCCTATGCTCCCGGCTCCACCTTCAAGCCCTGTACTGCCATCGCCGTGCTCACCAACGGCATAATAAACACCGAAGAACCGATAACCTGCGAAGGCGTGTTCACCAAATACGCTGCCGACGGCTACGCCCCTGAGTGCTGGATCTGGGCCGAGGGCTACACCCATCAGGAAGAGGTGGTCACCACCGCCATCCGTGACTCCTGCAACTACTTCTTCTATACGGTGTCCGACAAGCTGGGCGTTGACATCATGGGTGAAGTGGCCCACAACTTCGGCTTGGGTGTCCCCACGGGCATAGAACTGGTGGAAACCACCGGCAACATGTCCAACCGGGCAAACCATGCCGACTACGCCGGTACCGAGTGGCGTATAGGTGATACTCTGCAGGCCGGCATCGGCCAGGCCGACAGCATCTTCAGTCCCCTTCAGATGGCGGAATACTGTGCCACCGTTGCAAACAGCGGCACCCGCTACTCCGCCTCCATACTGAAATCCATCCGCAGCTATGACTACAGCGAGAAGCTCTATGAGCGCGAGCCGGAAATACTCAGCACCGTGGAGAGCGCAGATTATAACTGGGCCGCCGTACATGAGGGCATGTACGAAGTGCTTCACAACTGGGAACACAACGGCGCCAATGTAGAAAACTGGTTCGACTGTGAATGGGAAGTGGCGGGCAAAACCGGTACGGCCCAAAAAGGTGAAAACATCCAGAACGATGGCCTGTTCATGTGCTATGCCCCCTACGACGATCCTGAAGTAGCCATCTTTGTGGTGGTGGAGCGAGGCGGCAGCGGTGCCAGCGTGCAGTTCATAGCCCGTCAAATAATGGATGCCTATATCACCATCCGTGGCTACAGCGATACTTCCGAAGAAGAAATGACCCTGCTGAAGTAAAGGGTGTAAATTTTCCAAAAAATTTCATTGTTAATTTCCAGTAAACTGGCAATAAAAGCTCTTGCATAACTGCTGATTCTTGTTTATAATTAGACGAATGGATGATTTTTGGACAGATATGATAATGAAATGGAGTAAAGTATGAACATTGCGTTGATGGCCCATGACAGGAAGAAAGAGCTGATGGTGCAGTTTTGCATCGCCTATTGCGGTATTCTGGCCGAGCATTCCCTATGTGCGACCCATGTCACCGGCAAGCTGGTCTCTGAAGCCACCGGGCTGCCCATAACCCTGTACCTCCACGCCGACCAGGGCGGGGCTCAGCAGATCGGCGCGCGCATCTCCTTCAATGAGATAGACCTGGTTCTGTTTTTTTGTGATCCCTCCAATCCCAAGGGCTTTGACGATATCAACAAGATTGAGCGCCTCTGTGACCAGTATCAGATCCCCTTTGCCACCAATGCCGCCACGGCGGAGGTGCTGGTGCAGGGACTGCGCCGTGGCGATCTGGACTGGCGCAACATCGTCAATCCCCAGAAGCGCTAATCCCTTATCAACCGGCAAAATGCCCGCCGCCTTCCGCGGCCTATCCACTGGCGCAGCTGTGCTGCGCCAGTGTTTTGTCCTTTTTCCCCTTTTTTTCTTCCCCCGCTATTGACAAAAGGGATATCCTGGTATACTTATTAATATGTTGAAAAAGACTGAAAGGAATATATACATGGCAAAGGTATCACCCCGTACACTCTCCGGCTTTATGGAACTGCTGCCGGACTCTCAGATGAAAATGGAGCGGATGATGGAAGTCCTGCGCCAGAGCTACGGCGTCTACGGCTTCACGCCCCTGGATACACCCGTTATCGAATCCGCCGAGGTGCTGCTGGCCAAGGGCGGCGGTGAGACGGAAAAACAGATCTACCGCTTCTCCAAGGGGGACAGCGACCTGGCTCTCCGCTTTGACCTCACGGTGCCCCTGGCAAAGTACGTGGCCGCTCACTACGGCGAGCTGACTTTTCCCTTCCGCCGTTACCAGATAGGTAAGGTATACCGGGGCGAGCGGGCCCAGCGGGGCCGCTTCCGGGAGTTCTACCAGGCGGATATCGACATCATCGGTGACGGGAAACTGGACATCATAAACGAGGCGGAGATACCCGCCATAATCTATAATACCTTTACAAAGCTGGGCATCAGCAAATTCAAGATAAAGGTCAATAACCGGAAGCTCCTCAACGGTTTCTATTCCATGAACGGCATGAGCGAAAAGGCCGGTGAAATCATGCGCACCGTGGACAAGCTGGACAAGATAGGTTCGGAAAAGGTGCGTCAGCTCCTTATAGACGATGTGAAGATGCTGCCCTGCAAGGCGGAGAACGTGTTGGACTTCATGGCCATCAAAGGCAGCAACAGCGAGGTCATTGCCGCTCTGGAGCGCTTCCGGGGCATGGATGGGATCTTCGACACCGGCCTTGAGGAGCTGAAGACCGTGGCCCGCTATCTCTCCGATTTCGGCGTGCCCGAGGAAAACTTTGCCATAGACCTGACCATAGCCCGGGGGCTGGACTACTACACCGGCACCGTCTATGAGACGGAGATGACAGAGCATCCGGAGATAGGCTCCGTCTGCTCCGGCGGCCGCTATGACAACCTGGCGGAGCATTACACCGACAAGCAGCTGCCCGGCGTAGGCATTTCCATCGGCCTGACCCGCCTTTTTTATGTACTTGGGGAACAGGGCCTCTTGTCCGATGAGTTGATAACCGCCCCCTGTGACGCCCTGGTCATCCCCATGACCGAGGATCTGGGCTATGCCATCTCTGCCGCTACCGCTCTGCGCCAGGCCGGTGTGCGCACCCAGCTCTACTGTGAGAAGAAGAAGTTCAAAGCCAAAATGAGCTATGCCGACAAGCTCTCCATCCCCTTTGTGGTGCTGGTAGGCGAGGATGAAATAAATGAAGGTCTGCTGTCCGTTAAGGATATGGGCAGCGGCGAGCAGGTGAAGCTCAGCCCCGCTCAGGCCGCTGGGCATATCTCCGCCGCCGTGGCTGCACGTAACGGCGGCGCCGTCATCAAAGAATAAACCGGGAAAAGTGAGGAGACAGGAAAATGACACAGAACCGTACACATACCTGTAATGAGCTGCGTATTGAGAACGTGGGTGAAAAGGTCCGAATCGTGGGCTGGATGGAAAACGTCCGTGAGGTGGGCAGCAACTTTGCCTTTGTGGTAGTCCGTGACTTTTACGGTACCACTCAGGTGGTCATTGAGGACGAGAAACTCATGGCTCAGGTCAAGGGCATAAACAAGGAATCCACCATCGCCGTTGACGGTGTTGTTCGTGAGAGAGCCAGCAAGAACCCCAAGCAGGCCACCGGCGACATCGAGGTGGTACCGGAGAAGATAGAGGTTCTGGGCAAGTGCCGCTATAATGAGCTGCCCTTTGAGATCAACCGCAGCCGTGAGGCCGACGAGACTCAGCGCCTGCGCTACCGCTATCTGGATCTGAGAAACCCCGCCGTGAAGCAGAATATCATCCTCCGCTGCCAGGTCATTGCCGCCCTGCGCCAGGCTATGACCGAGCACGGCTTTTTAGAGATAACCACCCCCATACTCACCGCCTCCTCTCCCGAGGGAGCCAGAGACTACCTGGTGCCCGCCAGGAAGCACCCCGGCAAGTTCTATGCCCTGCCTCAGGCTCCCCAGCAGTTCAAGCAGCTGCTGATGACCGCAGGCTTTGACCGCTATTTCCAGATAGCCCCCTGCTTCCGTGACGAGGACGCCAGAGGCGACCGCTCCCCCGGCGAGTTCTATCAGCTGGATATGGAGATGGCCTTTGCCGACCAGGACGACGTGTTTGCAGTTCTGGAAGATGTGCTGCCTCCCATCTTTGCCAAGTTCGGCACCTACAACGTAGCCTCCTCCGCTCCCTTCCGCCGTATCCCCTATCTGGAGGCTATGGACAAGTACGGCTCCGACAAACCGGATCTGCGCATAGACCTCACCGTTCAGGATATCACAGCTCTGGTCCAGGGCGTGGACTTTGCCCCCTTTGCCGAAGGCAGCTCCGTCAAGGCCATAGTGGTCAGCGACTGCGCCCTGACTCGTAAGAATATAGACAAGCTCTGTGCCGACGTGGAAGTCCAGGCAGGCTTCAAGCCCTACTGGTTCAAGTTGGACGAAAACGGCGAGCTGGCGGGAGGCATTGCCAAGTTCCTTGCCGACCGCAAGGAGCAGGTTGTCAATACTTTGGAGCTGAAGCCGGGCTGCCTGGTTGGCGTGGCCGCAGGCAGCAAGGAGGCCGCTCAGAAGACCGCCGGCGTCATGCGCAAGATGCTGGGCGCCGCCTGCCCCAACCATATGGACAAGGAGCGCTACGAGTTCTGCTGGATAGTGGACTTCCCAATGTACGAGATAGGCGAGGAGAGCGGCGAGCTGGAGTTCTGCCACAATCCCTTCTCCATGCCCTCCGGCGGCCTGGATGTGCTGCTGAAGGCAGAGCGTGGGGAGATAGACCCCTTGAGCATCACTGCCGACCAGTACGACCTGGTGTGCAACGGCGTGGAGCTCAGCTCCGGCGCCGTGCGTAACCACGACCCTGAGATAATGATAAAGGCTTTCGAGATGGTACGTCTGGGCGAGGAGGACGTGAAAAAGAAGTTCCCCGCCATGTACAATGCCTTCTGCTACGGCGCTCCCCCTCATGCGGGTATTGCCCCGGGCGTGGACCGCATGGTCATGCTCCTCTCCGGGGAGGAGAGTATCCGGGAGGTCATCC
>ERZ827478.937-NODE-937-length-24768-cov-23.502003_pt1 | contig 24768 bp, 25 predicted proteins | sample MGYA00519705_ERZ827478 | MGnify/ENA primary metagenome ERZ827478 (study PRJEB31778, sample SAMEA3449318) | human gut metagenome | biome: human gut; feature: human-associated habitat; material: faeces | place: United Kingdom | collected 2010/2012 ... | reverse complement strand
GGGGGCGTTTTTCAAAAGCGCCCGGGCGATGGAGATGCGCTGCCGCTCCCCGCCGGAGAGCTTCGCCCCGTTCTCCCCGATGGGGGTGTCGTAGCCCTGCGGCAGACGGCGGATGAACTCTCCGCAGTTGGCGGCTTCGGCGGCAGCACGCACCTCATCGTCGGTGGCCCCCCGTTTGCCTAGGCGGATGTTCTCCATCACGCTGTCGTCAAAGAGCACTACATCCTGGAATACCATGGAGTAATCGCGCAGCAGAACCTCCGGATCCACGGCGGAGATATCCACGCCGCCCACTTGAATCGTCCCCTCAGCGGCGTCCCACAGTCGGGCTGCCAATCGGGCACAGGTGCTCTTGCCAGAGCCGGAAGGCCCCACCAGTGCGGTCACTTCCCCCTCTCTGGCGGTAAAGCTCACATTCTCCAGTACCTTTTTCTTGTCATAGGCAAAACACACATGGTCGAACACGATGTCGTGGCCCATGGGAGCAAAGGCCTCCACGCCCTCAGCGATAGGAGCATCATAAATCTCATTCATGCGGTTGGCGGACACCTGGGAGACGAACATCTCCGCGATGAGGGCCAGGCTCTGGTCGAACGGCGCGTACACGCGGGTAATGATTAGCAGGAACAAAAACAGCAGCATGAAGTCGATCTGGCCGGAAAGGATTAAATCAGCTCCCACCAGGATGGTCGTGGCCACGCCCAGACGCATGATGACGCTGGCCGCGTTGACGAAGATACCGGTACCCAGTTCCCCTTGGATCATGACCCTTTCATAGATATCGATTTTCTGATTGAGCCCGGCCAGATGCCGCTCCTCCTGATTGGTGGCGCGGATCTCCCGGACATTTTCCAGAGCTTCCTGAATGCCGTCGGAGACGCGGATCGCGGCTTTTTTCGTCCGCTCAGAGGTCCGGGCAGAAATCTTCCGGGTGCCGAACAGCAGGCCGAAGGCCACCGGCACACCCCACAGGCAGGCGATGGCCAGCCGCCAGTCATACACCAGCAGGCACACCGCGATAATCGCCGTGGAGATATAGGCTCCGTACAGATAGCCCAGCACATGGGACCAGACATGTTCCATGCGGTTCACATCGCCCATAATGGTCTCGGTCAGATCCGCCAGATCCCGCTTGCCGAAGTAGCCCAAAGGCAGTTTGCGCAGCCGCTCCGCCAGACTGAGCCGGGTGGATCTCACCTCGTTATAGACCAGTCCATAGGTGGCGTAGTACTGCTGAAGATGAGTCACAAAGGAAAGGATCAGGAATACAACCACCAGCCCGAGCAGGAGGGCTGCGTTGGGCAGCGGCTGGTCGTCTGTAAAGGTTCCCATCAGGCCGTACATCAGCAGATACAGGATGCTCATGCCGCCCATGACGACAAGGTTGACGATGACCGTCCAGAAGGCTCCCTTTTTGACATTTTTTACGCCCTGGTCGGTGAGGGCGTATTTCCTCTGAAAGTTTTTGCTGAACATATTCTTCACCCCTCTCTCACTGTTCGCTGGTGATCTTCCACTGGACCGCCTTGTTGTAATCCGCCCACATCCGGGCATAGAGGCCGCCGGCGGCAGTCAGTTCCTGATGGGAGCCTTGCTCCACGATGCGTCCCTCCTCCAACACCAGAATCTTGTCCGCACCGACCACAGTAGACAGACGGTGGGCAATCATGATAACGGTGCGGCCACGGGTCAACTCGGTAAACGCCTTTTGGATTAACGCCTCGTTCTCAGGGTCAGCAAAGGCGGTGGCTTCATCGAGAACCACGATGGGCGCATCCTTCAGGATGGCCCGGGCCAGGGCAATGCGCTGCTGCTCGCCGCCGGAAAGATAAGTCCCCTCGGAGCCGATCAGGGTGTCCATGCCCTGGGGCAGTTTCTCCAGAATGTCCTCACACTGGGCGGCCTTCAACGCCGAGAGCACCTGCTCCCGGGTGGCGTTGGGACGGGCAGCCCGGACATTCTCCAAAATGGAGGCTTTGAATAGGCGGCTGTTCTGGAACACAAAGGCGATTTGATCCATGAGCACATGGGGATCGATCTGCCGCACATCCACGCCGCCCACCTTCACTACGCCGGAGGTGGCGTCCCAGAAGCGAGGGATCAGACTGGCAGCGGTTGTCTTGCCGCCGCCGGAGGGGCCTACCAGGGCTACGGTCTGTCCCGGCTCCGCTGTGAAGGACACATGGGAGAGGGCGGAGGTCTGGGCTCCGTCGTAAGTAAAGCTCACATCTTCAAATTCTACACGGCTGCTTCCGGGGGATTGAGGGTGTTCAGGCACTTTCAGTTCCGGGGCGCACATGACCTGGTCAATGCGCCCCAGCGCAGTACTGGCCAGCATCATACCGGATGCGGCAAACATGATCTTGGCAAGCGCGGTGGAAATGATGGCGGAGAACACTGCGTAAAAGGCGAAGTTTGTAATAAATCCCGCAAAGTCACCGCCGGCCAGAGCGCCGGGAGCCAGGAAAAGAGCCGCAGGCACCAGGAACACAAAAGCGCCCTCGGTAAAGGTCAGATTGATGGACTGGGGCACACGGCACACATCGCCCTGATAGTGCTCCGCTTTGGAACTGTAATCCTCAATGGCCTCCTGAAAGGCTTTGAAGGAATAAACGGTCTGCTGGAAAATCTTGACCACCGGTATGCCTCGGACATACTCGGTGCCCGCCTTGGTCATGCGATCCTGGGCTGCCTGATACTCTGCCATCAGTTTGGCGTTTTTGCCACCCATCATAGAGAACATGGCAATCATGGAAATCACCGCCGCCAGCAGGCAGGCTGCGCCCATCCGCCAGTCAAAGACGAACATCAGCACCAGCATGGACACAAACAGGGTGATGGTGCCTACGATGTCCGCCAGATTGTGGGCAAGCAGGGTCTCGGTATCGGCCGCCGCCGCATCCAGCCGTCCCCGGATGAGACCAGAGGCGTTGGAGTCGAAGAAGCCCAGAGGGGCTTTCATCACATGGGCGACGCCCTGCTTGCGGATGTTGGCCGCTGTGCGGAAGGCCGCCAGATGAGTACACATCAATCCTGCAAAGTACAAGACGATGCCGGCCACCGCAAAGGCAAACGCCAGCCAGCCGTATTGTGCGATGTCCTGCGCCCGGGTCCAGTCCGGCGCTACGGCGATCAGATCCCGGGCCACCAGCCAGATACAGATGTAGGGTGCCATGCTCAACAGCATGGACACCGCCGACAGGGTCAGCCCCAGGAAGGTCAGTCCCTTGTGACTGCCTGCGTAGTCCAGCAGGACCGCAACATCACTCTTTTTCTTCTGCTTCATGGAAAAACCTCCTTCTTCAAGTTAGCAATAACTAACTAATATTCAAAAAAGATAGGGGTCATCCCCCCATCAATTTCAGCCATCCACCCGTGTAGAAAGTGCGGAACTGTTCTACATCCCGCAGGGCCTGCTCTTTCGGCATATCATGTACGACGATCTCAAAAAGACCGTTGAACATTCCGCTGGCGATGATGTGGCAAAGAGACTGGCTCAGTTCCGGGACCTCCCGGCCCAAGCGGCGGAGAACATCCATGTAACGGAGCGTGTACTCCACCTCCACCTCTACCATGTTGTGGACAAAGTGCTCATAGCTGGTTCCCTCGGCCTTGCACAACAGCAGCTTCACCGGCTCCCGGTGGTCGCAGATATAGTCCACCATCCAATTCACGCACTGGCTGGACTCCAGCCCCATGTGCTCCGGCTGTTCCTGCTCAGGCAGTTCGGAAAAGGAAGTCTGCGCCTCCATGAACCGCCCCATCAAAGCAGCCGCGTGCGGCTCCACGATGGAGGCAAAAAGCGCCTCCTTGCTGGAGAAATAACCGTAGAACGCACCGGTGGTTACCCCGGCATTTTTCACGATCTGCCGCAGAGAAGCCCCTTGAAAGCCCTTGTCCAGAAATTCGGCCATGGCCGCCTCATGGATTTTTTCCAGCGTGGCGTTAGACTTTTCTTCCATAGACTCTCTCCTTATAACAGCGTTATATAACACTGTTATAATACGACTGGAGCAGTAGTTTGTCAAGTGGAATACGAAAAAAGCCCGGCGCATACGCGCCGGACTTTGTCAGGAGACTTTATTTTGTTTTGGCTGGGGCAGGGCAGTCATACTGTGGAGGCTTACGCCAAGGGTAGACAGGTTGTGGAGCATGGCGGAGGTGGTTGGAGGCAGGATGCCTGCCACGCCAAGACCGATCAGCGCCCCATTGAACCCGATGACAAAGCGGTAGTTGTTCTGGATGCGGTACATTAAGCCCATGGCCAGCTGCCGCAGGCGCACCAGCTCCCACAGACTGTCGGCAGCAATGGTGATGTCGGCGATCTCCCTGGCAATGGCCGCCCCGTCACTGATGGCGATGCCGGCGTCCGCCTCAGAGAGGGCCGGAGAATCGTTGATGCCATCCCCCACCATCAGTACGGTGTGCCCCTCCCGCCGCATAGCAGCCACATACTCTGCCTTATCCGCTGGGAGAACCCCGGCCCGGAAGTCATCTACTCCCAGTTGCTCCGCAATGGAAGCGGCGGTACGGGGGCTGTCCCCGGTCAGCATCACCAGTTTTTTTACGCCCAGATTTCTTAGGGCAGATAGGACCTCCCGCGCCTCCTCTCGCAGAGGATCGGAGATGCAGATTACGGCGGAGAGCACCCCATCGATGGCCAGATAGAGCTGGGAGAATTCAGGGGGCAGGGCATCAAATTTGTTTTCCTCACCCTCGGGAATCACGCACTTCTCGTCCTCGAAGATGAAGTGGGCGCTGCCAATGCACACTTGCTCTTCATCCACTGAGCTGGCAATGCCGTGAGCAACCAGATACTCCACCTTAGCATGGCGTTCTTCGTGGCTCAACCCCCGGCGTTTGGCCTCCTCTACCACAGCGTTTGCCATAGAGTGAGGGAAATGCTCCTCTAAACAGGCGGCAAGGCGCAGCATCTCCGCCTCCTCCATACCATTGAAGGGGGTGACGCGGACCACCCTGGGGCAGGCATGGGTGAGGGTGCCGGTCTTATCAAAGACAATGGTATCTGCGCTGGCCACAGCCTCCAGGAACTTGCCTCCCTTGACCGTGATGTGCTCCCGCCCCGCCTCACGCATGGCAGAGAGCACCGCCAGGGGCATGGCCAGTTTCAGGGCACAGGAGAAGTCCACCATGAGCACCGACAAGGCCCGGGTCAAGTTCCTGGTGAGTGCAAGGCTCACCAGGCTGCCGGCAAAGGTATAGGGCACCAGCTTGTCTGCCAAGTTGGACGCTTTGGCTTCGGCGGCGGACTTCATCTGCTCGGAACGCTGGATCATCTCCACGATCTGGTCATAGCGGCTCTGGCCGGAGGCCTGCTTTACCTCCAGCGCGGACTCGCCCTCCTCCACAACAGTGCCGGCATAAACCACGCCGCCGGGCCGCTTGGCCACGGGGACGGACTCGCCGGTGAGGGATGCCTGGTTGACGGTGATCTCCCCCTCCGCCACCACGCTGTCCAGGGGGATGACGCTTCCGGCTCGAACCACGACCCGGTCGCCGGGTCTGATCTGGCCGATAGGGGTGAGCACTTCACCAGCCTCGGTTTTCAGCCACACCCGATCCACATGGAGAGACAGGCTCTCTGCCAGGTCGGCTACGGACTTTTTCCGTGTCCAATCCTCCAGCAGTTCACCGATCTCCAACAAGAACATGACAGTGCCGGCAGTACCGAAGTCCCTGCGGCAGACGGAGATCCCGATGGACAACGCATCCAGCATCTCCACCTTGATCTGACGATGTCCCAGACAGCGCAGACCTCTGTGCAGAAAGGGGATCATGTGCCAAACAATCCGGGCGATCCGCAGCGGGGCGGGCAAAAACAGGGCAGCGGCTGCTTTCACCGCCACCTTGCCTACCAGCTTCTCTTGGAACTCTCGGTTCAGAGTCCGGGTGCTGTGGCCGGACAGAGTGACAGACGACTCCGCCCCGGCCCAGGTGAACGCGCCGAGGGCGGAGAGGACAGCTTCCCGGTCTCCCGTATAGGTCACGATGACGCAGCAGGTGCGCTCATGGACCACGGCCTCCCGGGTCCAGGGCTGTCCCTTCAGCCAGGTTTCCAGCAGATCCGCCTGGCGGATCGTCATGTTTTTTTGCCGGAGCCGCAGACGCATCCGGCCCCGGCTCTCGTGTACGATGGTTGCTCTCATGCAAGTCTCCTTTCATGAAAAAAGGAGCCGTTTTCCGGCTCCCTTCCGCAGTTTTTAGGCTTCCTGACCTTCCACCTGAGCCTCGGCTTCCTTGGCGTCCCGGGCCTCGTTGATGTCCTTGGCAGCGGCCAGAATGTCGGCGGCGTTCTCCTGAACAGTGGTAACGGTCTCCATTACGCTGTCCTTCATCCGCAGACCTGCGGCAGTGATGTGGGTATAAGCCTTCTTGGCATCTTTGCTGGTGAGCAGCTTGATGCCGGCAGAGCCAAACAGGGCTCCGCCCACGAAGCAGGCCAGTCTGACATAGTGTTTCATCATAGGAACCTTTCCTTTCGCTCTATGCTTATTTGTGTTTGTAGCCCGTAATCATCACCATGACCATGCAGATCACGGCGCCCCAGGCCCAGAAGCGATGTTGTTTCATTGCGATCTCCTCCTGCTCGGAAACAAACGCGTCCCGCTGTGTGTTGAAATATTATAGCAGATGGGATGCCCTGTGTATCACCGAATCGGACGATGTTGTGCCGGTTCAGACATTTTTCGATACATAGTTGGCGACATGCCATACTGCCGCCGGAAGGCGGCGGAGAACTGGCTGGCACTGCTGTATCCCACGGACTGGGCCACCCCCAGCACGCTGAGGGAGGAGTCCCGCAGCAACTCCGCTGCACGCTCCATCCTCCGCTGCTGCAGCCAGGTGTGGACCGGCAGTCCGTACAGACGACGGAACCCCTCCTTGAATGTCGTTGCAGAGAGGCAGGCGCGGCGGCTCAAATCTGATATGGAGAGGGGTTCGTCCAGATGCTCCTCCATATATCGGCGGGTTTCTGCCAGGGTCCGGATCATCTCCTGATCCAGCACCGGGGCCATTTCCGCCGCTGGTTCCTCCGGGGCAGAGAGTAGATACAACAGTTCCACCGACTTCCACACGCACCAGCGTGCCCGCTCGCTCCGGGGCAAACGATCCAGGTCAGCAAAGGCCGCCTGGCTCCAGGGAGAGGGACCCTCCACGGCGCAGCCGCCCCGGCTGGCCATCCACCGCCGCACTTGCTCCGTGTTCAAGGCCAAACCGCCCAGCAGGCGGCAAATGGTTTTTAGACTCTCCCGGGCGCCCCGGGCGTCCACCGCCACCAGCACACCCTTTAAGCCGGTCTCCACTCTGGCATCAGTCAGATCAGAGATGTCGGTGAGGAGAAGCACCTGCCGGGTACCTAACCTCAGAGCCGAACCATCCCGCCGGGTCAGGGTCAACATCCCGGCCAAGCAGAACAATACCTCGAAGTGCAGAGGTTCCAACCGGAGGGGCAGAGGGAATGACCTCTCGCACAGGGAAAACAGGCAGGCTCGCGCGCCAGGCATCACTTGTGCCCATTCCCCCTGTTCTGACAAAAATTCTGCCAGCATCCGCTTGCCTCCTCTCCATTGATCTGTGTCCCAAACATTTATCGGCCAAACAGACCTTTCTTCTGCCAAGACTCCTTCCGAATCTCCCCCACATCATAGCCAGTGGCGGAAATAGCCGCCTGTAAAGCCTCTTGATCCAGTTCCGTTTCCGTGATTACCACAGTCTCTTTTTTACTCCGAGATGAGGTGACCTTCTTCACCGGAAAGGCTTTCCGCACCGCATCGTTCACATGGCTCTCGCACATACCGCACATCATGCCGTCTACTTGGATTGTGTATTTCCACATCTTCTGTTCCTCCATTCGTCGTAAAGTCCGTTTCACTGGTTCCAGCATATACGGTACACTTCATCAAAAACATTCCAATGGTTGAATGGCAAGTCAAATGCCGTACTCGACCGCACTATTTTCCACTATTTATGAGATGCCACCCAGTTCTTCATTTTCTAAAAGGCTGCTGTTTTCCCGCATCGCCAGCACGCAGAGCCAATGCTTTTTTGCATTCCGATTTACGATGACCTCAGAAAAACCTGCCTCGGTGAGAAAACGGGCAAGTTGGTCTCCATCGAAGATCCTCATCCCATCAATGACAGAAAGCCACTTGCTGGCGTGGGGATCTTCTCCGTCCGACTCATTGACGATCAGAAAGATGCCGCCTGGCCGCAGAGTTCGGTACACCTCCCGGAAGCTCTCCGTAGGACCAGGCCAGAAATATACCGTTTCAAATGCGGTCACCAAATCAAATGCGCCATCCTCGAAGGGAAGGCAAGATACATCGCCCTGTATAATACGGCAGCGGCCGGCTTGCAGCCCCTTTCGGTTCACACGCATGGCCTTTTCCACAGATATTTCTGAATAGTCCAAGGCGGTGACAGTCGCGGCAGGGTATTTTCGCAAAAGGGCTTGGATATTCCGCCCACCACCGCAGCCCAACTCCGCAATCTCGGTGGGACCTGTTTCAGGCAAATGGCTAAGGCCCCAATCCGCGAGGACAGCATGGGCACGATTCATGCTGCCCACCATGCACCTGCCCAGCAATCCTTCGGGCTTGCGGGTATTGTTGAAAAAAACCTTTAATATTCCCATAACTGCCTCCAGGAATCGGAATTGTGGTTAGCAATAACTAACTACAATTTATTATAAATCCTTTCTTGCGGAAAAGCAATATACAAGTGTGTTATCACGCTGCTTTACGCTATGGAAATGTGGAAAACGGCCGCTCCGCCGATGGAAAACAGATATTCACGGCCCGATGGAAAAGCTGCCAGCTTTCCTACAGCCCGCAAACACCGTTTCCCACAGCTCCGCCCCTTGACCGTTTACACACATTCCCACAGCGCCTACTACTGCTGCTGAAAATGAGCGCCATCACCGAAATGATGATGGCGCTCATTCTTTTTCTCCGTATCCTTCCCCTGCAAGATTTAGTATATTCTTTTTTTCTTTCTGCGCATAGCGCATGGTCTGATAAGCTCCGCCGCCTGTATGGTCCACATAGAATACAACGAGATCGCTTCGCTTCACCATCTGCCGGTTGCGAATTTGAAATGCACCTTTCGGGTGACTGCTGGCCGCGCTGCCGCATATTTCGATTTCATCATAATAGGCTTCAAAGTTTTCCGTATTGTTGTGTAACTCCGCCGTGGGATATGGCAGTATCCAAATCAAGGAACTGTTGTCATCCCGTACAATCCGCTTCTGGCGTTTGACAGCGGAGGAAACGATCTGGTCAAAATCTCCGTCCCGTCCGACCAGGAACTCCACATACTCCTTTTCCAAAAGCAGCGCATGAACCAGCGCCTCCACACGATCCTCCGCCTCACGAAACTCCGGGATGATCCTGTGTCCAAAAAAACTAACGGTAAATATGTTCACGGTTCTATCTTCGCCATTTTCAAGCCAGCCTCTCCAACAAAGTAAATAATCTACTTCTCATTATATACAATTATTGACTTAAAGTAAATAATCATCTAATTGGTTTCAATTATAATTTACCTGTTTTGTTGGTAGCATAATATCAGGAGGTGATATTATGCAAACGGAGTTTCCAGAACGCTATATCACTTTGGGCTTGAAGATCGCATATTACAGAAAAAAGGCGGGGATGACACAGGAGGTCCTTGCGGAGAGGATCGGGAAAAGTGTCAACTTCGTTGGTCAGGTAGAAGGAACAGGTACGGTTCGTGGCGTATCTCTTGAAACATTGTTCAAGATCGCCCAAGTGCTGAAAATCCCGCCCTCCAAGCTGTTAGAGGATGACTGATCGACTGCGACGCAGCCAGAACAAAAAAAGAATGGGAGCGCCAACCTCGGATAACTGCATCCGATGTTGACGCTCCCATTTTGCTTGATAAAAGGTGAAAATCCGGCGTTTTTCCTATGCAGAAACGCCCTGCCGCTCCACACGGGAAATCATACTGCCCCTACACGGAAAAGCCGTCACAGCCGATTTCTTTGACTGTTTTGAACCCTAATTCCCGCACTTTTTGGAACGGCGGGAAAGATAGTGCGGACAGGACAACACCACCGCCCGGAAACTCTGCTTGCAGGGATGGACACAGCCCTTGCAGAGCTTGTTATACTGACGCCTGCCGTTCTCGCCCAGGAAGAACGCCCATTCCAGGCGCCATTTCTTGCTCCGGCTCATAAGTCATGCTCCGGGGGCTTCTTCTGATGAGCCTTGTCCGGGGGCTTGCGCTCGCCGCACTCCCGCTTTGCGTCCTCCAGCCGTTCCCGAATAGAGGGCTTTTTCTCCGGCGTGGTTCTGCGTGCCTCATCCTGGGCTTTCTCCAGTTCCTCCCCACGGCGGCCGTTGTTGATGATCCCGTCGATCATCCCATAGTCGTCCTCCAGGGTCATTTCAGCGGTGCGGAGCGGGTTCTCCGCCTCCACCGGCAGGGCGACAATCTGGCCGTTCAGGTTGATGAACTGCTCCGGCTGCTTGAAGTGCCCCATGTACTTCTGCGCCAGTTCCGGGGGCAGAGAGGTGAAGGACTCCTCGCCGAGGCCTACCACCAGGAATGTGCCAGCCACAATGTCGTAAATCTCGCCATGCTCGTCCCGGAGGGAACGGTTCAGGTCCAGACCGATGAGTTTGCCTTCGTCGTTCAGCACCAGCCCCACCGGATCGTCAAAGGGATAGGAGGCGGCAATGTCGCCGCCCACCTCCGCTTGCAGCGCATGGAGGCCGGGGTCGATCTCCTTCACATAGGGCTCCTTCATGGGCTCCACCACCAGGACGGTCAGCTTCTCCGGCACAGTATGTTCGGGGGCGGCTCCGCTGGGGATGGCAAAGGCGCGGCTTCCGTTGGCCATGATGAGATACTTCCCGTCCTCGGACTCGTGGTGGAAACCGTATCCGGCCGCCTCCATCTGTTCCCGGCTCATATCCGTCACATGGAAGGTGCCCCTGGGGGTCCGCACCGTCTCGCCGGTCTCCCGGTCGTCCGGGCTGGGCGCCGCTTGCTGGCCGTACAGCTCCGCCTTATACTCCCGGTTTGCCTGTTCCGCAAAGGACAGCATCTCGTCCACATGGGATTGATCCGGGTTTTCAATAGCCTCCCGGATCGCCTGGGGGTTCACGTCCAGAAATTCCTCATAGCCGGTGGCGTCCTTGAACTTCTCAATCTCCGAAGGCAGATAGTCCTCCTGGGTCTGCCCCAGGGCGGCCAGCTTCTCGTCCAGAGCGGAGATGCGCCCGGCCATCAGATTTTCGTAGATTTCTTCCTTCGCTGCGTGTTCCTCCGGGTGCTCGGCGGCATACTGCGGGTCGTTCTGCCGGAAAAACTCGTCCATGTCATAGGCAAGGTCCATGGCCCATTCTGAAACTTCTTCTTCGGGGACATCGTCCTGAAAGGTCATCACCCGGTATTCCTCCGGGATGCTGCCGCGCTCACCATCGTAATACTCATGGAAGCTGTCCCCGGTATCCCGCACATAACCCAGGTCGGTGAACTGGCCGCTTTCCTCCAGGGCGATGTCCCGCCCGTAGGCCTCATAGTCGATATAGTTGCGCAGATGCTCCGGCACCTGCATGGCATCTAGTTCCTCAATGTAATACCGGCCCAGATTATCGTGGTCGTGGATGTCGGGATAAATGTCGTAGCAGTCCAGGTTCTCCGTCAGGTTGATGAGCTCCTGGATGCTGCCCGTGTGGTCGCCGATCTCCATGGCCGCCTGGAACCGCTCATATTCATCCTGGCTCATGTCGTCCAGCTTGGAAGCCAGATAGTTCAGCTCGTCCAGGTTAGCATACTCACCCAGCAGGTCATAGAGGCCGTCCACATAGCAGTCGTAGTCCGTGATAAACCATTCCTCATAGGTCTGCCCAAAGTCGTCCTTCGCGCCGATCCCGATACGCTCAAAGACCTTTTTCAGTTCCTCCGCCGTGGTGGGGAACTTCACCCATTCACCTACAAGGGCGCCTTCGTTGTACTTGCCCAGGTTGGTGATGAAGGCGGCAAAGGGATAATCTTTGTCATAGTCATAATGGGGCATAGGGCACCTCCTTATCGCTCCGGCGCAGGCTTTTCCCGATGGGGCTGCGCCTTGCTCTGATTGGCACATTCCTTCCGGCTCTGCTCCAGCCGCTCCTTGATGGAGGGCTTTTTCTCTGTCTGTCTCTCCCTGGGGCGCTCGTGCTCCCACTCGTCGCCGGAGAGGGTAAGATAGCCTCTACTGGTGAAGCAGCCCTGTTCCTCCCGCATGGCGTGGTTGCCGAAGGGAACGGGATCAATGGCGTCCAGCAACTCCGGGGGCAGAAGGACATCCAAATGCTGCGCCAGATAGCGCCATCCCACATCCTCCACCTTGCCGATGTTGGGCTCCAGGACAAAATACTCGGTATTGGCGGGGAACTCCCGGAGCTGTTCCAGGGTGATCAGGCGATAAGGCGACTCCTGGACAGCGGCCAGGAGGTCACGGTCCTCCGGGGAAAGTCCGGCCAGCGCCTGGGCCGCTGCCTCCAGTTCGCTTGCGTCACCGCCTGCGGGGAGCAGCGGTTTCAAATGCTCCATAAAATTGGGTTCGGTTTTGTTCAAAGACATCATCCTTTCTGAAAATAGGTAAAAGAAAAGCAGGAAACCGTTTCTGATTTCCTGCTGGGTGGTGCCGCCGGTGGGCGGCTGGTATTCAGTTTTGAAAGTTCGGGTTATGCTGATCAAAAGATGGGCTAAGAATAGTTTTCATTAAGGTTATTTCCGATATTTTTTAGGATTTATCTTCGGCATTATGATTGATAAAATAACCATTACCGCCACTATTCCGAGTCCGATACATAAAATAACATCATTATGATTAAAGCTGCCGTACAACAATAGAAACGCACCTATTCCGCAAAAAACAACACATCTTCCAAACAAATGGCACATCGCTTCTTCATTGTAGGCTTCCTTTTCTTCTTTTCTCATGGTATTCCAGCCAGCAAGAAACCAAGTGCCTTTTTGGTTATAAATGTTCACGCCCCATATTACTGCTCCCAAAGAAATGATAAGAGTAAGTAGGATTTCAAATGCGCTCATAATCCGTTTCCTTTCTTAGAACAATCCTTTGTAAAAAACAGGATTTTCTCTTGGCTTTATTATACCATGACCAGTTGCATTTTGGAATGGCTGAATTGTAAATTCGCCGGTCAAAAACAGGGGGTTGGGGTTCTCTCCAACAAACAAAATCCCCGTCCCGGCAGGATAGCCGGGTCAGGGATTTATGTTACTTCGTCAGCTCTTTTTCTCCACGCGGTAGTTGACGTACTTCCCGCCGGTATCGGCCAAAAGCACCGTCCCGTCGTAGGTTTTGCCGGTTTTCATGGAGCGCAGGCCATTTACCTTTGCCTTTCCGTCTTTGAGCAGTGCGGCGGCGATCTTCGGGGTGAATGTCTTGCCCCGTTCCTCAAAAAATTGGTCATTCTTCCACATGACAAACTGACAGGCACGGTCCGAACAGGCGAAGTTCTTCTTGCCCTCATAGACCGGCTTGCCACAGCGGGGGCACAGGCCCACCGTCTCCTTCTCCGGCTGGAACAGCTTTTGCCCATCCTCGGAAATGTGGGAGTATTTTCGCACCAGTTCCGCCGCCATCGCCTCGATCCCGTCCATGAAGTCCTCCGGCGACGCCTGGCCCTTTGCCACCTCGTTCAACCGCTGCTCCCAATCCGCTGTGAGCTTGGGAGAGGTCAGCAGTTCCGGCAGCACTGTGACCAGATTGACACCTGCCTTCGTGGGGATCAGGTTCTTGCCCTTGCGCTCCACAAACCCGCCGGACACCAGCTTTTCGATGATGGCCGCCCTGGTCGCCGGGGTACCCAGACCCTTGTGCCCCGCATCGTCCGGCATATCTTCCTTGCCTGCGTTCTCCATGGCCGACAGAAGGGTGTCCTCGGTGTAAGGCTTGGGAGGCGAAGTGAAGTGCTCGGTGACGGAGGCGGCGACCGGCTCAAAGACCTGCCCCTCGGTCAAGGCCGGAAGGACACTCTCGAAATCTTCATCCTCCGGCTTCTCCTTCAGGGAAGAACGGAACACCTCCCGGATGGCCCGCCAGCCCTGGGAAAGCACCTGCTTTCCTTTTGCCGTGAAAGTGTGGCCGCTGCAGTCAAAGGTGGCCGTGACCGCCTCATACACGAAAGGCTCCGCCGCCGCACACAGCAGTTTGCAGCAGACCAGCAGAAGGATATTGCGCTCGCCCACAGGCAGCGCAGGCACATCCGCCTTTTCCAGCTCCAGAGTGGGAATCAGGGCATGGTGGTCGGATACCTCCTTGTCGTTCACCAGCGCCAAAACATCGGGGAAAAACTCCGGGCAGGTGTCGAAGGGCGGCACCCGCGCCGCCAGATGCAGGACCACGGAGGCGGTCTCCGCCATGTCAACCGTCAGATACCGGCTGTCCGTGCGGGGATAGGTCAGCAGCTTCTTTTCATAGAGTGATTGGGCGTAGTCCAGGGTTTGCTTGGCCGTGTAGCCGAACACCCGGTTTGCCTCCCGCTGTAAGGTGGTCAGGTCGTACAGCTTGGGCGGCTTCTCCGTCTTTTTCTCCCGCACCACGGATACACACACGGCTTGCTGCCCGTCACAGGCGTCCCGGATGGCCTGGGCATCCTCCATAGCCGGGATTTTTTCAGAAACCGCCTCGGCTCCCTCCAGCGCCAGCCGAACATGATGGTATTTCTCTTTGCGGAACAAGACGATCTTGCTGTCCCGGTCGGCCAGCATTGCCAGGGTGGGCGTCTGTACCCGCCCGATATTTAATGTTCGATGATACAACACCGAAAAGAGCCGTGAGGCATTGATACCGATAAGCCAATCCGCCTTTTGGCGGCAAAGCGCCGATTGATACAGGGAATCATAGTCCCCGCCGGGGCGCAGGTCGGAAAAGCCCTCCCGGATCGCCGCGTCCTCCATCGAAGAAATCCAGAGGCGGGAGAAAGGCTTGGAACATCCGGCGGCTTCATAGACCAGCCGGAAAATCAGCTCACCCTCGCGTCCCGCGTCGCAGGCGTTGACCAGCTCCGTCACATCAGGGCGCTCCATCAGGGAACGGAGAATGTGGAACTGGGCAGCCTTTTCCTCGGACACCACATAGCGGAAGGGGTCGGGCAGGATGGGAAGGTCCTCATACCGCCACTTCTTATAGCGGTCATCGTAGGCGGCCGCGTCCGCCAGCCCCACCAGATGCCCGATGCACCAGGAAATGAGCCAGCCGCCGCCTTCAAAATAGCCATCGGCCCTGGATGTGACACCCAGAGCCGACGCGATACTCTTTGCCACGCTCGGTTTTTCGCAGATCACCAATTTGCTCAATTCTGGTCCTCCTGTTCTTCCTGTTCAGGAACATCCTCGTTTTCGTATTCCTCGTCCTCGAACTCATAATCGTCCGGGTCGGCGCTGACCTTTGCGCCCTGTTTGGGCTTGATGAACTTGATATAGGCGAAGGCTCCGCCGCCGCCCAGGGCTGCCAGCAGCAGGATCAGAACCAGGGCGCCGCCGCTGCCGGACTCCTTCTCCGGCTCCGGTTCAGGTTCCGGCTCCACCTCCGGTGCTTTCCCGGCGCACTCGCTCATATTCACCGCGCAGACCGGACAGGCGGTATTCACCGCACCGGCCTGGCATTTTTCGCCGCAGGTGCAGACCGCAGGAGTTTCCTCCGTCTGCCCATCCTCCAGCAGCGCCATCAGGTCGGCCTCGTCCACTTGGTTCAAGAAGTGAACGGCGGTCTCCTTATCCTCGTTGGCCCGGTCGATCAGGATGTAAAAATAGTTGCCCGCTTTCGTGGTCACGGTGATAAGCTGCTTGTCACCGTAATAATCGTCCACCAGCGTAGCGTTGCCCTCCGGGGTAAGGGGCTGGCCCTCTGGCTCCATGCCCCCGGTGGCGGGTTCCTCGGTGGGTTCCGGGGTCGTCTCCGCGGGCTCCCCGGTGTAGTAGTTGCCATCCCCGCCGCCCGCAAAGGCGGTGACGGAGAAGGTCGCCATGCACAGAACCACCGCCAGCATCGCCGTAAACAGCCGGATTACTTTCTTATTCTTCATGGTCGCTGTTCTCCATATCGTCGTCGGGGTCCGCCGCTGCCTCCGCCTCCATCATCCCATCGGGCAGAGTGATAAGGCCGCTGGCGTAGGCCTTCAGGAAGGCGGTCAGTTCCTTGTTGTCCATGCGCACCGCCTTGACCATGCGGACGATCTCCAGGTTTTCTTCCTCGGTGAGCTGTGCCTCCAGTTCCCGAAGGCGCTTCTGCTGGGCGGAGATCTTCTCTTTCGTCTTTTCGATGTCCTTGCGGATTTTCTCGACTGTTGCCATCAATCATTCCTCCAATCAAATCAGTTGTACGGCGGTCTGCCGTATGCGTAGAAATGGGACTGCCAGTAGCTCGTGTTCAGGTTGGAATACTGGATGGGGTCGCCGCAATGCAGCATCATCCCGTCGCCTACATAAATGCCCACATGGGACACGCCGCTGGTATCATAGGTCCCCACGAAGAACACCAGATCGCCGGGCTGGGGGTCGGATACCGGCGTGGAAATGTTGTAGAGCCCCTGGGCGCCCAACCGCCCGGTATTGCACAGACCGGTACTGGTCAGCACATAGCTGACGAAGCCGGAACAGTCAAACGATGTCTCCGGGCTGCTCCCGCCCCACACATAGGGGTATCCCAGGTATTTCTCCGCCTCGGTGATGAGGGTGGCAAACCGTTCATCCGTCAGGTACTCGGCGGGGATGTCCCAGGCCGTAGGTGGGTTCTCGATGTACTTGCCCACATACCCGGAGGACGGAAACAGATCCGGCCGGTTGCCCAGGGTGGACATATACACGGCATACATGGAAAGCTGATCCTCGCCCATGATGTAGACCGGCACATGAGAGAGGTCAAAGTTTTCCAGCGTGACGGTGCAGATATACCAGGTGTATGGCACCTCCACTTCGTACTCGTTGCCCTCGCTGTCTGTCCGGGTTTCCGTCCGATACCTTGTTTCGGTGGTCACCGTTTCGGTGAGGATGTACTGCTTGTCAAAGAGCATTTCCAGGTCGCCTTGCACCTCGTCCAGGGTAAACACCCCTTCGTGGAGCGCCGACAGGATGGACAGCAGCACATAAGGGTCATGCTCGATCTCGTCCAGGTCAAAGTGATATTCGTCATAGTCGTGGGTGGCCTCGTAGGTGCCCAGGTATTCTTGAAGCTCCGCCTCCATCCCGCAATAGGCGGCCTCGGCCCCGGTCAGGTCCGCGTCCTCGGAGAGATAGGAGGACGCCACCAGGCCGGAAGTCCCGCCCCCGAACATGGAAGTGCAGGACTGCATCAGCCCCATGATGAGCATGAGGATCAAGCCGATCCCTCCCACAATGAGAAGGGTGTGTTTGTTCTTCGTCACAAGCCCGCCCAACTTCTGGGCGATGGTCCCGCCGCCTTTCTTCGCTGCGGAAGCGGCGGTCTGGGATGCCTTTCCCGCAGCCTGGGCTGCGCCGGTCCCTGCCCGGTGCGCAGCGGCATACTGCTTTTGTAGCCGCTTTTTCTGCCACAGGCGGGAGATGGGGTTACTGGACGCAAGCTGGGGATTTTCCATGACGGACTTCCGCCAGTAGAAATCGGCATTGGCTTTTACCGCTGCCTGCTCCGCCTGCTTTACATCCCGCCAGGGTTTCAGTTTTCGGTCCGCACGCGCCTGATGGAAACGCCGATTGCCATAGCCCACGGCCTTCTCAATCTGCCGTTCTCCCAGGTGGCCGGCCTGAACACCGGAGTTGTCGCCCTCCACCTTGCTCACTTCGCCGTGGAGGGTGGACCGTATTTCCTGCACAGGCCGGGACAATGGGTTGCCATGCTCCTTGCCGGGAGGCTTGATGGGGACAGCAGCTTTCGCCGTGTCCAGCCGATCCGCCGCCTTGTCCGACTTGCGGATGGCCTTTTTCAGTTCCGGCGCCGCCTGGTCTGTCTCGGAAAACTGCAAACGGGAGGAAGGGCGGTCCCTGGCCGCCTCACCCTCCCGAAAGGTGTCGCACCGCTTTCTCCGCGCCTTTTTCGTCTGCCGGCGTTCCCGGTGTCCCACCACCTCGTCCGCCGCCCGGTTCAATGCTCCCGCCGTTTCATCCGCAGAAGAATAATCCTGCTCCGGGGGACGGTCTGAAATATGGGTGGCCTCTCCAGTCACCAGGTTCACCGAGATGGCCCCATCACGGGTCATCTTCTGCGCCTCCTTTTCGGAGGCTTTCCATTCCTGCATTTATCCGTCACCTCCTCCGTAGGGGCAGATGCTGGCGCACGCCCCGGTCTCTATCAGGGAAATGTAGTGAAAAATGGGATAGGCCTGGGGCGGGCAGACTGCGTTCCCCAGGGTTTTCAGCCGCAGCGCCCGATCCTTCGTATCCTCGGTTATGCGGGGGACGCCCTCCGGCTCGCTGGCCCAGAGGATACGTCCGTCCATCCCTGCGGGAAGCCCATGAGCCATTCCACCCAATCGGGGTTCAGCGCCGCCTTCTCCGACAGGGGCTGCTCCTGGTGGATCACCTGGGCCGACAGGTTGGAGGACGGGGATTTGCCCCGGAAGGCCGCCGGTTTCAGGGTGGAGCGGTAGCCCTCCGACGTCGCCGGCGTCAGGTAGAATACCGCCGCCGACAGGGACAGGCTCCAGATCGTCCCGTCCTTGTTCCGCTTGCGGAAGATCCCGTTGTCCGACAGGAACACATCCAGGTTGGCAGCGTCCCGACAGGTGGATTTGTCGGAGGCAAGGGGTGTGGGAAACATCAGCCGCGACGATAAAAGTTCGCTGGCGCTCATGCCATGCGCCGACGCCGCAAGCCGGAAATACGAATGGGAGAACAGCGTATCCCGCTTTTGCCAGGTCAAAGATCGTTTTGTCGAGCCCCATATTGATGAAGCCAGCAACATTTTCCCCAAGCACCCAACGGGGCCGCAGTTCGGCAATAACGCGGCACATTTCCGGCCACAGGTAGCGTTCATCCGCAAAGCCCCGCCGCTTTCCTGCGGTGGAGAAGGGTTGACAGGGGAATCCGCCGGAAATGATGGTGACTGTTTCAAGTCCTGTTTTCTCAAAAAACGCCTCCTTCGTGAATGTGGTGATGTCCCGGAACTTCGGCACATCCGGCCAGTGCCGCTCCAGGATAGAATAGGGGTAGTCCGCCCATTCACATTGGCAGACCGTTTCAAAGCCCGCCGCCTCCGCCGCAAGGTCCAGACCGCCGATGCCGGAGAACAGGCTTACATGGGTCAGTCGCTCCATACCTCATCCCCTTTAAGACCGTCATCCTGGGGTTCGTCCTCCACTTCCTCCAGGGGGATCAGGTTATGGCGCTTGATGATGGCCTCCTCCAGGGTATCATGCGCGACGCCGCTGCCCTCCGGGAGCCCCAGGCTGCGGTAGATCCGCTTCATCTCTTTCTCATAATTGCCGGCCCGCTTTTTCAAACGGAGAAAATCCTTCTCCGTCTCCGCCTCCGACAGGCAGCGGGCCAGGGAATGATAGAGAACGATCAGGTTGTAGATGTCGCCCACCAGCATACGGAAACCGCTGCCGGGGATGATGTACTCATCCCGATATTTCTTGGGCTTCGGCTCCTCCTCCGGGACCACCTCCACCTCGTCCAGCTCCTTGTCCATGAGCCCCTTCAAATCCTTGGGGTCGCCGAACACCAGATAGCGGCCGGGGATGCCCCAGCTCTGGAACTTCTCCTCGGCGATCTCACCGTACCGCTTTGCCGTGTCCAGCACATGGAACACATCCTCCTCGTCCTTGATGCGGCCAGCCAGAAAAGCGAGCTGATGGAGGAGGCCATACAGGTGGACCTCATCGTTGATGTGGGAGAGATAGGTCTTGCCGTTGATGACATACAGTTTGTTTTTCATATTCACGCCTCCGTTTCCGTCGCGTGCTCCACCTCGCTGGGTTTGGTGGTGAGCAGCTTGTAAAGCTCCGTGTCCTTGGGGAAGTCGTCCGCAAAGGGCAGGATAACATTGTTGAAGAACAGCAGCCCGTGGCCGGGGTCGGAATTGGTCACATAGGCAAGCTGCTCCGGGGAGATGTTCAGCCGCTCCGCCAGTATCTTCCGGTCGCCGGCGGCCTGGTTGAGCATATAGATGAAATCGCTGTTTTCCAGAATGTTTTCGATCTCCGGGGAGGAAAGCAGATCTTTGGGATTCTGCGTCGCCCCGGTCGGTACACCGCCCCACTTTCTGAACCGTTTCCAAATCTCGGCGCTGTATGCTGCGGTCTGTTCCTCCTTCAGCAGAAGGTGGAACTCGTCCACGAAATACCAGGTAGACCGGCCGATGGCCCGGTTGATGGTGACGGTGTTCCACACCGCGTCCTGGACAATGAGCATACCGGGCTTTTTCAGGCTCTTGCCCAGGCCCTTGATGTCAAAGCAGACAAGGCGGTTGCGGATGTCCACGGTGGTGCGGTGGTTAAAGAAGTTCAGCGAACCGTTCACATACAGGTCCAGCGCCTGAGCTACCCGGTCGGCCTCCGGGATGCCTTGTGCCAGAAGCGCCTCCATCAAATCGCCCAGGATGGGCATATTCTCCGGTCTGGGGTCGGCAAAATAGGGCTGATAGATCTTCTGCACAGCCCGGTCGATGACGGTTTTCTCGATGGCCTCCAGCCCGGTCTTGCTGCCCATGATAAGCTCGCAGAAGGACAGAACAAAATCACTTTTCAGCGCCAGCGGGTTCTCCTCGTCCGAGTAGTTGAGATTGATGTCCAGGGGGTTCACATAGTCGGTGCTGGACGGGGACAGCCGGATCACCTGACCGCCCAGCCGCTTCACCAGGGGCGAATATTCATCCTCCGGGTCGCAGATGATGACATTATCTTTGGTGGTCAGGATGATGAAGGTGATCTCCCGCTTGCAGCTCATGGATTTGCCGCTGCCCGGCGTACCAAACACCAGACCGTTGGGACACCGCGACTGCTTGCGATCCAGCAGGATCATATTGTTGGAGAGGGCGTTCAGGCCGTAATACATGGACTCGCCGCCCATGAACAATTCCTGGGTGACGAAGGGGACGAACACCGCCAGGGCCGATGTGGTGAGGCTCCGTTCGATCTTGATACGGTTGAGGCCCAGGGGAAGGCTGCTCATCAGCCCATCCTCCTGCTGGAAGTCCAGTCGGGTCAGAAGGCAGTTGTAGGTCTGGGCAACGCTGGCCGCCTGGGATACGGCGATCTCCAGCTTCTGCTTGGTTGCCGCCATGTGCATGACCAGGAAGGTCAGATTGAACATTCGCTCATTCCGGCTTTGCAGATCCTGGAGGATGGTCTTGGCCGCGCCGCCGTAGGTGGCAAGGTCGCTGGGGAGAATGTCCATGTCATACCCGCTGCGCACCGCCCGTTTCTGCTCCGCGATCTTCATGGCGTCCAGGTCGGTGATCTTCCGTTTGACCATCTTGATGGCCTCATTCTGGTTGATGCCTCGGATGTGCATAGTCACCAGGATGTTACCCTCGGTCTCCATAAACTCCGCCAAAATGCGGTCGTGGATCTCCGGGGCGGTGATCTGCAAAAAGCTGACTGCGCCATACATCTCGCCGATGCGGAAGGTACGGGTTTCTCCGAAATGGAAGGAGGACGGGGCGATGAAGTCCTTGACCGAAAGGCCGCTGGGCGCCAGCCAGTCCCAATCGAAGGCAAACTTACCTCCCTCCGGGTGGAGGATGCCGTGAAGCAGCTCCAGCCGCTCCTTCCCGTCCAGCACATGGGCGGCGGCACCCATGACCTTGAAGCGGTTGAGGGTGTCGGTCTCGATACGGGCGAACCGCGCCCGCGCCGCCGGAAGGTTCTCCGCCTCGATGGTCAGGGTCACATACTTGGTTTTCACATAGCCGTTGCTGCCCCGCTCATACTGGAAGCGGAGTATCCCGGCCGCATCCTCCCGGACAGGGTCCAGGTCGTCACCCTGGGGACGGATGCCGAACAGGTCCTCCTCCGGCCCATGCTCCACATACCGGCTGCTGAGCGACATCTGCACCCCGATGGTGGGGTCGTAGCCGTTGTAGAAATCGCAGAGGTGTTCAAAAATATCCCGCTGGTCCTCCGGCGAAGCCAGGCGGTAGTTGACATCCTCGAAGGCGATGGTCTTGGAGAAGGTCCCGCCCTCCAGCCGGCACAGGCCGTCCGGGAACATATTGCGGAAGGGGATGCTCTCCTGCACTGTATGGGCTTTCCCGTCCCCCTTGGCCTGGCGGACCACCGCCTCGATCTGCTTACGCTCGGCGCGGGTCAGCTTGCGCCTTGCCCCTGCCGGTTTTGCGGGTCTTGCCGTTTTTGCCTGCAATCGCTCTCACCTCCTGTTCCAATTCGTACTGCCGCACCAGGGCGGAGTACAGGTTGTTGGTCTGGTAGATCCGCGTCTTTGGGCGGATAAATTTGTTTTGAATGAGATGTCCCAGGAACACCTCCAGGGGCTGCCCGTTCTTCTCGTACATGGCGAACAGGAAGAAGGGAAGCATCACCAGGATCATGCACAGGGCCGCCGTGGTGGTGCCAAGTGCCCCCTTGGTCAAAAAGAAAAGCGGCACGCCGATAATTGCTGCCGCTCCGAAACATATCACCTGCCGTTTGGTCAGCCCGAACAGGACCTTGCTCTGTACCTTGCTCAGGTCCTTTGGGATCGTTACATAGGCCAATCACATCAACTCCTTTCTATCAATGCGCCCCGAACAGGGATTTTGCGAGGCTGCCGGTCTTAAAGAGGGTGAAGCACAGGAGCACCGTGTACCCCATGCACCCCCAGATAGCGCCGGAAATGTTGTCGCCGCTAAGCGAAATACCTTCCACCAGCACCGCATAGATGCCCACACAGATCATAATGAGGAACGCCTGGAAGCCCAGGGCCAGCAGGGAGCGGAGATAGTTCTGTCCCGTGTTTCCCCATTCCCGGTTGACCATTGTGGCAAATGGGATGGGACCTATCGAAGTGACCAAATACACCTCAATCATTCTGCCGTAAATGACCAGGAAGATGCAGATGGAAAGTATCTGCGTACACAGTCCCACGAAGATGCTCTGGAACCACAGCCCCAGCAAAGCGCCGATGCTCCAGTCCGCGAGCTGGGTCTCCAGGTCGGCGGTCACGCCGGATATGTCGATGCCCGCGTCCGAAATAATGACGCCGGCGCTCTGGCTCACCACGTTCTGCGCCACATCGAACACCGCCATGACAATATTCCATGTGTTCGTGACGATCAGCACCGCACAGAAAGACTTAAAAATCCACTTAAAGAAGATCCAGGTGTCGAAGTCATGGAGATTATTCTTCTCGACAATGAGCTGGATCAGCTCGTAGCACATGACAAAGGTGAGGACTATGCCGGCGATGGGGACGATGACCGTTTCCGAGAGGCTGCGGATCATATTGAAGATGCCGCTGTTCCATGCAGCGGGAGTCATACCGACCTCCCCGGCGATCTCGCCCACCTTTGTGTTCAGGGTATCAAACATCCCGGTCAGGTTGGATATGATACCGTCAATGAGCAGCTCTTGGAACCACTCCTGTATTGCGTCAAAAATCAACGGGGATCACCTCCTTTCCGGGAGGCCCGGTGTACCGAGGCCTCCCGTGGGGTCTGTTGGTGGACATTAGGTGGTGAGCAGGCCGGACAGCAGAGGAATCAAGGTCAGGCCGATGAGAGCGACACCGCCGCCGGCCATGAGCTGCTTGATGCCCTGGCTTTTGGAGGCAGGGTTGTCCTGCCCGTAACCTTCCAGGAGGTTGATGCCGCCCCACACGCACAGGCCGCCGCCCAACGCAATCACCAGAGTCTGCAATACGTCGATAGCGTTAGTGAAAAAATCCATAAATCATATTTCCTTTCTTCGTTGTAGAATTGTTATTGAAGGTCCGTTGCTGTCAATTCGTACATCTCGAAAGGCTCATCCGGCTTTACGATGGCCGGTTTGCGTTTCATGTACCGTTCCATATCAAAGAGGTACTTCTTGTCGGCGTCGGCGGTGTATTTGTAATTCGGATGCTTTGTCAGGTCGTACTTGTCCGAGAGGAACGGGCGCACACCCCGCAGCATGAAGATACACTTGCCTCCGTCCATCACTGCCAATTCGTCTTGTGTCATCAGCTCCTTTCCCAATTTTTGATAGGTGAGGCCGTGGGAAACCTGGCTGCCGCGGTTCTCCGATTGATTGAAACTGTCGATCGTTTCTTTCCCCAGCAGCTCCGAAATTTCTTTCAGGGTGGATTTCTCCTTGCCTCCCAAAAACAAGGTGCTGTCGCAGTTACCCACGATGGTATCCGCCGCGTCCTTGTAGATGGTCTTTAACTGGCTTTGGCTCTGCAAAATAATAGAAGCCGATATTTCACGGCTTCTGATGGTGGCGATCAGCTTGTCGAAGTTCGGGATTTGACCGATGTTCGCAAACTCGTCCAGCAAGCACCGCACATGGACCGGCAGGCGTCCCCCGTAGAAGTCGTCCGCCTTGTCGCACAGGAGGTTAAAAAGCTGGGAGTACATGAGTGCTGCCACAAAATTGAAGGTGCTGTCCGTGTCCGAAAGAATGACGAACAGCGCCGATTTCCGGTCGCCCAGGGTGTCCAGCTCCAGTTCGTCCTCCGCCATAAGGTCCCGCAGCTCCTGAATATCAAAGGGAGAGAGGCGGGCGCCGCAGCTAATCAGGATGGATTTCAGAGTTTTGCCCGAAACGAGTTGTCAAGGACTTTTTAATCAAATTCACAAAAAGGCCACAAAAA
>ERZ827478.933-NODE-933-length-24827-cov-20.099669_pt1 | contig 24827 bp, 24 predicted proteins | sample MGYA00519705_ERZ827478 | MGnify/ENA primary metagenome ERZ827478 (study PRJEB31778, sample SAMEA3449318) | human gut metagenome | biome: human gut; feature: human-associated habitat; material: faeces | place: United Kingdom | collected 2010/2012 ... | reverse complement strand
GCTCGCAATCAGCAGGCTGTAGTCGCGCCGACTCCCGTTGCCCTGAAGGTCTCGACGATTGTCGCCGTTGCCGTTGCGCTCACACTCTTCTTTGTCCTCGCTACGTCGGTCTTTAGCGCTCGTCACGCCGCGTATGCCGAGTCCGTTTCCAACGTTACCTATGAGACCATTCGCGTTCAGCCTGGTGATTCTCTTTGGTCGCTTGCCGAGGAATATCCAATCGAAGGCCTTTCCACGCAAGAGACTTCCGACATGATCCGTAACGTCAATCATCTGGAGCATGGTTCGCTCGCCACCGGTGCGTATCTTAAGGTTCCTGCTCGTTCGTAATCATTATCGCGCTGCGCATGGTACCCTTGTTATCGTTTAAGAGGAGGTACCATGCGCTGTCCCAAATGCGGCAAGGCACATACCCGTGTCGTTGATTCTCGTATGCAGGAGTCAAATAACACCATTAAGCGCCGTCGCGAATGTTGCTCGTGTAACTACCGCTTTACAACGTTCGAGCGATGCGAAGACCCAATCGAGGTCATTAAGTCGGACGGAACCAAGCAGCGGTTCGATCGCAATAAGCTGCTCGTCGGCTTGATGCGCGCCACCATCAAGCGTGATATCGACACTAAGAAGCTCAATGAGATTATCGACGATATCGAGGTCGAGCTGCGTTCTCGTACGCTGACGGCCGTCACGTCCCATGAGTTGGGTGACATGGTGCTCAAGCGCTTGGCCAAGATCGACAAGGTGGCGTACATCCGCTTTGCCTCGGTCTACCGCTCCTTCAAGGACATCAATACCTTCATGGAGGAGCTCACCAAGCTCCTCAAGCAGAAGGAGAACTGATAGTAAATGCACGTATGCATACGGCCCTGGACGGACGCCGACGCGCCCGCGATAGTCGAGGCGCTCAGCGACGCCGGGGTCACCGACAACCTCCGCGACGGCCTCCCCAAGCCCTACACCGAGGCTGACGCGCGCGACTACATAGCCTACGCCCGGACGGCGGGGGAAGGGGCCTGCGCCTTCGCCATCGACGCCGGCGGCGAGGCAGCGGGCAGCATCCAGCTCACGAGACAGGGCAACATCCACCGCCGCACGGCGGAGCTCGGCTATTACGTCGTCCGCCGCCTCTGGGGCAGAGGGGTGTGCACCGAGGCCGTGAGGCAGATCTGCCGCTTCGCCTTTGCCGAGACCGACCTTCTCCGCGTGTATGCGGAGCCCTTTGCCGACAACGCCGCCTCCTGCCGAGTGCTGGAGAAGGCGGGCTTCCGGCTGGAGGGCGTCATGAGGCACAGCGCCGTCAAGAACGGCGTGGTGCGGGACATGCGGCTATATTCGCTCTTGAGGGAGGATTTGGAATGTATTGGTTCTTGACGGTGCTCGGGGCCATGATAACCGTGCTGTGCGCGGCCGTGGGCGCGGCCTTCCGCAAGGGCCGCGGCTGGCGCTATGTGAATGTTCTCGACGACCGGGAGCGTTATGACCGCGACAAGGTGCTCAAGTTCATCGGTCTCGTCATGTGGGCCTTTGCCATCAGCTGCGGCGGCCTCTGGATGCTCGCCGGGCTCTGCGACAACATAAACCTCTTCTACGCCGGCATAGTCGCCACCCTGGCCGTGGCCATATTCACCCTGGTCTACATGAATACCGGCAGGAGATTCCTCAAAAAATAAACACAGGGGATGAGGTCCCCCTCGGCCAGCTGGCCGGAACCGCGTTGAGCTGATGACTTCTGCGCGCGGCGCGTGCCGTGCGCGGGAGCATCGGCTTTTTTGTTTTTTGAGAGGTGGAAAGTATGAAAAAGACCCTGATTTTGACCGCCGCCGCCATACCGACGGGCGTCATAGTCGGCGCAGTTGACGCCCTGTTCGGGCGCGTGCTGCTGTATCTGGGCGCGGTCAGGGACGCGCATACGGCCTGGTTTTTGCCCTTCCTCGGCGTCGTGGGCGCACTGATGGCCTGGGCATACAAGAAATACGGCGCGGGCTGCGAAAACGGCATGAGCATGGTGTTCGAGGCCGGGCACGCGGACAGGGAGGACATACCGCTCCGGCTCGTGCCCTTCGTCATGTGCGCAACCTGGCTGACGCACCTCTTCGGCGGCAGCGCGGGCCGCGAGGGCGTGGCGGTGCAGCTCGGCGCGGCTATTTCCCACCGCGTGGGGCGGCTGCTGCGCGTGGAGGACGCGCCGCGGCTGATGCTGATAACGGGCATCTCCGCGGGCTTTTCGGGGCTGTTCCGGACGCCGTTCGCGGCCACGGCCTTCGCCGTGGAGGTGCTCACCGTGGGCCGGCTGGAGCACCGGGCGCTGCTGCCCGCAGCCGTCGCCGCGCTCTGCGCGAGCGCAACTTCGGGGGCGCTGGGACTGGAGAAATTCGAGTTCGCCGTCGCCGCCCCGGCGGTGTGGGACGCGGCGCTGCTCGTGAAGCTTGCGGCGCTGGGCGTCATATTCGGCCTCGTGGGCGCAGCGTTTGCGTTTTGCCTCCGAAACGCAAAGAAAATGGCGCAAAACTGGCTCAAAAACCCGGTCCTGCGCGCGTTTTGCATGGGGCTAGCGCTCTCTGTCGTGCTCTATGCCCTCTACCGCGGCCGCTACTGCGGCCTGGGCACGAACCTCATAAACGCCTCGCTCTCCGGCGAGACGGTGTACGCCTGGGACTGGGCGCTGAAGCTCGCTCTGACCGTCCTGACGCTGGCAGCGGGCTTTCAGGGCGGCGAGGTGACGCCGCTGTTCTCGATAGGAGCGAGCCTGGGCGCCGTGCTCGCGGGCGTGTTCGGCCTGCCCGTGCCGCTGTGCGCCGCGCTCGGCTACGCCGCCGTCTTCGGATCCGCGAGCAACACGCTCCTGGCACCGGCGCTCATCGGTGCGGAGGTCTTCGGCTGGGCCGGAGCGCCCGCCTTCCTCATCGCCTGCGCCGCCGCCTATGTGGTGAACGGTAACCGGTCTATATACTCGGGCCAGAGGGCCTGAAAAAAGGCGCGGGGCTCAGCCCTGCGCCTTTAGTTTGTGTATGGCTATACCGAGGCTCAGCCGCTTTGCCGTGTCCGGGTCGTCAAAGTCGGCGCAGAGCAGGTCGGAGATCTTTTGCAGACGGTATTTCATCGTGCTTCGGTCGATGAACATGGAGCTTGCGGCGGCGGAGAGGCGGTTGCCGAAGGAGAGATAGGCCTCCAGCGTGGCGAGATAGTCGGTGTTGTTCTTCTCGTCATAGTCGGCGAGGAGCGTGACCTCGGAGAGCTCCAGGACCTTTTTCCCCACGCTCTCGACCGCGCCGGAGAGTATCATCTCAAAGTACACGTCGTCCACCAGCGTAACGCCGCGCCTGCCCTCGTCAAGCGAGAGCTTGAGCACCTGCTCCGCCTGACGCCGGTATCCTCCGCGCTGCTTGAGATTGCCGAAGGAGTCCGACACGCCGCACACGAGGGAGTTCAGCTCGCAGAAATACCGCAGCTTGTCATGGAAGCTGCACATGCGCTTGCTGCCGATGCCGTAGGCGAAGATGTACAGCCTGCCGCCGGTCACAAGCCGGAACGACTGGGGCACCAGCTTGACCAGCGCGCGGCCTAGTTCCGCGAGAGCACGCTCGTCCGCCGGGGCGGCGGGGGACATTGCGGCCACGACATAGTCCGGCTCTATGCCGGTGGAGAGGCCGCTGAAGCGCAGCTCGTACAGGTCGCCGAAGAGGCTCTTGGAGATGTCGCCCACGCCGAGGATGAGCTCGCGCGCAAGCCCCGACTCCAGGTAATTCGAGTCCCTGACAGGCTGCTCCCGGGCGGAACGGCGGTTGAAGAACTCATAGAGCCGGCAGAGCCGCGAGAGCAGCTCGTGCCCGAGCTCCAGCCAGGACTCGTCCGAGATGCCTGCGGAGACTATGCTCCTTGGCTCCGTGTGCGGAGAGGCCACGCCGCAGACGTGCAGCCGCCCGCACTCCTCGTCCGGCCCGAACACGACCGGCTTGCCATCGCGCAGTAGAGCGACGGTCTTTGCGTCTCCGGCGAGAAAGCCGTCTACTATGACGCGCTTGAGCCGCTCGAGCACGTCCATGCGGCCCGCGTCGCCGTCAGGCACGCAGAAAATGGTGCCGCTGGAGGTGTCGAAGACGGCGAGCCACACGCCGCAGGCGCCGTACAGCTCCTGCATTATCCGGTGCAGGCCCATGCCGTCGGCCAGGCATTTCAATATGAGCTCGTCGAGCTCACCGGATGTCAGTCTGCGTTCAGCGCACATATTCGGCCTCCCCGTCTCCGGCGGACAGGCCGTGCATATCTATGCCCACCAGCAGCTTTGAGAGGCTGCCGCCGGCGGAGATGTCCATGTTCAGAATGCCCTCTATCCGCTTTATCCTGTTGATTACCGTGTTCCTGTGCAGCCCCAGCTTTTCCGAGACTGCGGAGTGGCGCTTGAAGCTGCGCAGATAGCACTCGAGCGTCTTGACGTAGTCGCTGTCCACGGCCTGGTCGTCGCCCGCAAGCTCCTCGATGCTCCTGAGCTTGGAGGCATAGGGCCCGTAGAACTCCGCGGCACAGCACTCGGCTATCTCGGCATAGCTCCCGCGGAAGGTGCTGAACCCGCCGGAGCCGACCGTGAGCGAGAGCATGGCCTGGGCGCGGCGCTCGGAGATCTCGGCAAGGTCGCTGAAGGTGTCCGAGACGCCGCAGGCGAGGCCGTAGGAGCCGGTGATGCTCTGCAGCTCGGAGAAATCCTCGCTGCGCGCAAGGCCGTATTGGAGCATGTAAAGCTGCTTTTCCGCGCCGCGGCAGCCGATGCGCTGTTTGCCCGGGGCGCAGAGTATGCCGCGTATGTATTCCAGCGTGGACACGCCGGAGTCCTGCACGGAGATCATTATGAAAGCATAGGGAGGGGGAAAGGCGGAGGCGAACTTCCTGGCGGCCTCGCCGCCGAGCTCGTTTTCGATGAGCAGCTTCTCGGCGAGCTCCGGCTGGCCCACGTCCAGCGTCGTCTCGCGCAGCAGCACGGCCGTGGCCTCTGCCAGCAGATCGTTTGCGCGCAGCGCATCCTCCACGTCGCAGTCCTCTATCATGATGCCGCAGTAGGCCACGAGCCTGTCGCCTATGAGCACCGGCCCGCAGGCCTGCGGATAACCGGAGCTGTTGCCGCTGTCGAAGCAGAGCGACTTGCGGTTTTTGTACATCTTCTCCTGGTCAACGAGGTAGTTGTTGCCGAGGACCGCGTCCTCATCCGCGCCGCCGTGCTGGGCGATGTCCTCCCAGTGGTTGAAGTAAAAGGGCCTTTTGAAGGCGTGCGCAACGAGCCGGAAGGAGGTGTCAAAGCATATCAGAGGCAGCCCGGTGCAGGCGCTGACCCCGGCGTAGAGCTCATTGAGGCCGACCCTCCTGAGCACTGCGTCCAGAAGTACCGAGTTCAGTTTGTCAAAGTCCAATCTCCGCATATCAACCGCCTCTCACGAAAAAACGTCTATTAATTAACGAACTCTTTATTAAAATATAATATTTGCCCTCCCCGTGTCAACAAGCCGGAGGTCAAAAATGCACAAAGGCACTGTGCAAAACGGAAAAATTGAACTGCCAGCTTTCGCATTTTTCACATTTTGCGAAAAACGCGAAAAAACCTGAAATAATGCGGGCTTCAGGCAGGCGATGTGCAAACCGGCGGAAACGGCGGCGCTTCATCCGCGGAGTGTACAGTGCATTTTTCAGCGGAGACTGTTAAAATTATGCCGAAGTGTGAAAGAACTCACAAACGACATTCTGAAAGGAAGGTTGAAAATGGATTACAAGCTGAAAGACAAGGTTGTACTCATCAACGGTTCCACCGGCGGCATAGGACAGGCGCTCGCCCGCGCGTTCGCCGCTGAGGGCTGCAAGCTCGCGCTCTCATCCACGGCTCAGGATAAGCTCGACGCCTTCATCCCCACGCTCGACATCGCCCCCGAGAACCTCAAGACCTTCATTTGCGACGTCACCAAGGAGGAAGAGGTCAAGGCCTTTGTCGACGGCGCGGCGGCCTATTTCGGCCACATCGACATAGTCATCCCCAACGCCGGTTACGAGGGCGAGTATCAGCTCATCCAGGACTGCACGATAGAAAGCTACATGCGCGTTTACAGCGTCAACGTCTTCGGCGTGATGTATCTCGTGAAGTACGCGGCCCCCTATCTTATCAAGCAGGGCAGCGGCGCGGTCGTCACCATCGCCTCCAACGGCAGCTACACCACCGCCGCCGGCATGAGCGCCTACTGCTCCTCCAAGCACGCGGTCGCCGGTGTGGCCAAGAGCGTGGCCCTCGAGCTCGGCCCCCACGGCATCCACTGCAACTACATCTGCCCCGGCGGCGTTGAGACCCCGATGATCCACAGGATAGAGAAGGCCACCTTCGGTGACACCAAGACCCACGAGGAGTGCGAGCAGATCTTCGGCGCGGCCTATCTGGACAAGCGCTACTGCCGCGCGGACGAGGTCGCGAACCTCGCGCTCTACCTCGCCAGCGACGTCTCCAGCCACATCATGGGCAGCGGCATCCGCATGGACGCCGGCATGGACGCGCTTTGCTGAACAGTAGAGCCCAAATCACCCGAACTATAAATCAACAAAACTACACATATTAATTCAGGAGGAAGAAAAAATGTTTGATCTTCACGGTAGAGTAGCAGTTGTCACCGGCGCGTCCGCCGGATTGGGCCGTCAGTTCGCCCTTGCCCTGGCCCGTCAGGGCGCCGACCTGGCCATCCTGGCCCGCCGCGAGTGGAAGCTAAACGAGGTCGCAGAGGAGATACGCGCCCTGGGCGTGAAGTGCCTCGTCTGCCGCTGCGACGTCCGCCTGCCCGAGGATGTGGCCAATGCGGTCAAGGCCGTCATGGCCGAGTACGGCAAGGTCGACATTCTCGTCAACAACGCCGGCGGCGGCAAGAGCAAGCCGCTGGACGATTTCCCCGAGGAGGACTGGATCGACACCGTCAACACCGACGTCTTCGGCGTCATGCGCTGCACCCGCGACTTCGGCCGCGAGATGCTCAAGGCCGGCTACGGCAGGATAATCAACATCGCCTCCATCCTCGGCCACGGCGGCCTGCCCGAGATCCCCATCAGCGACTACGCCACCAGCAAGGGAGCCGTCATCAACTTCACCCGTCAGATGGCCACCGAGTGGGCGCAGAAGGGCATCACCGTCAACTGCATCTGCCCGGGCTTCTTCCCCAGCGAGGCCAACAACCCCGAGGCCATGGCCGCGATGGATTACTTCATCAAGGACCGCACCCCGATGGGCCGTCCCGGCCACGACGGCGAGCTCGACTCCACCGTCATCTATCTCGCCGCCGACGAGAGCACCTACGTCACCGGCAATATCTGCTGCTGCGACGGCGGCTGGACCGCTATCTGACGAAACCGGCTCGCGCCGGGAGGGCCGCGGCGGCCTTCCCGGCGTCGCCGGCCCACTAAAGCAATTACAAGGGAGGAACCTACCAAATGTCCTGCTGCGATAAGAAATACGACTACAGCATACTCTGGCATCCCATCGACATAAACAAGTGCCGCATCCGCAACCGCATAAGCATGTCCGGCATGGGCACCTTCACCCCGACCATGGCCGAGCAGTACGAGACCGAGTCCGGCCTGCGCTACTATGAGGAGCGCGCCAAGGGCGGCATAGGCCTCATCCACACCGGCGCCTACTTCATCGACGAGAAGACCGCCCAGGGCGGCCGCACCCTCGACTTCTCCACCGACAAGTCCATCCCGAGCGGCACCGTGCTCACCGAGCGCGTCCACCGCTGGGGCGCCAAGATCTTCGCACAGCTCAGCTGCGGCACCGGCCGCAACGGCATGCCCCAGATAGGCGAGCGCGTGCCCATCTCCAGCTCCGAGAACCCCTCCTTCTACAACCCCTCCATGATCTGCCGTCCGCTGAGCATCGAGGAGATCGAGGAGATGATGGAGCACTGGAAGGTCGCCGCCACCAACGCCGTGCGCATGGGCTTTGACGGCATCCAGATCCACGCCCACGCGGGCTACCTCATGGACCAGTTCATGAGCGAGATCTGGAACCACCGCACCGACAAGTACGGCGGCTCCTTCGAGAACCGCTGCCGCTTCACCATGGAGACCGTCGACGCCATCAGGAGCGTTGTCGGCCCGAACTTCCCGATAACCTACCGCATCTCCCTCGACCACCGCTTCCCGGGCGGCCGTACCCTCGAGGAGAGCATGAAGATACTCGACGTGCTGGACAAGTGCGGCATCGACGCCTTCGACATAGACGCCGCCTGCTACGAGACGATGGACTACATCTTCCCGACCCGCTACACCGGCGAGGCCTGCATGGCCTATGTCTGCGAAGAGGCCCGCAAGCACCTCACCAAGCCCATCATCAACACCGGCAACCACAGCATGGAGAGCGCCGTCGAGCTGCTCAAGAGCGGCAACGCCGACATCGCGCAGTTCGGCCGCCAGTCCATCGCCGACCCGCAGTTCGCCAACAAGCTGCGTGAGGGCCGCCGCGAGGACGTCCGCCCCTGCATCGTCTGCAACGAGGAGTGCATCGGCCGCATCTTCGGCCGCCTCACTCAGCTCTCCTGCACCGTCAATCCCTCCGTCGGCTTTGAGAGCTACATGGAGGTCAAGCCCGTGTCCGGCCCGACCAACGTCGTCGTCATCGGCGGCGGCCCCGGCGGACTCGAGGCGGCCAGGTGCGCTGCCGAGCGCGGCTGCTCCGTCACCCTCTATGAGAAGGCCGACCGCCTGGGCGGCACCTTCCTCACCATCGCCACCGGCGACTTCAAGTGGCGTATCCCGCAGCTCATAAAGTGGTATGAGGTACAGCTCAAGAAGCTCGGCGTCAAGGTCGTGCTGAACACCGAGATCGGCGTGGACGACCCCGTGCTCGAGTCCGCGGACGCCGTGTTCGTGGCCACCGGCTCCAAGCCCGTCATGCCCGCCATCCCCGGCATCGAGAAGGCCATCGACGTGGAGCAGATCCACAAGAACGGCATGCCCGAGGGCAAGAACGTCGTCATCTGCGGCGGCGGCCTCTCCGCCTGCGACACCGCCATCGAGTACGCCGCGAAGGGTGACCGCAAGTTCACCATCGTGGAGATGCTGCCCCAGCTCGCCAGCGACGTCATGGTCGTCAACAAGATCAGCATCGACCGCCTGCTCAATGAGTACGGCGTGGAGCAGCTCGTGAACACCAAGGTCGTCGGCATCACCGACGCCGGTGTCGAGGTCGAGAGCGCCGAGGGCAAGAAGGTCCTGCCCGCCGACGTGGTCATCGGCGCCTTCGGCAGGGCGCGCAGCCTGGAGCTGGCCGATGCCATCCAGAACAAGTACCCGATGAAGACCACCATAATCGGCGACTGCATGAAGCCCGCCAAGGCCGGCAGCGCCATCCGCGAGGGCTTCTACGCGGCAATGGCCCTCAAGTAAGAAACAGCTTTCCAAAGAAACATACCCCCGCGAGTACTCCGCGCGGGGGTATTCTATAAAGAAAGCGCAACAGAGGAGGAAATACTTTGAAAGAGAGCGGAAAATTCTTTGGATATAAGGCAGCGGTAGGCGCATTCCTCGTCATGTTCGTGAACCTCGGCGCCTGCACCACCCTCGGCATATTCCTCACCTCGCTGTCCGAATACAGCGGCTGGGACCTCGGCATGGTCGGCTACATCGGCACGGTGAACACGATAGGCAACGTCGTGCTCAGCCTCGTCGCGGTCAAGGCCCTGAGCAAGTACGGCGCGCGTGTGACCATGCTCATCTCCATCATTGCCTGCGCGGCGCACGTACACTTCTACACCTTCGCCACCCCCGGCGCCAACGTGCCGAGCCTGGTGTTCTATTACATAGCGGGCTTCCTCGCGTCCTTCTCCATCACCTTCGGCACCCACGCCGTGTGCTCCAGCGTCATAGCCGACTGGTTCGTTGAAAAGCGCGAGCAGATCTCCGGCATTGTCTTCTCCGGCGCGGGCTTCGGCGCGGCCATATGGGTCTTTGCCGCGGGCCAGCTTTTCAAGGTCACGGACTACAAGAACTGCTACCGCATCCTGTCCATATTCATACTCGCCATCGGCCTCTTCTCCGTGCTGGTGCTCATCAAGAGCCCCAAAAAGCTGGGACAGAAGCCCCTCGGCTGGGACAAGGCCTCCCAGGGCACCGCAGAGGGCGCCGCGGTGGAGGTCCCTGGCGTCGACAAGGCCACGGCCCTGCGCTCTCCGGCCTTCTGGGTGCTCTCCCTCGCGCTGCTGTTCGTCTGCGTCAGCGGCACCGCGTATATGAGCTATGCCCCCTCCTGGTGGTCCGCCAACGGCATGGACGCCACCACATCCGCCAACTGGAACGCGGTGTATCTGGTCCTCTCCGGCCTCGTGCTGCTGGGCGTCGGCAAGGTCTTCGCCAAGACCGGACCCGCGGTGTTCACGATCATCGTGTGCATCGCCTTCGCCGCGGCCATGGCCTGCATGATAGCGCTCAACGGCCAGCCCGTCACCATGATAATGGTCGGCTGCGTCCTGTTCGCCGCACTGGCCTACCCGCTGAACGCCAGCATCCCCGGCCTCATCGGCCAGTCCGTGTTCGGCGGCAAGGACTTCGCCGCCATCTCCGCCACTCTGATGACCGCCGTCTACGTCGGCCAGGCGCTCTGCGCCCCGATAATGAGCGCCTTCCTCGCCACCGAGGGCGGCATGAAGAGCGGCTGGATATTCTTCGGCGCCACCGCGCTCGTTGGCATGGTGCTCATAGTCGTCTCCATTGCCATCTCCCCGATGAAAAAGGCCGCTAAGGCCTGAAAATCAGAAGGAAAACGCCCCCATCCACGGATGGGGGCGCTTTTTGTCTCCATGTGCCGAGTGCTGCCGAATTGTCTTGCAGCGTGCACTCTATGCATGTTATACTTGTAGGGCTAGAATATGCTCCCGAGCGTCACTCGCTCCATCGTGTAGAGACTGCTCAGATGGGCCAGCAGCTTTTCGTAGGAGCCGGCCGCGCTCTCCGCGTCGCCGGAGCGCACGTCGCTCATCAGCTCAAAAAAGGCGTCCGTCGTGCTGTCTATCTCCGAGTGCCGTATGAAGATGTGCGTGTAGCCGTCGGCACCCAGCCACTCGTCAGCCGCCTCGGAAAGGACCTCCTCCGCGAGGTCGAACCGGCCGGCATTGCAGTAGGCGCGCGAAAGCGCCAGCTGCTCCTCCAGCCCGCCCGTGAACTCCCTGAGGTAGTTGAGGTTGAACCAGCTGCCTATTGCCAGCAGGAGCAGCACGAGCCCTGCCGCTATCTCGCGCTTCATCAGACCGCCCCCTTCGGCGCATAGTAGACACCGCCCGCGGCGTCGAGCATCAGCAGATATACGTCGCCCGGCCCGGAGGCGCCCCGGCGCTTGAGCTCCTGGCGCAGCCAGACCTCGTCGCGGCCTGCGATGCGCAGGTTGTCGCGCATGAGCTTGCCGTCGTTGATGATTATAACAGGATAGCCCGTGTCCCTGGGCTTGAGCCCCAGGTCCCGCGCCGTCGCCGGACGGAACTCGGGAAAGAGTATCACGGACATTGTCCCGTCGGTCTCCAGCACGGCGTACTCCACCTGCGAGATGTCGGTAATGCTCTGGGCGCGCAGCTCCTCGTAGAGCTCCTCGAGGTTGAGCCGGCAGCGCTTCATCTCCTTCTGGTCTATCTTGCCGCGGCGGACGAGAAAGCAGGGTCGCCCGAAGAGCAGCGTCCGCAGCCCCGCGTGCCGCAGCGCCGCGCCTGAGATGATGAGCTCGCAGCAGGTGAGCACCACGATGGGCAGCAGCCCATTCATGAGCGGTATGCCGATGTCCTGCAAAGGGTGCGCCGCGAGGTCGGCAATCAGCACGGCAATGGCCAGCTCCGGCAGCTCCAGCTCGCTGAGCTGACGCTTGCCCATGAACCGCATCGAGACCACGAGCGCGAAATATACGACGAGCGTTCGGATAATAATTATAGCCAAGCAATCACTCCCCGCATATATTTTTGCCTGTATTGGAGGATGTTATAAGCATGGAAGGAAACAAAAGACCGGAAATGGAGCGCATCACGACGCCTGAGCTCGCGGAAAAGTTCATCGCCGAGCAGCTCGAGGCCCTGCGCGCCCAGATAGGCGGCGGCAAGGTACTGCTCGCGCTCAGCGGCGGCGTGGACTCGTCCGTCGTGGCGGCGCTGCTAATCAAGGCAGTTGGCAAGCAGCTCGAGTGCGTGCACGTGAACCACGGCCTGATGCGCAAGGGCGAGAGCGAGCAGGTCATCGAGGTGTTCCGCAATCAGCTCGGCGCGAACCTGACGTATGTCGACGCCGTGGACCGCTTCCTGGACAAGCTGGCGGGCGTCGCCGAGCCGGAGCGCAAGCGCAAGATAATCGGCGCCGAGTTCATCCGCGTGTTCGAGGAGGAGGCCCGCAAGCTGGAGGGCATCGGCTTCCTCGCCCAGGGCACGATATATCCGGACATCATCGAGTCCGGCCCGGTGAAGAGCCACCACAACGTCGGCGGCCTGCCGGAGGACCTGAAGTTCGAGCTGGTCGAGCCGCTGAAGTTCCTGTTCAAGGACGAGGTGCGCGTGGTCGGCAAGGCACTGGGCCTGCCTGATTCCATGGTGTACCGCCAGCCGTTCCCGGGCCCGGGCCTGGGCGTGCGGTGCGTGGGCGCGATAACCCGCGACCGCCTGGAAGCCGTTCGCGAGTCCGACGCCATCCTGCGCGAGGAGTTCGCGAAGGCGGGCCTGGACAAGACCGTGTGGCAGTATTTCACAGTGGTGCCGCCCATCACGAGCACCGGCGTGCGCGACGGCAGGCGCGTCGACGCCTGGCCGGTCGTCATCCGTGCCGTGAACACCGTAGACGCCATGTCCGCCACCGTCCCCCAGATCGAGTGGCCCCTGCTCATGAAGATCACCGACCGCATCCTCTCCGAAGTCCCCAACGTCAACCGCGTCCTCTACGACCTCAGCCCCAAGCCCCCCGCGACCATCGAGTGGGAATGATTTCAGAGACGTTGAAACCCCTGAAATTACGCCATTTTAGGGGTTTTGACCGGCTCTGTGGCAACAGATTGGCAACAAAATTTCATTATCCAAAAGTAAAGAGCTGACTGATTCATACTATCAGTCAGCTCTTTTTTTTATTTATCTTCGCCAAATAGCAAATCGCTCAGTCCTTGCGACATTACGCCTGACCACCGCTGCATCGTGTCCTGCTGCGGATAGTGGTCACGCCATGAATCGTATTGCTCCTGCGTTATCTCACCGGCCTTGAGCTTTTCGGCCTGTTCTGCCCACGCGCAGAGCATCTCGTGCAGACGGTCTGCGTCTTTCCCGGCTCGCGGGTCTACGCGAAGCGTGATGTCGCCGGCGTCGTTTGAAATCCGCAGGCCGTACAAGTCCTCGAGCGTGAACAGCGTGTGCATCAGGCCAACGTAAGAGTCGATGTCCGGCACGGACAGCGCCAGCGGAGAGACGTCGAGCACTTCAGCGAGCGCCTTCGTCAGCTCGGACTTCGGCGAGCGGGTCCCTGATTCATACTGCGCCAAACGCACGTCCGCGGACTTCTCCGGAAACCCTACCGCCGTGCCGAGGTACTTCTGCGTCATGCCGCGCTTGTTGCGGAAATAGCGTATGCGTTCGCCTATCGCCATGTAAATCGCTCCAATCCAAAGGTTTCTTCACGGCCAATATAGCATATATGTTTAAGAATGTCAAGCAAAACTTAAAATAATTTGTTTAGTTTCATCCTCTTGACTTAAACATATATGCGTAGTACAATAGGGATGAAGCTAAGCAATAATGCTTAGCGAGGCATAATAGATAATCGCCCGGGCAAATCGGAGGCGACAAGAAAGTATCCGACACGAAATAAGGGAAATATTATGCCAAAATCCAAATTTAAAGGAGGAGAAGATTATTTGAACGAACACAGTTTCATGCGGGTGGACGATGTAGCGCAGGAGTTGGGCGTATCCAAGTCCTATGCCTACAAGCTCATCCAGCGGCTCAACGCCGAACTGCGGGAAAAGGGCTACCTGACCATTTCTGGCAGGGTGAGCAGGCGGTACTTTGAGGAAAAGCTCTGTTACGGCGAAAGGAGTGAGATGTAATGGCCGTATATAAGGAGGAAAAGACCAACACCTGGCGTGTCATCTACCGTTACACAGACTGGAACGGCGAGCGAAAGCAAACTCAGAAGCGTGGTTTTAAGACCAAGCGAGAGGCTCAGGCGTGGGAGCATGAGCAGCTAAATAAGAAAAATGCGGATTTGGACATGAAGTTCAAGAGCTTTGTAGAGCTCTATACGGCAGACGTGAAAACCCGGCTCAAAGAGAACACATGGGCGACCAAGGAGCACATTATCCGCACCAAGCTGGAGCCGTACTTCGGCAAACTCAAGATGTGTGCCATCACGCCGCAGCAGATAATAACGTGGCAGAATGAGCTAATCAACTACCGGGACGAGCAGGGCAGAGCCTATTCGCCGGTCTATCTCAAGACGGTAAACAATCAACTCAGCGCAATATTTAATCACGCGGTGAAGTATTACAACCTGCGCGAGAATCCGTGCAAGAAAGCGGGCAGCATGGGTAAAAAGAAGAACCGCGAGATGCAGTTCTGGACGAAGGAGGAATACCTGAAGTTCGCTGACGCCATGATGGACAAGCCGCTTTCGTACTACGCCTTTGAGATGCTTTACTGGTGCGGGCTGCGCGAGGGTGAGCTGCTGGCGCTGACCCCATCGGACTTCGACTTCGAGAAGCGGACGGTGTCCATCACCAAGTCATACCAGAGGCTGAATGGGCAGGACGTCATCACAACGCCGAAAACGGAAAAGAGCAACCGCGTAATTACAATGCCGAAGTTCCTGAGCGACGAGATTCAGGACTATCTGAAAATGCTCTATGACATCGAGCCGGACGCGAGAATGTTCACTGTCACAAAAAGCTATTTGTACCGCGAGATGGAGCGTGGCGCGAAAGAGGCAGACGTGAAGCGCATTCGTGTACATGACCTGCGTCACAGCCATGTGTCTCTGCTCATAGACATGGGATTCTCGGCAACGGCCATAGCCGACAGAGTGGGTCACGAAAGCATAGACATTACATACAACTACGCACATCTGTTCCCATCGAAGCGGATGGAGATGGCGGACAAGCTGGATATGGAAAGGAGCGCGTAACAATGTCTGCGAAGAATCTGGACAGCAAAAACCGCTGGCGGTGCAAGACCATAGCATTCAGGATGTCGCCGGAAGAGGGCGCGCAGCTCGATGAAGCCGTGCGGCTCTCAGGGCTTACTAAACAGGATTACATCACGAAGAAGCTGTTGGATAGGGAAGTGGTTGTTCAGCCCAGCCCGCGTGTGTACAAGGCTTTGCGCGACAGGCTTGACGAGGTGTTTTACGAGCTGAAAAGCATTGACGATGGGCAGCCGGTCGATGACGGGCTGCTCGAAACCATAAATCTTATTGCCCAAATTCTAAATGGCCTGAAAGGAGAGAGCGCCGATTGACACCTGAGACAAAAAGAAATGCCGCCCCGAATCCGTCTGTTGGCGCAGACGGGGGACAGCAGTTCGCAAATATGAACGACACCAATATACCAGACGCGAGCGTAGAAAGCAACGAAAATTTTGACGAGCTGAAAAAGAAATTGCGCCGTATGCAAGACCCGGCTTACCTGGCGACGGTGACAATGACCGAGCTGTACGACACAGTCTACGAGAGCAAGCCGCCCGTGATCGACGGTCTGTTCCAAAACGGGACGTACATATTCGCGGGCGCGCCCAAGGTAGGCAAGTCGTTCCTGATGGCACAGCTTGCGTACCATGTGGCGACAGGCAAGCCACTGTGGGGCTACGATGTGCATCAGGGTACCGTGCTCTACCTCGCGCTGGAGGACGGTCACGAGCGCTTGCAGAAGCGGATGTACCGGATGTTCGGCGTCGAGGATGTGGGCAAGCTGCACTTTGCAATCAACGCCAAGCAGCTTGGCAGCGGGCTGGACGCGCAGCTTGAGAAGTTTGTGCGCGAGCACCCTGATACGCGTCTCATAATCATTGACACGCTGCAAAAGGTACGCGAGCTGAGCGGCGAAGCGTACAGCTACCGCGACGATTACCAGATTATCGGGCAGCTCAAACAGTTAGCGGACAAATTCAGGCTCTGCCTGCTGATTGTCCACCACACACGCAAGTCACCGGCGAATGATGAGTTTGACCGCATAAGCGGTACAACGGGCATCTACGGTTGTGCTGACGGCGCGTTTGTGCTGAGCAAGGAGCGACGCACGGACAGCACCGCAACGCTGAGCATTTCGGGACGTGACCAACCTGACCAATGCATACACCTCATACGGGATGAAGAGACGTTGCAATGGAATTTCGACCACGCGGACACGGAGCTGTACAAAGAACCGCCCGACCCGCTGCTGGAGAGCGTGGCGGCACTGGTGACGGATGAGCGCCCAACCTGGCAGGGCAGCGCGACGGAGCTGATTACAGCCACGGGATGCGAAATTCAACCCAACTCGCTGGCTAAGCGCCTCAACGTGAATGCCGCCAAGCTGCTCTGCGACTACCAGATTCGCTACACCAATGCACACACGAAAACCGGCAGCAGAATCACGCTGACGCTGCAAAGGTGACGATGGTGACGGTGGTGACGATGAAATAAGGGGTGTTAAAACATCGTCACCATCGTCACCATCGTCACCTATCGTCACCGGGGAGTCGTGAAACGCGAGGGGCTGCGGTGAAACGCAGTAGCCGTTGCACTCGCTTACATCCCCTGAGGGGAGTCGTGTTTCGCGACGCCCTCAGAGGGGTGTACCGTTTTGGTACACCCTGCAAGCCCCTGTGAAGGTGTAGCAAAACGCGATACCATCGCAGCAAAGGGTACGCAAAAACGGCGTAGCCTTTTTAAGAATCCCGGCAAGGGCGCACTTCTATACATGGTTCCCATGTATGTGCGAACTGTCAGCGCTGATACGCTGACGGTTTTTGCGTCGCTGCGCTCCGGCGCAAGGGCTTTGCCCTTGCGCCGCGGTGCGGCTATCCCAGTTTTAAGGAGGTATCTATATTAACAAAACCAAACTCGAACACGATGCAGCTGCTGCTGAGAAAAAGATTCGCCAGCTCACGCATCAGGTGGAGCGAATCGAGCGCCGGGCAAAATACCTTGAGGCCGGTGAGCGTAAAAAGCGTAATCACCGGCTCATAACGCGTGGGGCGGCGGTGGAGAGCATCGCCCCGGTGGTCAAGGGTATGGGTGAGGGCGAGTTCTACGAATTAGTCGAACACATCTTCGACTTGCCCGAAGTAAAAGCCATGTTGCCGAAGGCTGGTGAGTGATTGGCGCTCTACCACTTCCACGTCGGGCAGGTCAAACGAAGTGCCGGGCAGTCTGCAGTCGAGTCCGCGGCCTACCGCGCGGGCGAGAAACTGTATAGCGAATACTATGGGCAAGTCAGCGATTACACGCGCAAGGGCGGCGTGATGTACACAGAAATCCTGCTCCCGCCCCACGCGCCGTGCAAGTACGTCGACCGGCAAACACTGTGGAACGCAGTCGAGGACGCCGAGCGCAACAAAAACGCGCAGCTCGCCTACAGCTTCGACATCGCACTTCAAAATGAGTTTTCGACTGAGGAAAACATCGCCCTTGCGCGCCAATTCATGCTGGACAACTTCGTTTCGCGCGGCATGATTGCGGACTTTGCCGTCCATAAGCCGGACAAAAAGGATGGTGGCATCGCCAACCCGCACTTCCACGTCCTCTGCCCCATACGCCCGCTGAACCCGGACGGCACCTGGGGCGCAAAACAGCGGCGAGTGTACCGCGAAAACGGCAAATTTGACGCCGTGCCTACGACAGACTGGGGAAAGCCTGAGACGCTTGAAGCGTGGCGCGAGGCATGGGCGGCACTTTGCAACGCGAAGTTCGAGGAGAAGGACTTGCCAGATCGCATTGACCACCGCTCCTATGAGCGTCAGGGCGTGGAGCAGCACCCCACCGTCCATGAGGGCGTCGCCGTGCGGCAGATGGAGGCTCGCGGTCTTGCGACCAACAAGGGCGAGCGCAATCGCTGGATAAAGTCCGCAAACGCGATGTTGCGGGCGCTGGGAGAGCGTATTAAAACGCTCGTGGACTGGCTCAGCGGCGCGCGCGTGAAGCTGGACAAACCGTATTCGCCCTCCCTTGCTAAATTACTTGCCGACTACTACGACGCGCGCAACGCCGGTGCGTGGAGCGAAAAGGCCAAGGTTGGAAACTTGAAACGTCTCACCAGCGCAGTAGCGTATTTGAATGAGCATGGGTTACATACCCTTGCAGACCTCGAAGCCCGCCTCGATTCGCTTCATTCGTCGCTCGACGAGGTGAAAGCCACGCTCACCTCCAACAAAAAGCGCTCAAAGGAGCTGCGCGGTTGGCTGAGGTACGCCGAGCAGTACAAGCGCTTTAAGCCACTATACGACGAGCTGTGCGCTATACGCTGGAAGCCAAAACGCGAGCAATTCAAATCCGAGCACGAAAGCGAGATGCGGCAGTTCTGCATGGCGCGGCGCAAGCTCCCCGGCGGCATCCACATTGCCGACTGGCAGCACGAGCTTGCAACGCTGGAGCGCGAGAGTGACGCTGCTTACGCCAAGTACAAAACACTCCGCGACGAGCTGGTAAAGCTACTGGACGTGAAATATTGCATCGACCGCGCGCTGAGCGCGAGAGAGGATAAAGGTCGCGAAACGCGACCTTTATGTGCTGATATTACCAGCCGATAAAACAACGCAGACAAACAGGCCCGAAGAAATTTCAGGCCTGTTTGTTGTATTAGAGGTATTTTACTATACAATCTTTATCTCCCAGCCGAACGGAGGGAGAGCATTGTGTTCGTCGGAGGCGTTGATGCTTATTACAAGGCGCTCATCATCAGTTTTTCGCTCGAACACGAGCACGCGTTCACCCGGCTCGGCGCGGAGAAAGCACAGGTCGCCGTGACGAAGCGCGGCGTGATTTCGTCGCAGAGCTATCGCATCGCGGTAAAACTCCAGCAGCGCCGCGTCCCCGCTATGCCAGGGCATGGCGCGCCGGTAGTCAAGTTCTTCCGTGCCCTCGACGCCCAACTCGTCGCCGTAGAAGATGCACGGCATACCCACAAAGCAAAACATAAAGAGCACAGCGAGCTTCAGCCGCCGCTTGTCGCCTCCGCACAGCGTGAGAAACCGGCTCACGTCATGGCTGTCAAGCAGGTTCAGTTGCGCCGCGGCAATCTGACGTTTATAGCGCATGAGCATATCCGAGCAACGCCCGGCGAAGGTGCGCGCGTCAATGCTGCCCTCGGCGAAAAAGTGCCGGCAGTGATTGCGGAAGTCGTAGTTCATGGTGGAATCGAGCATATCTCCGCTTAGCCAATGCCTTGCGCTGCCCCAAACTTCGCCTATGAGCAGCGCTTCGCTCTTGACGGATTTGCAGCGCCGGCGAAATTCTCTCCAGAATCCGTCGTTCGGCTCGTCTGCTACGTCGAGACGCCATCCGTCTGTGTCAAATTCGCGCAGCCAGTGCTCACCGACGGTGCAGAGGTAGTCGCATACTTCGGGGTTTGACGTATCAAGCTTGGGCATAAGCCGTTCATAACAGAAGCATTCATAATTTGGTCGTTCGCCTGCTTCGGGGTATGCAACGGGAAACTGCAGACGGTAAAACCAGCTTGCGTAGCGGCTGCGCTCCTGCCTTTCGAGCACGTCGCGGAAGGCAAAAAACTGTGCGCCGCAGTGGTTGAACACGCCGTCAAGTATGACGCGCATCCCGCGTGCGTGGCACTTGTCCACAAGGGCGCGGAAATCCTCGTCCGTACCTAAGCAGGGGTCAATGTGTAAGTAGTCTATCGTGTCGTACTTGTGATACTGCCCGGCGGCAAAGATGGGATTCAGATAGATACAGTTGGCCCCGAGAGCAGATATGTAGTCCAGATTTTCGCGTATGCCATTAATCGTGCCGCCGAGCCTTGAGCGCGATAGAGCATTGCTGGTATGTTTTTCGGTACCACTTCCGGCAATCGCGCGCCGGGAACTTGCAAAGCTGTCGGGGAAAATATTGTACACCACGGCATCCGACACCCAATCAGGGACGCGGGCGATATCCGCGCGGTGGTTGAATGGGAACTTGAAGTATTCAGCGCGCTCTGCACTTGGCTGAGTGAAAAATACCTCACCGGAGTAATACAGCGTCTCGTCGCCCGTGAGCTCAAAGTAGTAATAGAGTCGGTGAAAAGTACCGCGCAGCTCGGTCTCCCACCAGTCGCAGTTTTCACCGTGATACTTGAGCGCCATTTCCGCATGAAATACAGGCACAGGTGTCTCCGGACTTGAAGTGTCGCCGTACCAGAGCGTGCAGCGCTCGATGTCACCGGGAGCGCTGCGCAGCCGGAATACTGTGGTGTCCTCGTCCAGGCCAAAGGCGTATTCGCTCATTGGCCGGTGAAATATCGCTTCCTTTTTCATGTTTATCCTTTCACGCCGCCGGCGGTGAGACCGGAGACCATGTATTTTTGTATCTTGAAGAAAATCAGCAGCAGCGGTATCGACGCGAGTATGCTTGCCGCCGTGAACAGTGGCCAAGAGCGGGTGTAGTCGTTACTTTGCAGCTGATAAAGCCCTGCCGAGAGCGAATAGTAATCGCTGTCCAGCAGGAAGGTAGTAGCAAACAGGTACTCGTTCCAGACGGTTATGAGCACCATGACGCAGGTGACGACGATAGCCGGCTTCGCAAGCGGCAGGACGATACGCCATATCATCTGCGCGTCGTTTGCACCGTCTATCTTTGACGCCTCCTCTATTTCGACCGGTATGGAATCGAAGTATCCCTTCATGTTCCAGACGGCAAAGACGCACATGCTCCCTGCGTATATGAGCATCAGCCCTATGTGGGAATTCAGCAGCCCGGCAAGGCGCAGTATGCGGTAATAGGCAAAGAGCGAGAGCACCTGCGGGAAGGCGTTGAGTACGAGTAAAGCCATGAGCAGTGGGCGGCGGCCTTTGAATCTCCAGCGAGAGCAGGCGTAGGCCGCCGTCACGGCGCAGAGCATGGCTATGGCGACTGTACCCACGCTGAGCAGCAGCGAATTTTTAAGCCAGAGCAAAAATGGCTCGTCAAAAAGGATGGCGCGGTAATTTTCCAGCGAGGGGTCCTCTGGAAGAAACGAAAAATCCCCGGAGAGCGAGCTGCCCGGCCCGGAGAAGGACACGTTTACCGCATAGTATATCGGTATCAGCGTGACCAGGCACAGGAGGATAAAGGCCAGATTGAGGGCTATATACCCTATGCGCTCTTTAGTTTTACGTTTCATGCTCAGTCCTCCCTCAGGCTTCGGTTGGTGGCCAGCGAGAAGATGATTATAATCACGAAGAGCAGCATGCTCACCGCGCTCGAGAGGCCGTAGTTGTTCGAGACGAAGGCATTCTGGTGGACGTATGTTATCACTGTGTTAAGCGTCGCGCCGGTCATGTAGCCGCGCTGCTGCGTGAGCAGATAGATGATGTCGAACTGCTTGAAAGTTATAAACGTTGTCATAACGGCGGCAGGGGCTATTACAGGCCGGATACTTGGAATTGTTATTTTCCAGGTGCGTGTCCAGAATCCTGCGCCGTCGAGCGTGGCGCTCTCATACAAGTTGCGGTCAACGCTCTGCAGCGCGCCGTCGATTGTGGAAATCATGAACGGCAGCGCCATCCAGAGGTTGAGCACCAGGCAGGATACGAAGGCTATGCCGTTGGTAGCGAGGAAGTCCGCCTTTTCAAAACCCAGTGCCGTAATCCACTTGTTGAGCAGACCGAGTTCGGTGTTGAACATCCCCACGCGCCAAAGCAGTATTGAGATATACGCCGGCATCGCCCAAGGCACCATAAGCAGCGTCTTGTACAGCCGGCTGAGTCTAAGCTTGGGCGCGTTGAGCCCCAGGGCGATAAGAAAGCCCAGCGCGAGCTGGATGACCATGTTGAGCACAGTCCAGAGCAGCGTCGTACCAAGAGCGGACAGAAATCCTGAGTCAAACTTGAACAGCGCACGGGCATAGTTGTCCAGCCCTATCACCTCGTAGTCCTGCCAGTGATAGAGGTTCATATTGGTAAGTGAAATGTACCCGGTATAGATGATAGGAAAGACGATGATGATGAGTATGAGCAGCACCGCCGGTACGCACCAGCACCAGGGCTTCAATTTGCGTCTAAGGCTCATGGCAAGGCCTCCAAAAATGGGGCGGCGAAGCCGCCGCCCCTTAATTCATCCATTCTCACTGCATATCCGCTATGGCCTGAAGAGCCGCGGCCTGAGCTTCCTCGGCAGCAGACGCCGCGTCCTGGCCGTTTTTGTTGACAGCAGCAAGCATGCTGTCAACCGGACCCCACATAACGTTCATCTCTGCAGCGTTAGGCATGGGTTGGGCGGTATCTGCCGTGTGCTCAATCGCCGCTATTATCTCGTCGGCGGCAACGTCCGGGTCATCATAAGAGAGCGAGTTCGCCGGTGCGCATCCGCCGGACTTCGCGAGGGCGACGCCCACCTCGGGCGAAGCGAGAGCCTCAAGAGCCAGCGCAATCGCGTCGCCCTTCGTCTCCGCGGCTACTTTCATGACGCCGATGCCCTGGACGCCGGAGAAGGGGGCCAGCGGCTCTCCGCTGGGAAGAGTCATGTCGGAGAGCGACGCCACACCGAGGTCAATGCCAGCGGCACGAATCCCGGCGACGAGCCAAGGCCCGCCGATTATGGCCTGAGCCTTGCCCTCATTGAAGAGGGTCGTGACAGTGTTGTAATCTCCGTCGGCTTCCAGGTCGGCGAATTTCTTGTTGTACTCCACAGCCTCGATGGTTTTGGGGTCGTTGAGTCCCGGGGTGCCCTCGTCGTCGAGTATGTACCCGCCGAAGCCGTTAATAAAGGGCGAGACATTATACGAAGTGGAGTGCTGGTTGACGACAGCATAAGTACCGGCGGCGGTGTCTGTGTTGGCGACCATGTACTCATAGAGCTCCTCGGTCGTGGCGGGTATGTCACCCTGCCAGAGGTCCTTGTTGTAGAGGAAGAGCAGAGTCTCGAAGTACACGGGGAGCAGGTACTGAGTGCCGTCTATCTGACCGGCTTCAACGGTCAGCGGCAGGTCGTCTGCGAGTACGCTCTCGTCAATGAGGTTAGTGAGCGGTTCGAGAATGTCCATCGCCACAAATGTGCCGAGACTGTCATGCGCCCAGAGGTACATGTCGGGGCCGTTGGCCGCGTCGCCGCCGTATAGCTTGAGCTGGTCGGAAAGGCCGGTGCGCTTTTCAAAAGTGAGCGTCACGCCCGTCCCCTCGAGCTTTGCGTTTGCGGCGTCGGCCATCGCCTGCATGAGGGCTTCGTCGTTGTCGTGCCAGACTGTAAGCTCTACGGGTTCAGCCGGCGTTTCCGACTCCGGCGCTTCCGATGCGGGCGCGGCGCTCTCACCGCTGGGTGCGTCCGTAGTCCCGCAGGCTGCGAGCAGCGTCATAAGCATCAGGGCGCTGAGCAGTATGGCAAGAAATTTCTTCATTTTTTCATCCTCCGTTCTAATCAATATAGTAAAACGTTTTACTTAGATAACACTTGTAATAAGCGAAAAACTTGTACAATAAGCACTTCTTGATTTGAAGTATAATCACAATATTTGTGTAAGTCAATAGAAATGCAATATTTCTCTTGATTTATTTATGAAAACGTTATACTATAATATTGCGGAGGGATGAAAATGCCAGCTACCATTAAAGACGTCGCCCGCGAAGCCGGGGTCAGTATATCCACCGTCAGCAGGGTAATAAACGACATGCCCGGTATATCCGAAGCGACAACGCTGAGAGTAAAGGAAATCATGCGGCGGCTTAACTATGCACCAAACAGCCGCGCTGCCGGGCTTGCCAGGAAAAGCGCGCGCTGCATCGCTTTTCTGGCCAAGCTGGAAGAGTTTGAGCCATACACCAATCCGCACCTTTTTGACATCATGTGCGGGGTTCAGGAGGCACTGAGCACAAAAGGGTACAGCCTGATTCTGCTGGACGCGACGATTACGGATGTGGAGCAGATAATGCTGTCGCGAGCCGCAGATGGGATCATAGTCCACGGCGGCGCGCTGACAAAGCCCATCCATCAGCTCCTTGTCACCCGGAAATTCCCGCACATAGTAATCGGGCACCCGAGCGATACGCGCATAAACTGGGTGGATACCGACAACGCCCTCGGAGGGCGTATCGCGGTCGAGCACCTCTCCGGGTGCGGCTGCCGTGACGTGGCTTTCATCGGTGCGCTGGAGACGGATGACATATCCAATGAGCGTCTTGCCGGTTTCCGCGCCGCTGCGGAGGAGAACGGCTGCGAATATCGCGAGAGCTGGATAAAGCACACGGACGGCACGCTGCAATCAGGGCGCACCGCCGCTTTGGAGCTACTGACGGCTCCGGACAGGCCGGATGCCGTGGTGTGCAGCAGCAATCTGCTCGCATTTGCCTTCGCCGAGGCGGCGCACGAACTTGGCGTGAGTATTCCAGACGACATACAGCTAATCACCTTTGACCGTTACCCGTACAGCCCGCTCATTGTGCCCGAACCGACGCTGGTGCAGATAGACGTGCGAGACATGGGTCGCGTGGCGGCAAAGCAGCTTTTGCAGGAACTGAAAAAGCCCGACCTGCGAGTTCAGAGTTTTACCACCCTGCCGAGCCTGATTGCAGGAAAGAGCACACGGGAAATGTGAAAGGTCAGTAATTGAACTCAAGCGGGATGTGTGTTATAATACAAATTATAATCAGAATTAATCGACAGACCTGCTAATAAAAGTCAAGTAGAAATTTCAGATTTTTTAGGGAGGCAAAAAG
>ERZ827478.926-NODE-926-length-25001-cov-3.112042_pt1 | contig 25001 bp, 31 predicted proteins | sample MGYA00519705_ERZ827478 | MGnify/ENA primary metagenome ERZ827478 (study PRJEB31778, sample SAMEA3449318) | human gut metagenome | biome: human gut; feature: human-associated habitat; material: faeces | place: United Kingdom | collected 2010/2012 ... | reverse complement strand
CAGGCTCTGTACCGGGTCTTTTTTGATTTATATAAGGTGTAAAAATGGCGTGTTTTCGGCGATTTTAAGGAATGCACTTGGCTCGTAAGGGACTCAGAAGAAGCTACGGGGAACGGTTTCCACGGCCATTAAAGGTGTGGCGGGGATGTTACGGGAGTTTGCCCTTTTGGGGATATTGGGGGTTGCCCGGTGACAGTATAGCTTTTGGGAAAATACTTCTGTATCTCCTCTTTGGGAAAGCGGATCTGCTCCTTCTGGTTGGCTTTTTCCTCGCTCATCACGGCAAAGATGACATCAGAATTAAGTCTGCCCTGACGGGAAAAGTCACGAAGCCTCTGTGCCTGTGAAAGGGACGGCGTAGCGTCCGCATATTCGATTTCGTTCAGAAGCAAATGCTGTTCCTGTTCCGTCAAATACGACAATTCCACCGCAGGCGTGAGGGCGATCCTGCCATCGTCCACCATCTCAAGCAGTTCGGAAATTAAGTAAGTTAAACGGATATATCGGTGCAAGGTGTCTTTACCAATGCCGAAACTTTGAGCGATGACATCATCGTTTCTCATCCTTGTCGCAGGTTGCGACAAAGTCTTTTCTGATTTTTTTGCCGCTTCCCATTTCATTTTGTAGGCGAATGCACGCTCACTTGGCAATATATTTTCCCGGTGTAGGTTGACATCTACCATCGTGGAAACTGCCTGCTCATCGGTCAGATTTCGGACGATAACAGGTATCTTTTCCATACCGAGTTCTTTGCAAATCTCCAAACGCCTGTGTCCTGATACGACCTCGTATTCACTTTCCGAAAGAGGACGGACGATCAGCGGCTCGATTGTACCTTGTGTCTTTATGCTCTTTAAAAGCTGTTCCTTTTCCTCTCCGTCCCGCAGCTTGAACGGGTGATTTTGAAAAGGAACAAGGGTTTTTAAATCTAAGTATTCAATCGTTTCTTTTTCTTTCATATGTTATGAAACCTCCATTGTTTTTCTTCTTTTTCAAGTAGATGATGCTCGGCTTGCCCTGTCCCTGCCGCTTGCGGATAATCAGGTCTGCCTGCTCTAATTCCGAGAACAATCTGCATATCTTTTCGTGCCCGAAGCGCAGTTTTTCCTGCGCCTCTTTGACAGTAAAGAACTGGTAGACACGCCCACACTTGTCCGTCCAGCCGTTTTTGGCGGAAAGGTGCATCCGGTCGAGCAGCAGGCCGTAGAGCATTTTTGCGTCGGTGGAAACCGGCTTGTATTTTTCTTCTGTGAATAAAGCCTTGGGGACTTTGTAAAACACATAGCTTTCCGCTTCGGATAGTTTAAAATATGGATTCAGATCATCACCTTCTTTCTGTCACGGTTTTAAACCGTGATTTTGTATGTTCGGGTATTACGGTATTCCTTATGGCATTTTCACTTGGAAAAAGCCTTGATTTCTGCGGCTTTGTGGATTCCAAAAGCGTGACACCGATACCGTTTTTCTGCTTGTCACAAGTAGCACAAAACTTTTCAATCAAAGCCTTGCCCTATCGGAGCGAGCAGACTGTTTGTACTCCTACCGTCGCAAAACAGTATCACTCGTCAGGGCTGCACCCTGAAACCCGCTTAAAACTGCACTGCCCGTTTCCTGCGCTGGCGCTCGGTAGCTTTCTTCCGCTTCTGAATGGCGGCACAGTCCGGACAGTAGCGCTGGTTCTTTGCCTTTGGTACGAAGTACGACTTACAGATTTGGCACTGTTTTTTGCTTGTCGGCTGCATGATCTCGGCAAACAGTTCCCTATCTGCGGGAAGGACTGCGTTTTTAAAATAGTTGCAGTAGATTTCGTACCGACTGATGCACTGCACGCAGCTATGTTCCTCGCCGTCGTCCAGCAGAAGACAATTGCCGTCTACATAGTTGCAGCAAAGCTTTTTGATGAGCGCGTTGATCCGCTTTGATTGCTTTGGCGTGATTTTTATGACCATGATTTTCACCTCCTCACGATTTGATGATCCATTGATTTACAGAGCCTGCTGTTTTCTGTGAATGCTGTTCCTGCCCCGGAATCTCACCGCAGCGTTGCTTTGCTCGCTCCTGTGAGGTCGTGGCAAAGTCATATCTCATTCGGATCGTTATTCAATTTTCAAGGTACAACGAAAAGGTCTTTCACTTATTCCCACCGGGGAAGGGCAAGTGGCAAGTCTAAATGGGAAAATATTTGAGAATTTGAAAATCCCTCTCACTTATTTGCACAAGGGGTATCCAAATGCACACCCGTTTCCGGGCTTTCTCCGAAAAATTTTTTGAAAAATTTATCTCTTCACCTATTCCCACTGGCAGAGGTCAAATGCAACCCCTAAACGGGAAAATATTTCCGAATGAAAAAACCTCTTCACTCATTTGGACAAAGGGTGCCGAAATGCACACCAATTTTGGGGCTTTCTCAAAAAAATTTTTTGAGAAAATTTATCCCTTCACTTGTTCCCACTGGCGGAGTGCATTTGGGGACAGTAGTCTCGAAAAAAGGCAAAAAAATTTGCCCGCCAACATAGGCAGGCACACTTTCGATAAAAAATATAATTGACTTTCTTAAATACAGCGAACGCATACATATCGGTTGAATAACTCGTCAAAAAGTGCTATAATAAGATATCACATTATGGACTTTGCAGTTTATCGGGAGGTTATATGCTATGGCAATCAGCTACAAAAAGCTATGGAAACTACTGATAGATAAAGATATGAAGAAAAAAGATCTGGAGCAGGCGGCGGGGATTAGCCATTACACCATTGGAAAATTGAACCGTGGCGACAATGTTACTACTGAGGTGCTGGCAAAAATCTGCATTGCGCTTGGCTGTACGATGGATGATATCATGGAGATCATTCCGGATCATACGGATAAGATGACGGAGGAATAACAATGGCACGGACAGCAAAACCGAAAAAAGAAATATCTATGGAGGAAGCGCTTTGGAAAAGTGCAGACAAGCTGCGTGGCTCAGTAGAGCCTGCGGAGTATAAGCATGTTGTCCTGAGCCTATTTTTCCTGAAATTCGCCGGTGATAAATTTGACGCTCAAAGGAAAATGATTACAAAACAGTACGGCGAAAAATTTGTGGACACGGTGGCGTTCTACACAAAAGACAATGTTTTTTATCTGCCTGAGGAAAGCCGCTGGTCTTATATTATGGAAAACGCCAAGCAGGACGACATCGCCCTGAAGATCGACACGGCGCTATACACCATTGAAAAATCAAATCCGGCGCTGAAGGGCGCTCTGCCGGACAACTATTATTCCCGCTTGCAGCTTGACACGGCAAAGCTGGCTTCCCTGCTGGACGAGATCAACCGCATCAATACCGATGATAAAGAGAACGACATCATCGGACGCATTTATGAGTATTTTCTCAGCAAATTTGCGCTTGCCGAAGGAAAAGGTAAAGGCGAATTCTATACGCCGAAATGTATCGTCAATTTGATTGCCGAAATGCTGGAGCCTTATGACGGAATTTTATACGATCCCTGCTGCGGATCCGGCGGTATGTTCGTGCAGTCCATGAAGTTTGTGGAAGCACATCATGGGAACAAAAAGCAGGTTTCCATCTACGGACAGGAATATACAAATACCACCTATAAACTGTGTAAGATGAACCTTGCCATCCGTGGCATTTCTGCAAATCTTGGCGAGACGGCGGCGAATACCTTTACCAACGACCAGCACAAGGATTTGAAAGCCGATTACATTATGGCAAACCCGCCCTTTAATCAAAAAGCATGGAGAGCGGAAAACGAATTGGTTGACGATCCCAGATGGGACGGCTATGAAGTGCCGCCTACCAGCAACGCAAACTATGGTTGGATTTTGAATATCGTTTCCAAGCTTTCGCAGAACGGCGTCGCCGGTTTTCTGCTTGCAAACGGCGCTCTGTCCGACGACGGAACGGAGCTGAAAATCAGGCAACAGCTGATTGAAAACAATCTGGTGGAAGCGATTATCATCTTACCGAGAAATTTGTTCTATACAACTGACATCAGCGTCACGCTTTGGATACTGAACAAAAACAAAAAAGCCCGTGTTGTAGAGTCGAACGGGCAGCTTAAGCGTTACCGTAACAGAGAGCGGGAAACTCTCTTTATGGATTTGCGGCAGATGGGCAGCCCCTACGAGAAAAAATACATTGAACTGACGGAGGAAGATCGGGCGAAGGTCACTTCGGTCTATCACAACTGGCAGCAGGAGGGCTATGAGGAAACCTACGAGAATATTCCGGAATTTTGCTATTCCGCTTCTTTTGAGGAAGTCGCAGAAAAAGGCTTTACTCTTGTGCCCAGCCGATATATTGAATTTGTCAACCGTGATGAGAATATCGACTTTGATACGAAGATGAAAACACTTCAGGCTGAGCTGAAAGAGCTGTTAGTGCAGGAAGAACAGTCGAAAGCTGACCTGTTGGCAGTGTTTAAGGAGTTAGGGTATGAAATCGAATTATGACGCTTTAGGCAATTATATCCGATTGGTTGATACACGCAACACAGACCTTGTCACGGAGCAAGTCTTAGGCATAAATATAGACAAATATTTTATGCCATCGGTTGCGAATGTAATCGGTACGGATTTGAGTAAATACAAACTCATTACCAAAGACAAGTTTGCCTGTAATCCCATGCATGTCGGCCGTGATGAAAGACTGCCTGTTGCTTTATACACTGAGGATGAGCCTGCAATCGTATCTCCTGCATACTTTATGTTCGAGATTATTGATAACAGTATTTTGAATGAGGATTACTTAATGATGTGGTTTCGCAGGCCGGAATTTGACAGGCTTTGTTGGCTCCGCACTGACGGAAGTGTTCGAGGCGGTATTACTTGGGATGATATTTGCAGGATGAAAGTTCCTGTTCCTCCGCTGGATGAACAAATTGAAATAGTGCAAAGTTATCAAGCAATCACCGACAGAATCGCTTTGAAAAAGCAGATAAATGATAATTTAGCGGCGTGATATTTGACTTACCATTGTGCGTTGAAGCTCAAGTAAATGCAAAATCTCGGCTTCAATTTGTTCCTGATATGCGAATATTGGTTCACACATTGACGAAAATTTCTTCGTGAGTTCTTCGGGCGGAATAGAAATGGGAATGGCTTTCAACACATTACCCGAAATCTCCATAAAGGTAGTTCCGGATGAATGACTTTCCAACAACTGTCTGTTTTCTTTGAGAAAATAGTACACGAAAGCAGTTCCAAATTCGCTTTTGGGGATAATTGACTTAAAGCCTTGATTAGTGCAAAGGTCTGTCATAGCAATAGCCACACATCCGACAGGGGCTCTTGAAGTTAAAAGAACACTGCCTTTAGGTAAGAGCTTAGTGCTACAACTACAATAAGCCGCTTCGGTAATATCTGTTTCGCCTTTATAGATGAACTTCTTCCCGGTTGAGGTCAAATCTTTTGGAGTCAGCCATACAATTCCATCAGAACAGAAGTATTCATCAATATCTTTAGACGGAGTTGCACCACCAACAACCTCTCCGAAATCTGAAACAGAACCTTTAAACCACTCATTTTGCTCATCAAACATTGAGTGGTAAATAGCAGATGCTTGTGCTTCTAAATTATCATTTATCATTTACCATATATCCCACAACTCTTGTGGGTGGCAGGAGTTAAAGTAGGGGAACTCCCGCCCCATAGTTGTTCTCTTAATAAATCAAGGAGATACGACTATGAAACAGAATTTAATCACAGATGTTGTTCAGGGAATGCTGCCTTACCTGAATAACGCTCAAACAGAGAAGCTGCAAGAGGTGCTGCAACACACGCTATTTAGCTATAAGGTAACAAAAGTTGAGAACAATACGGAAAACTTAGAACAGGATTTGGTGGAGCTATTCCTTTCCGCAAAGCGAATAGAAGGGTGCTCTGAAAAGACCCTGAAATACTATAACGCAACGATACAAGCTATGCTGACCTGTGTCGGGAAAGGAGTTAGGCACATCGTAACCGATGATGTTCGCAGTTATTTGACCGAGTATCAGGAGAAAAATCAATCAAGCAAGGTTACGATCGATAACATAAGGCGCATACTTTCCAGCTTCTTTTCGTGGTTGGAAGATGAGGACTATATTCTGAAAAGTCCGGTCAGACGAATCCATAAAGTCAAAACCGGAACGAACATAAAAGAAACCTACACCGACGAAGCCCTCGAACTCATGCGTGATAGCTGTACCGAGCTTCGGGATCTGGCGATCATAGATATGCTTGCCTCAACGGGTATGCGTGTGGGAGAAATGGTTTTACTGAATCGGGCGGATATAAACTTTAACGAAAGAGAATGTGTGGTATTCGGCAAGGGAGACAAAGAGCGTATCGTGTACTTTGACGCAAGGACGAAAATCCACTTGCAAAATTACTTGAACAGCCGCAGGGACGAAAATCCGGCACTGTTTGTGTCTCTGCAAAAGCCGCATAAACGCTTGCAAATCAGCGGTATTGAAGTGCGGCTCCGTGAGTACGGCAAACGCTTGGGGCTAAGCAAAGTGCATCCGCACAAGTTTAGGCGAACTCTTGCGACAATGGCAATCGACAAAGGAATGCCCATCGAGCAGCTCCAGCAGCTTTTAGGGCATAGACGAATAGATACTACCTTACAATACGCAATGGTAAAGCAGAGCAATGTCAAGATTGCTCACAGAAAATACATCGGATGAGGTGAACGGAATGAGAACTGGTTATGAGGCTTTAGGAAACTATATTCGGCTTGTAGATAAGCGAAATAGAGACCTTTCCATTACGAATTTACTTGGCGTTAGCATTGAGAAGCGGTTTATTCCATCTATTGCTAACATTATCGGCACAGATCTGTCGAATTACAAAGTAGTTCAAACCGGACAGTTTGCATACGGCCCCGTTACTTCAAGAAATGGCGAAAAAATATCTATCGCCTATCTTGAGGGCGAGGATTGCATCATTTCAAGCTCCTACACTGTCTTTGAGGTTATAAACAAAAACAACCTTGACCCTGAATATTTAATGCTTTGGTTCAGCAGACCGGAGTTTGATCGATATGCCCGCTACAAATCACATGGCAGTGTCCGTGAGATTTTCGATTGGGATGAACTGTGTATGGTAGAGCTTCCTGTTCCCTCTATCGAGAAGCAGAGAAGTATCGTCAAAGCATACAAGACCATCACCGACAGAATTACTTTGAAAAAGCGGATAAATGATAATTTACTGAATACCACCGATACGATTTTCTTCAAAATGTTTTCAGAAAGGAAAACGGATGCAACAATATCCTTTACCGATGTTGTGCAACTTATGGGGGGCGGTACTCCAAAAACAGAAGAAGATAGTTTTTGGAATGGCGATGTTCTTTTCTTTACCCCAAAAGATGTTTCCCATTCACCATTTTGCGTTAGTACCGAAAAACATTTGACCGTTGAAGGTCTAAATAATTGTTCAAGTCGTTTATATCCACCATTCACCACCTTTGTTACTTGTCGTGGAACAGTTGGTAATTTGGCAATGGCAGGAGTATCTATGGCGATGAATCAGTCTTGTTATGCGTTGAAAGGTAAAGACGACTTTCCGCCATTATTTGTATTTTCTTTCACACGCTATGTAATAGCGACAATGAAGAAAAAAGCATCTGGAGCTGTTTTTAGTGCCTTAGTAACACGAGATTTTGAAATGGAAAAAGTGTTTGAGCCTAATATTGATGATGCAAACCTTTTCCAAAAGCGTGTTGAGCCACTTTTTGCTCAAATTCTTGCAAACACAAATGAGATACAGCAGCTCAGCGATTTACAAAACGCCTTATTGGCTCAGTTATCAAGCTGCTAAATTATCATTTACCCGGAAGGAAGTGAGCAATAAAGTGATTAAAGACGAATTACTAAAACTGGCGGAAGAACTATTTCGTGAAGCCTTTGACGCCAATTCATATTTTTTGATTATGCAGCAGTATGGGAAGCATTCAAAAAAATACAAGGCGGAGATGGATCTATCTCCGGCATTTTATAACATTGTCTACAATGCTTTACAGGTTGCTTGCTTTATGGAACTTGCAAAGCTGTACGACAAAACCGGCGGGGTATTCACCATCGGATCGCTGTTAAAGGACTGCCAAGCAAACATATCTTTGTTTCCAGAATACAGAGCCATAAAGGAAATAGAAGTAGACGGAGAAAAATATACTTTTCAAATACCCTACCAGCATGAGCTAAAGCCGGATGAGGAACGCTTTTTTGAAGAACAGGTACAAAGTCAACGGGAAATTTTAAAGCTATTTGATGCGGAACATACAAGAGAAACACCAGTTGTGGTTGATTTAAAGTTTTCTGAGTATTTAAGTTTATATCAGATAAAATTTAACGCCCTAAGTAAAAAGCAGAAAAACATTAGAATACAAAGAAATAAACTGTATGCACACAATGATTCAAGTAGGCTTTCGGGAGAAGATATCTCAACTCAAGCCCCTATTCATTATTCTGATATTCAGGAATTGATTGATTTTGCTTTGAGTGTAACACAACTGATTATCGCTTGTCTTACAGATATATACAAAGTAGGACAATATGCCAATATAGATGATTGGGAAGGCACATTGATGCTTGCACAATTAGGATTAAAATATCAGGATTATGATCTTAAACAGCAAATGAAAGAATTTGAAGAACAGTTGCGTTCTCAGACAAAGGAGTGACCACAATGGCAAACTTTAACGAACACGCCTTGGAGCTATCCATTATGGAGCTGTTCAAGGATGAAGGATATACCTATCTCGCAGGAGAGCAGATCCATCGGGAACGCACGGAGGTTTTGCTCGTTGATGACCTGCGGCAGTATTTATATAACCGCTATGCCAAGGATGGTATCACTCCCGGGGAAGTAGACGGTATCCTTTTGCGGCTGCGGAACATCTCCGGCACGGTGTACGAAGCGAACAAGGCGATACATAAGCTGCTGTGCGACGGCTTTATTCTCAACCGTGAGGACAGAACGCAGAAGGATTTATATATTGAGCTTATCGACTATGACAACCCCGAAAACAACATCTTCAAAGCAGTCAATCAGTTTGAAATCGAGGGCGTGGGCGGTCAGCTCCGCATTCCCGACGGAATTGTGTTTGTCAACGGCATTCCTGTGGTGGTTCTGGAATTTAAGAGCGCTGTCAAAGAAAACACAACGATCATGGACGCTTACAAGCAGCTTACCGTCCGCTACCGCAGAGATATTCCGGAACTGCTCAAATACAACACCTTTGTGGTCATCAGCGACGGGGCGAACAACAAATACGGCTCTCTTTTCAGTCCCTACGACTATTTCTATGCATGGCGGAAAGTTGAATCTGAGGACAAGGAGCTGGACGGCATCAACTCTCTTGTTACGATGATGAAGGGGCTGTTCCGAAAAGACCGTTTGCTTGCGGTTATCAAGGATTTTATCTATTTCCCCGACAGCTCGGATAAAGAGCTGAAAATTGTCTGCCGTTATCCGCAGTTTTTTGCCGCTACCAAGCTGTTTGAGAATATCAAGCTGCATATGCGTCCGGACGGCGATGGGAAGGGCGGTACCTATTTCGGCGCTACCGGCTGCGGCAAGAGCTATACTATGCTGTTTCTGACCCGTATGCTGATGAAAAGCAAGATATTTCACAGCCCGACTATTTTGATTATCACCGACCGCACCGATTTGGACGACCAGCTTTCTCGCCAGTTTGTGGGCTCCAAAAAATATATTGGGGACGAAACGGTGGTCAGCATTGAATCCCGTGAAAAGTTGCGAGAAGAATTGCAGGGCCGGGAAAGCGGCGGCGTGTATTTAACGACCATCCAGAAATTTACTGAGGATTTGCAGCTTCTTACCGATAGAACCAATGTCATTTGTATTTCTGATGAAGCGCACCGAAGCCAGATCAACCTTGACCAAAAGGTCAAAGTGACCGAATCGGGTGTGGAACGCAAATACGGCTTTGCCAAGTATCTGCATGATTCCCTGCCGAACGCTACCTATGTAGGCTTTACCGGAACGCCGGTGGACGGGACGATTGAAGTATTCGGTCCTGTGGTGGATTCCTACACCATGACCGAATCGGTGCGTGACGGCATCACTGTCAATCTTGTTTACGACGGGCGTGCGGCGAGAGTGACGCTGGACAATGCAAAAGTCAAAGAAATCGAACAGTATTATGATCAGTGCGAAGCGCAGGGCGCTAACGAGCACCAAATCGAGGAAAGCCAGAAAGCTGTCGCCCAAATGGAAGCGATTATCGGCGATCCGGACAGGCTGTGTGCAGTCGCCAAGGACTTTATTCACCATTACGAAACCCGTGTGGCAGAGGGCGCTATGGTTGCGGGCAAGGCAATGTTTGTCTGCATGAACCGCAATATCGCTTATGATCTTTACAAAATCATTGTAGAGATGCGTCCCCAGTGGTCGGAAAAGAAAATCAGCGATGATGAAACAGCGCTTACCGATAAAGAGAAAAAAGAACTGAAGCCTATTGAGAAAATCAAGCTGGTGATGACTCGTAACAAAGACGATGAGCCTGCCCTCTATGAAATGCTTGGGACAAAGGACGACCGCAAAGAATTTGACCGGCAGTTCAAAAATCCGAAATCCAATTTCAAAATCGCTATTGTTGTCGATATGTGGCTGACCGGATTTGATGTGCCGGAGCTGGATACCATTTACATAGACAAGCCGATTCAACAGCACACACTGATCCAAACGATCTCCCGTGTCAACCGTGTCTGCGAAGGCAAAGAGAAGGGGTTGATTGTGGACTACATCGGTATCAAAAAGAATATGAACCTTGCTCTAAAGAAATACACAAATTTTTAATGTGATGAGTTTGAAGGTATAGAGCAGGCAGTTACCATTGTCAAAGACCAATTAGAAGTGCTGGCGCAGATGTTCCACAGTTTTAACAGCAGGGATTTCTTTGAAGGCTCTCCGACGGAGCAACTTTCCTGCCTCAATCGGGCGGTTGAATATGTACAGCTGTCGGAGGAACTGGAAACCCGTTTTATGGCGGCGGTCAAGCGAATGAAGCAGGCATTCAATCTTTGCAGCTCCAGCGAAAAGATTTCGGACGAAGAAAAAGACTATATTCATTTTTACTGTGCAGTCCGCTCTATCCTTTTCAAGCTGACAAAGGGAGACGCCCCTGATATTTCGCAAATGAACGCTCGTGTGCGTGAAATGCTGGAGGGCGCTATCCAGTCGGACGGCATCGAGGAATTGTTTGAAACCGGAAAACATATATCCGTTGACATTTTCAGCGATGAGTACATGGACAAGATAAACGCTATCCAGTTGCCAAATACCAAAATCAAAATCCTGCAAAGACTACTCTCACAGGCAATCGACGAATTCAAGAAGGTCAACAAAATCATGGGTGTAGAGTTTGCAGACAGATTAAAGCGGGTGGTTGACGAATACAATAACCGCCGCAGAGATGAATCCTATGCCAATGAGGTGCTTGACGATATTGCCGGGAAGCTTGCCGATCTGCTTGCGGAGCTGAAAACAGAAAAGGACTCCTTCAAAAAATTAGGGATAGACTACGAGGAAAAAGCCTTTTATGATATTCTGAAAGCCGTTGCAAAGAAATATGAATTCGATAATGAATATCCGGATGAAAAAATGCTTGAGCTTTCAAAGAAAATCAAAGTCATTGTTGACGATAAGTCCCGCTATACCGATTGGTCTACCCGTGATGACATCAAAGCAAATTTGCAGGTGGATTTAATTTTGCTGCTGGACGAATACGGCTATCCGCCAGTAACGCTGGATGATGTCTATAAGGAAGTGCTGGAGCAGGCGGAAAACTTTAAGAAGTACGCCGGTTAAAAGCATATAAAATCAATCGGGTCTTAGGGCAGCGCCCTAACGAGAATCACTGTTTGCAGCCGTATGGGGATACAAACAGTCTGCTCGCTAAGATGATACAGAAAAACCGGAGAAGGCGGTGATGCTTTCTCCGGTTCGTTCTATGTTACCCTGATTTTTTTCAGCTTTGCTTTTGAAAGCTTGATAATCCAATCATCTACAGCGTCGGTATAGCACCCTTCCTGCCGCAGCTTGCTCTGAAACCAAAGGAGATTTTGGACAAGAAATCTTCGCTCAGCTTCCGAAAGATAAAGATGAAATTTCTGTTCTTTCATATGTAAAGCAACTCGTTGTTGACGATTTCAGAGGCTCGGTTTCGGATGTTATTCATCTTTTGCACCCATTCCATAGGGCGATCGGCTTTCAGCTTTTCTGTGACATTTTCCTGCTTGGAAAATGCGGATACAAGAGATTGAAACATCCACTCCGCCTGTTGATCTACCTCTGCTAATTGCTCGTTTAGCTTTCCGGCAGTCAGCAGATTGTAATACCGAATCCGGTGGTGCTGCTTCAAATATCGCCGGTATCGCTGTCCCCAAACTCCGATTTCAATTTCTTTTTCGGGCGGTACTTTCAGATTGGGAAGTTCATAATCGCCTTGCCGAGTATAGGTGCCGCCTGCTTCTTCATAAATGCTTTTCATCGTAAAAACCTCCTGTGTTTTTTGTGCTTTCATTCTACAGAAGATTTTCAGGAAAAACCAATGTGCCGATTGCAGTTTTATCGGAATATACAGAAAAAGAGTACGAACCCTTCGATCCGTACTCTCGTTTCTGCCCTGCAATGCCGGTTTCTGTGTGTTTTTCCGATACTGCCTTATACACACTCAGCAAAACATTTCCTGTGTTTTTTATATTTATTTTTATGAATTTTAATGAGACAGGCACTTTTTCACCTCTTTGTGAGTATTATGCTAGTAGTGCGTATTGCGCATATTTTAAAGGAGGGGGTTGCTGTGCGAAGATATCGGCGTCGCAACCGTCGTCGCAGAAGAGGTATTAAGAAAAAGTGGATTTTTATTTTCATTCTGTTCATTGCGCTATGCTGTTTTTTCAGTTTTAAATTACGTCCCATGATACAATCTATCACTGCTACCGTAGCCAAACAAGCAATTACGCTTTCTATAGAAGAAGCAATTAAGGAAAAAATATCAGCCCAGGATATAGAGTATAATGATTTTGTAACCATTGAGCGAGACAGCAGCGGGAATATTCTTGGCATTACTACCAATATGGTAAATATGAATCAGTTTAAGTCAGAGATTACTACTACCATTCAGGAAAAACTTATTAACAATTCCTCCCGTACCAGCGTTCCAATCGGTACACTCATAGGAGGAAATTTACTCAGAGGCTATGGTCCGGGAGTTCCGCTGAAAATCGGTTTAATCGGCAATGTAGATATCAACTTTAAAAGCAGTTTTGAATCGGCAGGTATTAATCAAACCATACATAAAATCTATTTAACCATACATGCTTCCTGCTATTCTTATTTGCCGGGAATGAAAAGTGAATCGGACGTAGATACCACAGTGGTTGTGGCAGAAACGGTAATTGTAGGTGAAGTGCCAAGTACATATGCCAATTTTCAATTGCCAAATATGACATCGTCAAACAGTAATACAAATCAGACAACAACTTCGCAGCAGGCATCTTAAAAATTTGCTTTGTAATTTTGGAAAATAGGGTTATAATATAATTTGGATTTGAAGAATAAGGAGTAAGAATATGCTGGCAAGAATGAAGAAGCTTGTGGAGGAATTATCCCGTGCTTCGGAAGCTTATTATAAATATGATAAACCAATTATGACAGACAAAGCTTATGATAAGCTTTATGATGAATTGGAAGAATTGGAACAAAAAACAGGAATTATTTTTGCCAATTCTCCCACACAAAAGGTGCAGGGACAAATTTTGGAAAGTCTTACAAAGGTGACCCATTCCAAACCAATGTTATCTTCCAAAAAAACAAAATCAACAGAAGAACTGTTTAAATTCGTTATGGATCAACCCATTATGGTGTCTTGGAAACTGGATGGACTCACCATTGTATTAAAATATCGTAACGGTACATTGCAGCAGGCTATTACACGCGGTAACGGTGAAGAAGGAGAAGATGTAACCCATTCCTTAAAAATGTTTACCAATGTACCTCTAAAAATTCAATATCAAGGTGAATTGGAACTACGGGGCGAGGGCGTTATTTCTTGGAAAAATTTTGAGAGAATCAATGATGTTTTTCCTTTGGAAGACCAATATGCGCATCCGCGTAATCTGGCGGCAGGCAGTGTTCGACAATTAAATTCTTCCATTGTAAAACAGCGCTATTTGGAATTTATTGCGTTTGAACTGGTAGATTCGGAAGAAATGCATCTGGAAACATGCCATGAACAAATGCAGTTTTTAGAAGATAACGGATTTACCGTAGTGGAACGGGAGTATTTGATATTTCATTCTTCCCGGGAAATACAGGAGCATATTGATAAATTTGACCCTCTAAAATATGCATATCCTGTTGACGGTTTGATTTTTGAATATGATAATATTCGTTTTGGATTATTACAAGGCGCCACTGACCACCACGAGAATAATAAAATTGCATATAAATGGGCAGATGAAACCGCGACCACAAAATTTCGCGAAATTGAGCTGAATACCACACGTACAGGTATGGTAAGTTTAACGGCTTTGTTTGATAAAGTGATTATCGACAGTACAGAGGTAAGCCGTGCAAGCGTACACAATTACGATATTTTTCAGGAGTTTCAGTTTGGTGAAGGCGATGATATTACTGTTTATAAGGCAAATAAAATCATTCCTCAAATTGAAGAGAATTTAACTCGAAGCGGAACATATCAGTTGCCGCATGTTTGTCCCTGCTGTGATACAGATTTGGAAATTCGTCAGCCAAAAGATGCCAGATTTTTATTTTGTCCCAATATCCACTGTCCGGCAAGAAGGGTACAGCAGTTTGTGTATTTTGTAAGCAAGCAGGCAATGGATATTGCGGGAATGAGTGCTGCAACCATTGAAAAGTTCGTTGATAAGGGCTGGATTAAAGAGTTTGCGGATATTTATAAATTAGACCGTCATAAAGAACAAATTGTCTCTTTGGAAGGGTTTGGAGAAAAATCTTATCAGAAGTTGTGGAATGCCATTGAAAAAAGCAGTGTTGTACCGTTGGACCGATTTTTGGTTGCACTTGGTATCCCAATTATTGGCAGACGTTCCGCGAAAGTATTGGCAGAAGCCTGCTTATGGAGCTGGGATAATTTTATTACAAAAGTAGATTCTGAATATGATTTTACACAGCTTCGGGATTTTGGCGAAGTGGTAAATCGAAATTTATATGAATATTTTGGCCATGAAGAAAATCGTACCATGCTTTCTCATTTATTGGAAATGATTACGTTTGAAGAGGTAGAAATCAAAGAGGTTACACAAGATAATCCTTTCTTTGGCAAAACTGTGGTAGCCACAGGCAGTTTGGAGCATTTTACACGGGATTCCATCAAAGAAAAATTGGAATCTCTCGGCGCAAAAGCAACCGGTTCTGTTTCAAAAAATACCGATTATGTGCTGGCCGGAGAAAAAGCCGGAAGTAAGCTGACAAAGGCACAAGAATTAGGAATAAAGGTATTAACAGAACAAGAATTTTTAGAGATGGTAGCAAAGATAGAGTAAAAATAAAAAAGACAGACATTTTTTATGTCTGTCTTTTTTATTTTTACATACTACCTCTTATAACAAAATGTAAACCTAGAATGAAATAGTTATTAGCTGATGATTGCTCGTACAAACGATAGGATTTGTATGAGCTTTTTTGTACTCACAGGACTGTTTAAATTATTTTACTATAACTTGCTGTACGAGTATGGAGTGTTGTTTGGAATTAGTAAAAGGGATAAATTGGGTATTTTTTTATGTAAACCAACATATATAAGGGGTAAGACAAACTTTTTCAAAGAGATGTTCTATTACAGCAAGTTTGTCCATATGTATGGTAAAGAAAATGAGATACATTTTCCCAATAGAAACAAGCTGTTTTTAGGATTCATCTTATAAGGGGTGTGATTTACCAGTGTCAGCATATGAAACAAAACCTTTCGATTCGGCGATTGAACCAATATGTATGCGCATAAAAGAGATATTATATGAGTTACCTTTGCTGCATCAGCAGGCAATCAATGAAATTCGGCTGAGAGTTGGACGGCCTGTTACATTACATACCCCAACAAGAGTCGATATTTTAAAACATAACGGTCAGCCGATTGTGACAGAAAAACAAGATATAGAAGAAAGCTATCGAAGAATTTGTGATTTTTCTATTTACTCTCATCAGGAAGAAATCAAAAAAGGATATATCACAGTTCAAGGCGGTCATCGTGTAGGTATCAGCGGTACAGCTGTATTACAGCAGGGACAAATCGCAACTGTCAGGGAAATATCTTCTTTGAATATTCGTGTTGCAAGACAGGTTTACGGCGCGGCAAATGAACTTTTGTCCCGTATCGGACAAGATATTTCCAAAGGATTGCTAATTGCGGGGCCGCCTTCCTGCGGAAAAACCACATTGCTTAGGGACTTGGCACGACAGCTTGCTACAGGCGCAGGAGGAATTCCCAAAAAAGTAGCAATCATAGACGAACGCGGCGAACTTGCGGGAACCTACTGCGGTATTCCTCAAAATGATTTGGGGTTGTGTTCGGATATTTTAGACCATTATCCGAAAGGGGAAGGAATGATACAAGCAGTACGTGCTTTGTCTCCCCAGTTTATTTTTTGTGATGAGTTGGGCGGACAAGAAGATTTGGAAGCTGTACAGCAAGGATTGCATGCAGGAGCCGCGATGATCTCAACCATACATGCAGGCAATATAGATGATTTATTGAGAAAAAAGCAAGGACAAACTCTATTGCAGTCGCAGGCATTTGGTTATGTAGCCATGATGGATGCGGTCGCATTGGGACAAATTGCAGAGATACATAAAGCAGGTGATTTACTTGGTCAAATTGGTAGGCAGTATTGTTCTGGTGTCCATGACAACGCTGTTAGGCTACATGGAGTCGTATAAACTGCGGATGAGAGTAGAAACTCTGGAATCTTTTCTAAAAGTAATTCGCCTTATGGAAACAGAAATGAGATTTCATGCATTGCCTTTAAGACAGATTATAGACAAATACTGTGGAGATATGGATTTATTATGGCAATGTCATTTATTGCTCAAAACAGGAAAAAGTTTTGATGAGGCATGGAAAAGTGGTGTAGCTGCAGGAACCAAAGGCAGCGGATTGAAGTTAAAAGACAAAAGATTAATAGAACAATTTGGTGCAGAATTGGGACATACAGATATAGAAGGTCAAATTGCCCATTGTGAAGTCACTGCAAAATTATTGGAAGAACAAATAGAACAGGCAAGAGAAGAAAAAAAGAAAAAGTCCAAGCTGTTTTCTATGTTGGGATTGTTTTTTGGAACAGGCGTTGCACTTTTAATATGTTAAAACGGAGGAATCGCAAATATGGATATCGATCTCATTTTTAAAATAGCCGCAATTGGCATTATCGTTGCGGTGCTCAATCAATTGCTTATTCGTTCCGGACGTGAGGAACAGGCTATGATGACAACGCTGGCCGGACTGATTGTGGTATTGATGATGGTAATTCAGCAAATAGATGTACTTTTTCAATCCATCAAGTCCATTTTTGGGTTATAGCATATGAATATTTTGGCCATTGTCGGTCTTGCGATTTTAACTGCCGTTTTAGCCACTTTAATGCGTAGGTATCATAAAGAATATGCCATGCTGCTTTCTGTTTTGGGCGGCGGACTCATTTTGTTTATGATATTTCAAAATTTTACTCCGGCCTTAAGCAGCATTACGGATATGCTGTCTGCTTCCGGTGTTTCGGGAGAGTATACCATTATTTTAATCAAAACATTGGGCACCTGTTTTTTGGCGCAGTTTGCAGCAGATGCCTGCCGCGATGCCGGAGAATCTTCTTTGGCATCAAAAGTAGAACTTGCAGGAAAAGTTGCGGTTATTTTAATGGCATTGCCATTGTTTGAAGCAATTGCCAATACTGCCATTACCTTAATAGGGGGCTAAGGATGTGAAAAAAATACTTTGCTGTTTGGCATTGATATTTGTCGTGTTTGTCATACCCGTTTCGGCTGCGGAAACAGACAGTACCCAGAGCCAAGATGATGCAATGTTTCAGGAATATTATGAACAACAGGCGGAAGATTCCGGTGCAAATGATTTACCAAATTATTTACCTGACGATACCAAATCACAGCTTGACCAAATGGGGATAAGCGGTGTGGACTGGAACAGTATCCAGTCGATTCAGCCAAACAGTGTATTTTCTCAGATTCTGAAAATGCTGGGAGAAGGTGTCCAAGCTCCTATGAAGGCATTGCTGTCTTTGCTTGGAATTATGATGCTTTGCGCTTTGCTGGGCAGTATGAAAATCAATTTGGGCGAAAAAAATATGGGCGGAATTATGAATCTAATCGGTACATTATGTATTTGTATGGTAGTGATTACGCCAATTGTCCAGTCTATTGTCAAACTTACCGGAGTCATCCAAGGCGCTTCTACGTTTATGCTGGCATGTATTCCCGTTTTGGTGGGCATTATGATTGCTAACGGACAAACCGTGACTGCCAGTTCGTATAATTTGCTTATGTTGGGAACCACCAATTCCATTTCCTTTTTATCTGCGCATTTTTTAGCACCATGTATGAACATATTTTTGGGCTTTTCCGTGGTATCCGCTATATCGCCAACCCTGCGGCTAAGTACATTGTGCAATACCATTTCCAAAATTGTGAAATGGGTATTGGGTTTTTGCATGAGTGTATTTACAGGGCTGCTTACCATTCAAAGTTTACTGGGAGGCTCTGTGGATGTCACCACCAATCGAACACTTCGCTTTGTGGTCAGCAGTTTTGTACCTGTGGTAGGCAGTGCATTGGGAGAAGCATTGAGCACAGTGCAGGGATGTATCAAGGTACTCAAAGGTGGTGTAGGCGCATTTGGAGTGCTGGCAGTGGTTTTTATGTTCCTGCCCATTTTGATTGAATGTTTGCTTTGGCAGATGACATTAACGGTTTGTGCGGGAATTGGCGATGTATTTGATTTAAAAGAAATCACCTCTATTTTAAATGCAGCCTCTAAAGTCATGAGTATGATGCTGGCCATTTTGCTTTGCACTATGGCTATGATGACCATTTCAACCGTTGTTGTTCTCATGATGGGAGGTGCCGTGCAATGAGTGGTGTGCAGTCATGGGCAATCAGTGTTTGTTTTACGGTGATAGCAGCCTCTATTTTGCAGTACATATCTCCTAACGGAGCAATGGAACGTGTTATGAAGCTGGTACTGGGAGCGTTTGTACTTTACGGAATTATGATGCCGATTATCAGTTTGGTTCCGCAAATCAGCAATGGGTTTGATGCATATATTGATGTGGAACAGCCCAATCCATCCGTTGACCTGACAGATACGGTCAACAGTCAAATTCACACTGCTGCAAGCAGCGGGATACAAAATATTGTAACGGTTGAACTTGCAAAAAAAGGTGTGAATTGTGAAAATGTTGAATTAATTATGGATACTAATGAGGACAACAGCATATCTATTAGCAAAGTGTTAGTGACGGTCAGCAGAGCTACCATGTCACAGGATGTGCTGGAACAACAATTAAACGGTGTTCTGGGATTACAAACGGAGGTAACAATCCATGGCGGATAAAAAAAGTATTGGGGAAAAGGAAAAAGGTCTCAATTTTATGCAAAGACTGCTGCAAAATGACAATGCGCGAAAAATCATTGTAGTGGTAGGTGTGGTTGCAATTCTGGTTATTTTCCTTTCCAGTTTTTTTGGAGGGAATAAGAAACAAACAACCAATACTGAAACAGTGCAGCAGACATCTGCCTCTGCGCAATCAGTGGATGATTTTAAAACGCAGACCGAACAAAGCCTGACCAATTTAATTAACGGAATTGAAGGAGTGGGAAATGCCAGTGTGTTGGTCACCATAGAAAAAAGTTCAGAACAAGTGTATGCAACTGAAGAAAAAACAAGTACGCAAACACAGCAAGACAAGAATACAAGCAGTACAACAAAAAATCAGTCTAATAACAGTAATGAAACCAAATATCTGGTGATTAAAAATTCCGACGGAACGCAACAACCAATTGCAGTGACAGAAGTTCAGCCCATTGTAAAAGGCGTAGTGGTGGTGTGCGACGGAGGAGATAATCCACTGATACAGCAAAAAGTAATACAGGCTGTTACAACGGCGCTGGATATTACGTCTACTCGTGTTTGTGTCATTCAATCTAAATAAAAATTGAGGGGAGTTTTATGTATATGGCGATTCGTAAACGACAACTGGTTCTCGCAGCTTTGGTAGTGGCTTTGGGAGCAGCAGTATACTTAAATTGGCAGTTTGGAGGAAACAGTCAGATTGTGGATGCAGGTACCAGTGTTTCAGACAAAGAACTGGGGGCCGCACAGCTGGTAAACGGTTCTGTGGATTCTTCACCGTCATCGGCAGTATCGGAGGCTGTGTCAAGTGCCGTTTCAGGAAACATTGCATCAGAGGCTTCTTCAGAAGCGGCCAATACAGGAGCGAATACAGATGTAAATACATATTTTGCACAGGCCAGATTGGAACGTCAGAAATCCAGAGACGCTTCTCAGGAACTGGTGCAAAAAGTGCTCGATGATACCACTGCAGATGAAAATACAAAAACAGAAGCGGCCAATCAGGCAGCAGAAATTTCACAAAATATTGTTACTGAGACCAATATTGAAAATCTGGTAAAATCCAAAGGTTTTGTGGACTGTGTAGCATTTATTCAAAACGGAGCATGCAATGTGGTAGTGCAAAAAGACGGTGAATTTGCGTCAGCCGATGCAATTGCCATTAAAGATATTGTGGTTGCACAGGCGAAAATATCTGCTGACAAAATTACCATTGTTTCAAAATAAGCGATTCGTACATTTGAATTTAGGCTGTTCTTTTGATATTTTGTCATGCACGCTTTCAAATTAACGTTAATTTCTGTTACAGTATGAAAGTGTTATAACAGGTACAAAATCAATATTGAAAGGAACATCTTTCAATGTTCCAAAATTTTGGTTATTACAAGAACGTTATAGCATTTACAGGTAAAAAATTGCTTTGCAATTTTTTTTATGCTATAATTCATACGTGGATTATTGGAAAAAGAATGAATGAAACAAAGACCATCCACAAAGTGGATGGCCTTTTATTATAGGAGGAAATGTATGAACAGGCGCGACCAAAGAGAACAGGCGTTTATTCTTATTTTTGAGCGTACCATTAACAACGATACCATCGCACAAATTGTAGAAAATGCAGGGGAGTCCAGAGATTTGGTGCTTTCTGCGTTTGCGGAAAAAGTAGCGACAGGCGTACAGGATAATGAGGCAGTCATTGATGAAAAAATAGCGCAAAACATTCACGGCTGGAAAATGAGTCGTTTATCCCGTGTATCATTGGCTTTGCTCAGACTGGCCATTTATGAAATGATATATGAAAAAGACATTCCACTGAGTGTTTCTATCAATGAGGTAGTGGATTTGGCGAAAAAATACGGCGGCAGTGAAGACGCACCGTTTATCAATGGCGTGTTGGGTTCCGTTGCAAAAGAGCTGGAGCCGCAAAATGCGTAATGTATATTTAGGAATTGATACCAGCAATTACACAACTTCCACGGCTGTGCTCCATGAGACGGATAAAAGTGTGGTACAACAGAAAAAATTACTTCCCGTGAAACAGGGAGAATTGGGATTACGGCAAAGTGACGCCGTTTTTCACCATACACAACAAATTCCGGATTTATTGGATGCGTTATGGAAGGATGACTATGTGCCCAAATCAGTGGGAGTTTCTGTAAAACCCAGAGATGCTGAAGGTTCGTATATGCCGTGTTTTTCAGTAGGAGCAGGTATTGCAAGAGCCGTTGCAAAAACACATGGTATCCCGTTATACTCGTTTTCTCATCAAAGCGGGCATATTGGAGCGGCATTATATGGCGCAGGCCGTTTGGATTTGCTGTCTCACCCTTTGATTGCATTTCATGTGTCAGGCGGAACCACAGAAGCTGTGTTGGTTCGTCCCGATAAAGAGCGTATCTTTACCGCGGAAATCGTTTCTTGTTCACTGGATTTAAAAGGAGGACAAGCCGTAGACCGTGTAGGAGTAATGCTGGGACTTTCCTTTCCCGCAGGGAAAGAGTTAGAGCAACTGGCATTACAATGGGAGCAGCCGTGTAAAGTAAAAGCATCCGTAAAAGGACAGGATTTTTCTCTGTCAGGCATTGAAAATCAATGTAAAAAATTATTGGAAACAGGACATCCAAAGGAAGAAATTGCACGCTTTTGTTTAGATTCTATTTTGGCAGCTTTGGATTATGCTTCGCAAACGTTATTGCAGACGTACGGAAAATTGCCGTTGCTGTTTGCAGGCGGCGTGATGTCAAACAGCATCATTCGTCAGGCGCTGACAAACAAGTACGGCGCTTGTTTTGCACCGCCGGAATATTCTGCGGATAACGCAGCGGGTATTGCAGTATTAACTGCTATGAAAGAAGGTCAATTGTAAATGAATGCACCATCTGTTTTAACCATTTCACAGTTGAATATGTATGTAAAATCTTTGCTGGATGGAGACCCTTCCCTCAACAGGGTGTTTGTCAGCGGCGAGGTTTCTAATTTTACAAATCATTATCGTTCGGGACATTTATATTTGTCTTTGAAGGATGAAAAATGTGTCATCAAAGCGGTTATGTTTTCCTCCTACGCAAGCCGCTTGCGCTTTGAACCGAAAGACGGTATGAAGGTGTTGGTACGCGGAAGAGTATCTTTGTATGAACAAAGCGGTCAATATCAGCTTTATATCGAAGATATGCAGCCCGATGGGTTGGGTGCGTTGAATTTGGCTTACGAACAATTAAAAGAAAAACTGGCAGCAGAAGGTTTGTTTGATACCAATAAAAAACAGCCGCTTCCCGAGTTTCCGAACAAGGTGGGAGTGATTACCTCTCCGACGGGCGCAGTGATTCATGATATTCAGCAGGTTATGGCACGTCGATACCCTTTGGCGGAATTGGTCCTTTGCCCTGTAAAAGTACAGGGAGAAGGCGCTGCGGAACAAGTGGTACAAGCCATTGAATTGTTTAACCGGAAAAAAGCAGTGGATGTACTGATTGTAGGCAGAGGCGGCGGTTCTATGGAAGATTTATGGGCATTTAATGAAGAGAAAGTTGCCCATGCCGTTGCCGCTTCCTCTATTCCGATTATTTCGGCTGTGGGACACGAAACGGATGTCACCATATGCGACTTTGTTGCAGATTGTCGTGCGGCCACCCCGTCAGCGGCGGCTGAATTGGCTGTTCCTGACCAACTGGAGTTAAAAGACACGCTGCGTTCCTATCAATTTACATTGACACATTTGATTCGGGCGCGTATGAGAAATTACCATGAACAATTACATAGATTAGTTGCTTCGAAATCTTTTCAAACTCCGCAAACAAGAGTGGCTATGGAAACAATGAGGCTGGACCGTTATACGGAACAGCTTTCTGTGGCAATGAAGCGTAAAACAGAGGCAGAAGCACATCGCTTGAGTAAATTAAGCGGACAACTGCATACACTTAGTCCTTTACAGGTATTGTCCCGCGGTTATGCTATTACACAAGATAAAAATCAACAAACCATAAAAAGTACAGCACAAGTCTGCACAGGTCAGCAGATAACGGTTACACTATCAGATGGTGTATTGGATTGTACGGTAGATGAGGTGAAATGCAATGAATAAAAATATGTCATTTGAAACCGCTATGAATCAGTTAAATGAAATCGTAGTAAAGCTGGAAAGCGGAGAAACTTCACTGGATGAATCGTTAAAATTATTTGAAAAAGGTACGGAATTGGCATCTTTCTGCTATGACAAATTAAATAAAGCAGAGCAGAAAATTACCCAGATGACTGCTTTGGAACAAGGGAAAGCTGAAAGTGGGGAAGACGATGAGTAATTTAACCGAACAATACTGCAATCAAATAGAAACCGCATTAAAATATTATTTACCTAAAACAGGTGGTTTACAAGAGCGATTGGTACAATCTATGACGTATAGCTTATTAGACGGAGGCAAACGCATTCGTCCCATTTTGGTGTTGGAGTTTAACCGCTTGTGCGGCGGCAGTCAAGAAGCTGCAATGCCGTTTGCCTGCGCAGTAGAAATGGTACACACCTATTCTTTGATTCATGACGATTTGCCATGTATGGACAACGACGATATGCGCAGAGGAAAGCCTTCCAATCATAAAGTATATGGGGAGAATATGGCTCTGCTTGCAGGAGATGCATTGCAGGCGCTTGCATTTGAAGTGATGTTAAGCGAGGAATCGATTGCAAAAGCAGGCGCTCAGCGTGCGGCATCCGCAGCGGGAATCTTAGGTAAAGCAATCGGCGCTGACGGAATGGTAGGCGGACAGGTGATTGATTTACTATCCGAAGGAAAACAAATTTCACTGGAAACCCTGCGTAAGATGGATGAGGGAAAAACAGGAGCTCTGATTTCAGCCTGTGTACAAATGGGATGTGTGCTTGGCGGCGGCAGTGAAAAAGAGCTGCAGGCAGCACGGGAATATGCTGACGCTATTGGATTGGCGTTCCAGATTGTAGATGATATTTTGGATATCGAAGGAGATACGGCAACACTTGGTAAGCAGGTAGGGAGCGATGTTGCCAACGATAAAAGCACATATGTTTCTATATTGGGCATGAAGCAGGCAAAGGCATTGGTACAGCAGCTGACACAAACGGCTGTTCATGCTTTGGAAGCCTTTCAGGGTGACACACAATACTTGAAAGAATTGGCGGAATACCTTGCTTCCAGAAAAAAATAAGAGGACCATACAAACTTTCATAAAACACGTATATTTTGTTGACAAGCTTGTATATTTGTGCTATTATTGATAAGCCGCATATTACGGGTTTTAAGCGGATATTCCCACCTGATAATAGCGAGATTATAGAAAAGGCAGGGCCTTAGATTCATGTTTGCAGTGATTGAAACAGGCGGCAAGCAATATAAA